>Ga0265327_10005902_pt1 | contig 10003 bp, 6 predicted proteins | sample 41621metaG_FD_202089 | JGI IMG/M metagenome (GOLD analysis project Ga0265327, IMG submission 202089) | Rhizosphere microbial communities from Carex aquatilis grown in University of Washington, Seatle, WA, United States - 4-16-21 metaG | ecosystem: Host-associated > Plants > Roots > Rhizosphere >... | reverse complement strand
GCCGATGGCGGCACGCTGTTCATGGACGAGATCGGCAACATCCCGATGAGCCAGCAGGCGAAGCTCCTCCGCACGATCGAGACGGGCGAATTCGAGCGCGTCGGTTCGTCCCGCGTCTGCCATGCCAGCGTCCGCCTGATTTCCGCGACGAATTCCGATCTCCCCGCCGAGGTCGCCTCCGGCAAGTTCCGCCAGGACCTTCTTTTCCGGCTCAACACGATCCACCTGCACCTGCCGCCGCTGCGCGAGCGCCGCGAGGACATCGAGTTGCTGGCGCTGCATTTTCTCAAGCAGCACGTCGAGCGCTACCGGAAGTCGATCACGGGCTTCGATGACGCCGCGATCACCGCCATGCGCGACTACGGCTGGCCCGGCAACGTCCGCGAGCTCGACCACGCCGTGGAACGCGCCGTGCTGATGACGCAGGGCAAGATCATCCACGCGCCCGACCTCGGCCTGAATCTCGCGCGCGAAGCCGCGCCGCGCCTGGAGGAAATGAGCATCGAGGAAGTCGAGGCGTTCCTGATCAAGAAGACCCTCGCCCGCTGCGACGGCAACGCCCGCCGCGCCGCCGAGGAACTCGGCCTCAGCCGCAGCGCCTTCTACCGGCGGCTCGAGAAGTACGGGCTCTGATTTTAACCGCGAATGGACGCAAATTGACGCGAATCCCGGAGGGTTCCGAACCGGAAATCCGTATTCGCGTTCATTCGCGTCCATTCGCGGTTCCCTCTTTATCCGTGCCCACCCGGGCGATTCGTGGTTAACCGTCCAGCGATTTAGTCCGTTCCCGCCCGCGCCCCATGCCTAACCGGAAGAAAAAACTCTCGCACGAGAAGGCGGTTTTTCTCCAGGTCCTCCTCGGCGGGCTGCCGGCGGTGATCACCTCGCTCTGCATCCTCTGGTTCGGCGACGGCTGGGATCCGAAGCACCAGTGGACGCTGACCCTCGTGATCGTCGGCTGCTGGCTGGGTTTTGCCCTCGCCGTGCAGAACCGCGTCGTGCGGCCGCTGCAGACGATGGCCAACCTCCTGTCCGCCTTGCGCGAGGGCGACTTCTCCGTCCGCGCCCGCGGCGCCAGCCGCGACGAGCCGCTCGGCGACGTGATGTCGGAAATCAACATGTTGAGCCGCACGTTGCAGGAGCAGCGCCTCAGCGCCCTTGAAGCCACCGCGCTGCTGCGCACCGTGATGGAGGAGATCGAGGTCGCGATTTTCGCCTTCGACATCGACGGCCGCCTGCGCCTCGCCAACCACGCGGGGCAACTCCTGCTCGGCAAACCCGCCGAGCGCATCCTCGGCCGCGAGGCCGCGGAGATCGGCCTCGGCGAATGCCTCACCGGCGAGCCCGCCCGCCTGCTCACGACGACGTTCGCCAGCGGTGGCGGCCGCTGGGGCATGCGCCGCAGCCTCTTCCGCGAGGGCGGCCGGCCGCATCACCTCATCGTCATCGGCGATCTCAGCCGTACCTTGCGCGAAGAGGAAACCCGTGCGTGGCAGCGGCTCGTTCGCGTCCTCGGCCACGAGCTCAACAACTCGCTCGCGCCCATCAAGTCCCTCGCCGGCAGCCTCGCCAGCCTCCTGCGCCGCGCGCCCCGCCCGTCCGACTGGGAGGACGACATGCGCTCGGGCCTCGACATCATCGAGAACCGCGCCGACGGCCTCAGCCGCTTCATGCAGGCGTATGCCCGCCTCGCGCGCCTGCCCGTGCCCACGCTCGCGCCTTGCGAGGTGCCCGCGCTCGTCCAACGCGTCACTGCGCTCGAAGCCCGTCTGCCCGTGACCGTCCTCGGCGGCCCGCCGCTCGAGATTTCCTGCGACGCCGCGCAGATCGAGCAGGTCCTCATCAACCTCCTAAAGAATGGGGTCGAGGCCGCCCAGGAGACCGGCGGCGGCGTGCGGATCGCGTGGAAGAAAACCGCCACCCACGCGGAAATCGTCGTCGAGGACGACGGCCCTGGCCTGGCCAACACCGCCAATCTCTTCGTCCCGTTCTTCACGACGAAATCAGAGGGCTCCGGCATCGGCCTCGTGCTGTGCCGGCAGATCGCGGAAAACCATCGCGGCTCGCTCACGCTCACCAACCGCGAAGGCGCCTCCGGCTGCGTCGCGCTGCTGAAATTGCCCGCGTGACGTTTTCCCCGGTGGGCGGCACCTCTCCAAGCCCATCCACCCTCCAACCCTAGGGCCGTTCGGTCCCACGAGTAGGGTCCAAAGATTTGAGATTGGATTTGTCGGGGAAACCGGCGGGGCGCTTAAGCTGTAGCCGTGCTGCTTCAGGACAAATCCACCCGTGAGATCGAACAGGCCTGCGCGGCCGTGTTATACGATCCCGTGCAATGGACCGAGCTGGCCACCCAGCTGCCGGAGCCGGGCGAACACGTCATGGTGAAAAGCGACACGGGCATCGTTGAGATCCGATACTGGGACTCCGAGCGGTCCGGATGGAGCCAGAGCCCCTTCGAAAGCCCTGGCCGGCCCATCGCGTGGGCCGCCCTGCCCCGCCTCGACATGTCTGTCTGCTTTGCCCGCTAGTCAGCCCATCACAGTGCCCGCGAGAGTCCGCCGTCGACGCGCACGGTTTCACCTGTGACATAGGACGCTTCGCCGGAAATTAGGAACGCCACCACGCTGGCGACCTCGCGATACTGGGCCGGCCGGTGCATGGGGAGTTCGCGTCTCAAGTCCTCCTGCACCGTGGCCGGATCGTGGTCGAATACGCAGCTCGGTGCGACGCAGTTCATCCGGATATGCTTCTCCGCATACGTCCGCGCGAACAGCTTCGTGTAGGCTCCCAGTGACGCACGAATCGTGTCGGCCACCGGAAACCGGGAATCTGGCTCCAGTGCGCTGCTGCCGGAAATATTCACGACCGCTCCACCGCCCTGCGCGGTCATGACGGGCACGATCAGCCGGCTCATCCGGACCACCGCGAGAAAATACATCTCAAACACCTCCTGCCACTGCCCGTCGGGAATGGCCAGGATCTCACCGCCCTTGGGATCGCCCGAGTTGTTCACGACTGCATCGATCCGACCGTAACGCTCCATGGTCTGTTGTACGAGGCGCTCCAAGTCCTTTGCCTTCGATACCGAGCCCACCACCGCCAGTGCATCAAGCTCCGAAGCGATGGTCTTGATTGCCGGCGTCCGCGACATGAGCGCCAGCCTGAAACCGCGCTCGTGCAGCACCCGCGCACAACTCGCGCCTATCCCCCGGCTGGCCGCCGTCACAATCGCCACCTTGGTCGGCGCGCTGGATTTTGCACTCACGATCAGCCGAAGCAGCTCAACGCACCCCCAAAGCGCAAACAGAAATCTCGGAGCAAGCCGCGCGCCGTCCGCCAAATGTCACCTACCCCACTTTGAGCCGCCTTCCCATTTCCGGGACGACACCGTCCCGCGTTCGGCCCGGGCGGGGAGAGCGCGATTCGGGCTGTAAATTTTTAACTCTTTTATGACAATGGGTTACACCCGTTTCCCACGTCTGGCACGGCGCGTGCAATTATCCGCGCGCCCATGGACATCCAGCGCCCCGACCAATCCAAAGCCAAGCGTAAGAAACGCCTCATTATGGGCGCCGTTGCCGCCGTGGCGGTCATCGCCATCACGGTGCTGCTCGCCCGGCTCAAGCCCGCGGTGCCCAGCGTGGACAAGAACCTGGTCTGGACTGGTGAGGTGAAGCGCGGGCAGATGCTCCGCCAGGTCCGCGGCCTCGGCACACTCGTGCCGGAAGACATCACGTGGCTCGCCGCGCGCACCGAGGGTCGCGTCGACAAGATCGTCCTCCGCCCCGGCGCCACCGTCACGCCCGACAGCGTGATCCTCATCCTCACCAATCCCGAGGTTGTGCGCACTGCCAACGACGCCGACTCCAAATTCAAGGCCGCCGAGGCCGAGCTGGACAACCTCAAGTTCACCATCGAGAGCAGCGTGCTCGCGCAGGAATCCACCGCCGCCCAAGCCCAGGCGGACTACGAACAGGCGAAGCTCAAGGCCGAGGTGAACGACCAGTTGTTCAAGGACGGCCTCGTCTCCGCGCTCGAACTGCGCCTCTCGAAGGTCAACGCCGACCAGGCGGGGACGAAGAACGGCATCGAGCAAAAACGCTACGCCTTCATCAAGGACTCCACCGCTCCGCAACTCGCCGTCAAACAGGCGGAGGTGGAGCGGCTCCGCGACGAGGCCAAGCAGCGCCACGACGAGCTCGACGCGCTCACCGTCCGCGCCGGCATGAACGGCGTGCTCCAACTGCTAGGCACCGCCACCGTGCCGGTGGATGTCGGCACCCAGGTAACCCCCGGCACCAACCTCGCCCGCGTCGCCGATCCCCTCCGCCTCAAGGCCGAGATCCGCGTCGCCGAGACGCAGGCGAAGGACATCCTCATCGGCCAGCTCGCCGAGGTCGATACCCGCAATGGCGTCGTCAACGGCAAGGTCTCCCGCATCGATCCTTCGGTTCAGAACGGGACCGTCACCGTGGATGTCATCTTCACCGGAGAATTGCCCAAGGGCTCGCGCCCCGACCTCAGCGTCGACGGCACCATCGAGCTCGAGCGCCTCGACAACGTCGTCTATGTCGGCCGCCCCGCGTTCGGCCAGGAGAACAGCCAGGTCGGCATCTTCAAACTCGACGAGGACAAGGTCTATGCCGCCCGCACGCAGGTGAAGTTCGGCCGCAGCTCCGTCAACACCATCGAGGTTGTCAGCGGCCTCCAGCCCGGCGACTGGGTCATCCTCTCCGACATGTCGCCCTACGACGCCAACGACCGCATCAAATTGAACTGATTCTCCCTGTAACTTTTCGCCTTCCCCGCGTGTTCCTAGTTCTCACCACCACTGCTTCGCCCGCCCCAGCGATGAACCCGAACACCTCCCGTCCCGTGCTCTCCCTCCTTTTCATCCTCATTTCCCTCGTCGTGCTCGTCGCGACCGATGCCGACCGGTCGGAAACCTGACCGCGCGCACCCTTTTCGTCCGAATCCTCATCATCCCCAACCCAACTCCTCCTCCCATGTCCGATTCCCTGATCAAGCTCGAAGGCGTCACCAAGGTCTTCCTCACCGACGAAGTCGAAACCCACGCGTTGTCCGGCATCCACATGGACATCAAGAAGGGCGAATACGTCTCGATCGCCGGCCCCTCGGGCTGCGGCAAGTCCACCCTGCTCTCCATCCTCGGCCTGCTCGATTCCCCGACGGAGGGCTCCTACATCCTCAACGACCGCCCGGTCCAGGGCCTCTCGCTCCCCGAGCGCGCCCGTATCCGCAACCGCGAGATCGGCTTTATTTTCCAGTCGTTCAACCTCATCGGCGATCTGACCGTGTATGAGAACGTCGAACTGCCGCTCACCTACCGCGGCATGCCCGCCGCCGAGCGCAAAGCCGCCGCGACCGAGGCCCTCGAGAAGGTCGGCATGGGCCACCGCGCCAAGCACCTGCCCTCCCAGCTCTCCGGCGGTCAGCAGCAGCGCGTCGCTGTCGCCCGCGCCCTCGCCGGCAAGCCCGCCGTCCTCCTCGCGGACGAGCCGACCGGCAACCTTGATTCGAAGAACGGTGACTCCGTCATGCAGCTCCTCGCCGAGCTCCACAAGGGCGGCGCCACCATCGTGATGGTCACGCACGATACGCGCTTCGCGCGCCACGCCGACCGCACCATCCACATTTTCGACGGCCGCGTCGTCCAGGAGCAGGTCGAGCAGGCGCACTAAGCCCCGCCGCAGCGGCGGGGCAGCTTTCAGCAGTCAGCTGTCAGCTTTCAGCCCCAGACAAATTCCTCAATCGCCAGTCAGCCGGCGGGCCGGCCCCGCCATGCCTCATCCCAGCCATTTCCCATTACATTCCGCCTCATGCTGATCGCTGACAGCTGAACGCTGAAAGCTCTCCCACCATGTTCTCCGACTTCAAATTTGCCTACCGCACGCTGACGAAGACCCCCGGCTTCACCGCCGCCGCCGTCACCGTGCTCGCCCTCGGCATCGGCGCCAACACCGCCGTCTTCAGCCTGGTCTACGCCCTGCTCTTCGCGCCCCCGTCCTACTCGCGCCCGGCGGAAGTGATGCAGGTGTTCTCGCAGGATAAAAAGAACCCTAAGAACTTTCGCGGATTCTCCTACCCGACATATCGCGACATCCGCGGCAAGAACGGCGTCTTCACCGACGTGATGGCGTATAACCTCGCCATGATCGGCATCGGCGAAAAGGAAGACACCCGCCGCGCCTTCGCCGCGATCGTCAGCTCCAATTATTTCTCCGTGCTGGAAGTCCCGCCCGTCCGCGGCCGCGCCTTTCTCCCCGAGGAGGAGACGCCCGACCACAACTCCGCGGTCGTCATCGTGAGCCACGGTTATTGGAAGAAGCACGGCTTGGATCCCAACCTCATCGGTTCCCCGCTCCTGCTCAACGGCCACAAATTCACGATTGTGGGCATCATGCCCGAGGGCTTCAGCGGCACCATGAGTCTCGTCGCTCCCGAGGCCTGGCTGCCGCTCGGCGTCTATGACGAGATCTCCAATGACTTCGAGGCCGAGAACCGCCTGGCGCTGACCGAGCGCAAAGGCACCCAGCTGCTCATCGTCGGCCGACTGAAACCCGGCGTCACAGCCGCGGCCGCCGCCCCTGCGCTGCAGACCCTCGCGGCCAACCTGGAGTCGGCCTTTCCCGTCGAGCAGAAGGACCAGACCTTTCTGGCGCGTCCCCTCAGCCGCTTCTCCACCAGCGACGGCCCGACCGAGGACGGAGGCATGTCGATGCTCGGCACGCTCCTGCTCGGCATGGCCGGGGTCGTCCTGCTCGTCGCCTGCCTCAACCTCGCCAACATGCTCCTCGCCCGCGGCACCGCGCGGCGCAAGGAGATCGCCGTGCGCCTCGCCCTCGGCGCCAGTCGCGGGCGCATCCTCCGCCAGCTCCTGACCGAGGGCTTCGTGCTCTCGCTGCTCGGGGGCACCGCCGGCCTGCTCCTCGCGCTCTGGTCCGCCGATCTGCTCATCGGTTCACTGGGCCGGCTGCTGCCCCTGGACTTGGTGTTCGCCACCGGACCCAGCCCCGCGCTGCTCGCCGCGACGTTCGGTTTCTGTGTGCTGGGCACCGTGGCCTTCGGTCTCGCACCCGCGCTCAAGCTCTCGCGGGGCGAGGTGCTGAACGACCTCAAGGAACACGCCGGCGAAGACACCCGGCCGCACCGCTGGCGCTTCCTGCCCCGCTACCCGCTCGTCGTCGCCCAAATTGCCCTTTCGCTCGCGTTGCTTACCGCCGCGACACTCTTCATCCGCGGCGCCGGCAAGGCCGCCTCGGTTGACACCGGCCTGAAGACTGACCGCGACTTCCTGCTCGAGACGGATGCCAGCCTCGGCGGCCACGGCCCCGTGCAGACCGCCGCACTCTACCGCTCGCTGGAAGAGCGGCTCGCCGCGCTCCCGGGCGTCGAGAGCGCCAGCCTCTCCTCCACCGTGCCGTTCGGCATGGTCTCGCTTGACCGCAAGGTGAAGCGCGCGGGGGTGAATCCCGCTCCCGGCGAAAAGCCCGCCACCGCCGCCCAAGGCCTCGCCTACAACGCCCGCTTCAACAGCGTGGGCGCCGATTATTTCAAAACCGTCGGCCTCCCCTTGCTCCGCGGCCGGACGTTCAGCGTAACCGAGGCAATGTCGTCCGACAGCCCGGCCGTAGCCATCGTCGACGAGGCCCTCGCCAAGAAACTCTGGCCCGAGGGCGACGCACTCGGCCAGCGCATCCAGTACGCCACCAAGGACGCCCCGCACGCCAAGGACGGCGGCAAGAAGGGTGTCGTTGTGTCCGGCGATGCGGCTCCCGATCGCAAGGAGGCGAGCACGCTGGAGATCGTGGGCATTGTCCCCGCCACCCGGAACGCGTTGTTCGAGCAGGAGCCCGGCACCGCGATCTACCTCCCCTTCGCGCACGGTTTCCAGAGCAACGTCTTTTTCTATGTGAAATTTGCTTCGCTGGCGCCCGGCCAGGAGGCCGCGGCGGCCGAGCTCATCCGCCACACCGTCCGCGACGTGGACCCGACCCTTCCCATTCTCACGCTCCGCACCTTCTCGCAGCACCTCGACGCCAACATCTCCCTCTGGCTCGTCCGCGCCGGCGCGGCGCTGTTTTCCGTCTTCGGCGGCCTCGCCCTTGGGCTCGCGGTCGTCGGCGTGTATGGCGTGAAGGCCTACGCCGTGGCCCGTCGCACGCGCGAGATCGGCATCCGCATGGCCCTCGGCGCCGAGGGCCAGACGATCCTTTGGATGATTCTCCGCGAGGGCACCGTGATGCTCGTGAGCGGGATCGTCATCGGCCTGCTGCTCGCGTTCGCCACCGGCAAGATCGTAAGCGGCCTGCTCTACCAGGTTGGCTCGCTCGACCCGGTCGCGTTCACCGTCGCTCCGCTCGTGCTCGCCGCCGCCGCCCTTCTGGCCTGCTACCTCCCCGCCCGCCGTGCGACGAAGATCAACCCGATCACAGCGCTGCGAACGGAGTAGCTCTCAGCGTTCAGCGCTCAGCCTTCAGCTTCTTAACTACACCGTTCATCTCATTACCGCCGACAGCTGATGGCTGACCGCTGAAAGCTGAAAGCTTCCCAAAATGCTCTCCAGCATCCTCCAAGACCTCCGCATCGGCTTCCGTGTCCTCCTCAAGGAAAAGTCCTTCTGCCTCCTCGCCGTCTTCGTCCTCGCCCTCGGGATCGGCGGCGTCACGACCATGTTCAGCGTCATCAATGGCACGATGCTGCGCGGGTTCTCGTATCCCAACGCCGACCGCCTCGCCGGCATCCAGATCATCGACCCGACGACGAAAACGCCGTTTGGCTTTAACAACCGGATCTTCGCGCTCGATTACGAGGCGATCCGTGAACAGCAGAAGTCCTTCGACCTCCTTGCCGCCTACATCAACCAAGCCACCGTCAACGTTACCTACAACGGCACGCCCCAGCGTTACACCGGGGCCTACGTCTCGGCCGATTTCTTCCGCATCCTGGGCGTCAGGCCCATCATCGGCCGCGACTTCACTGCGCAGGACGACAAAGCCGGCGCCGAAAAAGTGGCGCTCATCAGCCACCAGCTCTGGCAGCGCGACTTTGGCTCGGCCGAAAACATCGTCGGCCGGGGCATCCAGATCAACGGCAAGCCCGCTACGATCATCGGCGTGATGCCCCCGGGCTTCGCCTTCCCCGTCAGCGAACAGATCTGGCTTCCCCTCTACAGCGAGTATCCGCCCCAGCCGCGCAACAGTCCCAACGCCCAGGGCGCCGCGCCCGCGGTGCTCGGCCTGATCAAGCAGGGCGGCGCGTTCGACCAGGCCAACGCCGAGCTGACCACCATTGCCAAGCAACTCTCGGCCGCCTTTCCCGACACCAACAAGAAATTCGACACCGCGCTCGTCGAGCCGCTGATCAAGCAGTTCACCCCTCCCGCCATCGCCGGTCTGCTCTGGATCATGCTGTCGTTCTGCGTCGGCATCCTGCTTATCGCCTGCGTGAACGTGATGAACATGCAGTTCGCCCGCGCCGCCCTGCGCGCCAAGGAACTCGCCGTCCGCTCCTCCCTCGGGGCCACCCGCTTCCGGCTCATCCGCCAGATGCTGACGGAAAGCCTGCTCCTCGCCAGTGTCGGCGCCACCGCCGGAGTGGCCCTCGCCTACTGGGCCACCGACTGGCTTAACGCGACCTTGCACGCCCAGGCCAACCCGATCCCAGCCTACATCACCTTCGACATCGACCGCGCCGTCCTGCTCTTCGTCGTCGCCGCCGCGGTGATGGCCGCGCTGGCATCGGGCCTGATCCCCGCCTGGATCTCTTCCCGCGCCTCCGCTGTCGAAGCCCTCAAGGAATCCGGCCGCGGCAATACCGGCCGCGCCATCGGCGTGATCACCCGCGGCCTGGTCGTCACCCAAATCCTCGTCACCTCCATCCTCCTCATTGGCTCCCTGCTGCAGCTGCAGTCCATCCTGCGCCAGCAGCACATCGACTACGGCTACGACACCAACGCCGTGCTCTCCGCGCGCATGGC
>Ga0265327_10005901_pt1 | contig 10006 bp, 3 predicted proteins | sample 41621metaG_FD_202089 | JGI IMG/M metagenome (GOLD analysis project Ga0265327, IMG submission 202089) | Rhizosphere microbial communities from Carex aquatilis grown in University of Washington, Seatle, WA, United States - 4-16-21 metaG | ecosystem: Host-associated > Plants > Roots > Rhizosphere >... | reverse complement strand
GGTTGCGCTCATGGTGAAGACGCTGTCGCTGAAGCGTCAGTTGGGCCTGTTCCTGGTCGCCGGGCTGGTGTCGCTCGCGGTGGTGAGTCCGTGGCTGGTGGCGAACCTCACGCGGTTCAACGACCCGGTGCTCTTCTCCACCAACGACGGCCTCACGCTCTGCGGCGCCAACCTCCACAACACCTGGTACGGCGAGGGCACGGGCGTGTGGGCGCTCGACTGCGCGAGCTACCCGGTGCAGGGTGACCGCTCGCAGGTGTCGAACGCGCTGCGCTCCGACGGTCTCCACTTCATCAAGGATCACCTGTCGCGACTGCCGGTCGTCCTCGCGGTGCGCGAGGCGCGCGTGTGGAGCCTCTACGCGCCCGGCTTCATGGCGAACTACAACGTGAACGAGGGGCGCGACGTCGAGGCGTCGTGGGCCGGGTTCTTCGCGTTCTGGCTCCTCGTGCCGTGCGCGGTGGTCGGCGCGGTGATGCTGCGGCGGCGGCGAGTGCCGATCACTCCGCTCGTGTCGCAGTTCGTCATCGTCGCGGTGACCGCGGCGGCCATCTACGGCCTGGTGCGCTTCCGGATCCCGGCCGAGGTGAGCCTCGTCGTGCTGGCGGCGGTCGCGGTCGACCGCTGGCTGGGAGGTCGCCCGGAACCGGCTGAGTCCGACGCCCACGCGACCACCGACTCGCCCACCGACTCGCCCACCGACACGACTGGCGGGCGCCCCGCCGCGGTCGAGGCTCCGGCCTAGCATCGCCGCACCAGTGGGTGAGGAGGTGACGACCGACATCGCGGGCGCCCCGTCGCGGTCGAAGACTGTGCCTAGCATCACCCGACCATGACGACGACCGACCCGGTCGTGCACGACGTCGACGCGCGTCGGTGGCGCATCCTCGGCTACGCCCTGCTCGCGCTGTTGGCCTACGTGCCGATCCTGCTCACCAAGCCGGGCAAGGTCGTCGCCGACACCAAGTCGTACCTCTACCTCGATCCCGGCCGCCTGCTCGAGCGCGCGGTGTCGATGTGGGACCCCCACATCGGGATGGGGACGGTCACGCATCAGAACATCGGCTACCTGTTCCCGATGGGCCCGTACTACTGGCTCCTGCACGAGGTGGGCGTGCCCGCGTGGGTGTCGCAGCGCCTCTGGTTCGGCTCGTTGCTCTTCGGCGCCGCGCTCGGCGTGCTGTTCCTCATGCGCACGTTGCGGGTGCGCGGTCCGGGGGCGCCGGTCGCGGCGGTGCTGTTCATGCTCACGCCGTACACGCTCGACTTCTCGGCGCGCATCTCGGTGATCCTCATGCCGTGGGCCGGGTTGGCGTGGATGCTCGCGCTCACCATCCGTGCGTTGCGGGCGCGCGACAACCGGACGACGTGGAAGTACGCGGCGATCTTCGCCATCGTGGTGCAGGTCGTCGGTGGTGTGAACGCGACCGCGCTCGTGTTCGCGGGGCTCGCGCCGGTGCTCTGGATCCTCTACGCGATCGCGATCGGTGAGGTCGACTGGCGCCGCGCCCTCGGGGTGACCGCGCGCATCGGCGTGCTCACGGTGTTCACGTCGCTCTGGTGGATCGCCGGGCTGTGGGCCCAGGGCAAGTACGGGCTCAACATCCTCAAGTTCACCGAGACCCTGCAGGTCGTGTCGGTGTCGTCGACGCCGCTGGAGACGCTGCGCGGCCTCGGCTACTGGTTCTTCTACGGCATCGACCGCATCGGCCACTGGACCGACGCCAGCGTCGCGTACATGACCAGCCTCGGGTTGCTGGTCGTGAGCTTCGCGCTCCCGGTGCTCGCGCTGCTCGGCGCCGCGTGCGTGCGGTGGAAGCACCGCGCCTACTTCGTGGTGCTCACCTTCGTCGGCGTCGTGGTGGCGGTCGGAGCGAACCCCTACGACGACCCGTCGGCGGTCGGCGGCACGTTCAAGTCGTTCGCGGAGTCGTCGAGCTTCGGGTTGGCGCTGCGCAGCACCAGCCGCGCGGTGCCGCTGGTCGCGCTCGGCCTCGCCGTGCTACTGGGCGCGGCGGTGAACGGCCTCGCGCGCGCGTGGGCCGGTCGGGGGCGGGAGGTGCGTGGTGTCCCGGTGCGCACCCTGATCGTCGCCGGCGCGGTGATCGTGCTCGCGATCGTGAACCTGCCCGCGCTGTGGACCGGCGACTTCTACACGCAGGACCTGACGCGCGACGAGACGCTGCCGAAGTACTGGACCGACGCCATCGCCGCACTCGACGCGGGGTCGCACGACACCCGCGTGCTCGAGATCCCCGGCTCCGACTTCGCCGCGTACCGGTGGGGGCAGACCGTCGATCCGATCACCCCCGGTCTCATGGATCGGCCTTACGTGGCGCGCGAACTGGTGCCGTGGGGGTCGGCGGCGTCGGCCGATCTGCTGAACGCGCTCGACCAGCGCATCCAGGAGGGCACGCTCGACCCCGGCGCGCTGGCGCCGATGGCGCGGCTGCTCGCGAGCGGTGCGATCGTCTACCGCGCCGATCTCCAGACCGACCGCTACAACCTGGTGCGTTCGATCCCGCTGTGGGACTTCCTCACCCAGCCCGAACCCAACGGGCTCGGGAAGATCGAGAAGTTCGGCACCAGCCTGGGGCCGCCGCTGCGCGAGAACATCATCGACGAGCTCCAGCTCGCGCAGCCGGCGAACGCCGCCGACCCGCCGCCGGTCAGCGTCTTCCAGGTCGACGACCCACGCTCGATCGTGCGGACCGCCGACGCGTCGGCGCCGCTGCTCGTGTCCGGCGACGGTGAGGCGCTGGTCGACCTGGCGAGCATCGGTGCGTTGTCGAGCAAGGGCGTGATCCTCTACTCGGCGTCGCTCGATCCGTCGCAGCTGAAGTCGGAAGCGGCGGAGCCGAACTCGGTGTTGATCGTCACCGACTCGAACCGCAAGCGGGCCCGGCGCTGGACCAGCGTGCGTGACGTGTACGGCGAGACCGAACGGGTCGACCAGTCGGCGTTGGTGCGCGACGAGAACGACAACCGCCTCGACCTGTTCCCCGACGCCGGGACCGACGCGAACACCGTGATGGAGACGCCGGGCGTCAAAGTGAGCACGAGTCACTACGGCGACCCGGGCTTCTACCAACCGGAGTTGCGCGGAGCGCGCGCGTTCGACGGCGACGTGAACACCGCGTGGGAGGTGGGCGCGCACACCAAGGTGATCGGCGAGCGGTTGCGACTCGATCTCGACCATCCGATCACCACCGACCAGGTCAACCTGGTGCAGCCCCTGGTCGGACCGAACGCGCGTTACCTGACCGCGGTCGACCTGTCGTTCGACGGTGGCGCGCCGATCCGCGTGGCGCTCGACGCCTCCTCGCGCACGGCTGCGGGCCAGACGGTGACGTTCCCGTCGCGCACGTTCTCGCGCCTCGACATCACGCTGGCCGACACCAACGTGGGTGACAGCGCCGCGCAACCGACCTACAACAGCGTGGGCTTCGCCGAGATCCGTCTTCGTGACCAGGCACCCGGTGCCGCCGACGTGCACGCCGACGAGATCGTGCGCATGCCCACCGACCTCGTGAACGCCGTTGGTGCGAAGGCAGCGAGCCGTCCGCTCGTGTACCAGATGAGCCGTGAACGCAACATCGTGGTGCCGCCGCGCTACTCCGAGGACGAGACCGCGCTGGTGCGTCGCTTTCGCGTGCCCGACACGCGCGGCTTCGGTACGGGCGGCACCGCGCGGTTGAACCCGGCCGCGCCCGACGACGTGCTCGACTCGTTGCTCGGCATCCCGAACGCGACGACCGGTGGCATCACGGTCACGTCGTCGCAGCACCTCCCCGCCGACATCGCCGCGCGCGGGTCGTCGGCCTTCGACGGCGATCCCGCCACCGCGTGGAGCACGGCGATCGGTGCGCCCCAGGGGCAATGGGTCGACGTGGTGACGCCCGCGCCCGTCACCTTCGACCACCTCGACCTGCAGGTGGTGGCCGACGGCCAGCACTCGGTGCCGACCAAGCTGCAGATCGACGCAGGCGGGCAGACGCGCACGGTCGACGTGCCCGCGATCCCCGACGGCAAGGTGGGCGACGCGCCGGTGGCGGTGCCGGTGTCGTTCCCGGCGCTCACCGGCAACGACGTGAAGATCACCGTGGCCGAGGTGCGGCCGGTGGAGACGCTGAGCTACCCCGACCGCCAGCCGCAGGTGATGCCGGTGGCGCTCGCCGAGGTGGGCCTGCCGGGCGTACAGCGCGCGGCGATGCCCGCCGCGCTGCCGACAGCGTGCCGCAGCGACCTGGTGCGGGTCGACGGCAACGCGGTGGCCATGACGGTGACGGGGTCGACCGCCGACGCCGCTGCGGGCAAGCCACTCGATCTTGCCCGCTGTCCCGATGCCGCGGCGCCGCTGGCCCTCGTGCAGGGAGATCACGTCGTGCGGTCGACGCCCGGCACCCAGACCGGCATCGACGTCGACGGTCTGGTGCTCGGCTCCGACGCCGGTGGGACGCCGATGGATCTGGGCTCGCGCGGCACGTTGCCGACGACCGTGACCCAGGTGGTGAGCCGTCCCGCGCGCACGCCGCAGGTGAAGGTCACGAGCACGGGCAGCACCAAGATCGAGCTGCAGGTGACCGGGGCGCGCCCGGGCACGCCGTTCTGGCTGGTGCTCGGTCAGAGCAACAATGCGGGCTGGGAGGCGAGCGTCGACGGCTCGAACATCGGCGGGTCGACGTTGGTCGACGGATACGCGAACGGGTGGCGGGTGCAGCCGCCGTCGGGATCGTTCTCGGTGACGCTCACGTGGACACCGCAGCGGAACGTCTGGATCGCCATCGGGGTGTCGGTGCTCGCTCTGCTGGTGTGCCTGTGGCTCGTGTTGCGCCGCCGCCGCGCACCCACCGGTGACGACGACACCGACGACGAAGCAGCCGACGACGCGCCCGCGCTCGGCAACCCCCTGGTGGCCGGCGGCGCACAGCCGCGTGCGCTGGCGATCATCGGCGGCGCGGTCGCGGTGGGACTCGTGGGTGCGCTCGTGTCCCGCTGGTGGGTCGGGCTGCTCGCCGCGGCGCTGGTCGCGCTGGTCGCGCGCGTGCCGCGCACACGTTTCCTCGTGTCGCTGGGGGCGCCGCTCGCGCTCTCGGCCGCAGCCCTGTACGTGGTGGTGCAGCAGTACCGGCACGACTACGTGGCCGACCTCGACTGGCCCGGTCGCTTCGGCTCGGTGAACGACCTCGCCTGGTTGGCGGTGGTGCTGCTGCTCGCCGACGTCGTCATCGAGGTGATCCGGCGACGCGCGGGGGAGCGACCGCGCGAGTGAATGTGTCGCTGAACGCGTCGCCGTGGGTCGAGCGCTTCGGCGCGTCGGTCGCGCCGGGCGGCCGCGTGTGCGACGTGGCGTGCGGCGGCGGCCGACACACGCGGTGGTTCGTCGGACGCGGCCACGAGGTCGTTGCGATCGATCGTGACCTCACGGGCGTCGCCGATCTGCGTGCCGACGCGCGGGTCGAGCTGGTCGAGTGTGATCTCGAAGTCGGTGATCCCGTGCCCGTCACGCCGTCGTCGTGTGGCACGGTCGTCGTCACCAACTACCTGTGGCGACCGATCCTCGACGAGCTGGTCGAGTTGTTGGAGCCGGGTGGGTGGCTGCTGTACGAGACGTTTGCGGTCGGCAACGAACGGTTCGGCCGGCCGACCAACCCCGACTACCTGCTCCGGCCTGGCGAGCTCCTCGCCCTCGCGGCCCGCCATGGGTTGCACGTCATCGCGTACGAGGACCTCGAGGTCGAGACGCCGCGCCCTGCCTGCGTGCAGCGGATCGCGGCTCGTCGTCCGGTTCCCACAGCGTGACCGCCTCCCGCGCCGCGTCGCGGATGAGCTCGGCGTCGAAGGGGATCGACACTTCGTCGAACCCCTCGTCGGGCCAATCGGCGTGGACCGTCATCGGTCCCGACGGCGGGAGCGGGAAGCACCAGAACGTCATGACGTAGCGATCTCCGCCGCCACCACCTCCACGCGGCACGAGCACGGGCTGTCGCGGGACGCCGTCGTCATCGGTGTCGATGCCGAAGGGATTCGACGGCCGCGGCGTGGTGCTCGCGGTCAGCATCGCGACCTGGTGCAGGCTCGTGGCCCCGGGCGGTCCGGGTGGTGGCATGGGGACGCGAGGCGATCCGAGCTGCGCGCGCGAGCCGTCGGAGAATTCGAACCCCAACCGGGGTCCGCCGCCCATCATCGGGTGCATCCGCATCGGCCGGTGCATGTCCATCGGGTCGCGCGGCGTCATCGGGTTGCGGAGGATGACGAGGCTGCAGGTGAAGCCGTTGGGGTAGGCACGAAGCTCGTCGAGCGCGAACGCGGTGACGTCGTTGCGGCCGAGGATGAGCGTCACGGGAACCACCACGCCCAGCAGCGCTTCCGACGGCCGGTCCCACAGCGGCGGGCGCCACCCGGTCGGCTGCGGACCGCCCGGTCCGGCCGGTGCTGGCGGCGGAGGCGGATCGAAGAACGGCATGGATGAACGGTAACCGTGACCGTGTCACCGTGGCGCGGGTTCCTCCGAGGGTTCGGGCGTGACGGCAGTGCGGGCGCGGCCGCGGATCCGGCGGGCGGCGAGGTCGACGACGAGCAGCGCGATCGTGAGCCAGGCGAGCTCGGGCTCGTCGAAGATGCGGCTCAGCGCGTACACGAGCGGGATCGCGATGGCGACGCCGACGCGCGCGCGCGGTCGGAGCACGACGAGCGCGGTCGCGAGGGCCGCGATCGCACCGATCCACGCGCGTGACACGACCGCGGTCACGATGCCGACAGCGAGACCGGTGAGCAGCGCGCTGACCACGAGCGGGGTGTGTCCCGCGTACGTGAAGGAGAGGTCGAGCTCGGCGGGCTCGGTCACCGGATCGGGGTCGTCGTCGTCATCGGCAGCGCGGCGGCGTCGTCGGCGCCCGGCCATCACCAGGATGGCGAGGCACAGCAGCACGACGATGGCGGAGACTGCGAGCCCGACCCACACCAACCGCTGCGGTGTCCACCGCAGGTCGATGGTCATGGTCCCGGCGTGGTCGGGCCGGATCAGCCAACCGTTGGCGTACCCGTTCACGAGTTGATGCGGTCCGACGGCACCGCCCGACGTGCTGGCCTCCCAGCCGGCGTTGTGGCTCTGACCGAACACGAGCCAGAACGGCTTGCCGTCGGTCTTCACCGTGATCGAGTTCGACGTGTTGCCCGCGTCGACGACCTTCACCGTCGAACCGGCGGTGTCGAGCGGCGCGCCGCGCGGCGCGACCGTGGCCGCGGCGCCCCCGGCCGCCGACGACAGCACCAGGCGATCGACGTCGATGCCGACGTCGAGGCCGGTCGCGGTGGTGACGGTGTGACTGCCGGCGTCGAGACTCAGGCCGGCGTCAGCCGCGGCCCCGCACGGTGCGAGCGCGAGTCCGGTGCGGGCGTCGGCGACCGCGCCCGAGACCTGCACCGCCACGGCCTTCCCGTCGACGCGTACGAGGTCGCTGCGGCAGGCGCCGTCGAGCGCGGTCGGAGCAGCAGGACTGGGCACGCCCGGGATCGACACGCCGGCGAACGACACCGGGAGCGTCTGGTTGTTGATCACGCTGCCACCGTCGGGGTCGACGGCGCGGTACTCGTCGACGACGAGGTGCAGCGAGCGGGCGGTGACCGGCGGGATGTCGATCGGCACCCGCTGGGTCGCGCCCGCCTGCGACGAGTCGGTGAGCGCGGGGAGCGAGAAGCTGGCCACGTTCCGGCCGTCGGCCTCGAGGTGCATCCTGGTCGGCACCGAGTGCAGCCCGTCGGCGACGACGTCGAGGTCGAAGTGGCTCACGGTGACCGGCGTGTCGAGGTCGACACCGACCCACTGACCCTGTTGCGCACCGATCGGCGGCGTCCACGCGCTCGCGGGGTCGCCGTCGAACGCGCGCGACGCACGCGCCTCGAGCACGCCCTGGAGGTGACCGGACGCGACGTACTTCGTACCGGAGGCGGTCGTGCCGAGCACGGTGTCGATCACCGCGTCGGGTGCGTTCGGGTTCACCCGGGCGGTGCCCGACAGGCCGTAGGTGCGCGCGTCGGGCGTCACGAAGCGGCGCCGCAGCGAGAGCTCCTCGTCCTGGTGTGCAGCATCGGTCGGGTCGTAGCGCAACCGGCTCAGCACGTAGTCGAGCGAGTGGTCGGTCGCCCGCGTGCCGATCCGCTGGGCGCTCTCGACCGGGAGCCGCACCGTCTCGGTGACCTTCACGTCGTCGAGGCGCACCTCGGCGAAGCCCACCGCGTTGGCGAGCGCGGGGTCGATCGGCGGGGTCGACGTGGCGTCGGTGCGGATGGTCAGCGTGCGCACGTCGGTGCTCGGGAAGTCGACCCGCTGCCCGGTGGGGCTGAGCGACTCCGGACCGAGGACCACGGGGATCGGCGACCCGCCGTTGACGATCACGCTCACGCGCGTGAGCACCCGGTCGCGCGGTCCGTCCTGCGGTTGCACCAGCGTCACGTGGTCGGCCCGCACCGGCGCGTTCGTGTGCAGCGTGAGCTCGGCGCCGGTCGGATCGGCACCGCCCACCCGCCACGCCGTGCGCAGGTCGTGGTCGAAGGCGCGGGCGGCGCGGTCCTCGGGCCGCGCCACGCCGCCGTCGGCGGTGGCGTCGACGGTGCCGCCGTCCTGCTCGACGACCGTGCGCGACGAGTCGTCGGAGCCCGGGAAGAGATCGAAGCGGTAGTCCTCGCCGGTCGGGTCGGGGAGCGTCTGGCCGGCGCGCTCGGTCGCGCCCTTGTCGTCGCGCAACGAGCTGAACCACGTGGTGGCGCGCCGCCGGTTGCTGTCGGTGACGATCAGGTCGGCGCCGCGCGACAGCGCGGCCGCGAGCTCGCTGTCGTTCATCGCGGTGAGCTGCTGCACGAGCTGGTTGCCGTCGATGAGGCCGGCGGCCGCGGCGTCGACGATCCCGTCGCCGTCGCCTGAAAGCACCACGGGTTGGTCGACCGGAGCGGTGTGCACGATCGGCACTGCGTGCTGCACACCGAAGAGCGCGACCGCCGGTGGGTCCGGCGCCTTCGCGTCGCGCAACGTCTGGGCGTCGACCAGCGGGATCTGGGGCACGTTCTCGGTCGTCGGTCCGTAGGGCACCGGTCGATCGAGGCCGGGCGGGACCGTCGGTGTGGTCATCTCCTCCCAGAACGCGCGCGGCCGCGGGAGCCCGAAGCGTTCGTAGGCCAGGTCGGAGCGCACGACGACGGTGCCGGTACCGAACAGGCGCGCGACCCCGGCGAGCGACGACGGCTCGAAGGTGCCCTCCTGCATGCGCCGGTCGAGCGCGTCGAGGAGGTTCACGGTCTGCGGCGAGCCGTAGGGGAGCACCTCGCGCGCCAGGTACGGGCGATCGGTGAGCCCCGGGGTGATCGGCTCCACCGTGTTGCCCCACCGGTACGCGGAGAAGTTGGCGCCCGGGATCTCGAGCACGCGGGTGGCGTCACCCCCGCGCGTCAGCGCGGCCGCGACCTGCTTCCAGTACGTGGGCACGTTCTCGGGTCGTTCGAGGCCGGGGGAGAGGTACCCGTCGCGCCACACCGGCAGCAGCGCCCCGAACGCGAGCACCGCGACCAGCGCGGCGGCGACGAGCTCGGCCGGCGCGCGTCCCCACCGTCGACCGCTGAGTGCCGAGACTCCAGCAGCCAGCAACCCGGCCATGCCGAGCACGATGAGCGGCGCGACCCGCGGCGTGTTGCGCAGCGCGAGTCCCACCGACGAACTGTCGGAGAACGACTTCCACGCGCGCCCGTAGAGACTCGGGTCGTCGTAGGGCCAGGCACCCACCCCGATCACGGTGCCGACGATCACGAGCAGCACGAGGTACGTGCGGTGGCGCCACTTCACGATCGCGGACGCGGTGAGCGCCACCACCGGCACGCCGAAGCTCAGTACCGCGAGGAGGTTTTCGGCCGTGTAGTCGGCGGCCTGCTGGATCGAGTCGCCCACACGGTCGGCGCCGTAGAAGAACCAGTTGCCGAGCCCGCGCATGAGGTCGAGCGGGTTCGATGCCGACGC
>Ga0265327_10005900_pt1 | contig 10006 bp, 13 predicted proteins | sample 41621metaG_FD_202089 | JGI IMG/M metagenome (GOLD analysis project Ga0265327, IMG submission 202089) | Rhizosphere microbial communities from Carex aquatilis grown in University of Washington, Seatle, WA, United States - 4-16-21 metaG | ecosystem: Host-associated > Plants > Roots > Rhizosphere... | reverse complement strand
CGCCGCCGCTGCGTCAGCGGCCGCCGGCCAGCGCGGAGACGAGGCCGTCGAACAGCGGCTTGCCGTCGGTCGAGCCGAGCAGCGGATCGGTCGCGTCCTCGGGATGCGGCATCAGCCCGAGCACCGTCTTCGTCTCGTTGAAGATACCGGCGATGTTGCGCGCCGAGCCGTTCGAGTTCGCGGCGTCCGTGACCTCGCCGTCCGGCGTGCAGTATCGGAACGCGACGAGGCCATCAGCCTCCAGCCGGTCGAGCGTCGCGTCGTCGGCGAAGTAGTTGCCGTCGTGATGGGCGACCGGCACGCGGATCGTCTGGCCGGTCTCGTAGCCGTGCGTGAACAGGGTCTGGCTGCTCTCGACGCGGAGATGCACGTCCTTGCAGTGGAACTTCAGCGTCCGGTTGGGCAGCAGGGCGCCGGGCAGCAGCCCCGCCTCGGTCAGGATCTGGAAGCCGTTGCAGATACCGAGCACCGGCGTGCCCTTGGCGGCGCGCTCCTTGATCTCGCGCATGACCGGCGAGTGCGCCGCCATCGCGCCGCAGCGCAGGTAGTCGCCATAGGAGAAGCCGCCGGGGATCACGATCAGGTCGGCGTCGGGAAGCTCGGACTCGCGGTGCCAGACGACGAGCGGCTTGCGCCCCGTGCTGCGCTCCAGCGCGGCGCAGACGTCGCGCTCGCGGTTCGATCCGGGAAAGACGACGACGGCGGCTTTCATGATCGCTGGCCTCAGCGGTATAGGGCGGGAACGGCGGTCAAAGTATCACGCGAGATCGATCGTGTAGTTCTCGATCACGGTATTGGCGAGCAGCTTCTCGCACATGTCCCTGACCGCGGCGCGCGCCCGGTCGGGATCGGTCTCGGCGACTTCCAGCTCGATGAACTTGCCCTGGCGGACCTCGCCGACGCCGCCGAACCCAAGAGAGGCCAGGGCGTGGCCGATCGCCTTGCCCTGCGGGTCGAGGACGCCGGGCTTGAGCGTGACGTGGACGCGCGCCTTCATCAGGCCCTCCTGATCTGGAAAATGCTCACTGCATCACCTTGGGACCCTTGAGGTCCGCCGGGCCGCCCTCGGGCAGGATGCCGAGCCGCCGGGCGACCTCCTGGTACGCCTCCGCGACCTGCCCGAGATCCTGCCGGAAGCGGTCCTTGTCGAGCTTCTCGTTGGTCTTGGCGTCCCACAACCGGCAGTTGTCCGGGCTGATCTCGTCGGCGAGGATGATCCGCATCTCGTCGTCGGTGTAGAGCCGGCCGAACTCCAGCTTGAAATCGACGAGCTTCAGATTGGTGCCGAGGAAGAGGCCGGTCAGGAAGTCGTTGATGCGCAGCGCGAGCTGCATCATGTCGTCGAGATCCTGGGTCGTCGCCCAGCCGAACGCCGTGATGTGCTCCTCGGAGACCATCGGGTCGCCCAGCTCGTCGTTCTTGTAGTAGTACTCGACGATCGAGCGCGGCAGCACCGTGCCTTCGGGAATGCCGAGCCGCTTCGACAGCGAGCCGGCGGCGATGTTCCGGACGACCACCTCGATCGGGATGATCTCGACCTCGCGGACGAGTTGCTCGCGCATGTTGAGACGGCGCACGAAATGCGTCGGCACGCCGATCTCGTTCAGCTTCGACATCAGGTATTCGCTGATGCGGTTGTTGAGGACACCCTTGCCGGTGATCGTGCCCTTCTTCTGGTTGTTGAAGGCGGTTGCGTCATCCTTGAAGTACTGAACGAGCGTCCCGGGCTCGGGTCCCTCGAAGAGGATCTTGGCCTTGCCTTCGTAAATCTGCCTGCGTCGGGACATCGCCGGACCTGTTTCGTCCATATAGCGGATACCGCCCGCGGCGACGGACGGGTCGGCGGACGGTCGGAAGACCGCGGGCTGTATAGCAAGGGGTCCCCCGCGAAACAACGTTGCCGGACGCGCGGCCCGGGTGCGGCTGTCGTCGGCGGGATGCCGGTTCCGCTCAGCCGGCGTCGCGCAGCACGTCCCGCCAGGGGCCGCTTTCCGGCAGGTGCGAAGCGAAGCGGAAGGCGGGCGTGGTGCCGCGCCGGTGCGGCGCCGGGAGCGCAACCAGCGCGCTCGACACCGTCGCGAACCCGTTCGGCATCTCGAAACGCATTGCCGCCCGCTGGCTCTCCGCCGCGTCGTGGACGCGACTCGCGAGCAGCGCCTCCCATGCCGCCCAGTCGTCACGGTCGGGGTCGGGCGCGTCGGCGCGCCGGAAGAGCGGCAGGTAGGCCCGGATCCTCGGCGAGCCGTCGACGTCGTCGAGGTCGGACGACGTGATTATCGACAGGCCGGCCGGCACCGGCCGAGCTTCGATCGGGTGGCCGTCGCCCGAATCGTCGGCATGGCGGAGCCAGAAGGCGTCGCGGTTGTCGGCGACGATCAGGTTGAACGGCCGGTAGGCGCCCGGATCGAGCGCCGTCAGCGCGTCGGCGGCGTCTGCGGCGTCGGCATGGTCGAGCGCTTCCAGCACCAGTTCGCCGCGCGAACGGCGTCCCGCCGCCGGGCCGAGCGTGCCGGTGCGGTTGAGGATCGCGGCGACGACGCCGGATTCGTTGAGGCCGAGCCAGGAACCGCCGGCCTCCAGGTCGAGGCCGGCGACGACATCGTCGCGGTCCGGCCAATGCCGGCCGGGAGGACGCCACGGGCGGCTCGTCATCTCGTCGCGGTTCGCGCCGAGGATCAGCGGCCAGTCGTGGCCGGGACGGCGCAGCAGGACGACGGTGCACATTCCGTCACGCCGCCGCCGCTGCCGCGGGCACCGTAAAGCCCCGTATCGCCAAGCGGCGTAACGAGCGGTATAGGATTCGGACAGCACCGCCGCGATGCGGCGGCGATCGAGGAGGATGATAGCGACTCATGCCCACCTTCAATGACCGCGAGAAGGGCTTCGAGACCGAGTTCTCGCACAGCCAGGAAGTCGGCTTCAAGGTCACGGCGCGACGCAACAAGCTGCTCGGCCTTTGGGTCGCGCAGCAACTCGGGCTGTCGGCCGATGCGGCGTCGGCCTACGCGCTTGCGCTCGTCGATCTAGCGATCGAGGCGCACAGCGACGCTGCCGTGCTCGACAAGATCGTGCACGATCTGGAAGCCAAGGGCGTCCCATGCTCCCGCGACCAGATCAAGGACCGGATGCAGCGCTTGGCGGCGGAAGCCCGCAAGCAGCTGCTGTCGGAGTGACCGGAACCACCGGATACGCGTGAACGCGACCGGGGCGCCGCCGCGCTACGTACCGCGCTGCAAGTGAGCGCAGTACCAACGGCGCCGCCCCGTTCGATCGCGCCATATCGACCCGCCGCCGCCGCCCGGCGTACCCCACCCGTCGAGCGGCGAAGCGTCGGGCGCTATTCCCTCGCGCCGCTGCTGAGCACGCGGGCGAGCTGGCTGAACGCCTCCTGATGGCGGACGTTCTGGATCTCGCTGAAGTTGCGGGCCAGCTCCAGCAGCATGCGTTCGCGGGGGTTCGGCTGCTTCGTCGCCGACTCTCCCTCGGCCTGCACGCCCTCGTAGAAATAACCGACCGGCACGCTCAGCACGCGCGCGATCTCGAACAGCCGGCCGGCGGACACCCGGTTTATGCCGCGTTCATACTTGTGCGCCTGCTGATAGGTGACGCCGATCAAGTCGGCGAGCTGCTGCTGTGTCAGCCCCATCATGATCCGGCGCTCGCGGATCCGCGCTCCGACGTAGCGGTCGACCATTTGAACCGTCGCGTTTCTTTTCATTCGGGCTCGTTCTCCTCTGCCGCAGTTGCACCCTCCGGAGAGGGCGAGCAGGTTCCCGCACCGGCCGGCGGGCTTTGCTTCCGCGGGCAAACAAATAGAAGAACGATCCGCTGCATCTAGTGACAAAATGGTGAGCTGGTCCGCTGCCGTGCACGCAGAGCGCAATATCGGCGGCGCAATTGAGCGTTTTCGGCGTCGCTTCCTACTGGCAGGTGTAACTCTGATCTTCTGATCCGTTCCTCGCCGTCTCACCGGAACGTGCAGGGGTCTTTCCCCATGCGTTGCAGTGCTTACGGGCGATGTCGCTGCCTGCACCGCTCCCGCCGTTCCGCGTGTTGCCGGTCTGGACCGTGACGCTGTCGGGCGAGTTGCTGGCCGCCGGCACCGTGCAGGCGGCCGCGGTCAGCAGCACGGCGCCGAGCGCGGCCGCCGCCGCAACGGTGGCTCGACGCGATGACCGTCGCGCCTCGAGAGGCCGATTGCGGGCGCTCACTTCTCTTCTTCCCGGCGCGCCGTATCTTCGATCTTGTCGCGAACCGTTCCGGCCGGCTTGTCGCCGCCATAGGCGTCCTGCGTCGTGCCGGCCATGTCGTCGAGATGCCCCTCGACGACGCTCTCCTTGTTGCCGACCGCCTCGCCGCCCTTCTCCCGGAATTCCTTTTTCATGTCGTGGACCGCGTCGCCGCCTGGAGTCTTGGTCATCGGATACCTGCCCTGCCTGTCGTGGATCATTCGCCTGATCCGTAAACACGCAGGCCGGCGCGACGTCTCGCAGCACCGCCATGCCGCGGCCGCGGCGCCGTGGCGGGATGTCGCGCTCGCGGCGCATCGCATCGCGGCAATGCGTTCGGTTGGTAGAGAGAAAAATTCGGCGGCGGGGATGGACGAGCGGAAGCTCTCCTATTAAGCACCGATTGATCGTTACCGGGTAGCTTCAACCTATGTACCGTTTCTTCGTCTATATCGGCATCGCGACCGGAATTGCGTGGTCGCTCGTTTCAGTGCTCGCCGTCGCGGGCATCTTCTAAAACCGGAAATCCGGCCGGACGTCGGGCCTGTCTCAGCGCCGCGTTCGTGGCGACGGGACGTGCGGCGGTGCCGACGATCGCATCGGCCAGCAGCCGGGCCATGCAGTCGTACCCGAAATCGTTCATATGCAGGCCGTCCGGCGCCAGCATCGCGCCGAAATCGACCTGCGCCGCCTCGTGCAGGTACCGCATGATCGCGAAGCGGTGGAAGAGCGGTACGTCGGTGTCGCGACCGATCGCCTCCAGCCGGCGCTCCAGGTCGGCATGGCCCGCGGCGGCGAGCACCGGCGGCGCGTATTGCGGGTCCATCACGATGATGTCGATGCCGGCCGACTTCAGCCGCTTGATCCCCTGCCGCAGCACGACATCGTAGTGCGAGAGATCGTCGCCGCGGACGACCGCGTTGGTGCCGACCTGCCAGACGACGAGGTCCGGATGGAGCGGGAACACGTCGCGGTCGAAGCGGCCGAACATGTCTACCGCCGTCTCGCCGCCGATCCCCTTGTTGAAGATCTCGACCCGGCCGCCGGGCAGCTGGGAAGCGAGCAGGACGGCAAGGCGGGCAGGGTAGGCGTGCGTCGGCGAGCTGGCGCCGACGCCGGACGTCGAGGACGACCCGATCGCCACGATCCGCAGCAGCCCCTGCCGGCGTATCCGCTCCGCAGCGTGCGGCAGGGGCGCGGTGAAGCGGATCAGCGCGGGCGGGGCGGTGCAACGCGGCGGCCCCGACGTCGCGGCTGCGGCGTCGAAAGCCGGAATTCCTCCGATGGCGAACAGCAGTGCGAGTGCGCGGCGAAGCGCACGCCCCGTCATCGCGCCACTAGCTCGATCGCATCGGCAAGCCTGCGCGCCACGCAGTCATAGACGCGCGCCGCAAGCTGCGCCCCGGCTTTTGGCCAGTTGTCGAAATCGAACACGCCGTTCTCGCTCCAGTAACGCATCATCTGGTAACGGCGAAAGACGTAGATGTCGTTAATGTCTGCGGCGTGGTGCAGAGCGTTGAGGTAACTGTCGAAATTGATGACCGACGCCGTCGCGCGCGAGAACTGCATGTCGATCAGCATCGCCTCGATCTTGCTGTCCTTCAGCCGGTCGAGGCCGCTCTGCATCGTCACCGCGAACTCCTCGGGATCGACGCCGCGGACCGCATCGGTGATGCCGGTCTCCCAGATCGCGAGCGTCGGCTGCTCGCCAATGACATCGCGGTCGAAACGGTCGAGCATCTGCTGCGCGCTCTGGTGCGCCAAGCCTTTGTTCTCGACGACGATCGTGGTGCCCGGATGCCGCTCGGAGAGGATCTCCTGGAGCCGGCGGGGGTACGACTTGTCGGTCGAGCCGGCAGCGGTCCCGGCCGTCGACGATCCGCCGATCACGACGATCTTCAGCGTCTTGCCGGGTGCGAGATGGGCCTTCGTCATCTCCAGCCGGGAATCGTCCTGGAGCAGTTCCTCCGGAATGGCGCATTCGTCGGCGTGCGCCGGCCGCATCGACGCGGCAAATGCCGAGAGGGCGGCAACGGCGAGTCCGGCCAGGATCAGCACGGGCAGGGAACCAGCTCGCCGCCGACGGTGCGCCGGTAGCATCATGCGCTGCCGGGCTCAAGGTGCCGGCGCACGGCGCCCGGCTTGCCGGCTCCCGCCGCCGGTAACGGCATGCTGGCCAACCTGTCCAGCTCCTTGTACCAGCTGAGAAGCTTCGCAGTGCCGATCATCACGGCGATGCCGCCGGCCGTCACCAGGAGCTGGGCCAGGATGTCCGGCCGCCACTCGGTCAGCACGAAATGGCCGAGCAGCGACAGCAGGATGCTGAGGCAGAAGATCTGCAACGAATGCTGGCCGCAGGCGATGACCGGCCGGGCGAGCGCGCTCCGCAGCATGGACGAAGACGGCGGAATCAGCCGCGCGACGACGTACGCCAGAATCAGAAATTGGGCGAGGCGAAGCGGCGCCAGATTGCTCTTGTTCATCGGCCAGAGCTGCTTCAGGAAGAGCGCCGGCACCGGGTCGTAAACATCGTGAATCGTCCAGCTCACTTTTATGATCGTCGCGGCGGCCAGCAGAATAACCGCCGTCGCGAAGAACTTTCCCCCTTGGGGTAGGATAACCCGGTGCGCGATTTCCGCATACCCCATTGTCGCGCCGATGACGAACAGGAACTGCCACGCGAACGGGTTGAAGAACCAGACGTGACCCGCCGGGTAGCCGTGCACCGAGAACCCGAGCCAGCCGACCAGGGCATAAAGGACGAAGGACGGCCCCAGCGGCAGCAGAACGTGGACACGCTGCGCCAGCAGCACGAGCGGGAAGATCGCGAGGAGGACGATGTAGAGGGGCAGGATGTCGAGGAACGTCGGCTGGAACTGCAGCAGCAGCGCCTTGATGATCGCGACGTGCGGCTCGGCCAGGAAGTCGCCGACCCGCAGCTCGTCGTTGTACATCGGGTTGTTGAACCGCTCGACGATGTACGACACTTCCGCCGTGAAGATCACGAAGAGGAAGATGTGCGCGACGTAGAGCTGCCAGACGCGGCGGAAGATCTGCGCGGTGCTGAAGAGCGGACCCGTCCGGAGCATCGCCCGCCCGTAGACCAGCGCCGCCGTATACCCGGAAATGAAGATGAAGACCTCGGCGGCGTCCGAGAAGCCGAACGTCGACAGCGTCAGCACGTTGAGCGTGTTCTCCGGGATGTGGTCGACGAAGATGAAGAACAGCGCCAGGCCGCGAAAGAAATCGAGCCGCAGATCGCGCCTTCCGTTCGCTGCCGGACGCTCGGCATCGGCGATGGAGACGGCCGGGCCGGAGGCGGTCCGATCGGGAATAGCGCGCTGCGCGGTGCGGGACTGGAACAGCATCGGGATCCTAGACGTGAGCCGACCGGCGAACGGCTGCCTTCCCGTAGAGAACGCGCCCGGAGCGAAACTCGCCCGATCGGTCCTGCTGTCCGGTACGTGTCGGTCGGAGTTCGGCTCTGAGACGCGTCGCAACATGCACGGTGATCGCCGTGGCCCTGCTGCCCGCGGCGATACTCGCGCACGATATTATAGTCGGGCCGTTGCGCGCCAATCCCTATCCTTCACTCATCCGCGAGAGCGGCTTGTGGTCCATGCGACTGCTCGTCCTCGGCTTAGCCATCCAACCGGCGGTCGCGCTGAGCGGGCGCGGCGGCCTGATGCGTCAGCGGCGGACGATCGGGCTGTTGGCCGCTGCCTATGCGGTGCTCCATCTCATCGCCTGGGCGGCGGATTACGGCTTCGCCTGGGCGTTCCTAGGCGGCGAACTGCTGGCCCGTCCCTATCTTGCGATCGGCGCCGGCGGCGCGCTCCTGCTGGCGCCGCTTACCGCGACCTCGACCAAGGCGGCGGTACGCCGGCTCGGCGGGCAGGCGTGGCAGCGCCTGCACCGGCTTGTCTACCCGGCGGCGATCTTGGCCTGCGTGCATTTCCTGCTCGCGACCGCCGTGCCGGGGCCCGAACATCTTGCCGACGGCGTGCTGCTGGGCTGGCTGCTCGTCTGGCGGCTGATGAAAAGAGGGTCGCTCCGTGGGGGAACGGAGCGACCCGCGTGACGGTGTGTCATCACCTCGCCGAGCCGGTGCGGCCCGGCAAGTACAACTCTATCGCTGCCGGCGGCGGCCGGAAATTGCTCTTAGGTGCACGAGCCTAAAGGGTATTGCCGCGCCTCCCCTTGCGACCGGCTGGCGACTTCTCCGGCGGTTCTCTCAGGCAAAATCACCGAGCTTGTCCGCCACCTTTCCCGGCATGCCCGGCTTTTCCGTCGCCCTGTCGCCGGACGGCGCCGGGCGGTCTGCCGCCGGGGATGGATGTCCCGGCGCGGTGTCGTCCTTGCCGCCGCTGCTCTTTGCGCCGCCATGCTCGGCGCCGCCGTTCCGTGTCTCCGACATGCTTTCGTGCCTCTGATAACGTCGCGCCGACGCCGCCTTACGACGGATACGGCAGCCTTATCCGTTCAACACCGTCGGCGGGTCATTGCTCCCGGCAAGCATCATGGGCAGCCGAGTTGGTCCGCCAGATCCCCGAAATCCCGCGCGACGACGTCGAACTCGTGCTCCGCCGCGAGGTCACGATTCTGGCGAGGGCCATATTCGGCCGGACGGGCGACGAAGGCGGTGCGCAGCCCCTCGGCGCGGGCGGCGGCGAGATCCTCGTTATGCGCCGCCACCAACATCAGCTCGTGCGGCGCCACGCCGAGGAGCGTGCAGGCCATCCGATAGACCTCCGGGTCCGGCTTGTAGTGCCGGCACAGCTCGGCGGACAGGATGCAGTCCCATGGCAGCCCGGCATGCTTCGCCATGTTGACGAGCAGCGCCATGTTGCCATTCGACAGCGTGGACAGGACGTAGCGCCGCTTCAGGCGGCCGAGACCGGGGAGCGCGTCCGGCCACGGCGCGAGCCGGTGCCACGCCGTATTGAGCTGCCCGACCTCCGCGGCGGACAAGTCGCCGCGGATGCCGAACTCGCCGAGAAGGCGGTCCAGCGTCATCGCATGCAGCCGGTCGAGGTCCGTCCACGGCAGCTCGCCGCGTCGCACGCGGTCCATCATAGGCTTGTACGCGGCGCGCCATTCGTCGACGAAGGACGCCCAGTCGGCGGCGATCCCTCGTCCGGCGCCGAACACCTCCAGCTCGCGCAAGATGCTGCCGCGCCAGTCGACCACGGTCCCGAACACGTCGAACGCCAGCGCCTTGATCCCGTCCGGCTCTACCATTTTCAGGTCCTCTTTTCGTCCAAGCCGTATTTTCCACAAGGAGCAGCGCTGCTCCTTGTGGAAAATACAGGCGCGGCTGCGGCGCGAGGCGGAACCGCCGGCCGGCGGTTCCGTTCGCGGGGCAAGGAAGATGGAAGGTTGCAGGAGAAGCCCATGTCCGGGCAAGCCGGCATGGGCTTCTTCATGCGCGTCGCGGCGCGAAACGCTTCGTCCGCAACGGCGGGAGCGGGGCGGCTGCCCTCAACAAGGCGGCATCGCGTAGCCGATTGATGCGCCGCGCGAAAGCATCGATACTTGACCGGCAAAGAAGCTGGAGAGGAACGATGGCGCTTCGCGTGACGCCGCTTCATCAGCACATCGGCGCCGAAATCGTCGGCGTCGATCTTACGCGGCCGGTGCCGGCCGACGTTTTCGCCGAGATCGAGGCGGCGTTCAACCGGCATGCGGTGCTGGTCTTTCCGGATCAGGCGCTCACCGACGAGCAGCAGATTGCATTCAGCCGCCACTTCGGGCCGCTGGAAGTCACCCCGAACTAC
>Ga0265327_10005899_pt1 | contig 10009 bp, 12 predicted proteins | sample 41621metaG_FD_202089 | JGI IMG/M metagenome (GOLD analysis project Ga0265327, IMG submission 202089) | Rhizosphere microbial communities from Carex aquatilis grown in University of Washington, Seatle, WA, United States - 4-16-21 metaG | ecosystem: Host-associated > Plants > Roots > Rhizosphere... | reverse complement strand
GTCACCATGAGCGGCACACCCCACTCGTCGGTCACGCGGTAAAGCACGCCCGCCAGCGCGTCCTTCTCGAGCCACACCTCGACGTAGTCGTCGAGGTCCCGCCAGTAGTCGCGCCGGTAGTGACGATGCGTCTCCTCCAGGGCTTCCTCGACGCTCCCGTACCGCACGCTCTTGTGCATCCACCGCGTGCCGTCGGTGATCCAGCTCCACGGGAGGCGACCTTCCAGTCGCATGCGCGCGAGTAGCCGCACGACTGCGTTGTTGTATTCGGACTCTGTCTTTGCGATCACGCCGAGCCCCACCAGTTGGTAGAAGACCTGACGCACCGTCATCGGAGCATCAGCACCGACCACTTCCTCGATGACATCGCACAGCGCATCGACTTCGACCCGGGTTCGCCGAGCCCTTCCCACGTGCTCCTCCGCTTATCGGGCTAGCCCGATAGAGACGGCAAGCTCGCGCAGCGACCACGACTGGTCGCCGCGCACGACGATGCAGTCGAGGAGCACGAGCCGCGCACGATGCGCTCGAGCCCGGAGAGCGACGAACGCGTCGATCTCGTGGGGCGTGGGCTCGCGAACCGGACCTCCGGGCACCAGCACGATGGCCAGCGCGCATGCCTCGAGCTCCTCGGCCAGTGCAGCCAGCTCCCACACCTTGACGAACGACAGCGCCCGGTGACGCGGGTTCAGGCCGACACCGGACAGCTCGCCGTCGCGATCGAGCCCGACGACGAGCATGCCCCGCTCGTCCCCTCGGACGACCGCCTCGACCTGCTCGGTCAACGCCATTGCCAACCTCCCTCGATCGAACCGACCGGGGAAGTCAGGAGAGGAAGTGCCCCGACTCTACGCCGGGGGTGTGACAGCTACCCGTGGAACTCGACGATGTCGGCTTCGTCGAGCTTGCGGTCGGCGATGCCGGCGAAGCCGTCGCTGCCGGTGTAGGTGTCCTCGCCGAGCACCTTGCCGTCGGCGTCGAACGGCCACAGCGTGGCCATGCGCGCCTCGTAGAGGTAGTGCGCGTCGGGGTCGTCGACCGGGATGCCCATCGCCTGCAGGGTGCGTCCGGGGTAGGCCATGCGCATGACGCCCTCGGTGAGGATGCAGTCGCGGTCGACGACCAACCGATCGATGTCGAGCTGCAAGCGTCCCGCACCCGACGCCACGAACCGCTCGTAGAACCCGCGCACGCCGTCCTTGCCGACCGGGCTGCTCGCCGGGTCGGGCGCGCCGTACGCGTGGTAGCGCACGTCGTCGGAGAGCGTGTCGAGCAGGCCGTCGATGTCGCCCGCCGACTCCGACTTCATGTGGGCGAGGACCGTCTCGAGGTTTCGGCGCAGGATCGGGTCGGTCTCGACCGCGAGCCGCTCCTCCACCTTCCTCCACGTGACGGCCTGGTCGATGACTGGCGACATGGCTACCTCCCCGGTGCTCACGCCTGGATCACTCGCCTGGCGCGCGCGGTTGTAGCAGGCGGGCGCGCAGGTCCGCATCGGTGACGAAGACCGGCAGGTCGTCGGCGTCGAGGAACGACGGCCGGGCCGAGGAGCCGCCGTCGACCACCAGGGTGTGGCCGGTGACGAAGCCGGCCAGGTCCGACAGGAGGTAGAGCACGGCGCCGGCGACGTCGTCGGGAACCCCTCGGCGACGGAGCGGGATGGCGGCCTGCTCCTCGAGCGAGTCGGAGGACGCTCCGGCACCCCGAATGGTGCCCGGCGCCACCGCGTTCACGCGGATGCGGCGGGGACCGAGCTCGAGCGCCGCCGTGCGCACGAACGCGAGGAGTGCGGCCTTGGCGGCGGCGTACGGCCCCCCGAACGGCATGGCCTGGGTGCCGCTGATCGAGGAGAGCAGCACGATGCTCCCCTCGGCGTCGGCATGGACGAGCCGCCGCGTGACGGCCTGCGTGGTGACGAAGGCCGTCTGCAGGTTGAGCTCGACGACCCGGGCGAAGGTCTCGGCCGGCATGTCGACGAGACCCGACCAGTCGTCGATCGGCATGCCGCCGACCACGTGCACGAGACCGTGCAGCGGTGCCAGCCCGTCGAGAGCACCGAGCGCGGCATCGACCGCATCCGCATCCGTCACGTCGGCCAGGACCGGCACGAAGCGCGTGCCGTCATCCTCGACCGCGGCGACGGCCTGTTCGGTCACGACGAGCGCGTCACCGTCAACGTCGATGCCGACCACTGTCGCGCCCGCGCCTACCAGCGCCGCGCTCACCGCGGTGCCGATCCCGCCGCCGCCCGCACCGGCGACGACGACCGTCCGATCGTCCAGCGAGAGCCCGAAGCCGCCCACGACCCATGGCCTACCACGGCGATAGGGTCGCTCCATGGCCGACGGAACTGGTCCCCGCATCCGCCACCTCGACGACGTGCCGTGGGAAGAGGTGCGCACGATCGACTACGGCGATCGCACCGCATCCGTGCGCGAGAAGTGGATCGACTTCTCGCCCCGCTTCCTCTCGCTGCTCGCGGAGTGGGATCCGGGGATGATGATCCACGCGCACGGCCACAACAGCGACCACGTGGTCTACGTCCTCGAGGGCGACATGACGTGTGGCGACGTGCACTGCGGTCCCGGCACGCACATCGCGCTCGACCAGGGCGACACCTTCGGGCCGTTCATCGCCGGCGAGCACGGCGTGGTGCTGTTCGAGGTGATGATGGGCGACCCCCGCTCGTTCCCCGCCGACGAGGAGGGCTGGGAGGCCCTGCTGGCGGCGCGCGGCGCGCGGCAGGCACCCAACCCGAAGATCGCGCTGCCCGACTGGCTCGAAGACACGCGCACCTGACGTGAGCGCGACATGAGCGCAGCGTGAACCAGCCGTTCGCACCCGGGTCGGTGTCGCTGCGGCTGTACCCGCACGCCGACCTGCCCGCGACCGCGATCGTCGACGAACTGCGCGAGCAGGCGGCGCTGGCCGCACGGCGCGGCTTCGACGGGGTGATGACCAGCGAGCACCACGCCGGCTTCCACGGCTACCTGCCGAACCCGTTGCAGGCCGCCGGGTGGTGCCTCGAGGCGATGCCGCAGGGTTGGGCCGCGCCCTGCCCTCTGCTCCTGCCGTTGCGTCCGCCTGCGTTGGTCGCGGAGGAGATCGCGTGGCTGGCCGCGCGCTTCCCGGAGCGCGTCGGGCTCGGGGTGGCGTCGGGTGCGCTGCCCGCCGACTTCGAGATCATGCACGTGCCCATGGACGGGCTCGCGGCGCGCTTCACCGCCGCGTTCGAGGAGCTGGCCGGCATCCTCGACGGGAGTGCGTCGGGCGCGCTCGCGGGCGACCCCGCGATCGCCGCGGCGCGCGAACATCCGATTCCCGTGCTCAGCGCCGCGATGGGCTTCACCGCGGCCCGGCGTGCCGCGCGCCTCGGCGCCGGTCTCCTGTTCGACTCGATGTCGACACCCGAACGCTGCCGCGAGCTGGTCGACGCGTACCACGAGGCCGGCGGGGCCGAGCCCTGCGTCCTCGTCCGCCGCGCGTGGGTGGGCGAACCGCCCCGCCACGACTTCGAGGGCCAGCTCGCGGTGTACCGCGACTACTCCCCGGCCGCGGCGCAGGCGAAGTGGGGCGAGCAGGAGATGGTCGACTCGACGGGACCCGACGACGTGGTGGCCGGGCTCCTCGACGCCCTCGACCGCTCGGGCTGCGATGCCCTGAACCTGCGGATCCATGTGCCCGGCGTCGCCCCCGAGGCTGCCCGGGAGCAGATCGCGCTCCTGGGCGACGAGGTGCTCGGTCCGCTCCGGGGCGCTCAACCGGAGCGACGCCGACTAATTTGACCGAGGCAAGCATCTCCGGAGGAGCACCTCGATGAGCGATCCGACGATCGACGCTGACTACCCGGTCAACGACTTCGACAACCACTACTACGAGGCGATCGACGCGTTCACGCGCCACCTCGACCCCCGACTCGGTCGCCGCATCATCCAGTGGGCCGAGATCGACGGGCGCAGGTACCACGTGATCGGCGGCAAGGTGAGCCACGCGGTGGTGAACCCCACGTTCGACCCGATCGCCAAGGCCGGCGCGATGTCGGAGTACTTCCGTGGCAACCCGTCGGGTCGCAATCCGCTCGACTACCTGCGCGAGCGCGAGCCGATCCGTCCCGAGTACCGCGACCGCGAGACGCGCATCCGGGTGATGGACGAGCAGGGCCTCGACAAGATCTGGCTGTACCCCACCCTCGGCATGATCTACGAGCAGCTCCTCAAGCACGACCCCGAGGGCGTCGGCATCATGTTCCGCGCCTTCAACCGTTGGCTGGAGGACGACTGGGGCTACAACTTCGAAGGCCGCATCTTCACGTCGCCCTACATCACGCTGGCCGACCTCGACGTCGCGATCGAGGAGCTGGAGCGGGCGCTCTCGCTCGGCGCCACCACCGTCTGCATGCGCCCCGCCGCGCCCACCACGATCTTCGGACCGCTGACGCCCGGCGACCCCTACTTCGACCCGTTCTGGGCGCGCGTCAACGAAGCCGGCATCACGGTGGTGGTGCACGCGGGCGACAGCGGATACTCGCTCAACGGCTACGCCAAGGAGGGCTTCTCGGCGGAGTTCTCGGGCGGCGGTCGCCCCAGCATCGGCATGATGTCGATCGAGCGCGCGATCTACGACTTCCTCGCGTCGCTGATCTTCGACCAGCTCTTCGACCGCTTCCCCAACCTCCGGGTCGCGTCGGTCGAGAACGGCGCCGAGTTCCTCCCCGACATCTTCCGCAAGTTCAAGTCGATCAACCGCAAGATCCCGGGCCTGTTCAAGGAGGATCCGGTCGAGACGTTCCGTCGTCACATCTGGATCAACCCGTTCTGGGAGGACGACGTCTACGAGATCGTCGACCTCATGGGGGCCGACCGCGTCGTGTTCGGCTCCGACTGGCCGCACATCGAGGGCCTGCCGAACCCGCGCGACTACGCGGTGGAGATCAAGGAGCTCGACCTGGAGTCGCAGCGCCTGATCATGCACGACAACGCGGAAGAGCTGAACGTCCTCAAGCCCGTCTAGCCCTTCCGGCTGATCACGGGCTGAAGCCTTCGAACATCCTGCGCATGTTGTCGGACACCGTCGTCGTGATCGGCGTCGCCGGTGAGTCGAGGATCGCGGACGCGTGGGCGGCGATCGACTCGATCGTCGCGTCGCGGTCGACCAGTCCGTCGGTGACCTCGAGGCCGACACGCGCGTAGTGCCCACCGCCGACGCTGAAGCACTCCCCCGACACCGGGCAGGCTTCGTGGGCCAACCACCCGACCAGCGGCGCGACCAGTCGCGGCGCCAGCCACTCGTTGAGCGCATCGCTGGCGGGAAACGGACCGAAGCCGGTCCCGGGTCGGGTCTTCGCGTAGGGCGCGATCACGTTGGCGGCGATGCCGACCTCGCGGCCCTCCGACGCCATGGCCCGGGTGAGGCCGATCACGCCCATCTTGGCCATGCCGTACACCGCGCCACCGGGCACTCCCCCGAACGCGGCGCCCGACGACACGTTCACGAACCGACCGCCGCCGCGTTCGGCCATGATCTCCCACGCCGGACGGCTGACGTTGAAGGGGCCCCGCAGCTGCGTGTCGATGACCGCGTCGAGCTGCGCCTCGGTGAGGTCGGCGAACGGGGCCATGCGCACCTGCCCGGCGTTGTTCACCACGACGTCGACGGTGCCGAACGCGTCGACCGCGGCGTCGACGATCGCACGCCCGCCTTCCGGGGTCGCGATGGTGTCGTGGTTGGCGACCGCCTCACCCCCGGCGGCGACGATCTCGGCCACGACCGCATCCGCCGGTGGGTCGACCGGCGCGTCGGCCACGCCGTCGGTGTCGCTGATGCCCACACCGAGGTCGTTCACCAGCACGCGCGCACCACGCGCCGCGAACAGCAGGGCGTACTCGCGTCCGAGGTTGCGGCCCGCCCCCGTGACCACGACGACCTTCCCGTCGAACCGCAGCCCACTCATCGCTTCCGCTCCCTTGCCGCTCGGGCCCCCCTCGCTGCGCTCACTCATCGGTGTACACGGGCGTTCGCCCTTCCTTCCACGCCGCGATCTTCTCGTCGAAGTTGCTCGTGGTCATGCGCACGTACAGCTGCGCGTTGCCCTCGTGGTTCATGTGCGAGTGGAGGCTGCCGGCATCGAGGCTCGCCCACAGCAACTGCTTGGTGAGCTCCACGCCGACGTGGCTGAACCCGATGATCCCCGCGGCGAGCTCGTAGCAGCGCTCGAGCAACTGGTCGCCCGGTACCAGCTGTGAGATGAGACCGATGCGCTCCGCCTCCTCGGCGTTGACGTCGCGTCCCGACAGCAGGATGTCGAACGCACGCGAGAAGCCGATCTGCCGCGGGAGCAGGTAGCTGATGCCGAGCTCGTTCGCGGTGAGCCCGTTGTTGATGCCGGCGGCGCGGAAGTAGGCGGTGTCGGACCCGATGCGGATGTCGGCGGCACAGGCGAGGCAGAAGCCGCCCCCGATGGCAGCGCCGTTCACCGCCGCGATGACCGGCTGGTGCATGTCGCGGATCGCGAGGATCACCTCATCCAGCACGCGGAGCGCGCGTCGGGCGATGCTCGTGCGCTTCAGGCCCGCGATGTTGGGCACCATCCCGCCGCCCACCAGGTCGGCGCCCGAACAGAACCCGTGCCCGGCGCCGGTGAGCACCACGACGCGGCAGTCGTTGTCGGTGCTGATGTCACGCAGCGCGTCGCGCAACGGGATCATCACGTCGAACGCCATCGCGTTCATCCGCTCGGGACGGTTGAGCGTGACCTGCGTGACGTGCGGTCGCGGCTTCTCGATCTCGATGAAGGACATGGCGACACTCTACGGAGATGCGGCGGGAGCAGTCGGCGGACGATTGGAGACTCCACGACGCGGGTACACCACGTTCGCTCGGGCACCTCGCCCGGTGGAACGTGTACGTGAAGGAGTGTGAAGCCGTGATCATCCTGGGTGTGATCCTGATGCTGCTCGGGTTCCTCCTGGCCATCCCCGTGTTGTGGGTGGTCGGGATCGTCCTCCTGGTGGTGGGTGCCGTGCTGTGGATCGCGGGATCCACGGGCCGGGCCGTCGGCGGGCGTAGGCACTACTACTGACCGGCGCGGCATACTGCCCGCCATGAGCGCGGGAACCGTTGACCTTCCACACGACGCGAGCGACGAGCACACTCGGCGCTCGCGTCGTGTCGCGATCATCGGCGCCGGGCCCGGCGGCATCTGCACCGGCGTCCGACTCCTGGAACGGGGCCACGACGACTTCGTGATCCTGGAGAAGGCACCCGGGATCGGCGGCACCTGGTTCCACAACCGCTACCCGGGCGCCGAGTGCGACATCAAGTCGCACCTCTACTCGTTCTCCTTCGCGCCGAACCCCGCGTGGTCGCGGCGGTACGCGCGCCAGCCGGAGATCAAGGCGTACCTCGAAGACGTCGTCGATCGCTTCGGTCTCCGCTCCCACATCCGGCTCGGCACGCCGGTGCGCACCATGCGGTGGGACGACGCCGCCGCGGTGTGGCACATCACCGTCGGCGATGGCGAAGTCGTCGACGCCGACATCGTCGTGAGTGCGATCGGCATGTTCGGCGAACCCGTCACCCCCGATGTCCCCGGACTCGAGCGCTTCCAGGGCACCCTCTTCCACTCGGCCGAGTGGGCCGACGACCACGACGTCACCGGTGAGCGCGTCGCCGTGATCGGCAGCGCGGCGAGTGCGGTGCAGCTGATCCCGGAGATCGCCCCGCTCGTGGGCTCGCTCACCGTGTACCAGCGAACCGCCAACTGGGTGTCGCCCAAGGACGACGACCCCTACACCGAGGAGGAGCTGGCGACGTTCGCCGAGCAGCCCCACACCCTCCAGGCGTCACGCGACGAGATCTTCACCTCCATCGATCCCAACCTCACGTTCGCCGACGCCGAGCGGCGCGCGCTCTACGAGTCGTACGGACGGCGCAACATCGAGGCGGTCGAGGACGACGAGCTGCGAGCGCGGCTCACGCCGTTCGGGCCCTACGGATCCAAGCGACCGCTGGCATCGAACGCCTACTACCCCACGTTCAACCTGCCGCACGTCGAGCTGGTCACCGACGCGATCACCGAGATCACGGAGCACGGCATCGTCACCGCCGACGGCACCTCGCGTGAGGTCGACACGATCATCCTCGCCACCGGGTTCACCACCACCAAGTTCCTCGCCGCGCTCGACGTGGCCGGACGCAACGGCGTCGACATCGACGACGCGTGGAGCGACGGACCGGAGGCGTACCTGGGCATCACCACCAGTGGCTTCCCGAACCTGTTCATGTTGTACGGACCGAACACCAACAACGGGTCGATCATCTACATGATCGAGTGCCAGGTGCACTACGTGATGCAGATGCTCGACGCGATGGACGACCACGACCTCGCGTGGGTCGACGTGAAGCGCGACGTGATGGACGAGTACAACGAGGCCATCCAACGCGCGCTCGACGAGGTCGAGGTGTGGCACGCGGAGGTCAACGGTTACTACCGCGTCGGCGATCGCATCGTCACGCAGTGGCCGGGATCGATGAGCTCGTACCGCGACCGCACCCTGCACGTCGACCTCGACGCCTACGAGAGCGCGCCGCTCCCCCGTCGTTCGCTCCCCGCCTAGGTTCGGCCCATGGACGTCGGCGCCACCATCCCGCACACCGGCCGCTACGCATCGCCCGCGTGGGTCCGCGAGTACTGCACCGTCGCGGAGGAGCTCGGCTTCGACAGCCTGTGGGGCGTCGACCACTTGGTGATGCCCCAGCACACCGGGTCCGACTACACGCTCGGTCGCAAGCCGGCGAAGATCGCCGACGACGCGGTGTCGGGCCTGCTGTCGCCGAACTACGAGATGATGACCACGCTCACCTGGGTCGCCGGTTTCACCGAGCGCATACGGCTCGGCACCGCGGTGGCGGTCCTGCCGATCCGCAACGCCGTGCACAACGCGCGTGCCCTCGCCACCCTCGACGTGTACTCGGGAGGGCGGGTCGTCTACGGCGTGGGCGTCGGCTGGCTGCGCGAGGAGGCCGAGGCCATGGGCATGCCGTGGGATCGCCGGGGCGCCCGCAGCGAGGAGCACATCGCGCTCATGCGCACGCTGTGGTGCGCGCCGGGTGACCTGGTCGAGTTCCACGGCGAGTTCCACGACCTGCCCCCGATGGATCCCGAGCCGCGGCCGGTGCAGCGCCCGATCCCGATCCTGATCGGCGGCCACTCCGACATCGCGCTCGAGCGCGCCGGCCGCATCGGTGACGGCTGGATCGCGGCACAGATGTCGCCCGAACGGGTCGTCGAGCACTGGCCGCGGGTCCTCGAATCGGCGGAGCGCAACGGACGTGACCCGGCGTCGCTCCAGCTGTTCACCAGCACGCCGGTGCGCAGCGACCGCTCGATCGCGGAGTTGCTGGCGCAGTACCGCGAGATCGGCGTCGACCACGTGCAGGTCGGGCTCCATCGGGAGTCGCGCGAGGAGACCCTCGACACGATGCGTGACGTCGCGGAGAATGTCATCCCGGACGTGCGCGGTTGACGAACCCGGCCGTCGGCCGGAACCAGGAGCGCGAGGACCCCGAGGAGCCGCATGGGACGCATCGGCGAGCCGAAGCGGGAGATCCACATCCCGATCCCGCCGCCCGCGGTGCCGGTCGAGGAGCCCGAGCCGGTGGTCGTGCCCGCCGAGCCCGCGGTCATCCCCGAGCCGGTGCCCGCAGGAGCGCCGTGAGCCTGCCGTGGGACGTGTTCGCCACGCCGATCGGGGCCCGCAAGCTCGCCCGTCTGGGCGTGGAGCAGGGCCGGGTGGTGCTGCGACCCGCGTTCTACCGCCAGCTCGGTGAGGCCTACGGGGCGCTCGCCCACGCCACCTGCGCGCTCTCCGACCACGAGGCGCCGGCCGCCGACTGCAGCTGCGGGTTCTACGCGGTCGCCGACGACACCCACCTGTGGCGGCTCGGAGCCGACGAACCCGAGTTGGCGGTGCTCGACGTCGAGCTCGCGGGGCGGGTGATCGAGCACGAC
>Ga0265327_10005898_pt1 | contig 10010 bp, 7 predicted proteins | sample 41621metaG_FD_202089 | JGI IMG/M metagenome (GOLD analysis project Ga0265327, IMG submission 202089) | Rhizosphere microbial communities from Carex aquatilis grown in University of Washington, Seatle, WA, United States - 4-16-21 metaG | ecosystem: Host-associated > Plants > Roots > Rhizosphere >... | reverse complement strand
CCGCTGAAGTCGCTGTCCGACATGCTCAAGGGCAAGCAGGGCCGGTTCCGCCAGAACCTGCTCGGCAAGCGCGTCGACTACTCGGGCCGCTCGGTGATCGTGGCCGGCCCTTCGCTCCATCTCCACCAGTGCGGCCTGCCCAAGCTGATGGCGCTGGAGCTGTTCAAGCCGTTCATCATGAGCCGGCTGGTCGAGCGCAAGCTGGTCCAGAACATCAAGGCGGCCAAGAAGATGGTCGACTCGATGGTGCCCGAGGTCTGGGACGTGCTGGAGGAGGTCATCGCCGAGCATCCGGTGCTGCTGAACCGGGCGCCGACGCTGCATCGCCTCGGCATCCAGGCCTTCGAGCCGGTGCTGGTCGAGGGCAAGGCGATCCAGGTGCACCCGCTGGTGTGCCACGCCTTCAACGCCGACTTCGACGGCGACCAGATGGCAGTCCACCTGCCGCTGTCGGCAGAGGCCCAGGCGGAGGCACGCATCCTGATGCTGTCCTCCAACAACATCCTCTCGCCGGCGCACGGCAAGCCGCTGGCCACGCCGACGCAGGACATGGTGCTCGGCACCTACTACCTGACCTACTGCACCGAGGACCTGACCGGGGTCACCTGGGAGCAGCTGAAGGAGCGCAAGGCTCCCTACTTCGGCGCCATGGACGAGGTCGAGATCGCCTACGACCAGAAGCAGGTCAGCCTGCAGGCTGTGATCGGCCTCCGCGAGCGCGGTGACTGGATCGTCACCACGGTCGGCCGCGCGATCTTCAACGACGAGGTGTCGCGCGCGCTGGGCAAGGCGGTCGGCAGCAACTTCGACATCCGCGCCTACGACTATCAGAACCGGACGTTCACGAAGCGGGAGATGACCGAGTTCGTGTCCGAGCTGGTCGATCGCTACGGCGCCACCGCCATCTCGGAGGTGCTGGACACGATCAAGGAGCTCGGCTTCACCTACGCGACCAGGGCCGGCGTCACGGTGTCGAAGAACGACATCGTCACGCCTCCGGACAAGGAGAAGATCCTGGCCGGGTTCGAGGACAAGGTCGCCGAGACCCAGCGCAACTACAACAAGGGCCTGATCACTGAGGACGAGCGCCACGAGCAGGTGGTGTCGTTCTGGAACAAGGCCACCGACGACGTCGGCGAGGCGATGCTCGGCAACCTGTACGAGCTGAACCCGGTGTTCATGATGGCGAACTCGGGTGCCCGTGGCTCGTTCAAGCAGATCCGCCAGCTGGCCGGTATGCGCGGCCTGATGGCGAATCCGAAGGGCGAGATCATCGAGCGGCCGATCAAGTCCAACTTCATGGAAGGCCTGTCCGTGCTCGAGTACTTCATCTCGACGCACGGCGCCCGCAAGGGACTGGCCGACACCGCCCTGCGAACCGCCGACTCGGGGTACCTGACCCGCCGTCTGGTGGACGTCAGCCAGGACGTGATCATCCGTGAGGACGACTGCGGCACCGACGGCTCGATCGACATGCTGGTGCGGCTGCCCGACGGGTCGCCGAACCGCTCGAGCCTGATCGGGCGCGTGCTGGCGGCGGAGGTCAAGATGGAGGGCCTCAAGCTGAAGAAGGGCATCGAGATCAACGGCGCCCGCCTCCGCGATCTGGCGGCGGCAGCCGAGGACAACTCGGTCACCGTCCCCGTTCGCACGGTGCTGCACTGCCGGGCCCCGCTCGGGGTGTGCCGCCACTGCTACGGCTGGTCGATGGCGACCGGCGAGATGTCGGAGATCGGCGATGCCGTGGGAACGGTCGCGGCCCAGTCGATCGGTGAGCCGGGCACCCAGCTCACCATGCGCACGTTCCACACCGGTGGTGTGGCCGGCGCCGACATCACGCACGGCCTGCCTCGCGTCGTCGAGCTGTTCGAGGCTCGTAAGCCCAAGGCTGCCGCCACCCTGGCGGAGCTGGCCGGCCGGATCGAGATCGACGAGTCGGATCGCGGCTACACCGTGCGGGTCGTCGGCCAGTCTGCCGACGGCGAGGAGGAGCAGAAGGAGTACGCCTTCCCGCGCCGCACTCGCCTACGGGTGGCAGCTGGAGAGCAGATCGAGTCCGGCACCCCGCTGAACGAGGGCCCGCTGGCTCCGACCGAGCTGCTCGACCTGCGCGGCGAGACCGAGACCGCCCGCTACCTCGTGGACGAGGTGCAGGAGGTCTACAAGAGCCAGGGCGTGGAGATCCACGACAAGCACATCGAGCTGATCGTGCGCCAGATGCTGAAGAAGGTACGCCTCGAGTCGTCCGGCGACAGCGATGACATGCTGCCCGGCGAGCTGGTGGACAAGCCGAAGCTGGCGCGCGAGATGATCAAGCTGAAGGCTGCCAAGTCGGAGCTGCCGGTGTCCACGCCGATCATCCTTGGCATCACCAAGGCCTCGCTGGCGACCGAGAGCTTCCTGTCGGCGGCCTCCTTCCAGGAGACCACCAAGGTGCTCACCGATGCGGCCATCGAGGGCAAGAGCGACTCGCTGGTCGGGCTCAAGGAGAACGTGATCATCGGCAAGCTGATCCCGGCCTCCACCGGCCTGCGCCGGTACCGCAACGTGACGATCCACGCCACCGACGAGCCGCCGGTGCTGATGACGGCCGACGGTGTGCCCGCGGTCTACGGCGGCGATGTCGCCCTGGCCGAGGGCGACGAGATCGACCTCACTCCCAAGCCCGGCGCGGAGGAGCCCTTCCTGCCGCCGGTGCCCGAGGAGGACTAGGCACGACTCTGAGCGGCCCTGTCTCGGGTATCCGGGGCAGGGCCGCTCGCATGGTCCCGAACTAGAATCCGCGGTCGTGAACGGCGACGAGCTGCGTGCGACCCAGGCGCCGATCAAGCAGCACGACCGCGACGACCGTGAGGCCCAGGTTGTCCTTCGGCCGGTAGAGGTTGGGGATTTCGACGCGATCTTCGAGCAGATGCGCGACCCGGAGTCGGTACGGATGGCGGCGTTCACGGCTCGGGACCCGAACGACCGAAGCGCCTTCGACGCCCACATGGCGAAGATCATGTCGTCCTCCGAGAACAGGCTCCGGGCGATCGTCAGCGATTCTCGGGTCGTCGGCACCGTCGGGAGCTACGTCTCGGAGGGAGCGACCGAGGTGACGTACTGGGTGGATCGCTCCTGCTGGGGGCAGGGGATCGCAACGCGGGCCCTCATGCTGCACCTGGAGGAGATCTCGGTCCGGCCGGTCCGCGCCCGTGCCGCGAGCGACAACGCCGGGTCGCTCCGAGTCCTCGAGAAGGCGGGCTTCCGCCCGATCGGCACCGAAGTGGCCTTTGCCACCGCACGGGCCGCCGAGATCGACGAGACCATCCTCGAGCTGTCTTGAGCACCGAGACCGCCGCTGTCAGAAACAGGCCCGCCGTATGATCGTCAGCGTGATTGCGTCCGGCCGCATCTCCGCGAAGCGGGTCTGGAAACGGCTCGGGATCGCCCCAGACGAGTGCATTGCCTTCGGTGCGGTGCCGATCGCGTGCGCCACCCTGGGGCCGACGGTGATCCGGTGGACGTGGCCCTCAGTGGTGTTCGCGCTGCTGCTGATCTGTGCCTGCACCGCCGGTGTCGTGGCCCGGCGGCGTGGCTACTCGCTTCCGCGAACCGCGTGGTTTGCGTTCGTCGGGATCCTCGCGCTCTTCGGGTGGGGCGTCTTCCTCGACTGGGTCAGCGCGATCCTTGCGCGGTCCTAGGCCATCCGGGCGAAGAGCAGTAGCCCAAGAGCCGTGTAGTCGTCGGTCGGCTCGACGCTGGGCCACGAGATGACGTTGTCGAGATAGCGGTCGCCGTGCCCGTCATACGGCTTGAACGGGTTGCCGGGCACGTCCGGGCAATGCAGCGCCTTCGCGGGGATGCCCAGGCCGCTGAAATCGCCCTTCGGCTCCGGCCCGTCCACCGTCGCGCCCAGCATCAGCGGCGCCTTGCCGTCGAGCGATCCTGAGAGGTTGGCGACCTGGCTCTGCATGCAGTCGGGGAATGTGCTGCCGGCGCCGACGATGAACGACGAGCCCCAGGCGTTGTCGCCCAGCACCCAGTCGAGCTGCTGCTGGCCGAAGTCCGCGTAGGCGGTGGAGCCCGTTAGCTGCTGATAGAGGCTGGCGGTGACGGCGTAGCCGAGGGCGTGGGGCGACGAGTCGCCGCCGCCGTAGCCCATCCCGAACCTGAAGGGATCGGCGTCGGCGCGCGACTGGCCGGCGGCGAGCTGGGCCGCCATGCCGGACTCCAGCTGGCCGCGCGTGATCTCCAGGTGCACGGGGTGCGGCGCTGCCGCGATCGCCCCGGCCAGCTCGAAGTCGCCCAGCGCGCTGACGTCGTAGAGGTTCAGCGAGTCCGTGCCGTTGAGCCCGCTGCTCAGGTACTTCGCCGCCCAGTGGCCGGCCTGGTGGAGGTAGGTCGCGGGGTTGCTGACCGGGAGGCCCGCCGGCGCGTCGCCCAGCTCGAGCGCCTTTGCCAGCTCGGCCGCCCCCAGCTCCATGTCAGACCGCCATTCGGTCTCGGGGTAGTAGCCGTGCGGCGAGGCGGTCAGCAGCTGGCCGACCGGAGGGTTGGTGCGTGCGAGTGCGAGCACATGCTCCCCGGCCAGCAGGCAGCGGTCGGCGTAGGCGGGATCGGAGACGTGCCAGACCTGGTAGCAGAGCCCGAAGTCGGCGGCCAGCCTGCCGGCCAGGTTCGGGCTGACCGGGGAGCCCGGCGGCCCGGCCCGGAACACCGGTCGGTACTTGAGGTAGTACTCGGGGTCGCCGGGCGACACGTCGAGGGCGTCGTCTGCCTGGGGCAGGCGCCACACGTCGTGGTCGGAGACGATGCCCTTGCCGCCGTTCCCGATCCCGACCTGGTAGTACAGCGTCCGGGTCTGGTCGTCCCACATCTTCTGCAGCCAGTCGGTGCCGTAGCGCGACTCGTCCTCGGCGACGCCGTTGTCACGGGCGGCCATCAGCAGCACGGCATCGGCGTAGCTCGCCGTCTCGACGAACTTGAGGTAGTCGCCGGCGTCGAACCAGCCGCCCTCGGCGTCGACCGGCGGTCCCCCGACCGGCTTCAGGCCGCCCTGCAGCCGTCCGAACCGGTAGTCCGGCGGCAGGTAGGCGTTCGCGCTGGCGTCGGTCAGGTGGGATGGCTGCCGGTCGAGCACGCTGGGGTCGACCCCAGCGCCGTCGCGCTGGGCCAGGTAGAACCGGAGGGCGTTTCTGGCCAGCGGCGCGTACAGCGTGTGGCCGGTTGCGACCCGGAACAGCGGCGAGGCTGCGTAGACCGAGCTGCCCACCAGCACCCGGTAGGTTCCCGTCCCGGTCAGCCCCGCCAGGGAGATGTCGTACTCGTAGGGAAAGTTCGCGTTCCAGGCGGGGAGCGCAGTGCCCAGCCTGCCCGTCAGCACCGTGTCGCCCTGGATGTCGGCGACGCGCCAGGGCATTCCGCCGGCCGCCACGCGCGACATCACGACCGCTCGCTTGGGCGCGGCGACAGTGAAGCCGACCTGGTTCACCCGCACCAGCATCCCCACCGTCGAGGCCGCCTGGGCAGCGCCGCCAAACGGCGTTAGCGCGAGCAGCAGGCAGATGGGCAGGAACCGTCGAAACACGTGTCTACGATACGCCAGGTTCCTGTTCCGAACAGACCCTTCGGGCGTGCTCTCAGGCGGCCTTGCGTGTGCTAGAGTTCGCGGTCGCGGCCCATTCGGGCTGCGTTTTTCTTGCCTTCAAACGAGAGAGTTTCCCCCCTCCATGCCGACCATTAATCAGCTGGTGCGAAAGCCACGCCGTCAGGTCTCGTCGAACACGAAGACCCCGGCGCTGCGCGGCGCTCCCCAGAAGCGTGGGGTGTGTACCCGTGTGTACACCGTCACGCCGAAGAAGCCGAACTCGGCGCTGCGCAAGGTCGCCCGCGTCCGGCTGACCAACGGCATGGAGGTCACGGCGTACATCCCGGGCGTGGGGCACAACCTGCAGGAGCACTCCGTCGTGCTGATCCGCGGCGGCCGCGTCAAGGACCTGCCGGGCGTCCGCTACAAGATCGTGCGGGCAGCGCTCGACACCTCGGGCGTCAACGACCGCAAGCAGGGCCGCTCGAAGTACGGCGCCAAGAGGTCGGGTGCCTGATGCCGCGGCGAGCTGAGATCACCCCGCGCACGCTGCTGCGCGACCCCGTCTACGACTCCGCACTGGTCACCCAGGTGGTGAACCGCGTGATGGTCGACGGCAAGAAGTCGGCCGCCGAGCGGATCGTCTACCAGGCCCTCGAGTCGGTCGGCCAGAAGACCGGCCAGAGCCCGGTCGAGGTGCTGGAGCGCGCGATCAAGACCGTGACTCCGGTGCTCGAGGTGCGCTCGCGGCGCGTCGGCGGGGCCAACTATCAGGTTCCCATCGAGGTTCCGCAGCGCCGTGCCCGCACGCTCGCCGTGCGCTGGCTCGTCACCTTCTCCCGCCAGCGGCGCGAGAAGGAGATGTTCGAGAAGCTGGCCGGCGAGATCCTGGACGCGACCAACCAGCAGGGCGGCGCGTACAAGCGCAAGGACGACATCTACCGGATGGCGCAGGCCAACAAGGCCTTCGCGCACTACCGCTGGTAACCGCCATGGCTGAGACGATGACCCAGCAAGGCACGCGTGTGCCCCGCATGGATGAGCTCGACCGGGTGCGGAACATCGGCATCATGGCGCACATCGACGCGGGCAAGACCACCACCACCGAGCGGATCCTCTACTACACCGGCCGCACCCACAAGATGGGCGAGGTCCACGAGGGCGCCGCCACGATGGACTGGATGGTGCAGGAGCAGGAGCGCGGCATCACGATCACGAGCGCCGCCACTACCTGCTTCTGGCGCGATTACCGCATCAACATTATCGACACGCCCGGGCACGTTGACTTCACCGTCGAGGTGGAGCGCTCGCTGCGCGTGCTCGACGGCGCGGTTGCCCTGTTCGACTCCGTCGCCGGCGTGCAGCCGCAGTCCGAGACGGTCTGGCGGCAGGCCGACAAGTACCGCGTCCCGCGGATCGCGTTCATCAACAAGATGGACCGCACGGGTGCGGATTTCTTCGCCGCCGTCGAGACGATGGTCGACCGCCTGGGTGCTCGCCCGGTGCCGATTCAGATTCCGATCGGTGCCGAGGACGCCCTCGAGGGCCACGTCGACCTGGTCGAGATGAAGGCCATCCGCTACGTCGACCCGCTGGGCGCCAGCTGGGAGGAGTCGGAGGTGCCCGAGGATCTGCGCGCGCAGGCCGAGGAGTACCGCCACAACCTGGTCGAGGCTGTCGCCGACCACGACGACGACATCATGCACGCCTTCATCGAGGACCAGCCGGTCGAGACCGACCAGCTCAAGGCCGCCATCCGCGCCGCCACGCTCGACATCTCGATCACCCCGGTCGTTCTCGGCTCGGCGTTCAAGAACAAGGGCGTCCAGCCGCTGCTGGACGCGGTGCTCGACTACCTGCCGTCGCCGGTCGACGTGCCGCCGCTGATCGGCATCGATCCGCGTAACGGCGAGGAGGTCGAGCGGAAGGCGTCGCTGGACGACCCGTTCTCGGCGCTGGCGTTCAAGGTCATGAGCGACCCGTTCGTCGGCAAGCTGACCTACTTCCGGGTCTACTCCGGCAAGCTGCGCTCGGGCTCCTACGTCTACAACAGCACCACCGGCCGCAAGGAGCGCGTCGGCCGCGTGATGGAGATGCACGCCAACCACCGCGAGGACGTCGAGGAGATCGGCGCCGGCGCCATCGCCGCGGCGGTCGGCCTCAAGGCGACCACCACCGGCGACACGCTGTGCGCCGAGGACGCCCCTGTCGTGCTCGAGGCGATCGAGTTCCCCGACCCCGTCATCGACGTGGCGGTGGAGCCGAAGACCAAGGCCGACCAGGACAAGCTCGCGGCTGCGCTGCAGCGCCTGGCCGAGGAGGATCCGACCTTCCGCGTGCGTACCAACGAGGAGACCGGCCAGACCATCATCGCCGGCATGGGCGAGCTCCACCTGGAGATCATCGTCGACCGCCTGATGCGCGAGTTCAAGGTCGATGCCAACATCGGCAAGCCGCAGGTGGCTTACCGCGAGACCATTCGCCAGCCGGTGCAGGGCGTCCGAGGCCGGTTCGTCCGCCAGTCCGGCGGCCGCGGCCAGTTCGGCGACGTGCTCATCAACATGGAGCCCAACGAGCAGGGCGCCGGCTACGAGTTCGTGAACAAGATCGTCGGCGGCTCGATCCCGCGGGAGTACATCTCGTCGGTCGACGCCGGCATCACGGAGGCGATGGAGGCGGGCGTTTTGTCCGGCTTCCCCGTCGTCGACATCAAGGTCACGCTCGTCGACGGCAGCTACCACGACGTCGACTCCTCGGAGATGGCGTTCAAGGTCGCCGGCTCGATGGCCTTCAAGGAGGCCGAGCGGCGCGCCAAGCCGGTGCTGCTCGAGCCCGTGATGGCCGTCGAGGTCGTCACGCCCGAGGAGTACATGGGCGACGTGATCGGCAACATCAACTCACGGCGTGGCCAGATCGAGGGCATGGAGCCGCGCGGCAACGCGCAGGTCATCCGGGCCCGGGTGCCGCTGGCCGAGATGTTCGGCTACGCCACCGACGTTCGCACCATGAGCCAGGGGCGCGCCACCTACACCATGCAGTTCCTGCACTACGCAGACGTTCCCAACTCAATCGCAGAAAAGCTCACCGAGAGCCAGAGCTAGGCCACAAAAGGAGATAGGAGAACATGGCCAAGGCAAAGTTCGAGCGGAATAAGCCGCACCTCAACATCGGCACCATCGGTCACATCGACCATGGCAAGACGACGCTGACCGCGGCGATCACGAAGGTGCTGGCAGAGGCCGGCACCGGCACCGCTGTCACCAACTTCGATCAGATCGACAAGGCGCCGGAGGAGAAGACGCGCGGCATCACGATCAACTCGGCGCACGTCGAGTACGAGACCGCGAACCGCCATTACGCGCACGTCGACTGCCCGGGCCATGCCGACTACGTCAAGAACATGATCACGGGCGCCGCCCAGATGGACGGCGCGATCCTGGTCGTGTCGGCCGCAGACGGCCCGATGCCGCAGACGCGCGAGCACATCCTGCTCGCCCGCCAGGTCGGCGTCCCCTACATCGTGGTGGCCTTGAACAAGGCCGACACCGTTGATGATGAGGAGCTCCTCGACCTGGTCGAGATGGAGGTCCGCGAGCTGCTCGACAAGTACGAGTTCCCCGGCGACGACACGCCCGTGATCCGGGTTTCAGCGCTGAAGGCCCTCGAGGGCGACAGCGAGTGGGTGCCGAAGATCCTCGAGCTGATGCAGGCCGTGGACGACTACATCCCGGAGCCGCAGCGCGACGTGGACAAGCCGTTCCTGATGCCGGTCGAGGACGTCTTCACGATCACCGGCCGCGGCACTGTTGCCACCGGGCGAATCGAGCAGGGCGTTGTCCACACCGGCGACGAGGTCGAGATGGTGGGCATCCACAAGGAGGTCGCGAAGACAGTCGTGACCGGCGTCGAGATGTTCCGCAAGCTGCTCGACGAGGGTCAGGCCGGCGACAACGTTGGCTGCCTGCTTCGCGGCGTCAAGCGCGAGGAGATCGAGCGCGGCCAGGTGCTCGCGAAGCCCGGCTCCATCACTCCGCACACGCAGTTCGAGGCACAGGTCTACGTGCTCTCCAAGGAGGAGGGCGGCCGTCACACGCCGTTCTTCAAGGGCTACCGGCCGCAGTTCTACTTCCGCACGACCGACGTCACCGGCGTGGTCGAGTTGAAGGAGAACGTGGAGATGGTCATGCCGGGCGACAACGCCGAGATGACCGTCGAGCTGATCCAGCCGATCGCCATGGACGAGGGCCTGCGCTTCGCTATCCGCGAGGGCGGCCGCACCGTGGGTGCGGGCGCCGTCACCAAGGTCATCAAGTAGGCGATCGGAGCACGGTGGCTCAGCAGAAGATCCGAATCCGGCTGAAGGGATACGACCACACGCAGGTCGACCTGTCGGCGCGTTCGATCGTGGAGACGGCACAGCGGACCGGGGCAACGGTCTCCG
>Ga0265327_10005896_pt1 | contig 10010 bp, 7 predicted proteins | sample 41621metaG_FD_202089 | JGI IMG/M metagenome (GOLD analysis project Ga0265327, IMG submission 202089) | Rhizosphere microbial communities from Carex aquatilis grown in University of Washington, Seatle, WA, United States - 4-16-21 metaG | ecosystem: Host-associated > Plants > Roots > Rhizosphere >... | reverse complement strand
AGAGCGGCGCCGTATCGCCGGCCGCGATGCAGCAGGAGGTGCTGGCGCGCCGTGCCGATATCGGCATCGCGCTCGACGGCGACGCCGACCGGCTTATCGTCGCCGACGAAACCGGGAAGATCATCGACGGCGACCAGATCATGGCGCTGGTCGCCGGTCAGCTTCACAAGGAGGGCAAGCTCGGCGGCGGCGGCATCGTCGCGACGGTGATGTCCAACCTCGGTCTGGAGCGCCATCTCGCGAAGCAGGGGCTCGCCCTCTACCGCACGTCCGTCGGCGACCGCTATGTCGTCGAGGAGATGCGCCGCCGCGACTGCAACGTCGGCGGCGAGCAGTCCGGCCATATCATTCTCAGCGACCATTCGACGACCGGCGACGGCCTCGTCGCCGCGCTCCAGGTGCTGGCGGCGCTGATCGCCGCGCGCGCCAGGGCCAGCGAGGTCTGCCGGGTCTTCACGCCGGTGCCGCAGCTCCTGCGCAACGTCCGCTTCGCGGGCGGCGCGCCGCTGGAGGCCGCATCGGTGAAGGCGGCGATCGCGGCGGCCGAGGGCCGGCTCGGCGGCGACGGCCGCCTGCTGATCCGCAAGTCGGGGACCGAGCCGCTGATCCGCGTCATGGCGGAAGGCGAGGATCGCGCCCTCGTCGCCGAAATCGTCGACGGGATCTGCGCCGAGATCATCGCCGCCTCGAACCTCGCGGCGTCGATGCCGGGCGGCTCGCAGGCCGCTGCCGAATGAAGGGACGCGTCCTCATCGCGGCGGGCTCCGACTCTGGCGGCGGCGCCGGCATCCAGGCCGACATCAAGACGGTGACGGCGCTCGGCGGCTACGCGATGACCGCGGTGACGGCGCTGACCGCCCAGAACACGCAGGGCGTGTTCGGCGTGGTGGGCGTCGATCCTGCCTTCATCCGCCAGCAGATGACGGTCGTGCTGGAGGATATCGGCGCCGACTGCATCAAGACCGGCATGCTGCACGACGCGGCCGTGATCGACGCCGTCGTCGACGTGATCGAGCGGCTGGCGCCGGGCGTGCCGGTCGTCGTCGATCCGGTGATGGTCGCGAAGGGCGGCGCTTCGCTGCTCGACCCGGCGGCGATCGATACGCTGAAGCGGCGTCTGATCCTGCACGCCGCAGTCCTGACGCCGAACATTCCCGAGGCCGAGGCGCTGACCGGGATGGCGATCCCCGACGTGCCGGCGATGGAGCGCGCGGCGGAGATGCTGCTGACGCTCGGCGCGGACGCCGTCGTGCTGAAGGGCGGCCACCTCGTCTCGCCGACCGTTACCGACATCGTCGCCGACGGCACAGCGATCCGTCACCTCGTCGGTCCGCGCATCGAGACGCGGCATACGCACGGCACGGGCTGCACGCTCGCCTCGGCCATCGCCGCCGGCCTCGCGCAGGGCATGGACCTGCTCCCCGCCGTCGAGCGCGCCCGCGCCTACGTCGTCGAAGCGATCCGCACCGCCCCCGGCTTCGGCCGCGGCCACGGACCGCTCAACCATGCCCACACGATCGGCGGCTGATCCCTCATACCGGGCGTTCGACCCGGCCGCCTGACGGTTGCCGGCGCAATGTGCGTTAGAAGCCGAACGCCCGGCGCAGCGCCGCGGCTTTCGTGCCGTCGAGCGGCGCCGCCGGCCGGTCTGCGGCCACGACCGGCGCGGCTTTCAGGGTGTCGGGATCCGCGACGACGAGCACGCTGTTCTCCGCCGGGCGCCATGCGCATGCCGCGAAGGGCAGGGCGATCGCGTTCGTCTGGTCGCCGGAGCCCCGAATCACCGTGACATAGGCGATCCGCGGCTCGGGCGCCTCGTTGAGCACGATGTCCCCAACCGTGCCGAGCGTCTCGCCGAACGGCGTCCGGACCGTCGTCCCGTGCAGATCCCGGAGCGGCGCAAGCGCCTGCCTTCGCTTGTCGACCTGTTCGACTTGCCGCGCGGTTGCGTCAGCGACGGACGCCGGCGCCGCGTCGCGCGAGGCGGCTTCCTCCGCGGCGCGCAGCCGCACCGGGCCGTCCGGCGCGGCCGGCAGATCCAGCATCGCGCTCGGCGGGATCTCGACTTCCTTATCCTGGGAAGGATCGGAGCCGGAAGGCCGATGAACCATCACTGACCGGACCCGGCCGGTGCGCGTGTCGACGAGGAAGGAAGCGAGCGTTCCGGCCTCGCTTCCGTCCGTATCGTGCACCGCACGTCCGGTGAGCGCAGTGGCCGATATTAACTTCTGCTGCCGCTCCCGTTCGACACCACTCTGTCCCGTATCGCCGTCGGCCGTGCTCCGCTTCGCACTGTATGGCCCGGCGAGCAGTCCCAGCAGCAGGACGGCGACGGCTGCGGCACCTAACCCAAGGCGAACCAGGCGACGCCTCATCGGTCGGCTCCTCGCGGAATGCCTACACCTTCTGCAAACGACGGGAGCGGCCTGTCGATGCCGACGGCCGGAAGCCGCTGCGGTGAAGTTTTCGTGATGATCTGCACGGGCTGCCGGTAACCGGCCGCGCCGTCTCTGCCGCGGGACAGATAATGGTTGCCTCCTGCACGGATCGCCGGGCAGGTTGCGGCGGCCATTCCCGCCCATTCGCCGGACTGATGGTTTGGCGCAAAAAGAATATCGCCACCGCTGCACGCATAATGACGTCCAAACCCAGCCGGCCCTATCTGTCGCGATCTTCCTTGCGCCCGGATGCCGGCGCGCGGCGCCTGCGGAATTCCGCCGCTGCCGCCGCGGTTCTCCCGATCGTCTTCGCGCTCGGCGCCGTCGCGCTGCTTCCGCTGGCGCTCGTCGCGGTCCCGCCGCTGGTCGATTATCCGAACCACCTCGCGCGCATGCATATCCTCGGCATGTTCGACCGCTCGCCGGCATTGCAGGCGTACTACGCCGTGCAGTGGCGGCCGTTGCCCAACCTTGCGATGGACGCGGTCGTGCCGCTGCTCGCCCGCGTCATGCCGCTCGCCCTGGCCGGGAAGCTCTTCGTCGCGCTGATCTTCGCGCTCCTCGTCGGCGGCACGGCTTCTGTCCATCGGGCGCTGACCGGCCGCTGGTCGCCGTGGCCCTGCCTGTCCTTCCTGCTGCTCTACAACCGGCTGCTGCTCTGGGGCTTCCTGAACTTCCTGTTCGGAACCGGGCTGTGCCTCTTTGCCTTCGCGGCCTGGGTCGCGCTGCGCGAGCGGCCGTTGCCGCTACGCCTCGCGATATCGTCGCTCCTGGCGCTGCTGGTTTATCTCTCTCACCTGTTCGCCTTCGGCGGCTATGCCCTCCTCGTCGCCGGGTACGAGCTGGGCCGCCTTCTCGGCGTAGGCTCGCCGGTCCGCCGCGGCGGGGGGACGGCGCATCGTCCCGTCGCCGCGATCGGCCGCACCGCCGCCGCGGCTTCCGTACAGTTCATCGTGCCGGCGCTGCTCTTCCTGGCGGGGAGCGGCGGCACCGCCGCCGGAGCGGCCGGACCGATCTCGTACGGCAATTTTTTCCGCAAGTTCGATCTCTTCTTCACCCTCTTCAACGACTACAGCCTGCCGCTCGACGCGACCTCCTTCGCGGTGCTCCTCGCCGCGCTCGCGATCGGGCTGTGGCGCCGCCGGATCGTGATCCACCCGGCGATGGCGGTGCCGCTCCTCGTCCTGCTCGCCGCGCATTTCGCGCTGCCGAGCACGATCCTGACCGCGACGGCGGTCGATCACCGGCTGCCGGTGCTGTTCGGCTTCGTCCTGATCGCCGGGACCGATATGACCGCGCTTGCGGAGAAGCGGGAGCACGCCGGCATCCCCGTGCGGCGCGTCGCGGCGGCGGCGGCGGTCCTTGTCCTCTTCGGCCTGCGCATGGCCGTCGTCGCGTCGGCGTGGCACCGCGGCGACGCCGCCTATGCCGACGATCTCGCCACATTGTCGCGGACGGTGCCGGCCGGCGGGCGGCTCGCGGTCGCCTATCCGCCCGTCATGGTCAACGTGTTTCGCGACCAGCCGCCGCTGGTGCATTTGCCGACGATGGCCGTCATCCAGCGCGACGCCTTCGTTCCGACCCTGTTCGCCTATCCGACGCAGCAGCCGGTCGCGCTCCTGCCGGCCTATCGGACGCTCGCCGACGCAGCCTCGCCCGAGGCGCTCTGGTCGGCTTTCGCCGCCGGGCCGGCCGAGGGCGGGAACGGTGCCGCGGCTGCCGCGCTGTGCCGCTACGACGCCGCCGTTTTCCTCGACCGCCGGCCGGTATCGATACGGCCGACCGGGCTGCTGGTGCCGGCGGAAGGCGGCACGCCGACCTTCCGCCTGTACCGCGTCGACCGGGATGCGTGCGCTGCGGCTGCGGCTGCGGACGCCGCCGCCGCTTCCACCGCCGAGGCGGCGCATCGCTGACGGAATTCAGGACAATATGAACCCAGCGTGCTAAGAGCCTATCAAGCTAGGTTCTAAATGCGCCCCGCCGCATCCCGATCATCGGTAGCGGCCAGGGTATCTTCTTGATCGTCGTGGCAGCGTCGGACTTGTTTTTCTCGATCGTTCCGGGGTTTTCGGACCTTGTCGGCTTGGCGGCCGTAATGCTGTCCGGGCTGGCGATGCTGCTGATGGGGCGCGTCCTGACGAACGGGCAGGGCACGCCGGAACTGCACCTCGTCGCCGGCTGGGCCGGCTTATGCCTCGTGCTGACGCTGTGGGGCGTGTCAACGACCGCTTCGCTCTACATCCCCGCCGCGGTCTGCGGGGCGGGCGGGGTGATCGCGGCGCTCGCCCGGCGGCGCTGGCGGCCCTCGCGCGACGACTGGACCGGCGTTGTGCGGATCCTGGTCCTGTCCCTGCCGATCTGGGTAGTGATGGCGAGCGCCCGGCCGGCGCTCCCGGATACGTTCACGAACTTCCTGCCGAATGCAGTCTACCTGTTCGACCACGGCATGCTGCCGGCCGACGGCCGCGCCGGTTCGATCTCGGTCTGGCCCGCCTTTCCTTACCACCTGCAATTCGCGGCCTTCCTGGCGTCGCTGCCGCTGCCGGAGTTTCCCGCCGCTGCCCTGGTGCATTTCGGCGTCCTGCTCCAGGTCGCTTTCGGCCTGTTCCTCGCGCGCATCGTCGTGCACGGGATCGACGCCGGGATGTCGACGGACCGTCCTGCGCCGGGCTGGGCGAGCTGTGCCGCGGGATTGCTGCTGACGACGCTGCTCAACCCCAGCTTCACGCCAAAGGTGTCGTTCGCCGGCTATGCCGAGGCGCCGATCGCGGTGACGCTTGCGCTCGCCGGATGGCTGGCGATGCGCGTGCTCGGGGCGCTCGCGGGACCGCAGGAAACGGGAAGGCGTCCGTGGCCGCGGGAACTGTGGTGGCTGGTCCTGGTCCTGCTCGCGCTGGTCGGTATCAAGCAGGTCGGCATCATGCTCATGGCCGGGCTGCTCGGGATTGCGTGGCTCCTCGCCCTGCTCGACCCGCGCATCGGCGTGCGCACGGCGACCGGCGCCTTCGCGGTCGCGTTCGCCCCGTCGCTTGTTCTCTACGGCATCTGGCGCTTCTACGTCGAAACCCATTTCCGCGAAGGCGAGCTGAAGCTCCTGCCGATGTCGCAGTGGGATTTCAGCATCCTTCCGGAGACGCTGCGCAGTATCGGCGAGGTCGTCCTCAACAAGGGCTTCTTCTTCCTCTGCGTCGCCGCGCTGATCGCCTGGGCGATCGCATCGCTATGGCGCAGCTATCGCAGCGGGAGCGGCGGGTTCGACGCGACGGCCCGCCTGCTCGCGATCTCGTCCGGCATGTTCCCGGTCTACACCGCGTTCCTGCTGTTCGTGTACGTCGCGCACATGGGCGGGACGATCGGCGCCGGCGCTCATTCCTACTACCGCTATCAGAGCCATCTCGGGCTGCTGATGATGCTGTGTGCCGCGGTCCTGGTGCACAGGCTCATGGCGATAGCTACGGCGGTGCACGGCGGGAGGTCGCCGGCCGTCTACCGGGCGCTGCGGGCGGCGCCTGCCGTCGCCGTCGTGCTGATCCTTGCCTGTCCGTTCGCGTTCGCTCAGCGCCTGCGCTTCGACCTCGATCAGCCGCAGCCGATCATCTGGGACTTGGCGAAGCGCGTCGCCGGCCGCGTGGCGCCCGGCGAGCGGCTTGCGCTGGTCCTGCCGGGCGACAACGGCTCGGTGTCGCTGATGCTGCGCGGCGTGCTTGACCTGACGCCGCCCCGCCGCTCCGGGCTCGACATATTCGACGCGACGGAGGCGGCTGGGATCGATGCGCCGGCCTCGGCGGCGCTTGAGGCCGCGCAGCGCGCCGGCTATGACCGTGTGCTCGTCTCGTGCGCGAGGATGGAGGCCGGCAGCGGAAACGTCCTTGCCGCGGCCCTGCTGCGGCGTGACTCTGCGGGTGCCGACGGCTGGACGGTCGAGGAGGCATGGCCGTACCCGTCGCCGCCGCCCCGTATCCGCTGGCAGGGCGCCTTCGCTGAGGGGCCGCTGTGTCACGGCAGCCGCGCGATCGAGACGGCGCTGTCGTTGCCGGCCCGCGACGGCGGCGGCCGCGATGCGGCGCGGACGGCAGGCCGTTAGGAGCTAGCTAGCAGCAAGGCGATGAACGACGAGACGGATCTCCCTGCTCCCGCGGCTCAGCTTGCTGCGATGACGCCGCCGCCGACCCCGCGTGCGGCGGATGGCGCACCGTCCAATGCCGTTTCGCGACCGGCGGCGATGCCGGCACCGCCGCCGGTTGTCGAACTGACGGTCGTTGTGCCGACCTTCAACGAGCGCGGCAACGTCGCTCGCGTCGTCGAGGCGGTGGAGCGTGCGCTTTCCGGCATCCGCTGGGAGATCGTCTTCGTCGACGACGATTCGCGCGACGGCACCGTCGCCGAGATCCGCCGGCTCGCCGCCCGCGACCGCCGGGTCCGCTGCATCCATCGGCTCGGCCGCCGCGGCCTCTCCTCGGCCTGCATCGAGGGCATCCAGTCGAGCTGCGCCCCTTACGTCGCGGTGATGGACGCCGACCTCCAGCACGACGAGCGGCTGCTGGCGCAGATGCTGCGGGTGCTGAAGGACGATCGCCCGCCTAGCGAAGGCGACGGCAGCGGCGGCGATGGGCCGGTCGACCTCGTGGTCGGCAGCCGCTATGTCGCGGGCGGCGGCACGCCGGGCTGGGCGCAGAACCGCGTCAGGATCAGCGGCCTTGCGACCCATCTCGGCCGGATGCTGTCGAAGGCCGACATCGCCGATCCGATGAGCGGCTTCTTCATGCTGCGGCGCGAGACGTTCGACCTCATCGGCCGGCGTCTGTCGGGCATCGGCTTCAAGATCCTGCTCGACATCCTGCTCTCGTCGCCCCGGAAGCTGAACGTCCGCGAGCTGCCCTACGAGTTCCGGCCGCGGCAGGAGGGCGACAGCAAGCTCGATGCCGCGGTCGCGATCGAATACCTGCTGCTGCTTTGCGACAAGCTGATCGGCAATGTCCTGCCGACCCGCTTCGTCCTGTTCTCGCTGGTCGGCGGGCTCGGAGTCGTCGTGCATCTCCTGGTGCTCGCAGCCGGCCTGCAACTGCTCTCGCTCGCCTTTCCGGCGGCGCAGGCGCTGGCGACCGTCCTGGCGATGGTCGGAAACTTCTATCTCAACAACGTGCTGACCTACCGCGACCGGCGGCTGCGCGGCCGGAAGCTGCTGACCGGCCTGCTCTCCTTCTGCGCGGTCTGCGGCGTCGGCACCGTCGCCAACGTGCAGATCGCCAGCGCGCTGTTCGCGTCGCACTGGCCGTGGTGGCTGGCGGGAATCGCGGGCGCGGCGGTCAGCGCCGTCTGGAACTACTCGGCGACCGCGCTCTTCACTTGGCGCCGCGCGCAATGAAAGAAGAGAAACTTTGAATCGGGGATTGGGGGATGATTGGAGATCGGGGGGATACTTAGAAGAGCACGTTTTGACGCGAAGGACGCAAAGGGATTGGCGGCGCGCCTGCGGCGCGCGAGAAAACTTACCTTCGCGCCCGTCGCGAACCCGTTGCGGCCTTGGCGCTAAAGCGTAGCGCCGTCTTTTTCCTTATCCCCTCAATCCCCAATCATCCCCCCGATCTCCATTCACTTTTCTCTATTCCATCTGTTCCGCGCAACAGTCGCCGGCGTCACACGACGGACAGATAAGGCTCCGCCTGAGCGCCGTGCAGTAAATCGGCGAGGATGCCGAGCCCGCGCTCGACCTCCTCGTCCGACCGCACTTGCCCGATGCAGACTCTGACGCCGTTCGGCGCGGCGCCTCCCGCGTTGCCTGCTGCGACGCCGCCCGCGGCTTTGCCGACCGCGAACGCCGCCGTCGGCAGCACGCCGACGCCGCGCCGCCGCGCCGCCGCGGCGAAGTCGTCGGCGCGCCACGTCTCCGGGGGAAGCGGCAGCCAGAAGTGGAACGAGCAGGGATGCGTGCGCACCGCCGCCTCGTCGGCGAACGCGTCACGGACGAACTGCTGCCGCCGGACCGCGCTGTCGCGCTTCGCGTCGGCGATGCGGACGGCGCTGCCGTCCTCAATCCAGCGCGTCGCGATCTCGGCGGTCAGCGGCGTCGCCATGTGTGTCGTCGCCCGCATCGCCGTCACGACGCGGTCGACGCGCTCCGCGGGCGCCTGCACGTAGCCGATGCGCAGCCCCGGCGCCCAGTTCTTCGACGCGGCGGTGATGTAGAAGCCGTGTGACGGCGCGAAGGCCGTGATCGGCGGCGGCGGCCGGTCGAGCAGGAAGCCGTACAGATCGTCCTCGACGATCGCGACCTCGTGCGCCGCCGCGATCTCGGCGATTGCACGCCGCCGCTCGACCGGCATGATCGCCGCCGTTGGGTTGTGCAGCGTCGGCAGCACGTAGAACGCCTTCACCGGCGCGGCGCGGCAGATCTCGGCGAAGGACTCGGGGATCGCGCCGTGCTCGTCCATTGCGACCGGCGCGAGGCGCAACCCGAGCAGTCCCGCCAGCACTTTCATGCCCGGATAGGTCATCGCCTCGACGGCGACGATGTCGCCGGCATGGACGAGTCCGGCGAACACCGCGGCGATGGCGTGCTGTCCGCCGTCGGTGATGACGACCCGGTCGGGCACGGTTTCCAGCGCGCCGCCGGTGCAGTGCGTGATCCAGGCGGCGCCCGCAGCGCGGTCGCGCGCCCTGCCGGCGGGCGGCTGGTAGCGCAGCAGTTCCGCGACGTCGCCGTCGGCGGCGATCTCGGCCAGCGTCCGGCGGAGCAGGGCAGGTTCCTCGCCCTCCATCGGATAGTTGAGGCTGAGATCGATGAAGTCCGGCCGCTCCGGCGCGGCGTCGCGCACGGCGAGACTGGGCAAGGCCGTCAGCGCGCTCGGCGCGCGGACATAGGTGCCGCGCCCGACCTCGCCTGAGATCAGTCCGCGCCGCTCGGCCTCGGCATAAGCCCGGCTCACCGTGCCGACGGTCACCTTGAGCCGCCATGCGAGGTCGCGGTGCGTCGGCAGCCGCGTGCCCACCGGCAGCCGTCCCTCGCGGACATCGGCGGCGAGCGCCTCGGCAATCGCGCGGTAGCGCGGGCCGCGATACCGGTCCAGTTCCGGATGCCAACTTGTCATGGTGACAATTTCAAAATTGACTCGCTTGAATGATTCAATTCATCTCATGAACGCGCACAATCACATGGAACAGGGCGGGTTGTCGATAGGTACAATTGACTACAAAGTATCAAGAAGGTGAGTTGTATGGTGTCAATCATTCCACTGTCGGCCGCGACCCGGCGTCGCGGCAACCTCCGGACGGCTGCATCCGCCCTGCTGCTGTTGGCCAGCGGCGCCGTGGTGGCGCTTGTGCGCTGGCAGGCGCGGGCGCGCGAGCGCCGCGTCCTGCGGTGGATGGACGACCGCGCGCTGCGCGATGTCGGGCTGAACCGCGCCGATGTCGAACGCGAGAGCGGCAGGTCTTTCTGGCGGTTTTGACCGCTTCCATGTGTACCGCCCTCAACCCTGGATAAGACACGACGATGCGGATCCCGATTTACCAGCTCGATGCGTTCACCGGCACGATGTTCCGCGGCAACCCGGCGGCGGTGTGCCCGCTCAA
>Ga0265327_10005893_pt1 | contig 10014 bp, 2 predicted proteins | sample 41621metaG_FD_202089 | JGI IMG/M metagenome (GOLD analysis project Ga0265327, IMG submission 202089) | Rhizosphere microbial communities from Carex aquatilis grown in University of Washington, Seatle, WA, United States - 4-16-21 metaG | ecosystem: Host-associated > Plants > Roots > Rhizosphere >... | reverse complement strand
GAGCGTATCGTTGCCGGAGCTGTCGTCGATCACATCGCGCCCGTCGCCGCGCGTGAAGTTGTACGTGTCGTCGCCCGCTCCGCCGCTCAGCAGATCGTCACCCGCGCCGCCGGAAATGACGTCCGCACGACTGCTGCCGACGACAATGTCATTGCCCGCACTCGCCTCGCCGGCGATCGACGCCTGCACAAGGGCGGCCGCATCCCAGACGACGCCGTCGGCAAATTCGATGCTGGGCAGGCTGCCGTTGCCAAGCCCGCCCCTGACGACCAGCTGGCTTCCGGACGAGAACGAGACAATGAGGTCGGTCGAGTCGACCGCGGCGAGCCTGACCACGGCATCGCTCGATGCGTAGGATTCGAACACGACGGTGGCACTGGTCACCCCCGACGGCATCTCGACGCTGTCGATGCCTTCCTGCGCGCCGATGACGACGCGCGAATCCTGGGCGAGGATGAGGCGGTCATGGCCGGCGCCGGCACGAACCGCGCTGTCCGCCGGCAACTCGCGCAGGTCGATGAGATCCTGGCCGGCGTTCGACAATCCGTCGCGAATGATGCCGCGCACATCTTCGATCGACAGCGTGGTTCCATCGGCGAAGACGAAGCTCTCGACCGGCCTTGCGCTGTAACCGGAAAGGATGGCGAGCCGGTCCGTGCCGTTGCCGATCGTGATCAGCAGGTCGCCATCGATGTTGCGGAACTGGACGAGGTCGGAGGTAATGCCTTCCCCGAACACGACCTTGTCGATGCCGCCGGCGTCGTAAACGCTGTCGCTGCCATCGCCGATGCCAAATTCATAGGTGTCGTTGCCGAACCCGCCCTCGAGCGCGTCCTGGCCGGCCCCGCCCGACAGCGTATCGTCACGGGTGTCGAATCCGATCAGATGATCGTCGCCCGCGGTGCCGGTCAGCATGCGGTCGATGATGGCCTCGACGGACAGAATCCGGCCGTCCGCGAACTCGAACTGCTCCACGCGGTTGGTCGACAGGCCGTTGACGATGGTTAGCACATCGAGGCCGCTGCCGAGATCGATGACGAGATCGTCGCCGTTGCGGCTGACGACGATATCCTCAAAGCGCACGGAGGCGCCGAACACCACACGATCGACGATACCCGCCGCATCGGGCCGCTCGATGATGCGGTCGAAGCCGTAACCGGCCGAGAACGCGTAGGTGTCGGCGCGATTGCCGCCGTAAAGGACGTCGTCGCCCTGGCGCCCGTCCAGCACGTTCTCCTGATCGAGCAGGCCCGTGATGATGTTGTCGCCGCGATTGCCGCCAGCAATCTGCAGCAATTCCTCGACATCGGAGATCTTGATGGTCGAGCCGTCGTAGAAGCGGAACAGCTCGACGCCGTCCTCCGCGTCGCGGAACTGGTTGCGGATGCGCAGCGTGTCGGTGCGCCCGGTGATCGAGATCAGGAGATCGTTGCCGTCCTTGGTGAAGACGACGTTGTCGCGAGTGATGCCGCCGCCGAACTGGACCACGTCGTCGACGGGCACATGCACACCGCGCCGGTCGGACCAGCTGGCGCGCACGCGGCGGTCGATGATGACGTCCTGGCCGTAGCCGGCGTCGAACTTGTAGGTGTCGCCGCCGTCGCCCCCGGTCAGGGTGTCGTTGCCGCCGCGCCCATCGAGGACTTCCGCGAAGTTGGAGCCCGTGATGACGTCGTCGCCGTTGGTTCCGACCAGGTCGATGTCTTCAGGATTGACGTCGAGGAAAGATACGGTGCGGTCGGTGAAGACGAGGTTCTCGACGGCATCGGTCTGCCCATCATCGCGCACATACTGGTTCTCCAGCACGAAGCGCTGGCCGGTCGCGCGGACCGTGATGATCAGGTCGAGCGCGGTGCGGGAGAAGTCGACGTCGGTCGAGGCGATGCCGGAGAGGATAAGCTGGTCGTTGCCCGCGCTATCGACGATGGTGTCGTTACCCTCGCCGAGCGAGACCTGGTAGACGTCGTTGCCGCCGAAACCGATCAGGCGGTCGTCGCCGGCGCCGCCGTCGATGAAATCCGACAGCTCGTCGTAGCCGTAGATCGTGTCGTTGCCGTCGGTCTTGGCGATATCGATATAGTGCTGGGCCAGCTTGAAGCCGGTCCAGGTCGTGCCGTCGCCGAACTGGATGTCCTCGATGACGTTGATGAAGCCGAGGATCGGGACGGTGGCGAGGAAATCCTGCAGCACGACCTCGTCATCCGTGCCCTTGATGCGCATGCGCAGTGTGTCGCTGGCGCCGTCGCGCAGGAAGTCGAGGTCGGTCCAGCGGATCTCGTCGACGAACTGGAGCTTGTCGTGCTGCGGCGGGTCGAACAGTCCGGGAATCGCGTTGTCGAGGATGACGTCCCGGCCATAGCCGCTGCCGAAGATGTAGGTGTCGTCGCCCTCCTTGCCGGAGAGGAAGTCGTCGCCTGCCCCGCCGTCGAGGGTATTGGCGTTGAGCATGCCGTAGATCGCGTCGTCGTTCGCGGTCTTGGCGTTCTCCAGCACCTTCTCGACGATCTGCGTGAAATCGAGGCTGGAGCCGTCGTCGAAGACAAAGCGCTCGATCAGGTTCGGCGCGACATAGTCGAGGCCGTCGCTGCTGCCGAGCGCGTCGGAGAACAGTCCGATCCCGGTCCTGACGCCGGCGAACTGGCCTTTGATGTCGAGCGTGTCGCCGGTCGGATTGCCGTCATCGTCGAGGATGACGATCTTGAGATCGGGGCTCTCGCCGTCGCGGATCAGCTTCAGATTCTTCTCGGTGATGCCGCCCTTGAAGCTGAGCACGTCGATGCCGGCCTTGACCGGCCCGAACGAGAAGTTACCGAGGTCGTCGATGACGTCCTGTCCGTCGCCGGCCTGGAAGACGTAGATGTCCCCGCCGGCGCCGCCGCTCATGTAGTCGTTGCCCTTGCCGCCCCAGAGGATATCGGCCGAGCCCGAGCCCATCAGATTGTCGTTGAACTGTCCCTCGGCGCGTTCCTTGTCGACCACCTCCATCGACATACGAAAGCGGTCCCAGGCCACGCCGTCGGCGAACACGATGGCGCTAACGCCGGAATCGACCCGCTTGCCGTTGGTCAGCAGTTCATTGTTTTCGCCGAGGAACTGGTCGGTCAGGCGGATGGTATTGGTGCGGCCGCGGATCTGGAGGATCAGGTCTTCGCCGTCGCGGATCGCCTTGACATCGGTCGACAGCACGTCGGTGAAGCGCAGCTCGTCGGCGTCGCCATTGTCCTTGTCGTCGATGACGTCGTCGCCGGAATTGCGCCCGACGAAGTAGAAGTCCGCGCCGCGTCCGCCGCGCAGCGTCTGGTTCCCTTCCGTCATGTAGAAATAGTCGGTGGAATCGGTGCCGTTGACGATGGTGTCGCCGGCCGCATGCGTGATGATGCGCTCGTCGCTGATCCCTAGCGCATGCGCGACGCCGCGGATGTCGAGATCGACGCCGACGGTCTCGAAGGCCGGCAGCATCATCTGCATGATGAAGGCCTGGTCGACGGCGAGCGTGCTGCCCCCGAGATTGCCTTCGCCGGAAGGGTGATAATCCGGATAGACCTGCGCGAGGATCCCGTTCCACTCGGCGAGGTAATCGAACACGGCGTCGTCCGTGTTGCTCGCCGGCGCGCCGGCGAAGATCGCCTCGAACATCGGGGCGAGCTCGCGGTTCGTCGTCGGCTTGTAGCTGTCGGAGGCGATGTCGTAGGTGACGCCCTGGAAGAAGTCCTTGAGCCCGCCCTGCATCGCGATCCGCACCGCATAGCGGCGTGAGGTCGCGATATATTCCGTCATGACCGGCTGGAGCATGTCGATCATGGTCGCGATGCCGGAGACGTATTGCGTCGGATCGGTCGACAGGTTGGCGCTGCCGCCGGGACCGACGGCATAGGCGATGTGCCCGGTCGCGTTGTCGAGCTGCGCCGTCAGCATCTCGGGCCGGAAATCGATGCCGCCGAGCGAGGTCGCGAAGTGGAATTGCGCCGGCGTCAGCATCTCGACGCGATAGGTCGAATCGTCGGTCGAGTTCACCTCGTCGAGCGTATCGAAGTCGATCGCGTAGTTGCGCAGATTGAATTCGCGGCTGTCGCCGGTCTTCCATTCGAGCTGCAGCGCACGGTCGAGATTGCGCGCCCAGACATAGAACGTGCCGTCCTGGTCGGTGACCTTGACGGTGTAGTCGACGGCGATGCCGTCGGTGAAGCGCACGCCGATCTTGTCGACCGGAAGGTCGGCATAGGGGTTGAAGCCGAGCTGCTCGGTCCGCCACTCGGTGCCGGTCGGATGGGCGAGCGCGAGGATCGCGTCCTTGCTGGTGTAGCTGGTGGCAGCATCGGAAGCGAGCTTCCAACTGCCGTCGGCCTGCTTGATGCCGTAGTCGAGGATGACGGCGCGCCCGTTCACGACGCTCATCAGATACGGGGCCGCGTCGCGGTCGGTCAGCGCGGTCGCGCGGTCGGACGGCGACCACGTCTGCTCGAGGCGCCAGGCGGCGCCCGAGGCAGCCGCCTGCGCCAGCACGTCCTGCATCGTCGCGCGCGCGATCGGCTGGCCCTGCGCGTCGAGCACAGGCGCGCTGGACGCGAGCGTCCAGTAGCCGCCCTGCGCGTCCTCGACATAGACGCCGCGGTCGAGCAGTACGGCCTTGCCGCCAGCATCTGTGCCGACCAGCACCGGCGTCAGCTCGCGCGTCTGCTCCAGCGCTTCGCCCCAGGCGCCGAGCACGTCGCCGACCTGCGCGACCAGCGTGCGCAGCTTCGGCGTCGTCATGGCCGCCGCGGTCGACGTCACGAGCTCGCCGAGCGCGATGTCGTTCGCCATGGCGACGGCGAGATTCGTGACCCGCCCGAAGCCCTTGACGTCCAGCGTCGAGGTCGACTGCCAGTCCGCCCGGCCGGCCTCGCCGGCATATTTCGTGTCAGTTTGGTTCGAGGCCAGGATGGCGTCGTACATATGCCGGACGGCGCCGGTGTCGAAGGTGACGTCGCCGACGCCCGTAAGCCTTGCGCCCTGCGGGGTGTGAATGTCGACCGCGGTCGCTCCGAGATCGAGGGTGACGATCCCGACTTCGTCGAGCGTCTTCAGCTCGCCGGCGTCGGTCACGCCGTCGCCGTTGTAATCCTGCCAGACCTTCAGCTCGGACCACAGCACATCCGCGGTCGTGATCTTGCCGTCACCATTTGAGTCGAGCTGCGAGAGCTGGCCAAATCCCGACTGCCCTACACCACCGAACATTTCCGAAATGTCGTCGATCCGGCCATTGCCGTTGACGTCGCGAACCAGGAAGCCGTCATCGCCCTTCAGCCAGCCGGTGCGCTCGGCGAACAGGTCGTTGTCGATGTCGAAGTAGACTTGACTGGTCGCGATCTCGGTCGTCTCGACGCCATCGCCATTGAGGTCGATCACCAACGGATCGGTGTCCTCGGCCCACTTCATGCCCTGCACAAAACGCGCCACCGCGGCGCCAAGGGTCACCGCCTGATCGATCAGCACGTTGCCGCCATACTGCGCGGCGATAGCAAGGCCGATCACGCCAGTCAGCGGTTCGAGCATCGTCATGAGGTCGGCAATCGGATTGACCGCCTTGAACACCATGCCGAAAGTGCCCTGGCCGGTGAGCTCTGCCTGCTGGAAGCCGATATAACTGCCGACGAGGTCGAAATTCTCGACCTTCATCCACCCCTTCAGGATGCCTTGCGCATCCAGCGCTTGCTGCGCCTTGTAGGCGTCGCTCGCAGTGTCGCTGAACACCGCCGTGAACAGCTGGTCAAACTGGTTGGTGACATACATGTCCAGCCCGCCGTTGGCGTTGGGCCGGAATGCATAGGTCATCCACGGGAACAGGTGGTCGTAATAGATCGAACGCGCCGGATCATATTTGCCGTTAGCGTCCAGCGAATTGTAGAAATTGGCCAGGCCGACGGCGGCGCCGAGCCCGCCGAACGCGGTGAGACCCGCAATGCCGCCCTCCGCATTGCCGCCCGTAAGCGTCAGCCCGTAGAACGAAAGAATGTCATGGTGCTGTGCATCCATGACGACGGTGTTTGCCGAATAAAAGATGTTGTCGCTGTTTGCCGCGCTGTCCTCGACCTGCTGGCCGGTCTCGGGGTCGACTCCATCGATCGTGTCGCCGTAGATCACGCCGCCATTTGTCAGATTGATAATCAAGTCGCGGCCCGTGCCGCCGGCGGTAATCGCGCGCTCGCCGCCAATGGCGATCACCCAGTCGTTGCCGGAACCGCCATCGAGCTTCAGTTGATGCCCGTCTACGTATTGTGCGCCGAGTCCCCCGACAATGTCGTCGCCTGCGCCACCATGGGCCTCACCGGACCCGAAGTGAACCAGCCAGTCCTTACCATCACCACCGTCGAGAATGGCGTTGTTGGCGCCGACCAGGAGATCATTGCCTTGCTCGCCGAAAAGCTTGGCGTCATTCTTGCCGAACAGCCAGTCATTGTCGTCGCCGCCCCGCATTTCCGACGTCTTGAAACCGACCAGGATGTCCTGACCAGCGCCCGCGTTGACGATGGCCGTGTTGAAGCCGACGACGATTTCGGGTTCAGAGGTGGCTGTGAAACTGTCCTGTGAGCGCAGGATGATCTTGAAGTCGTCCCACAGCAGCTTGGTGGGCAGCGAAGCGTTCGGCACAACGGCGATACCGTTAGCTCCGACAAATTCCTTGAATTGATTGGCGAGGCTTTCGTTAGCCGTGACATCCACGAAGATGGACTGCCACAATTTGCGCAGCCCGACACCGGCAGCATAGCTAGCCGCGTCATTCGAATTGACCGCGGCCACGCCAAGCCCGACCAGCGCCGCCGTCATCGGAATACCGACCACGAGGCTCAGGGCGGAGAGCGTCGCTGCGGCAATGCCCCCCACGACGAAGGCGGGGTTCTGATTCAGTCCGCCGGTCTCTTCGGCAGCGATACCGAGCTTGTCCTCGACATAGACGATTTCACCACCGACTTTTCGGATGATGATGTAGTCGCTGGTCTCTGTCGTGACATAACCCGCCCCGGTAAACTTTGACCGCGGGTTGCCAACCTGCGAGCCGAAGATCAGCTGCAGTCCGGCAAGCGCGGAGGCGAGCGTTCCTTCCGAAAACAGAAAGTCCGGTCCCAGCCGAAACAACTGAACATTGCCAGGAAAATAATCGCGCAGGCCCTTGGCTCCCCAGACACCGCTGTCGGCTTGCTGAATCTGGTCACGGGTGAGGATGTGGTCAGCATCCGCCTGTATGGCGTTGATCAATCCCTGAACAATGTCGACCGAAAAGCCGTCCAGCGTGGGTGGATACAAGCTTGGATTGGCGTGCTTCGCGAGCGCATTGCCAATCAGCGCAGCTCCGCCGAAGAAGCCGCTGTAGGTCGTAATCTGCGCCTGAATCAGGATTTGGCGCCCAGCGGAAGGATCGACGTCCTTGATTAGCTCGTAGTAGTAGATGTAGGCGCCGGCTCGATCCCCGGAGTCCAGCAATCTCTGTATCTCGTCGATATCGTCTTGCGTCACAGCCACGGTCGTTCTCCAGGATGGGAGTCAGCAGCGGGTGAGATAACGGCAGACCACTTCGCGAACGAAGCGCAGGCGGCGGTTGGCATAGGCGCGGCCGCCATACAGGCGGAAATCGGCAAAACTGACATAGGCCACGACGCCGTCGGTGATCGACATCGTGTACTTGCATAGAAATGCAGGGTTCAGCTTCGCCTCACATTGGGTTGAGAAAAACTCGTCGTCGGATCCGCCGATGTAGTTGGAGTAGCTGGCAACCCCGCGGTATTGCGCCAATCCTTCAAAGCTGTCGTCTTGGCGATTCGGCGCGGACCGCATGACGTTGGCACGCGCAAATTCGGCGAAGTCTGCGTGCGCGCTGGTTTTGATCTGGACGACGGTCTCCTCGGCACGCATGCGATTGCCGGCGCTCGTTCGATCGATACCGTCTCGCCGTGCCCGCTCCACGACTGCCACGGTCCAGGCTTCGCCGGTGCCGTCAACGAACATCAGCTGCACGTCGTCGGATTTGAGCAGCGACGGCAGTGGACCCTTGTCGCTGTGCGGTGCGCTCTCGACGAAGACCACATAAGCCCGCGGCACGACCAAATCCGGGAAGTTGGCCTTGCCGACTGCATCATTGACGAGGCTGATCCGGATCGGGGTCGTGTCGAGCGAGAAGTGGAAGTATTCCGCCCGACCCAGATTGGGTACCTCATCCGCATGGGCGGCGTCAGCGCCGAAGCCGGCTAACACCCGCAATGCGAACATCGCAACAAGCACCAGGTCCATGCGACGGTACATCCGCGTCATGGTCCCGGCGCACTTCATTTGCCGGTCTTCTCGGCTGTCTTCCTCTCCGCCTCCCCCACCGGCCGCACCTTCATCTTCTCCAGCACCGCGGGGTCGACGAGCTGGCTCACGATCGGATGGATGCGGACAGGCTTGTCCTTGACGACCTGCTTGAAGTTCGCGAGCACGGCGGTCGCGACCTTCTGTGAGGGCGCAATGACGTCGAGCAGCCAGGTGGTCTCGCCGCTGTTCCAATCCTCGGCCTTGAGGCGGACCGGAAAGACGCGCGCCTGAATCTGCTCGCGGATCTTGGCGTCGACCTCTTCGGACACGCTGGCCCAGATCGCGATGCCGGCGGTCTCCTCGACCTTGCCCTCGCCGCCGGCCTTGGCGATGGCGATGCGGTCGCGCGTCATCGGCTCGACGACGAGATGCATGACGTCGGCCAGCGTCTGGTTGCGGTAGCGCGGCAGGTTGAGCATGGCGAGGACCACCTCGCCGACGCTGGCCTGGATCTTCGCCTTGAATGCGGCGATCTGCGCCAGCACTTGCGGATCGAGCGCGCGGTCCTTCGGGTCAGCCTGCTCGGCCGCAGCGCCGCCGTTGATCCCGTTCAGCACCGGCTTGCCGGCTGCCGCCTTCTCGTTGAGGTTCTTTGCCATCGGCTTTGTCCTCTCCCGACTTTCAATCCGTCTCGTCATGGGGAAGGTGAGCCTGCCGCAATCACCTGCGGTCCATGCGGGCCGCGACTGCGCCCGCATAAGGAAACCTTCACCTGCGCAGTGGCATGCGACCCGCGCCTCTCCGTTCGTCCTTGCCGGTCGAAACGGAAAAGCCGCTATGTCGTCCTGTCGCAGGTGATCGGAAACAGCCCCATTGCCCTCTCCTTGGCGTTCATAGAACGTTAACCCTGTTGCAACCTCAAGGCGAAAGTGTCACGCAGCAAAAAATGCTGCGCGATTTGTCTGCCCGTTACGCTTTGTGTCTGTTTATAAGTGCCGGCCGATGGCGCTCGGGACCTTTCGGGATGGAACTCAGGCCTTCCGCTTGAGATGCGAGGCTGTGAGCGCGCGTGCCGTCGGTCGCGAACTAATCTGCGCCGTCATGCAGCTATCATGCAATGAGGCTTGGTGGGGTCGCTGTCAGTAGCGTCAGCGCAACCAACAGAACGACACCGAGGATGATGCAGGCAGCAACGCGCGCGACTATCAATCGCGCCCCTTTCGCGCCGCATGCCGGGTCACGCGGGATTTTCTATCCAGATCGTACGATACAAAATGAATCGTGTCGGGATAGAACTCCGCAGGATCGACGAGCCGGCCGACGATCGGATTGAACGCCGAGGTCGGCGATTCCGGCGCGCTCGGTCCCCCCCTCACCGCTCCCGGCCCGCCTCGTCGAGCGACTGCGTGATCGGCGACAGCAGATACTGGATGATACGCCGCTCGCCGGTCTTGATCTCGGCCTGCACCGAAAGCCCCGGGCCCAGCTCCTGCTTGCGGTCGCGCAGGCGGATACTGGTCTCCAGCAGGCGGATGCGCGCGGCATAGACCAGGCCGGCCTGGACCGGCCGGCCCTTGTCGTCGCGCTGCGGCCCGTTCGATTGCGACAGGTCGATCGCATCGCGGCTGATGCCCTCGACGACCCCCGGCACGAGTCCATAGTCGGTGAAGGGAAACGCCTCCAGCTTGACCCGCACCGGCTGGCCCTCGCGGACGAACCCGATGTCCTTGTTGAGGACCTGGGCCT
>Ga0265327_10005891_pt1 | contig 10016 bp, 10 predicted proteins | sample 41621metaG_FD_202089 | JGI IMG/M metagenome (GOLD analysis project Ga0265327, IMG submission 202089) | Rhizosphere microbial communities from Carex aquatilis grown in University of Washington, Seatle, WA, United States - 4-16-21 metaG | ecosystem: Host-associated > Plants > Roots > Rhizosphere... | reverse complement strand
TAAATTAAATTGATCAATAATTATCTAACATTAAAATAAGGAAGTTGTTTACGAAATCGGTTATAAAATACAATTGCAAATGATAATGAACCCCCGTCCTGCCGGGATATTGCAGGGAGTTCAGAACCTAAACTTTCAAAAGTTTGAAACATAAAATTGACATTTCCACAAGTCATCATGCCCCAAATATATTCTCCCGCTTCAGGAACTGTTGTTATAAGATTAAATCCTAATTGGTTTTAAAAGTCAATTACCTTGTTAATGTCTATGACAAAAATGTTACGTGATAATGAGTCCATAAAATTATTTTTTAGATTATTATTATAACGTAACTAATTATATTTCATACATATATCTTTATTTCGCCGGTTTTTTGGTTTTAGCTGGCAATTACAGTATTGGTCGATATTGTTGCCATGCCAGGCCTTAATACAAAGGCTAAAGCTTACCTTTTCAGTTTTAACTAACATATGGAAGTTGTAATTTAAATTGCCATTGTATTCATTAATCTTAATTATAAATCGATAATGCTGATTGCCACTAATGTTCTTCCTGAAGTTGTCAACTAATCCAACCGATTCTTCTTTATTTCATCCAGCATTTCAATAATCCTGTCCAATTTGTCTACTTCCAGTGAGTGCAATTTTTTTGATAAAGCTTCTATTTCCTTTTTTGCCTCTATGTTAGTCTGGTAATCTGCTTGTGTCTGTATTCTGTCTATCATTTTGTCTATTCTGAGACATCATTATAATTGGTGCAGCATGAGTCGCCCGGATCGAGAAAACAAGATTGAGCCAAATAAAAGGATAAGCATCCCAATGAAAAAGAATCACAATCATGAATTAATTTGAATATCAATCCTTGTACAAGCCTTATTATTGCTTCGGAGTTATACCCATATTGTAGAACATGAAGGATAAAATGTCAGTCATACTCTCCATATTTTTCTTCAGTGAAGAACCAGAAGCGCCATGTCCCTGATTGGTTGTTATCCTTATTAATACCGGGTTTATTCCGCTTTGTTTTTCCTGTAAGGTTGCTGCAAATTTAAAGGAATGCATTGGTACAACACGATCATCATGATCAGCAGTAATAACAAGTGTGGCAGGATAATTTGTGTTGCTTTTTATATTGTGGAGCGGCGAATACTTGTATAAGGCAGGGAACTGCAGAACACTATCACTGCTTCCATATTCAGTTGTCCAGAATACCCCGCTTGTAAATTTCTGGAACCTCAGCATATCCATTACACCTACTTCAGGAATGGCCACTTTGCATATTTCTGGTCGCTGTGTCATAACTGCACCAACCAATAATCCGCCATTTGAACCACCCATTATTGCAAGTTTGCTGTTTTTAGTGTATTTCTCGGTAACAAGGTAATCTGCGGCAGCCATAAAATCATCAAAAACATTTTGTTTTTTATCCAACATACCAGCTTTATGCCATTCTTCACCATATTCACCACCACCTCTTAAATTGGGAACAGCCAGAATTCCATTATTGTCCAGTAATTCAAACATCGCTGGCCAAAAGAAAGGCGTTATATTTACATCGAAACCGCCATATGCATAAAGTAAAGCTGGGTGTTTTACATCTTTTTTGATTCCTTTTTTATGAACCAAGAACATGGAAATTCTTGTGCCATCTTTACCAGAATAAAATACCTGATTGGCTTCGTACGAGTTTAGATCTAAAACGTATTTGGAGTTTTTAAATATTTCTGATTCCCCAGTTAATAGGTTGTATTTATAGATACATGGGGTAGAGGTGAATGAAGTGAAATCATAAAAAAGGAACCGATCATCTTGAAATCCGCCAAATCCATTTGCTGTACCCAGGACTGGCAATTTGGGTTCCATCTCCAATTTTCCATTGATATCATATTGACATATTTTGGAAGTAGCGTTCACCAAATATCCGGTAATTATCTTCCTTCCAACCATAGATGCAAAATCAAGTTTCTCCTTTTTCTCCGGGACAATTTCTTTCCAATGTTCTTTTGAAGTGTTATTAAAATCCGTGGAGATTATTTTAAAATTACCTGCACCATCATTGGTGTTTATAAAAAGGGTATCGTGTAAATTGCCGATAATGCCATTTTGGAACTCATAGCCTTTGAATAGTGTTTTAAAATCTTGATTTGATTCATCAATCCTTTTACCAATAACTTCATAACCAGAAGAACCAGGAGACTTTGAAATAAAAAGAAAACTGCCATCTTCACTGGTTTGAATTTCCAATCCCATATTGGGATTTGCAGTATCTTCATAAATGAATTTATCCGTGCTCTGTTGATCACCTAGTTTGTGAAAATAAACTTTTGCATTCCTGGCAATTGCGGTAAGTTCCGTGCCTTTCCCAGGTTCAGGATATACTGTATAATAAAAACCATTCTTTACCCAAGCCACTCCACCATCCCGCCTCCAGATGATGCTGTCTCTTAGTTTTGTATTTGTTGCAATCTCAACAAAATAACTTGTACACCAGTCGCTTCCATTTTTGTTGATATGATAGGCTAAATATTTTTTGTCATAAGATGGCCCGTCAAGTACAACGGATATACTTCCATCCTTCGATAAAGTGTTTGGATCTAAAAACACCTTTGGTATTCCTTTTAATCCTTTCTGGAAGTAATAAACAGACTGGTTTTGTAGCCCGTTGTTCTTTGAAAAGAAAATGTAGTCGCCAGCTTTAAAACCAGAATAATACCTTGGATAATTGTATGTCTTTTCAATCTGTTTTTTTATTAATGCCCTAAATGGAATCTTTGAAAGGTAGTTTTCAGTGAAGCTTTGCTCAATTTTGACCCATTGCTTAGTATTGGCAGCAGTATCATTTTCAAGCCACCTGTAAGGATCACTTACCTTAGTGCCAAAATATTTATCTATCTGAACAACCTTCTTTGTGACGGGATATTTGAGCTGCGCAGAAACATTTGAGGATAATAAGACCAGGGAAAACAACAGGAATAAGTACAATGATTTCATTGATTTTAATATAAAGATAAAGGTTCACCAAATCTACAGAATAATTAAATCATTACAATATTAAATGATTCATAGGTATGATGTCCGACTGGTATACTGAAAATTAATCCCATAGCATTTACTATCAAACGATTACTTGAAAACAAAATCGGGTAATAAGAATCAATCAAGAGAAGAAAAATACTTCAGGTGGACAGTTAAAACAGGCAGGGAAAAATCATTGGTAAGATATCACATTTGTATGAAAATAAAAAAACCGCTGTAAATACTTGATTTACAGCGGCAATTTTTCATTTTTGTCGGGGTACCAGGATTCGAACCTGGGACCCCCTGGTCCCAAACCAGGTGCGCTAGCCGGGCTGCGCTACACCCCGAAAAATATTTTTAATTAAAGAACGCCTTTTTTAAAATCCTAAGATCAAAAAATCTGCTCACCAAATTGGTGCGGAGAGAGGGGGATTCGAACCCCCGACACGGTTGCCCGTGCGGCAGTTTAGCAAACTGCTGGTTTCAGCCACTCACCCATCTCTCCTCATATTTGGGTGGTGCAAAAGTAGGAATCATTTTGACTTAGGCAAAATATTTCCCAATAAAAATCGAATAAAAATCAACTTTTTTTCTTTATTTTTCCAATCCATTCATACTCAAGATTTACCACAGAATTATTTTATTAAATTAAAATTTCCCCTGCAAATGTTGGATATTATCTAAAACATGATTAATTTAGTGGTGAAATTAAAAGCAAACGTTCTTTCCGATTACGATATTACCGTGTTAATTCGCAAGATTGGTAAACTCAACATTTCCATTTAACTGAGAAAGCTTTTGACCGCTAAAACAGGCCTTATCCCGCTCGCGGGAGCAGCATCGCTGCCATTGGAAGTTTGATCAGTCAGGCACTCAAATCCTGTTCTTTCGGGGTTTTACTCAACGCGAATTAATACGGTTTTTTTGTTTAATAATAGAATCTCACGACTATCAATAACCTTTCGTTCCCAATATTCATACTCTTATCTTTTCTCTTTGAAACCTGTCTGATTGCACAGGAAGGGAATAGAACGATCGTTTCGCACTCCAAAAGTGTGACTGAACCACTTTTCGGAAAGGATTATGAACAGGTTGAGCTCATCGATAGCCAATTAAAGGGGAGCGTATTTTACCTGGTCAGCGGTCACGGAGGGCCCGATCCCGGCGCAATGGGTAAAATAGGGAAGAATATTCTTTGTGAAGATGAATATGCCTATGATGTGACGCTAAGATTTGGAAGAGAGCTTATGCGTCACGGAGCAAAGGTCTATTTCATCATTCGTGATCCGCACGACGGGATCAGAAATGAACTCTATCTCCAAAGCAGTACCGATGAAGTTTGTTACCCCAACAGTGAAATTCCGCTGAACCAGATAAAACGGCTAAAGCAGCGCGTAGACGCCATCAATACACTACACAGGAATGAGAGGCAGGGAAGTTATAAACGGTGCATAGAGCTTCATGTGGATGCGCGGGAGACCAAAAAAAATATCGACATATTCTTTTACTATCATGAAGGGAGCAAAAATGGCGAAAGACTCGCTCTGACTATGAGGAATGCGATTGAACGCAAATATCAGCTCAAACAACCCGGCAGAGGCTATAGTGGAGATGTATCAACCCGCACGTTATATATGCTTGAAAAAACTATCCCCATAGCTGTCTTTATTGAGCTTGGAAATATCAACCACTTCAGAGACCAGCAACGTCTGATTTATGAGAATAACCGACAGGCGCTCGCAAAATGGCTTTGTGACGGGGTGATTGAGGATTTTGATAAATCGAAATAGGAGGTTAATCCCAATCCTGAAACTTGTCGATATCGCGACGCTCCTTTTTGGTAGGTCTTCCTGTCCCCCGATCGCGGTCAAAGGCGCTCATTTGCTGCCTTATCTCCAGAATTTTGAGTTCTTCGGGAGGAGTGATATCCAGCATAAACTCGTGGACCAGCCTGGCGCCAACCCTTTTTCCCGTAATTCCGACAACTTTGTAAGTATAGGTAATCGGGTTTTTCCTGATTTTGATAATATCACCGGGCTTGGGAACCCGTGATGGCTTAACAGAAATTCCGTCAATAGTTACACGCCCTTTCTTGCACTCTTCTGTTGCCAGTGTCCTGGTCTTAAAGAGTCGCACTGCCCAAAGCCATTTATCGATACGTACCGGTTCGTCCATAAAGTTTGAAATGAAGGATTGAAGGAATGAAAGAATGAAGGAATATACTGGATCAACAAACCGCGGACTTCAAAGTTTAAAATTATCCTCTGAATTGCTAACCGTCTGCAGTCCGACTACCTAATCCTTGTTGTACTTTGTCATCACCTGATTGGCACCCATGGTAACGAATGCCTTAATGATCTCAACACATCGTTCCATTTTCGAATTGACGACCTCCTCTTCTTCGCGTGACCAGCGTCCTAAGACGTAATCGACCTGTCGTCCGCGCTGAAAATCACTTCCAATACCAAACCGAAGGCGCACATAATCCTGACTTCCCAGGATTTCATGAATACTTTTTAATCCGTTGTGACCTGCATCACTCCCCTTTAAACGCATGCGCAGCTTTCCCAAAGGTAAGGAAAGGTCATCAACCAGAATCAGCACTTTATCCAGCTCAATTTTTTCTTTTTGCATCCAATACTGAACCGAGCGACCGCTAAGATTCATAAAAGTATTGGGTTTTAACAGGATAAGAGTTCTGCCTGCATGTTTCATTTCAGCAGTTGAGCCATAACGCTTCTCGCTAAAAGAAATATTGGACGCCCTAGCCAGGGCATCCAATATCCAAAATCCTATGTTGTGACGGGTACTTTCATATTCTTCCCCAATATTTCCAAGGCCAACAATGAGGTACTTCAAAGCGACACTGTTTTATTTCTTTTTAGCGCCTGATGCTGCAGTATCAGCCATAGCTGCACGGGCAGCACGTGTTACAACAACTGTTGCTACCGGAACCGATTTAGCATTTAAAATCTCGATGCCGGGAACTTTAACATCCCCAACCCTGATGCTTTCGCTCAGTCCAAGGTCTGTAACATCAATAACGATCTCATCCGGAAAATCCTTAGAAAATCCTTTGGCTTTTAATGTCCTGAGGTTAGATTTTAAACGACCCCCTTGCTGAATACCTTTGGCATAACCATCGAGGCGAACAGGAATCTGAAGTTTAACCGGTACATTTTCGCGGACTTCCAAAAAGTCAATATGCAAAAGTTTGTCTGTAACAGGATGGAACTGTAAAGCCTGCATAAAAGCCTGGTAAATTTTACCATCAATATCGATCTCTGTCTGGTAAACCTTAGGGGTATAAACCAGTTTACGGAATTCGTTTTCATGAGCCTGAAAATGGACCACATTTTCGCCCCCGTAAATAACACATGGCACTAAATCGTTTGCTCTCAAAGATTTGGAGTCCTTCTTTCCAACTTCCTGACGAGAAGTACCTTTAATTTGAAATGATTTCATTGTTTTAAAAAAATTAACTGTTTTGTAACTAAGTGTTTACTCAGATCTCCTTCCAACGGGCAAGGTATCCGCATCACACCATCAAAGGTATGCTGTAAAACCGGGCGCAAAGATAACAAATCTTAGATAAATGCAGTACTGATTGATTTATTTTCGTAAACCTTCTGAATTACATCTGCAAAGAGGGGTGCACACGAAATGACCGTGATTTTTTTTGATTGACGTTTGAGTGGAATTGAATCGGTAACCAGGACCTCATCGATATACGAATCTTCAATACGTTCAAAGGCGGGACCCGATAGTACTGCGTGAGTCACAAAAGCCCTGACGGAATTGGCTCCCTTGGATTTCATGAGATCGGCAGCCTTGGTTATTGTGCCGGCTGTATCTATAATATCATCAACAATGATCACATCTTTCCCCTCAACGTCACCAATCAGGGTCATTGAATCGATATGATTTGCCTTGCTTCGTGATTTATGACAGATGACCAAATCAGTTTTAAGATGCTTTGCAAATACATTGGCTCTTTTGGTTCCGCCTACATCGGGTGAGGCCACCACAATATCTCTGAGCCCCATTTGCTGAATATACGGGATAAACAGGGCAACCGCACTTAAATGGTCAACAGGAACATCGAAAAAACCCTGAATCTGATCAGCATGAAGATCCATTGTGATCAGGCGGTCAATACCCCCTTTGGATAACATATCGGCAACAACTTTGGCCCCAATGGATACCCTGGGTCTATCTTTCCGGTCCTGACGTGCAAAACCGAAGTAGGGCATCACTGCAATTACTTTATAGGCTGAGGCCCTTTTGGCAGCATCAATCATGAAAAGCAATTCAAGCAGATTATCTGCCGGAGGAAATGTTGATTGAACAATAAAAGTAAATGAACCCCTGATGGTCTCTTCGTAACATGGTTCAAATTCTCCGTCTGAAAACCGGGGACATGAGGCTTTACCTAATTCGATTCCAGCGTTTTCCGCTATTTTCTCGGCCAGATATTTTGATTCTGTACCGGCAAATATTTTGATACAACCTGTGGACATAGCTAGAGATTTTCTAATTTTAATTCGTAACGCACACCTATCTGGGGGCAAAAGTATATATATTGAACCAACAACTTATCCGAATAAGGATGTTTTTTTAGTTTTTTAACGACACAGAAGATTTCGGAAATCCTTAAGGTCTAAAATATAATTAACCGGGAAATTCTAAAATCGTTATTAATCGCTTATCAATTAAAGACAACCAATAAAGAAGGTAATTGAAAATTGAACATTACTAATTCTAAATTTCCTGATTAGTCGGAACTATAATATTATCAATGAATCCAAGGAGTTCATCCCTCCCTAATTTGGTCCCTGAGGAGGTCACAAAGACCGGGGGCAGCTCTTCCCAGGTTTTCAGCATCTCAATTTTGTAATCGGCAATATTTTTTTCCAGTTGCCGCCGCGACAATTTATCGGCCTTGGTAAAAACCATTGCAAAAGGAATTTCGTTGTATCCCAGATAATTCATAAATTCAACATCATTGGCCTGGGGTTGATGACGTGAATCGATCAGGGCAAAAACGCAGTAGAGATTCTCTCTGATAGTCAGATACTTTCTGATAAATGTCAGCCATTGTTCTCTCGAGGAGCGGCCTACCTTGGCATAACCGTAACCGGGTAAATCGACTAAAAACCACTCATCATTAATATTAAAATGGTTTATTAGACGGGTTTTCCCGGGGGCAGTGGAGACCTTTGCCAGATCACCATAACCTGTAAGCATATTAATCAGCGATGATTTACCAACATTGGATCTTCCTACGAATGCAAACTCCGGCTTATCGGTAGGCGGACATTGTTCCGGGTCGGTATTACTGATTACAAATTCGGCTTTTTTAATGATCATCTCTACTTTTTTGAAACTAATTGACTGAAACGTTTTGTTCCGGATAAATCCTGAAAAATGTCAGTAATTCAGCTATTTTAGATAAACCTCCAACAATCTGGCACTAACACCATCAACCGGTTTAAGACTAAAATTACTGATTTGAGCCGGCACAAGAATTGAATCGCCTTTATTTATTTCGAGCCTTTCCTCCTCCCACAAAAGGGTGCACGCTCCATCCAGACAGGTATAAATTACAAAAGTGTCAAGTTCAGCAAAGTCGCGCTCAACAAGGTGTGTCAAAGGGAGAACATTGGTTGTAAAATACTGGCAATCAACCAGATTTACAGATTGATTATTTATGGCCAGATATTCTGTCCGGTAATTGGGTTCAAACTTGTATTCAATTGCATCAACAGCAAGGTCTGTATGAAGTTCACGCCCCTTTCCCTGACTATCGACTCTGTTAAAATCATAAAGACGGTAGGTCACATCTGAGGTTTGCTGAATTTCTGCCACAACAATTCCTTTACCGATAGCGTGAACCCGGCCCGCAGGCATAAAAAATACATCGCCCGCTTTTACCTCTTCGTAGTTGAGAATCTCTTCCAGCTGGCCATTTTTAAAATAATTCAGATATCCTGCCTTGTCGATTTTTCGGTTAAATCCCGCGATTAGTCTTGCGCCCGGATCTGCCTGGACGACATACCACATTTCGGTCTTTCCGAATGAGTCGTGTCTTTCCATAGCAAGTTCGTCATTTGGATGAACCTGAATAGAAAGGTCATCCATGGCATCGATGAATTTAACAAGGAGCGGGAATTCGGTTCCGAATTTTTCATAAACCTTCTCTCCTACCAGATCGCCCATATAAACCTCAATCAACTCTTCAAGATTGTTCCCTTTCAGAAAACCATTCGAAACTACTGATATATCATTCTGTACACCAGATATTTCCCATGATTCACCACAATTGGGCAATTCTGCAAACTCCTTATTTAACAAGTCGTGCAGTTTATTTCCTCCCCAGATCTTGTCTTTACAAATTGGGGTAAATTTCAGCGGATAAAGATTATTCATTGACGTTTTTTGATTTAAAATTCGAAATCGACAGCTGCCTTTGCAACTGTATTGGCCTTAATTAATTCAATCACTTTGAGATGCTCGGGATGTACCCGGTAAATTTCAAGATCTTCTATCGATTCAAAATGTGTGATCAGACAAAGATCGTGAGAGGCTGTGATGAGCTCATAATTTTCGCCAACCTGCATGTACTTTATCTCACCAATTTTATCTTTAAGCGCCAAAAGGGCTTTCTCAATTTTACTCCTTACCACACCCTTTAAATCTTCACTTTCAAACTCCTTCAATTTAAAAAGGACAACATGATTAATCATTAGGCTATAAATTTTATTTGATTGCAAAAATAACACTTTATCCTCAAAATTAATCTAAAAATAGTGGCTTGCAACTTTGAAGGTTTCGGATTGACAAAGTTTTTCGCTAATTTTGAATATAAAGTCTGAATATTGATTTTAGTACCTATTTTATAACTTTACTCTTAAAATGCGTTTTAATCAATTTCTAAAAACCACCCAATATGCTTCCAAAACTCCTCCCGGAACATGTTTTATTTATTGACATTGAAAC
>Ga0265327_10005890_pt1 | contig 10016 bp, 7 predicted proteins | sample 41621metaG_FD_202089 | JGI IMG/M metagenome (GOLD analysis project Ga0265327, IMG submission 202089) | Rhizosphere microbial communities from Carex aquatilis grown in University of Washington, Seatle, WA, United States - 4-16-21 metaG | ecosystem: Host-associated > Plants > Roots > Rhizosphere >... | reverse complement strand
ACCAACGATGCCGGTGACTCGAAGACCTCGTCAGTCACCTCGAGGGCGTCGAGCCCGCGGCGCTCGAACAGGCGGCGACCCAGGGCGGTCCGGGTGTCGTGGAAAGCAGGAAGACAGTGGAGGAACTTCACGTCGGGGTTGCCGCTGGCCTCCATGATTGAGGCGTTCACCTGGTAGGGGAGGAGGAGGTCGATCCGCTCGTCCCAGCGGTCGGGCGGCTCGCCCATCGAGACCCAGACGTCGGTGTACACGAAGTCGACCCCCGCTACTGCCGATCCGGCGTTCTCGGTGACGAGGAGGCGGGCCCCGCTGGCTTCGGCCAATGATGCGGCCAGCGAACGAACTTCGTCCGTCGGCCAGAGCGTGCTCGGGGCGGCGAGCCGGACGTCCAGGCCGAGCAGCGCCCCGGTGACGAGCAGGGAGTTGGCGGTGTTGTTGCGGGCGTCGCCCAGGTAACAAACCGAGAGATCATCGAGATCGACGTGGTCGCGCATGGTGAGCACGTCGGCCAGCATCTGGGTGGGGTGCCATTCGTCGGTCAAAGCGTTCCACACCGGGATCCCGGCGTAGCGCCCGAGCTCCTCCATGCCGCCCTGGGAGTGGCCCCGGTAGCAGATGCCGTCGAACATGCGCCCGAGCACGCGCGCCGTGTCGCGTAGCGACTCCTTGTGGCCCATCTGGGTCGCCTCGGGCCCGAGATAGGTCGTGCTGGCCCCCTGGTCGTGGGCGGCCACCTGAAAGGAGGAGAGGGTGCGGGTGGAGGTCTTCTCGAAGATCAGGGCGATGTTGCGGCCAACGAGGCGCCGGCGCTCCTTCTGTTCGCGTTTCTCCTCCCGCAGGTCCCCGGCCAGCTCCACCAGAGACAGGAATTCCTCCCTCGTGAGGTCCGCCTCTTTGAGGAGGCTCCGTCCGGTGAGTCCGAGCGCCCCGCTCGGCGTGGTCACGAGAGGATCCCCGCGTGGTCCGGACAGGCCGCGTCGACGGGTCGCCAGGACGGGCCGTCGTCTAAGCGGTCGTGCCGGGGCGCCATAGGGCTCCCTTCTACCGCATCCGGCGGGCCTCTGGGAACGTCAACGGCCCGCAGTGAGGTCGCGCAGGGCGAGCACCGTCGCCCAGTTGCGGGTCGTGGCCCGTACGCCGGTCAGCTTTTCGAAGTAGCCGTTGTTGAGTTTGGTGCGCCCGTAGCCGCCGGGGCAGTGCACGTAGACCGCACGCTCGGTGAAGGCAAAGCCGTCCGCCTTGCCCCCCGGAAGGTGGTCGTCGGGGACGCCGTGCAACGGCTTGTCCTTCAGGAAGGTGACGTGGCAGGTGACCGGGTCCGACCCAGCGGCGAGGAACGGGTTATCCGAGGCCAGCCGGTCGAGTTCGGCGGCGCCCCGCACCAGCACGTCGACGTCGACGTAGCCGAGCGCCTCACGCAGCGCCTCCTCGAGGGTGGCGGCAATCCGTTTGGTCGACCGCAACGTCGTGGAGAAGACCACGTTCCCGCTTTGGCGATAGGTCTCGACGTCAGGGAATCCGAGATCCGAGACGAGCACGCGGAGGCCCGCCATCGAGACCTTGCGATGGCCGCTGACGTTGACCCCCCTGAGGAGGGCCGCAGAGCGCGTCACCGGCATCGGTTTGCAGCGCGTCCCAAAAGGCGTCCGCGTTGCTGCTGCACGGCCTCCCTGGGTCGGGCCATGCCCTGGATCATTCCACGACGATCCCCCGCCATCAGGAAGCCTCGGGTGCCGGCTGCGTGGTGCCGCCGTCCGAGGCGCCGGCCGGCAGCGCGCGCAATGAGCGCACCTCGACGGCGAAGGCCAGCATCGGGGCGGCGCCCCACAACAGCCAGCTGACGCGGTTGGGGTGGGTAACCCCACGCAACGTGTCGCGGATGTAGGAGGCCGATCCGGTGAGCCCCATGGCGGTGCCCACGATGACGAAGTCGACGTTGATCATCTCGCCCCACTCCTCTCACGGGACCCGCGCCGACCCACAGCAACCCGCACCCGGCCATGGTTCCGAGGCAGCGGTTCTCCCGGTCGATGATTCCCCCGCACCGTGCCCGCGGCAGGGGCGGGCCACCCAGACCCGCTGCCCAGGGGTCAATTGAGGGGAGCCGTGGGCGACGTAGCGCGGACCACGTCTTCCGAGCGATGATGACCCTCGTGCCTTGGGCGTACTTCGCCATCTCACTGCTCTGCGTGCTCTGTGTGGCCACCGCCTATCGCCCGGTGCGCCGTGAGCCGGTCTCGGTGCTCAGCTTCGTCATCGGGTGGCCCGTGGGGGAGTTGGTCATCGTCAATACCGCCCTGGCTTTGGCGCTCACCGCCGTCTTCGGGGCCCTCGGGGCGTTCGATGCCTGGCCCGGTGATGTGGGAGTGGCACTGACGGTCATCGGGGTGGCCGGGCTGGTGGGCCTGGCTATCGCCGGTCGGAGGGACGCCCGAATCGTGGCGGAGGCCGTGTCTGCCGTGTACGTGGACCCAACCGCGTCCCCACGGTCGCTGCCCCAACCGGAGTGGGGTCGGTGGTGGAGGACGACCCGCGCCATTCCCCTGTGGAGCCGGCAGGCCGACGTGGTGAAGCAGATCGACTACTGGGGCGACGGCGATCGGCGCCACCGGCTGGACATCGTGCGTCCTCGCGCCGGCGTCGTCGGCGCGCCGGTCCTCATCTACATCCACGGCGGGGCCTGGGTCATTGGTGACAAGCGCGAGCAGGGGAAGCCGATGATGAACGAACTGGTCCATCGGGGCTGGGTCTGCGTCACGGTCAACTACCGGCTCAGCCCCAAGGCCACTTGGCCAGACCAGATCGTCGACTGCAAGCGGGCCATCGCCTGGGTCCGTAGCCACATCGCCGAGTACGGGGGCGATCCCTCGTTCGTGGCGGTCTCGGGGGGCTCGGCCGGCGGCCACCTCTGCGCCCTCGCCGCGCTGACGGCCGGCGATCCCGAATGGCAGCCCGGCTTTGAAGAAGACGACACGTCGGTCGACGCCTGCATCCCCTTCTACGGCGTCATGGACATGACCGGCGACCCCGCCGCTTCGGGACTACACGGCACGGGTCTCCTGGAGATGCTCGAGAGCCGGGTCATGAAGGTGAAGGCCGCCGACCACCCCGAGGTCTTCCGGGCGGCTTCACCCACCCAGCGGGTGCACGCCGGTGCACCACCCTTCTTCGTGCTGCAGGGCGGGAACGACACCCTGGTCCCCGTGGAGGTGGCCCGCCAGTTCGTCGACGCCCTCCGGCGTACCTCGTCCTCCCCGGTGGCCTACGCCGAGCTGCCGCTGGCCCAACATGCGTTTGACGTGCTGGCCAGTCTGCGTTGCCAGGCCACGACGGCCGGCACCATCGCCTTCCTCGACGGGGTGCGCGACGGGAGCATTGCCACGGGACCCCACCGCAGCGGCGGCGCCGAGGGCACGGAATCGGTGACCGAAGGCGGGGGGTCCGGGCGAGGTCGGGGGCGGGTGCCTCAGGGGGACGATCTGCCCTAGATTCGACATCCAGCGCCGGTCCGTCCGACACAGTTGGACGGTCGGGCCAGTTGGATGGGGGGAGCGTGACGGACGACGAGGGGCCGACGGTGGTGCAGCCGAGCCAGGCGGGCGAGCCCCTGCTCGACATCCGCGAGGTCTCGGTGCGCTTCGGCGGGGTTTCGGCTCTCTCCGAGGTCTCGGTACACGTCCATGCCGGCACCGTCACCGGGCTGATCGGCCCCAACGGCGCCGGCAAGACCACGCTGTTCAACGTGGTGAGCGGCTTGCAGCGCCCTGACCACGGCCACGTCCGCATCGCCGGGCGTGACGTCACCGGCCTGGGTCCGCACCGCCGCGCCCGCCTGGGGCTGGCCAGGACCTTCCAACGCCTCGAACTCTTCTCCCATCTGAACAGCGAAGACAACGTCCGGGTGGGGCTCGAGGCGGGGCGACGGGCTGGGTGGACGCCGCGCTCGCGTCGAGCCTCGCGCATCGGAGCGTCATCGGCCACCGCCTTGTTGGACCGTGTCGGGGTGGGGGGGACGGCCGCACACGCGGCGAACGCCCTGCCTACTGGATCGGCCAGGCTGGTGGAGTTGGCCCGGGCGCTGTCCATCGGACCTCGGGTGCTCCTGTTGGACGAGCCGTGCTCGGGGCTGGACACAGTTGAGACCGCAGGCCTCGGCCGCCTGTTGCGTGAGCTCGCCGCCGAAGACCGCGCCGTGCTCCTGGTGGAGCACGACATGGACCTCGTCCTCGATATCTGCGACCGAGTCTTCGTGCTCGACTTCGGCGAGATCATCGCCTCGGGCACCCCGGCCGAGGTCCGGGAGCACCCCGGCGTGCAGGCTGCCTACCTGGGTACCTTGAAGGTGCCCGGCGGCGAGGGCCAGGGGGGCCAGGGGTAAAGTGCCGCCAGCCGAACCATGCCCGCGCACCGGCGCGCTCGAGTCGAGCGACCCGGGGGGCGGGAGAGCGGAAGGGATGTCATGAGAGCAGTCTCGAAGAGGTTGCGAGCCGGCGCAGCAAGCCTGGTGCTGTTGGGGTTGGCCGGGACCGCGGTGTCCCTGACGCCGGGATCGGCGACCGCCGCCACATCGGCCAAGGTGGGTGTGGGGACCCCCAAGAGCGCCTACTCAACACACATCGGGATCTCGTCCACTCAGGTCAAGATCGCCAACATCTCCACCCACTTCGAGACACTGTTCACCGGTGCGGCCGTCGGGACGCAGGCGTACGCCGACTACATCAACTCCAAGGGCGGGGTGGGCGGCCGCAAACTCGTCGTCACAGCCCAGGACACAGGGTACAGCGGGACAAAGTATGCCCAGATGGTCCAGTCCGACCTGTCCAAGGACTTCGCCTTGGTGGGCAGCTTCTCGGTGACGGCCACATCGGGCGGGCAGGTGCTGGCCAAGAACCCCCAGATGGCCGACGTCACGGTCACATCGTCGACCACCAACAACAAGCTTCCGAACTTCGCCAGCCCCTTCCCGCTGCAGGGCGGCTGGCAGGAAGGTCCTCTCGTCTACTTCAAGGACAAGTACCCCTCGGGAGTGAAGAAGGTGGGCGTGCTGCTGGCCGACGAGCCCGCGGCGACACAAGCGTGGCAAGGCGAGAAGGCGACGATGGAGCACCTCGGCTACAAGATCATCTACCAGAACACCTACGCCATCACGGCGAAGTACAACACATTCGTGGCCGACGCGGTAGCCATGAAGTCCAAGGGCGTGCAGATGCTGTTCATCGATCAGAGCCCATCCGCCTATGCCGCCCCCGTGATCAAGGCCATCAACTCGCAGAACTTCCATCCCAAGGTGGTGCTCGGGGCGCCCACGTACTCCAACACCCTCATCTCGACATCGGGCGGCGCGGCCGCCACCCAAGGCATGTACCTCGAGCAGGACATCTCCTTGTACCTCGGCCAGGACGCCAAAGCCATCCCGGCCGTCAGCACGTTCCTCCATTGGGTGCAGGTCGCCCACCCCGGCTGGAAGCCGGACCTGTTCACCTTCTACGGCTGGGTCTCGGCCGAGTTGTTCGCCGAGGCCCTGAAGAACGCCGGCCACACCCCGAGCCGCGGCTCGCTGTTGGCGGCGCTCGGCAAGATCACCGAATTCACAGGGACAGGGATCCAGGCACCGTCCAATCCCTCGCACAAGACCGTGTCCAACTGCTACCTGCTCGGTCAGATCAAGGCCGGGCAGTGGACCCGTCTCACAGACCCGCCGGTCACGAGCAGCACCAAGGGCTACCGGTGCACCAACTCGTACTACCTCCCGCCCAGTGCCGGCTGAGGGTCGGCCTCGCGGCGACCGGGTGGGCTAGGCCACCGACCCGGCCGGGACATGGAGACGGCCGCGTAGGATCAGAGGGGGTGAAGTGACCGAGTTCTTGGAGTTCACCGTGCTCGGTGTGGCGGTGGGGGCCGCCTACGCCATCCTGGCCACCGGCCTGGTGGTGACCTACACCACCTCGGGGATCTTCAACTTCGCCCACGGCGCGGTGGCCATGTTCGCCGCCTTCACCTACTGGAGCCTCACCCAGCACGGCGTCCCCGAGTGGCTCGGCCTGCTGCTGGTGCTGGCGGTGGGGGCGCCGGCCTTCGGGGCCCTGGTCGAGTGGGGGCTCATGCGCCGCCTCTACGGCGCCTCGGTCGAGCGGCCGATCATGGTGACGCTCGGCCTCTTGGTCATCATGCTGGGGGCCGCCGACCTCATCTGGAACATCTCCACAGTGAGGACCCTCAATCCGCTGGTGGCCGGGACATTCACACTCTTCGGGGTGAAGCTGCCTTGGCAGAACGCCGTGCTGCTTGGCGCGGCGGTCCTCGTAGCGGTGGCCATGCGCCTCCTCTTTGCCCGGACCCGGCTCGGGGTGGGGATGCGGGCGGTGGTGGACGACCCCGAGCTCGTGCGTATGACCGGCGTGTCGCCCAACCGGATGAGCCGGGCCGGCTGGATGCTGGGCTTCTTCCTGGCCGCGCTGGCCGGGGTCCTCATCGCCCCGACGCTCGGCAGCACCTTCACGGTCCTCAACATGACCTTGCTGGTGGTGAACGCCTACGCCGCGGCGGTGGTCGGGCGGCTGCGCAGCGTGCCGTGGGCGTTCGTCGGGGCCATCGGGCTCGGGCTGGCCACCGAGTACTTCGTCGGCTACGGCTCCCAACACTTCGCCTCGGGGGTGGGGTCCGAGATCACCACAGCGCTGCCCATGATCTTCCTCTTCGTGGCGCTGGTGGCCCTGCCGTCGGCCCGCCTCGAGGCGGCCGGCCGCCTGGTGGCAGCACGGATCCCGCGGACGGTGCGAGGGCGCGAGTCGCTGATCGCCGCCTCCCTGTTCGTTGCGGCCTCGGTCGTGTTCTCCCTCTTCTTCAGCGGGACATTCCTGACCGAGGGTGTGAGCACCGTCGGGCCGATCGCCGGCCAGACGATGGCCCTCGGCCTCGTGGCGCTCTCTCTGGTGCTTTTGATCGGCTATGCGGGGGAGGTTTCTCTCTGTCAGTTCGCCTTCATGGGGATCGGCGCTTTCTGCATGGGCAAGGTGGCCGGCGGCGACTCGCTGCTCGGCGTGCTGGTGGCGGTCGGCGCCTGCGCCGCGGTGGGGGTGCTGGTCGCCCTGCCCACCATCCGCCTACGCGGCCTCTATCTGGCGCTGGCCACCTTTGCCTTCGCCGAGGCGGTGCAGCTCGGGTTCTTCGCCGACACCCACGTGCTCGGGCAGGCCGGGATCATCGTCGGCCGGATCTCGGTGGCCGGCGTCTCCTTCACCGGCGACCGGGCCGAGTTCATCCTGCTTTCGGTGGTCTTCGCCCTCTGTGCAGTGGGTGTGCTGGCCATCCGCCGCAGCGCCTTCGGTCGCCGGTTGGTGGCGGTCAACGACTCCCCGGCGGCCTGTGCCACGGTGGGGCTCAACACCGGGATCACCAAGGTGGCCGTGTTCGCCCTGGCGGCCGGGATGGCCGGCCTGGGCGGCGCCATGTGGGGATCGCTCCAGGGGACCGTCGGCGCGTCGAACTTCACAATCTTCGCCGGGGTGATCTTCGTCCTCTTCGTGGTGATCTGGAGCGCCCGCACGGTGACCGGTGCCTTCTTGGCCGCCTTGACCTACGCCATCTTCACCAACGTGTCGCACCTAACCAAGGTGGAGGGGATCTTCGCCGGCGTCGGCGTCATCCTCATCGGCTGGGTGGCCAACGGCATCCTGGGCATCGAATGGTTCGGCGACAGGGTCCACCTTCCGTGGGTCCGCCGGGCGCCCACCGAGCCGGCCGACGCCGTCGAGCCGTGCCTCGAGCCCAGCCTGCTGGCCGCCGGGAGCGAGGCCGGAGGGCCCGGGGTGGTGTCGTGACCGCCACCTCGCTGCCCACCCCCGAGGCCGACGTGGTGCCGGCCCTCTCCATTGCCGGCCTACACGCCGGCTATGGCCGCATCGAGGTTCTCCACGGCGTCGACTTGGAAATCCCCGCCGGGAGCGTCTTCGCCCTCCTCGGCCCGAATGGCGCCGGGAAGTCGACGTTGCTCAAGGTGGTGAGCGGCCGGGTGCGGGCCACCAAGGGGACGGTGGCCGTCGGCGGGACCCGCATCGACCGCCGCCCGGCCGAGGCGCTGGTCCACCTGGGGTTGTGCTCGATCCCCGAGGGCCGGGGCGTCTTTCCCAACCTCACTGTGCGCGAGAACCTCTGGATGTGGACGTACCGGGGAGGGGTCTCCCGGGACGAGGTCGAGGCCCGGGCCTACGAGGCCTTCCCCCGCCTCGGCACCCGCCGGCGCCAGCTGGCCGGCACCATGTCAGGAGGCGAGCAGCAGATGCTGGCCATCTCGAGGGCGCTGGTCACCGACCCCAAAGTGCTCCTCCTCGACGAGCTCTCGATGGGTCTCGCCCCCTTGATCGTCGAGGAGCTCTACGAGGTGGTCGGGACCCTGGCGGGGCAGGGCCTCACCGTGGTGGTGGTGGAGCAGTTCGTGACGACGGCCCTCCACGTGGCGACCCGGGCGGCCATCATGGTCCACGGGCGCATCGTGCGGGAGGGGTCGCCCGCCGAGATGGCCGACGCCGCCCTCGGGGCCTACCTGTCGGGCGGGTCGACCCCGGCCTGAGGGGGCCGCCTCAGGCCTCCTCGGGGGCCAGCACCACCTCGACCGCCGGCGCCTCGCCCTCCACGAGGACCAGCTCGTCCAGTCCGCCGGCCTCGGCCAGATCGCCCTCGGCCTGGCGCAGCGCCTCGAGGCGCACCGGGACATCCACCACCGTGCAGCGGGCCACCCGGGCCCGCATCGAGCGCTTCTCCGTGGTCTTCTGCCGGCGGACGGCGCCGAGCACCTCGGCCGCGGCGCCGAGGACCTCGGTGCCGCCCTCGACCCCGGCCTCGCCGAGGGCCGGGGCGATCTCGTCGGTGCTCGGCCAGCCGGCCCGGTGGACCGACCCCACCTGCCACCAGCTCCACACCTCAGCCGTCACGAACGGCAGGAAAGGGGCGAACAGCCGGACCAGGACCGAGAGGGCCAGGGCCAGTGCAGCCCGGGCCGAGCGGGTGACGTCGTCCTCGGGGTCGCCGTAGGCGCGGGCCTTCACCAGCTCCACGTAGTCGTCGCAGAACGACCAGAAGAACCCCTCGGCCGCCTCGAGGGCCCGGGTGTAGTCGTAGCCGTCGAGGGCGGCGGTGGCGGTGGCCACCACCTGGTCGAGACGGCGCAGGAGGTCGCGGTCGATGGGCTCGGTCACGGCCTCGGGCCCGGGTGCCGGACCGTCGCCCAGCCGGCCGAGGACGAACTTCGAGGCGTTCAGGACCTTGATAGCCAGGCGCCGGCCCACCTTCATCTGCCCGGTGTCCACGGCGGTGTCCGTTCCCGGGCGGCCGCTGGCCGCCCAGTAGCGGACCGAGTCGGCCCCGTGCTCTTCGAGGAGGGGGAGGGGCGTCACCACGTTCCCCTTGGACTTGGACATCTTCTTGCGTGTGGGGTCGAGCACCCACCCCGAGATGGCGACGTCGGACCACGGCAAGGCGCCGAACTCGAGTTCGGCGCGCACCACCGTCGAGAAGAGCCAGGTCCGGATGATGTCGTGGGCCTGCGGACGCATGTCCATCGGGTAGACCCGATCGAACAGGTCCGGGTCGTCGCCCCAACGGCTGGCGATGAGCGGGGTGAGCGAGGAGGTGGCCCAGGTGTCCATCACGTCGGGGTCGCCCACGAACCCACCCGGCCGGCCCCGCTGCTCCTCACTGAAGCCATCGGGCGCGTCGGTCGAGGGGTCGACCGGGAGGCGGTCCTCTCCGGGGACGAGGGGCTCGGTGTAGTCGGGCTCGCCGTCGTCGCCCACCGGGTACCACACCGGGAAGGGGACGCCGAAGAACCGCTGGCGGCTGATGTTCCAGTCGCTGCCCAGCCCCTCCACCCAGGCGCGGAAGCGATGGGCCATGTAGGTGGGGTGCCAGCGAAGCTCCTCGCCGCGCGCGAGCAGCCGGTCCTTCATGTCGAGGGTGCGGACGAACCACTGGCGGGACGAGACGATCTCGAGCGGCCGCTCGCCCTTCTCGTAGAACTT
>Ga0265327_10005889_pt1 | contig 10016 bp, 8 predicted proteins | sample 41621metaG_FD_202089 | JGI IMG/M metagenome (GOLD analysis project Ga0265327, IMG submission 202089) | Rhizosphere microbial communities from Carex aquatilis grown in University of Washington, Seatle, WA, United States - 4-16-21 metaG | ecosystem: Host-associated > Plants > Roots > Rhizosphere >... | reverse complement strand
TCACAGCTACGCTCCACCGCCCGAAGGGCCATCTCCCGCAAGGGAGTTGACACCCATCATACGATGAAGAACAAACAGTGAGTTGACGACGACACCGCCGGTGTCTTTTTTCCGTGATGCAACGGGCCCGGTCTTATACCGAAACTGTTCCCCTGCTGGCCCTATGAGGCTTGAGCGGATTAAAAAACACCGTAGCCATCCGGTCAGATGGAAGAGGCAGCCGGTGCTTTAACTGGCACTTTCACTGACAGTTGCCGGTCAATCCTCATCCGGCAAGGGTCAGGGCTGTTAACGTGTTGCTGCGAGCAGCTCCCTATTCCGTTCCGCCTGCGCCCGGATACCACGGCGGCAACTCCTTGGCCGGCTCGGTAAACACCTTCAGCATCGCCGCCGGCACGTGTCGCTTGTTCACGATCACCATGTAAACGTGCTCATCGAACCAATCATTGTAAAGTGTCCAACTGCCCTTGTCGCCCTTGTCACTGCCCCAACTGTTTTCCACGAGCCATTTGACGGGCTTGTGGTCCACGACGTCCACCCCCATGAAGACCATGGCGTGGTCGGGACCGCCGTCGCGGAAGAGAATGCGCTGGGCGCGGTCCAGATGGAGATCGACGTCAAAAAGCGGACCGTAGTTGTAAAGGTTGGCCGCCATGATGCCGAGCTTGGCGTTCTGATCCTTGCCCACGTCGGAGGCGAACCACACCGGCTCGTTCGCCATGACCGATTTCATGGCGATCTGCTTCATCGCCTCGAGCCCGATGTTGACGAAATCGACGTCGCCCTTGTCGGCCAAGTTGCGGGACCGCTGGAAGGCGTAATGCTTCATCGTCGGGTTCAACGGATCGTAGTACAGGCTGACGTAGTCCTCCAGCGCGGTGCCGACCATTTTGTGATAGAAGCTCAGGGGCGTGTATTTCTTTGCGGGCGTCAAATCAATGTCCATGGGCGGCTCATTGGTTTTCGCCTGGGAGTGGTCGCCTTTTTTCTTCTTCCCGTCTTTCTCCGGCCCCGCCTCATCCTTTTTGTCGCCGTCTTTCTTCTTCGGCCGCCAGGTAAACTCCTGCGGCGGCTCGCCCAAAGTCTGCGCGAGAATGCGATAGACCTCCACCAGCGCCTGCTTCTTGTAGGCGCGCAGGGCATTTAAATCGGAACCCGCGCGGGACATTTCCCGGATCTTCGCACCATCCACGTGCAGCTTGCGTTCGAGAATGGTGTTGAGCGTACCCGTGTTGTCGCTCGCCGTCGTGGCGGGCATCGCCTCCTTGGGCACCACGCCATACTTGCTCACCAACGCAACGACCGACTGCCACCAGCCGCCGTCATCCAACGTCATTTTTTGCACCGCCTCCCACTCACGATCGAGCGGGTCGGCATTCCGCAGTTCAATCATGTATTCGAGATAGAGATTCGCTTTCTCCAGCTTGTCCCAGAACTGGAGATACGTCTCGGAAAACTCAAAATCATCGAGGCCGTTCTTGGCGATGATCGCCGGACGCAACGTGTTAAGCCCCGCGAACATCCAGCAGCGTCCCGATTGATGCTGATCGGTTACGCCCTTAAAACGGATGCGATAGGTAAAGTGCGTGTCATGGGCGTCCACCACGCTCCGATTCAGCACCAGATCGTTGATGGGATTTGCCGCCAGCGCATTGAAGCGGACATCATTCTGTTTGTACGACAGCCGGAGACCGTCCAGGAAGTCGGGCGTCAGGCCACCGTCAGCGCCCCGGACTGCGGGCAGGAACGACGTGACAGCGAGAATCAGGAGCAATGTGCGAATCATAGCGCGCTATTATTAACAAATTTGGACTCAGTAAAGCAAGACAGGCAAACGGTCTTTCATTTTTCTATCTTCTTACCCACCCACCCCGTGACTGACGCTTTTGCTGACGGTCGCCGTACATTGTGTGAGCAAAGCATAATAAAAAAGGGTTTTATTAAACCCGCCACAGATGGCCCCAAATGGCCACAGATAAAGCGGGCTGAAAAGGTTTTACTACAATCCGGGTGGCCGTCCGCAAGACCGCCCGGCCGGTGGTTCGGTAAATCCGCCAGGTCTTGAACCGAATGAAGGCGCCTTGACTGGAACTATTTATAGAATTTTGAAAAGTAACCCGTTTTTTCTGGTGTCGGTTAAACATTCTTTCACAATCCTGCGATGGATAATTTGACGCGTCGTTTCCCTTTGTGGGCCGCCCTGGCGATGTTCGCCATTTATGCCGGCACCATGGGTCATGGGATGACCGTGAACAGCATGGCGATGACCGCCAAGGTGGCCGGCTGGCAACCGGTGCCGCTGGTGGGACAGCCCTTGCTCTGGCTGTTGACGCTGCCGTTGTATCTGCTGCCGGCGGGATGGGTGGCACTGGGCATGAAGGTGCTGGCGGCCGCGCTGGCCTCAGCCATCATGGCGTTGCTGGTGCGAACGCTTCAATTGCTGCCGTGGGACCGGTCGTGGGACAAGGCCAGCCGGCTGGCCACCTGCCTGCCTTGGGCGGCGGCCTGTGTTCTCTGCGGGTTGGAATTTACTTTCTGGCGCGAGGCCACTTCCGCGTGCGGCGAATTGGTGGACTTGCTATTGCTGGCCGCGGTGCCCTGGCTGTTGCTGGAATATGGCGTGCGCCAGCATGTCCGCTGGCTGCAAGCGGCGGCGCTGGTGTTGGGCGTAGGCATGGCGGAAAACTGGGTGACGATTTTCCTGGTGCCATTGTTTCTATGGAAAATGCGGCAGCGGTTGCTGGGCTGGGTAAGCGGGGAACAGCCGCTGGAACGTAAATTCATCAGGCAACTGGCGCTGTTATGGCTGGCAGGGTTCTCCGTCTACGTGATTTCGCCAATGGTCAACGGCCTGACGCCGCATTCCTCCCAGACGTTGGGCCAGTCCTGGCTGGCCTCGCTGCATCAGACCAAAAATTTATATGCGATTTTGTATCATCAGTTCTGGCGCGGACACCGGCTGCTGATGATTGGGGTCTGCGTTTATTTTGCGGTGCTCATCCTGCCGTTGCTGATACCGATGCGCGATGAAGGCACGCATAATAAATCCGGCCTGGACCAGTTTCAGACGTGGATGTTTCGCGGCCTGCGCCTGTGCCTGTTGCTGGCCTGCTGCTGGCTGGCCTTTGACCCAACACCCGGCGCGCGCCAAATGATCCTGCGGCAAATGAGCGCGCGCATGCCCTTGCTGACCTTGGATTATTTGACTGCGCTGTGCGCTGGTTTTCTGCTGGGCAATCTCCTGTTGATTCCGTACGTGGTGGTGCGCGAGGATTATTACCGTCCAAAATCGAAAATTCCCTGGGGGCGGTATGCGGCGGCAGCGGCGGCCTTGCTGATGGCGTTGGTTACGCTGGGCTTGTGTTTCCGCAATGCACCGGTGATTTGTGGCGCAAATTTTCATCCCATCGAGGAGTTTGGCGCGCAGGCGGTGGCTTCGTTGCCAGCCGGTGGTGGAATAATGTTGAGCGACAACCCGCAAAAGCTGGTGGTGTTTCAAGCGGCGCTGGCCCATGACCGGCACGCGGCTGACTGGCTGGCGGTGGATACCGGGAAGTTGCGCACCCTGGAATACCGCACCCGCCTGGAACGGTTGCGACCCGCCGCCTGGGTGACGGACAGCACCCGGCATGATTTAAATTCGTTCGAACTGCGACAGCTTTTGGAACAGCAGGCGCGCACCAACCGCCTGTTCTATCTGCATCCAAGCTACGGTTACTTTTTTGAACGGTTTTATGCGGAACCGTCACAAGCGGTTTACGAATTGAAGTTGCGCGGCAAAGATCCGCTGGATGTGCCGGCCTTGACCGATGCAGAGGTGAACGGCACCGAGCAATTTTGGTCTGCCGCCTGGAACAGCCAACTGGCCCGGCTGGCTTCCCATCCCACACGTTCCACCGGCCTGAAGAAAAAGCTGGAACGCTTTGGCCTGACAGCAGCCTCGCGCTATGATGAAGAGTTGCTGGCGCAGTGGTGCTCCGTGCCGTTGGATGGCTGGGCGGTGGCCTTGCAAAAATCGGGCCGTTTGCCGGAGGCTGGCGAGCGGTTTAAACAGGCCCTGCTCCTGAACACCAATAATTTTTCGGCGCGCCTCAGCCTTGGTTGCAACGAGCGGCTGCAAGCCACCAATCACATGGACCTGTCGGAGGTCGCCAAGTTATCCGGCATGTTGGGCGACCGCGAGCACATGGGGTTGCTGGTGGATAATGACGGGCCGTTTGATGAACCAACCATCGGCTATCTGTGGGGCTGCGCTTTTCTGGACCATAAGTTACTCATCGAGGCGGCCGAAACGTTTGAGCGGGTACATGCGCTGGCACCCGGCGCTCCGGCGGCGGAACTGGCCCTGGCCGAGGTCTACAATCGATTGGGCATGGCCGACCGCGGGCGGCCTTTGATCGACCATTTGCAGGCGGAGAAAAGCAAACTGCCAGCCAGCCCAGCCCTGGACCTGGACATCGCCCTGGTGAATTCGTATTCGTGGTTGTTGCAAACGAATTCCGCCAATGCGCAGGAAGCATTGACCTCGGTGCTGGAGCAGCATCCGGATGACCCGCAGGTCATGGCCCGCGTGTTGTCGGCGTACATTGGGTTTGGGGATTACAGCAACGCGTTGCAACTGGTCAAACGCGAGCTGGCCAAGTCGCCCGAGGATGTGTCGAGCCTGAATGCCGAGGCGGTTATTTTTATCCAGTCAGGCCACGCGCGCGAGGCGCTGCCGGTTTTGGACCACGTGCTCTCGTTGACCAACCAACCCGCCGCCCGTATCAACCGGGCTTTTGCCCGGCTGGTCGGCGGAGATTTTGCGGGGGCGGAAACGGACTTGCACCAGCTTCAAAGCGACGGCAACAAATCCGGCATGGTGCCATTCGGCCTGGGCGTGGTGGATGAACACCGCCACGACACCAATTCGGCAATCAATTATTTCCGGTTGTGCGAGTCGAATTCGCCGCCGGGTTCGTCCTTGTGGCGGCAGGCGGATACTCACTTGCGGGCACTGCTCCCGCCAACGGCGGCCCCATAACCCGCTATCTTAACCTGTGAAAATATTCTTTACCGGCCCGGTCATCAAAACGGAACTGCTCGTGGTTATGCTGGAAAAACACGGCATCGCCGCGACGCAGGAATTTGTGGACCCCGCCGAGCCGGACGATGGCGACCTGAACCGCTGGACCAACGTCCTGGTGCCGGAGGCCGATTACGAGCGGGCGCGTGAGTTGTTCTTCACCGAGCGCGAAGATGAGATTTGACTGCGTCATGGCGTGAACCTGACGCACATTGCGGGAATTTCACGCGTGGCAACGGCCAGCGCGTGCTGATTTCCCATAAAATCCGCGTGGCATATCCGATGCTAGTGTTAATGGCATGAAATCGGGGATATGCCAGCGGTCGAGGGGCGGCTTCACGTTGGTGGAGTTGCTGGTAGTCATCGCCATCATCGCCTTATTGGCGGCGTTGCTCTTGCCGGCGCTGAGCGGCGGCGAGAAACGCGCGCGGCAAATTGTCTGCATCAACCAGCTCCGGCAGATTGGCGTGGGCTTCCAAAGTTTTGCCCACGACCACAACAGTAAATTCCCCACGCAGGTGAGCACCAACGATGGCGGCTCGCTGGAATTTGCCCAGAACAGTTATCTCATCACCGGCGCATTCTATTTTGAATATCGTCACTTTCAGCCGCTGGCCGGTTTCATCGAGAACACCAGATTATTGGTGTGTCCGGCGGATACCCGGCTGGCGGCAACGAATTTCGCGACGCTGCAAAATTCCAACCTCAGCTATTTCGTGGGCCTCAACGCCGATTACGGCCAGCCCATGTCCATTTTGTCGGGCGACGGCAACCTGGCGTCATCTTCGAGTCTGGTCAAGGGCCCCGGCGGCGGACGGCTGACGTGGAACTGGCAGTTGCATGGGTTCAAGGGCAACGTGTTGTTCTCCGACGCTCACGTTGAGGAATGGAATGACAACGGTGGTCCCAAACTTAGTGCCAATAGCGATCTTGTTCTGCCAACCCTGGGGAACGGCGGCGGCCAGGCCAGCCCAGCCAGCCCGGCTGCCGCCCTCAATCCGGCCAATCCGGGCAATCGACCCATGGTCGTGATTAACCAGGAGTCGGGTCAAGCTAGTCGGGCCGCAGCCACGGCCCCGGCGAACAGTACGGCATCCAATCCTGCGGCAATCTCGCCGGCAACCTTGAACGGTTTACATAATAATCGCGGCGCGGGACAGAGTCTGGCCGGCTCCGCCATTGGGATTACAAATCTCGTTGCGCCAACTAATCCACCGGTCATTCAGGTTTCAAATCCCAGCGCGCCGGATACCGGCATGTCGCCCGCCAATAGCAAAATTGCCCATTACCTGCGAAGCTTCATTACCGACGGTTATCTATTGCTTCTGTTGTTGCTGTTGCTCTACGCCGGCTATCGTGTTTGGCGCTGGCAAAACAGACCGGTGCGGCGCCGAACCCGCCAATAATCCCGCTGGCGTCCCCGGCTGGGTTGCGGTATTTTTCGCCCGCATGTTTGATCTCGTTAAGCCACAGATTGCCACCGCCGCCGACAAGTTGACCCACCTGCGGAGGTTTCTTTGACGTCCCCAAATTGACCCAACGCTTCGCCGAACTTGAGGCCCAGATGACCCGCGATTCCTTCTGGAACAACCAGGAGGCCGCGCAAAAGGTCATTAACGAGACCAACGACATTCGCGGTAAAATTGACCCGCTCACCCGTTTTGGCAAACAGCTCGAGGATTTGCAGGTCATGCTCGAACTTGCCCAGGCCGAACCCGAAGCCACGCAAACCCAGCTCGAAGTCGAGTTGACGCGCGACACGGACAAGCTGCTCGCCGAACTCGATACCTTTGAACTGCGCACGTTCCTCAACGGGCCGCACGACAAAAACAATTGCATTTTCACCATCAACGCCGGTGCGGGCGGCACCGAGGCGCAGGATTGGGCCGAAATGTTGTCGCGCATGTACGGCCGCTGGTTTGATTCCCGTGGTTGGAAATGGGAAGTCACCGACGCGCTCGAAGGCGATTCCGCCGGGCTCAAGAGCGTGACCTTCCGCGTGGAAGGCGAAAATGCCTATGGCTTTTGCAAGGCCGAACGCGGCGTGCACCGTCTCGTGCGCATCTCGCCTTTCGACTCCAATAAACGCCGTCACACCAGCTTTTCCAGCATCGACATCATCGCTGAATTGAAGGACTTGACCGAGAGCGAAATCGTCATTCCCAAAAGTGAACTTCTGCGCGACACCTTCCGGTCCGGCGGCAAAGGCGGCCAGAACGTGAACAAGGTGGAAACGGCCGTGCGCTTGACGCATCTTCCCACCGGCCTCGTCGCCGCCTCGCAGGCACAGCGCAGCCAGGCGCAAAACGAAGCCACCGCCTTGGGCATGCTTATCTCCAAGCTCTTCGCCTTGCGCCTCGACCAGGCCAAGAGTGAAATGGAGCGTTTCTACGGGGACAAAGGCAGCATTTCCTGGGGCAACCAGATTCGCAGTTACGTGTTCCAACCCTATCGCATGGTCAAGGACCTGCGCACCGGCGAACAAACCAGCGATACGCAAGCCGTCATGGACGGCGCGCTCGATCCCTTTGTGAATGCGTGGCTCCGCGCCGGCTGCCCGCTCAAACGCATGCAGGGCGTTAAAGACGACGAGGAATAATTTCGCCACCGAGGCACAGAGAGCGCAGAGCATGGGCTTGGAATTTCCAGATGAGCGTGACCCGCTGACGGAAAAAATCATCGGCTGCGCAATCGAAGTGCATCGGACGCTTGGCCCCGGCTTGCTCGAAGCAACTTATGAGTCCGCCCTGGCTGTGGAGTTTCAATTGGCGGGCTTAAACTTTCAACGGCAGTTGATGGTTCCAATCACTTACAAAGGTCGTCCCATCGGAGACCATCGGTTGGATTTAGTTGTGGAAAATTCGGTGATAGTGGAAATTAAAAGTGTGGACAGGTTCGACGCCATATTCGAAGCGCAACTGCTCACTTATCTGAAGATTACGGGTTTGAAACGCGGATTATTATTGAATTTCAATTCGCGTTTGCTCAAAGATGGCATCAAGCGAATGGTGCTTTAACTCGGTGTGCTCTGTGTCTCTGTGGCAAATACAACAGTTGCTCATGCATCTGAAGATTACGGGCTTGAAGCGCGGATTATGGTTGAATTTCAATTCGCGTTTGCTCAAAGATGGCATCAAGCGAATGGTGCTTTAACCCGGTGTGCTCTGTGTCTCTGTGTCTCTGTGGCAAATACAACAGTTGCTCATGCATCTGAAGATTACGGGCTTGAAGCGCGGATTATTATTGAATTTCAATTCGCGTTTGCTCAAAGATGGCATCAAGCGAATGGTGCTTTAACTCGGTGTGCTCTGTGTCTCTGTGGCAAATATTTTAGATAAAATCGTTGAACAGAAGAAACTGGAAGTGGCAAAACTTCCGGAACGGCTGATTGCTGCCGGTGATTTGCGCGACGCCATGCTGGAGCACGGCGAGCGGCGCGATTTCGTTGCCGCATTGCGCAACGCTTCGCGAGTCGGACTGATTGCCGAAGTCAAAAAAGCGTCGCCGTCGATGGGCATCATTTGCCCGAACTTTGATCCCGTGCGCATCGCCAAGGAATACGAAGCGGCCGGTGCAAACTGTCTCTCCGTGTTGACCGATGAAAAGTTCTTCCAAGGTTCGCTCGATTATCTGCGCCAAATTCGCGCTGCCGTGAAGCTGCCGCTGTTGCGCAAGGATTTCATCATCGACGAACGCCAGATTCTCGAAGCGATTGAATGGGGAGCGGACGCCATTCTGCTCATCGTCGCCATTTTAACGGATGAACAGCTTGCCAAATTTCACAAGCTCGCCACGGAAGCCGGTCTTGCCGTGCTCGTGGAAGTTCATGACGCGGAAGAACTGGAACGTGCGTTGAAACTTTCGCCGGCGTTGCTTGGCGTCAACAACCGCAACTTGAAGACCTTCAACGTGGACCTGGCCACCACGGAAACGCTCGCCGGCCGCATCATCAGTCACGGTTCGTTGCTGGTCGCTGAAAGCGGCATCCATACGCGGGCCGATGTCGAGCGCGTGCGCCAATGCGGCGCGGGTGCCATCCTCGTGGGCGAATCACTGGTTAAACAGGGCGATATCGGCGCCAAGGTGCGCGAATTGATTGGCTGACCTACGGGCGGTTGCGAGCCAGTTGCTTTGCCAGCCGTATCGCCGCAATCATGCTCCCCGGATTGGCAATTCCCCTGCCCGCTATGTCATAGGCCGTGCCGTGGTCAGGCGACGTGCGGATGAACGGCAGCCCGAGCGTCCAGTTGATGCCGCTATCGAACGCCACCGCTTTCAACGGGGCAAGCCCCTGGTCATGGTACATCGCCACGACCGCATCAAACTGCCCCTTTAGCGCGTAATGAAAAACCGTGTCGCCGCTCAGCGGGCCAACGACATCGTAACCGCGCTTTTGCGCGGCAAGCACCGTGGGCGCAATCATCTTGATTTCCTCGTCGCCAAATTCTCCACCTTCCCCGGCATGCGGATTTAAACCAGCCACGGCCACCTTTGCGCGAGCCAGCCCAAGATCACGACACGACTGCGCCGCCAGTTCAATGGCGAGCATGACTTTTTCCGCCGTGAGTTTTTCCGGCACGGATTTAAGGGGAATATGCACGGTGGCCAGCGCGACCCGCAACCAGCGGCCGCGCTCGTCCGTGCCCAATAACATCATGGCCGTGCGAGTGGCCGAAGCCAGTTCAGATAGAAATTCAGTCTGGCCAATGAATTTATGTCCCGCGCGAATGATCGATTCCTTGTTGACCGGCGCGGTCACCAGCGCATCCAGTTCACCGCGCAAACACCGCTGTCCGCCGTCGCGCAGCCAGGCAACCGAGGCATTCGCTGCAGGCGCTGAACCCGGCGATAAACCTTCCGGCAACGCTTCGCTTGATGGGTTCACGACAAAGAAACGTCCGCTCTCGTGACAATTTGAGAATTGTTTCAGCGGGAGTTGAAGCGCCAGTTG
>Ga0265327_10005888_pt1 | contig 10018 bp, 8 predicted proteins | sample 41621metaG_FD_202089 | JGI IMG/M metagenome (GOLD analysis project Ga0265327, IMG submission 202089) | Rhizosphere microbial communities from Carex aquatilis grown in University of Washington, Seatle, WA, United States - 4-16-21 metaG | ecosystem: Host-associated > Plants > Roots > Rhizosphere >... | reverse complement strand
GGCGGCGGGCACGCCGCCCGGCGCCTACCTGTGGCTGCACTTCAACCTGAGCCATGCCCAGGCCGAGCGCTGGCTGCAACGCCACGCCGGCTTGTCCGACCTCTTCTTCGAGACGCTCAAGGAAGGGCTGCATTCGACCCGGATCGAGCGCGCCGACGACTCGCTGATCGCAGTCATCAACGACGTCCACTTCGAGTTCAGCTTCGAACCCTCGGACATCTCGACCTTGTGGATCAGCGTCGGCCCGCGGCTGGTCGTGACCGCCCGCACCCAGCCGCTGCGCTCGGTCGACGCGCTGCGCACCGCGGTCAAGGCCGGCGACGCGCCGCGCTCGAGCACCGAGCTGCTCGAGCACCTGCTGCGGGTGCAGGCCGACGTGCTGGTCCACATCGTGCGCGGCGTGACCGCGCGCATCGACGACATCGAGGACGCGCTGCTGGCCGGCCGGCTCGACCACAAGCGGGCCCGGCTGGGCATGCTGCGGCGCGTGCTGGTGCGATTGCAGCGCCTGCTGGCGCCCGAGCCGGCGGCGCTGTTCCGGCTGCTGCAGAGCCCGCCGGCGTGGATGAGCGAGCCCGATGCCCAGGAGCTGCGCGGATCGACCGAGGAATTCTCGGTCGTGCTGCGCGACATGGGCGCGCTGCAGGAGCGCATCAAGCTGCTGCAGGAGGAGATCGCCGACAACGTCAACGAGGACAACAACCGCAGCCTGTTCGTGCTGACCGTGGTGACCGTGCTGGCGCTGCCGATCAACATCCTGGCCGGCCTGTTCGGCATGAACGTGGGCGGCATCCCGCTGGCGGAGCACAAGCACGGCTTCTGGATCGTGGTCGTCATCGTGATGACCTTCACCGCCATCGCCGCCTGGATCGCCTTCCGCAAAAAGCGGTAGGGGTCCGCCACGGGCCATTCCGAGAAAGAATAAACTCGTGCGGTGTCCTCCATCCTCAACGCCGACCTCCACTGCCACTCCGTGGTATCCGATGGCACGCTGACACCCGAGGCACTGGCCGAGCGCGCCGCCGCCAACGGGGTCGAGCTCTGGTCGCTGACCGACCACGACGAGATCGGCGGCCAGCACCGCGCCGCCGCCGCCGCCCGCGCCCACGGCATGAAGTACCTGACCGGGACCGAGATCTCGGTCACCTTCGCTGGCGAGACCGTCCACATCGTCGGGCTGGGCTTCGACCCCGACGACGCCGCGATCAGCCAGGGCCTCTACGACACCCGCGGCGGACGCGGCAAGCGCGCGCAGGAGATGTCCGAGGGGCTGGCCAAGGTCGGCATCCACGGCGCCTACGAGGGCGCGCTGCGCTTCGTCGGCAATCCGGAGCTGATCTCGCGCACCCATTTCGCCCGCTTCCTCGTCGAGGCCGGCCATTGCCGCGACACCGCCGAGGTGTTCCGCAAGTTCCTGACCGAGGGCAAGCCGGGCTACGTGCCGCACCGCTGGGCCACGCTCAAGGATGCGGTGCACTGGATCACCGCCGCCCAGGGCCTGGCCGTGATCGCCCATCCCGGCCGCTACAAGTTCACCGCGAACGAGGAATACGCCCTGTTCGTCGAGTTCAAGGCCCATGGCGGCCAGGCGATCGAAGTCGTCACCGGCAGCCACACGCCGGCCGAATACGTCGAGTACGCCGACAAGGCGCTCGAATTCGACTTCGCTGCCTCGCGCGGCAGCGACTTCCACAGCCCCGACGAAAGCCACTGCGACCTCGGCAAGCTGCCGCCGCTGCCCGGCAAGCTGACGCCGGTCTGGGAGCTGCTCGAACACCGCTTCCAGTGATGGGGTCGGCGAGCGAGGCGACCGCAGGCAAGAGCACCCGCGACCTGGAATCCGAGCGCATCCTGGCCGGCATCGGCCTGGTGCTGCTGGCCGTGGCCTGCTTCGCCACGCTGGACACCGCCACCAAGCTGTCGACCGCGGCGGTGCCGATCCTGATGGGCGTCTGGGTCCGGTACATCTTCCAGGCGGTGGCCACCTCGCTGGTGCTGCTGCCGCGCCACGGCACCGCGCTGCTGCGCACCCGCCATCCGCGCTACCAGCTGCTGCGCGGCGCCCTGCTGCTGGCCTCCAGCACGCTGGCCTTCTTCAGCCTGCGCTACATGCCGCTGGCCGAGTTCACGTCGATCGTGCTGATCGCGCCGCTGGTCATCACGCTGCTGGCCGCCACCACGCTCAAGGAGCATGTGTCGCCGCTGCGCTGGGCGCTGGTGGCGGGCGGCTTCGTGGGTACGCTGGTGATCCTGCGCCCGGGCGGCGACGCCTTCAGCTGGGCCATGTTCCTGCCGATCGGGCTCGTGCTGACCAACGCCTGGTTCCAAGTGCTGACGAGCAAGCTGGCGCAGACCGAGAACCCGCTCACGATGCACTTCTACACCGGCTGGGTCGGTGCGCTACTGGCCTCGTTCGCACTGCCCTTCGTCTGGACCGCGCTGCCCTCCTGGCACTGGTGGGCGCTGCTGTGCCTGATGGGCTTCATGGGCACGGTCGGCCATTTCATCCTGATCCTGGCCTACCAGCGGGCGCCGGCCTCCACGCTCACGCCCTACCTCTATGCCCAGATCGCCTTCGCGATGCTCGGCGGCTGGGTCATCTTCTCCTATGTGCCTGACCGCATCTCGCTGTTCGGCATGGGCATGATCGCGGTCTGCGGGGCGGCCGGCGCCTGGCTCACCGTGCGCGAACGCCGCGTTCCGATCGAGCCGGCGGAGTCTTGAGGCCCGGGGTCGCGATATAACACGCGCGCTTGCTCGGAACCCGAGCAAGCAATGGCCGATTCATCGCTTGAGCGACGCGGGCTCTGTCACTAACCTGCGCGGCATCTCACCACTCGCACTCCAGGGAACTCCAAAACATGTCGACTTCATTTCTTCAACGCGCGCTGTCCGTGACGGTGCTGACCATCGCAAGCCTCGGCGCGTCGGCGCAAGCGCAGGAAACCTTGCGCGTGGCCGCGACACCGGTGCCGCACGCCGAGATCCTCGAATTCATTCGCCCTCAACTCAAGGCGCAGGGCGTGAACCTCGAGGTCAGGATCTTCAACGACTACGTGCAGCCCAACCTCGCCGTGAGCGACAGGCAATTGGACGCCAACTTCTTCCAGACCCACCCCTACCTGCATGCCTTCAACAAGGACCGCAAGACCAGCCTCGTCGAGGTGCCGAACAGCGACGTGCACATCGAGCCCTTCGGCGCCTACTCGCAGAAGATCAAGAAGACGTCCGAGTTGCGCGAAGGCGCGGTCGTCGCGATACCGAGCGACCCCTCGAACTCGGGCCGGGCGCTGCTGCTGCTGGCAAGCCAAGGCTTGATCAAGCTGAAGGATGCATCGAACATCACCTCGACCGCCCGCGACATCACCGACAACCCGAAGAAGCTTGTGATCCGCGAGCTCGAATCCGCCCAGCTGCCGCGCGCGCTGCCGGACGTGGACCTGGCGCTGATCAACACCAACTACGCGCTCCAGGCCAGGCTCGATCCGGCGAAAGACGCGATCTTCATCGAGGGCGGCCAGAACTCGCCCTACGCGAACTTCATCGCGGCGCGCAGCGACAACATGAACGCGCCGGCGGTAAAGAAGCTGGTCGCGGCGCTGCGCTCGCCGGAAGTCCGTCAATTCATCCAGGAGAAGTACAAGGGGGCGGTGCGTCCGGCGTTCTGAACGCCACACGCCATGTCACCCTCTGGCCTGTTTCGCAAACAAGCGACGCGCCGAGGGTGACCGGCCTACCAAGGCCGGGGGCCACGCCGATTCCTGACAGAATCCGCCCATGGCCCAGTTCTTCGAAGTCCACCCCGACAACCCCCAGCAGCGCCTGCTGAAGCAGGCCGTCGCCCTGCTCGCACGCGGCGAGATCGTCGCCGTGCCAACCGACTCCAGCTACGCGCTGGCCTGCCACCTCGACGACAAGGACGCGGTCGACCAGTTGCGCCGGATCCGCCAGGTCGACGACAAGCACCACCTCACGCTGATCTGCCGCGACCTGAGCGAACTCTCGAACTACGCCCGGGTCGACAACAAGCAATACCGGTTGCTGAAGGCGGCCACGCCCGGTCCCTACACCTTCCTGCTCGAAGCGACCAAGGAAGTGCCGCGCCGGGTCAGCCACCCCCAGCGCAAGACCATCGGCCTGCGGGTGCCCGACCACCGCGTGCTGCTCGAACTGCTGGCGCTGCACGGCGAGCCATTGCTCGCCACCACCCTGATCCCGCCCGGCGAGACCGAGGCCATGAACGACCCGGCCCAGATCCGCGAGCGCTTCGAAAAGCAGATTGGCGCGGTCATCGATGCCGGCGCCTGCCCCTCCGAGCCGACCACCGTGGTCGACCTGACCCCGATGGGCACCGGCGGCGAACCTCTGCTGGTGCGCCAGGGCCGCGGCCCGCTGGCCGTGCTGGGCCTCTGAGCCGCGTCCGGGCGGTCTGAGACAATCCGGGCGGTGGATATTTCAAATCTCATACAAACCGTCCTGATCTACGCCTTGCCGGTGGTCTTCGCGATCACGATCCACGAAGCCGCCCATGGCTACGTGGCCAGGTATTTCGGCGACAACACGGCCTACGTGCTGGGCCGCGTCACGCTCAACCCGATCAAGCACATCGACCCCATCGGCACCATCCTGATGCCGCTGCTGCTGTACTTCGCCACGTCGGGCGCCTTCCTGTTCGGCTACGCCAAGCCGGTGCCGGTCAACTTCAACCGCCTGCGCCACCCCAAGCGCGACATGGTCTGGGTCGCGATCGCCGGCCCGGCCTCCAACTTCGTCCAGGCCATCGTGTGGGCGCTGTTCCTGGTCGGCCTGGTCGGCGCGGGCATCGACGAAACCTTCTTCATCAAGATGGCCCAGGGCGGCGTGCTGGTCAACCTCGTGATGTGGGCCTTCAACCTGTTCCCGCTGCCTCCGCTCGACGGCGGCCGCGTGCTGGCCGGCCTGCTGCCGCGCGGCGCCGCCCAGGAATTCCTGGCCCGCATCGAGCCCTACGGCTTCTTCATCGTGATGGGCCTGGTCATCGCCGGCGTCGTCAGCACCTGGTGGCTGAGCCCCCTGATGGCCTTCGGCTACCAGGCCATCTCGCTGCTCCTGAGCCCGCTTACCGCCCTCATTCGCTGAATTTCCCATGGCCCTTCTTCCCGATACGCCCATCCGCTACCTGACCGGCATCACCCCCAGCGGCACGCCGCACCTCGGCAACTACGTCGGCTCGATTCGCCATTCGGTGCGATTCAGCCGCCGCGACGATGTCCAGAGCTTCTATTTCCTGGCCGACTACCACGCGCTGATCAAGACCGACGATCCGGCCCGCATCCAGCGCTCGACGCTCGAGATCGCCGCCAGCTGGCTGGCCTGCGGCCTCGACCCGGAGCGCGTCACCTTTTACCGCCAGTCCGACATCCCCGAGATCCCCGAGCTGACCTGGTTCCTGACCTGCGTCACCGGCAAGGGCCTGCTCAATCGCGCCCATGCCTACAAGGCGCAGGTCGACAAGAACACGGCCAAGGGCGAAGACCCGGACGCAGACGTCAGCGCGGGCCTGTTCATGTACCCGGTGCTGATGGGCGCCGACATCCTGATGTTCAACGCCCACAAAGTGCCGGTGGGGCGCGACCAGGTGCAGCACATCGAGATGGCGCGCGACATGGCGCAGCACTTCAACCATCTCTACGGCGAGCACTTCACGCTGCCCGAGGCCGCGATCGACGACTCGGTGGCGACGCTGCCCGGCCTCGACGGCCGCAAGATGAGCAAGAGCTACGACAACACGATCCCGCTCTTCACGCCCCGCGCCCAACTGCAGAAGCTCATCAACGGCATCGTGACCGACTCGCGCGCGCCGGGCGAGCCCAAGGAGACCGAGGGCTCGGCCCTGTTCCAGATCTACCAGGCTTTCGCCGACGACGAGGAGACCGAGAGCCTGCGCCAGGCGTTTGCCAGTGGCATCGGCTGGGGCGACGCCAAGCAGCTGCTGTTCGAGCGCATCGACCGCGAGGTCGCACCGATGCGCGCGCACTACGACGCCCTGCTCAACGACCCGGCCCAGATCGAGCGGGTCCTGCGCGCCGGTGCCGAGAAGGCGCGCGCCCTGTCGCGGCCCTTCATGGAGGGCGTGCGCCACGCCGTGGGGCTGCGCAACCTGGCCAGCCAGGACAAGACGGTGGCCCGCAAGGCGGCCAAGGTGGCGCGGCCCAGCTTCAAGCAATACCGCGAAAGCGACGGGCTGTTCTATTTCAAGCTGCTCGACGCCAGTGGCGTCCAACTGGTACAAAGCCGAGGGTTCGCATCGCCGCAGGAGGCGGGCCGGGCCATCGGCACGCTGCGCCAGCAGCGCGCGGAGGCCTTGGGCCAGTTGGCCGCCCAGCTCGAACCATTGGACGACGAGGGTATGCGTGCGGCTTCGGCCGCACTGGAGGCGCTGGCTGCAGCCGATATGGCGGCCGAGGGCTGAAGAGAGTCAAATACCCGCAGCGATGGGCAGCGCCCGACCTGCGGACACAGCGAGTAAATCATGAGTATCTATGTCATCGACGACCACCCCCTGATGCGCGACGCGATCGTGATGGTGCTGCGGCGCCTGCGACCGGCCGAGAACATCGTCGAACTCGAGCGCCTCGACAAGCTGGCGGCGGCCGTCAAGCAGCACGGGGCGCCCGGCCTGTTCTGCCTCGACCTGAAGCTGCCGGACACCACGGGTGTCTCGGGCGTGGTGGCGGTCAAGCTGGCCTACCCCGACGTGCCGATCGCGGTCTATTCGGCCTCCCCGTCGGCCGACATGGAAGAAGCCTGCATCGAGGCCGGTGCCGACACCTACATCGAGAAATCGGCCAGCTCGGCCGAACTGACCGCCGCGCTGCGCGGCCTGCTGATGGCCGACACCGAAGCCGAAGAGCCGGTGGCCGCCGCCAACAGCAAGCTGTCCAAGCGCCAGACCCAGCTGATCGCCATGCTCGACCAGGGCATGAGCAACCGCGACATCGCCACCGAACTCGACATCAGCGAGCACACCGTCAAGGTGCACCTGTGGCGCCTGTTCCGCCGCCTCGGCGTGAAGAGCCGGACCCAGGCGCTGCACCACGCCCGCACCAACGGACTGCTCTCTGGCTGACTCCCAGGTTGGCTCACTTCGTGTAGCCGCCCACCCCCTCTTCGGGGGGCAACACCAGCGGCCTGGCAAAGCCAGTTCCGCGGTGTTTCACCAACAGGCCGGGCTTCGCCGGCCGACCGCATTCAGCCTACTGCGCCTGAAATTCGGGTTTGCGCCTGCGTCTCGTCCGCGTCGTGCAACGCAACGCGGAACACGCTGCCGCGCCCCAGCCGTGAGCGCACGCTGACCGGGTGGCCGAGGGCGTGCGACAGCCGCGCGACGATCGCCAGGCCGAGGCCGAAACCGTCCGAGGTGCCGGCGTGGTCGGCCACCTTGTAGAACTCCAGGAACACATCGCGCAGGTGCTCGCGTGCGATGCCGATGCCCGTGTCCCACACCTCCACCCGCAGTCCGTCGCGGGTCTGCCTCGACGCGAGCAGGATGCCGCCCTCGGCGGTGTACTTGGTGGCGTTGGCCAGCAGGTTGCCGATCATCCGTCGGACACGGATCGGGTCGGTCAGCACGGTGCCCGGCGTCACGTGCATGCGGAATGTCAGGCCCTTGGCTTCGGCCACCGGCCGGTACTGCAGTTCCAGGTCGTGCAGCAGCTGGGCCACGTCGACCCGCTCGATGTGCAGCCGCACCTGGCCGGAATCGATGCGGGCCAGGTCGAACAGCGAATCGAACAGCGCATTCACCGCGTGCGTGGCCCGCACGATCTTCGGCGCGATGTCGGCCACCAGCTCGGGCTCGTTGCGCAGCCAGTCGGCATAGAGCGAGAGCGCCAGCACGGGCTGCCGCATGTCGTGCGCGGCGCTGGCGAGAAAGCGGTTCTTCATGGCCACCGCCGACACCGCCGCCTGCCGCTGCTGGGTCAGCGAGTTGATCAGGATGTGGTTGTGGAACAGCAGCTCGAAGCTGTTGCGCGCGGTCTCGTGGATGCGCCGGCCGGCCCGCAGCAGCAGCCACCAGTGCAGCACCGGCAGCATCAGGAAGCCGTAGTGGAAATGCGGGCGCTCGAACTTGAGCTCGATCATGCGCAGGATGATCGCCGCCAGCATCGTGAAGAACAGGGTGTTGACGTAGCGCCGCAGCAGCGGCGGGTGCAGCGCCAGCCCGTTGAGCGGGAAGGTCGCGACGCCCGCGACGATCAGCCAGCTCATGAACTGGTTCACCAACGGCGTGCGCTCGAAGAAGATCAGGATCGACAGGCCCCAGGCGAAGCCGCTGGCGCTCCAGAGGTAGCGGTAGCGCTCGACGAAGTACTGCTGCGCCGCGGAGTCGCGGTCGGCGTAGTGCCGTGCATAGAGCTGCTCGCCCCAGATCCGGCAGCCGGTGGCGGCAATGCCGATGACCAGCCAGGCGATCAGCTGCCAGGCCGGCACGTGGCCCCAGCTCAGGCCCACCATCGCCGGCATGAGTGCCGCCGCCAGCAGGTAGGAACCACGCGACGCCCGCATCAGGCTGCGGATCAGTTCGCCGCGCACCCACGGCTCTGCCTCGTCGGCAGAAGCCGGTGCCGGTGTGAGGCTGGCAAAGGACGAGTTGCCCAGCCCCGCGAACGACGAATTACCGATCATGGCTATCACGCCCCTGTCATCCAGGCCAAAAAAAAGGGCCCTCGCGAAAGGGCCCTGCATGCGGCACAAGGGCTCGCAACCGAAAAGCTCGGCGACCGAGTCGCCTCGTGCCACGCACCTCCGGGTGCGCCAAGCGCTAACGAGTGATCTTAATTGGCCGGCACCTTGCCGCCGACCTAAACATGGCCATGTTCGTCGCGTTCACACAACGTCTATACGACGAAAGTGCTTACTGCGCCACCACCGCGATGCCACGGATCTGCCCTGCCTTCGCCTCGGCCACCGGGCGCGGATAGCGCTCGGGCGCAAAGCGATGCAGCAGTTCGGCCTCGCGGCCGCGCGCCAGGGCGAGGTTGGCCAGCTTGACGTGGCCGTAGCCGCGGATCGCCAGCGGCACGGCGGCGATCTGCGCCGCGAGCCGCTGGTTGGCGGGCGACAGCCCCGCGGCCAGTTCGTCGAGCCGCGCTTCGAAACGTGCGATCAGCTCGCGCTCCAGGCGGCGCTCCTCGGTGTGGCCGAACAGGTCGAAGGCGGTGCCGCGCAGCGCCTTGCCGCGGGCCAGCCATTTCATCGCCGGCAGCATCCAGCCGCCGAGGCGGATCTTGACCGGCGGCTGGCCGTTCTTCGGCTTCGCGAGGAACGGCGGTGCCATGTGGAACTCGAGCTTCAGGTTGCCTTCGAACTGATCGGCGAGCTTCTCGCGAAAGGCGCCATCGCTGTAGAGGCGCGCCACTTCGTACTCGTCCTTGTAGCTCATCAGCTTGAGCAGGCTCTGCGCCGCGTTGCGCGTGACGGGCAGCGAAGCATCGCCGCCTGCCAATGCGGCCTCGCGCTGGCGCAGCGCCAGCACGCGGGTCTCGAAACGCTTGGCCCAAGCCGCGTTCTGGTAGCCCGCGAGGTGCCGCATGCCCCGCGCGACCAGCGCATCGAGCGATTCGTTCTCCGGCACCGCCGCGGGTGCGCCGCGCAAGGCGTCGATCGCTTGCGGATCGCCCGCTGCAAGACGGCCGAGCGAGAACGCCATCTGGTTCGCCGCCACCGCGACGCCGTTGAGCTCGATCGCGCGGGTCAGCGCCTCCAGGCTCAGCGGGATCAGTCCGCATTGCCACGCATAGCCGGCCGCGAGGATGTTCGATGCCAGCGTGTCGCCGAGGAACTCTTCGGCCAGCGTCTGCGCATCGAAGGTCTGCACCTGGTCACGGCCGGCGACGAAGCGCATCTTCTCCAGCAGCAGCGCGGTCTTGAGGTCGGCGTCGGGATTGCGCAGCGACTCGGCCACCGGGATCTCGTGCATGTTCGCGAGGATGCGGGTGCGGCCATGGCGCACGGTCGAAAGCGCATCGGGCGAAGC
>Ga0265327_10005887_pt1 | contig 10019 bp, 16 predicted proteins | sample 41621metaG_FD_202089 | JGI IMG/M metagenome (GOLD analysis project Ga0265327, IMG submission 202089) | Rhizosphere microbial communities from Carex aquatilis grown in University of Washington, Seatle, WA, United States - 4-16-21 metaG | ecosystem: Host-associated > Plants > Roots > Rhizosphere... | reverse complement strand
ATTAATTATTACGTGTGTATTGGTAAGCTTCGGAGCTATCTCCTTGCTTTAAACGATCTAATGTGTTATCGTATGACACATGAGCATTTTCATCACAAGACAATATATCAACGCTCTAGGTTCACGCCTAGAGCGTTTCACACCTAAAGGGAACGATGTTTGGGCGTTCCGCTGTCCGCTTTGTGGCGACTCCAAGAAACATGCAAATAAAACTCGTGGTCATATTTACAGACGTGGAAACGAATTCTTTTACCGTTGCTTCAATTGCTCGGTATCAACCACTTTTGGTAAACTTCTCCATGATGTGTCGCCTGATCTAGCGAAGGAATATCGTTTCGATTTATTCGTGGATAAGAAAGGTGTTCCAGAGAAAGAAGATCATGTAGAAGACATGATCGCCAAGATGAAAGAAGAAAACGAGAAATTGAAGAACCTGACTCTGAAAGGAGTTACTGTTCCGATTTCTGAGCTTCCTGAAACTCACATCGCGCGACAATATGTCCAATCTAGAATGATCCCTGAGACAGCATGGAAGTATCTTTCCTTTGCAAAAGATTTCAGAGCCGTTGCATTGATCTTGAATGAAGAACGTGCCGAGAAGCTTCCTCCAAATGAACCTCGGTTGGTTATTTCAACACTCAACCAAAATGGTATGCTGACTGGTGTAGCTGGTCGAGCATTGGAAGAAGATGCGTTCCAGAGATATGTCCATATCAAGGCGTCAAGCATCTATCCAAAAATCTTTGGTCTGGATCGAATCAAGAATTTCACCGGTGAAATCTTTGTCTTTGAAGGACCAATCGATTCGATGTTCTTTGAAGATTCATTGGCAACTTGTGATTCCGATTTGTCTTTCGCTATCAGATATTACAAGAATGCTATTTTGGTGTTTGACAACCAGCCAAGAAACAAAGATATTGTCAAAGGCATCGGTCGAGCCATCGATAATGGTTTCCGTGTCTGTATTTTCCCGGAAAACAATCAACACAAAGATGTCAATGACATGGTTATGGCTGGAATGAGTATTTTTGACATTCGCCAGGAAATCCTAGCCCACACATATGAGGGAATGAGCGCAAAATTCCAATTTAACAACTGGAAAAAGAATTCGGAATAAATTTCCGGTATAGAGTAGCCACAATCAATTATTCACAGTCAGATTCATCATATGAATCAACGTTTTATTGTTGTTGATCAAACTATATGGATCCAATTGTTTGGGACCTAAAGTTTGAGACCTTGATTTTCTCTAGTGGTTGCTCTAAATATTACATCAATAATAAAAAGAAGAAGAAAGAAAAAGAGATGCCGGATAACGTCACAGGCAAAGGAAATAATTTTTTCCCTACCGAGCTTCAAAATTATGTTCACATTTCCAAGTATGCCCGTTGGCTTCCGGAAGAAAATCGCAGAGAGAATTGGCCTGAAACTGTTGGCCGCTATTTCGATCACTTCGAAAAGCATCTCAAGAACAATGTTGGTTACAAGATAACCAAATCAGACAGACAGTTGATCGAAGACGCTGTATTGGATCAACGCATTGTTCCATCTATGCGTGCTCTAATGACTGCTGGTCCTGCAATGGAACGTTGTGGTGTTTGCGCCTATAACTGTTCTTATGTTGCAATGGATTCTCCACGTTCATTTGATGAAATCGTTTATATTCTTATGTGTGGAACAGGTGTTGGCTTCTCAGTCGAAAAACAATACGTGGATCAACTTCCTGTCATTGCAGAAGAATTTCACGAAACAGAAACCGTAATCAAAGTCCGCGACTCTAAAGTTGGCTGGGCTAAAGCTTATCGCGAATTGGTCAATCTTCTGTACGGTGGTTTGGTGCCTGAATATGACATGTCTAAAGTTCGTGCCGCTGGCATGCCTCTTAAGACGTTTGGCGGTCGCGCCTCCGGGCCCGAACCATTGATTGACCTTTTTAAATTCACAATTAAGACATTCAAGAATGCTGCTGGACGCAAGCTTCGTCCAATTGAGGCGCATGATCTTGTCTGCAAGATTGCTGAAATTGTTGTTGTCGGTGGTGTTCGTCGCTCCGCTCTTATTTCTTTGTCTGACATGGACGACAGGGAAATGCGTGATGCTAAAACAGGCAATTGGTGGGAAAAGCACCCACATAGAGCTTTGGCAAACATCTCTTGGGTATCAAACGACAAGAACATTCCTATGGGCACTTTTATGGAAGAATGGACTGCATTGTATAAGTCCAACTCCGGTGAACGTGGTATTTTCTCACGCTATGCTGCCAAGAAACAAGCTGCTAATGGTCGCAGAGACACAGACCATGATTTTGGCACTAATCCTTGTTCCGAAATCATCCTTCGTAATCGTCAATTCTGTAACTTGACCGAAGTCGTGGTGAAGGCAACAGACGGTCCAGAGGAACTATACCAAAAGGTACGTCTAGCTACTATCTTGGGAACCTGGCAATCAACTGTTACTAACTTCAAGTATCTTACCAAGAAATGGAAAGAAAACTGTGAAGAAGAAAGATTGCTTGGTGTGTCTTTGACTGGTATCATGGACAACAAGTATCTAAACGGTTCACATGGTTTTGAAGCAACTGGAAAGCTTTTGAATTCCTTGAAAGCCAGAGCGGTTGAAGTTAATTTGGAATGGTCTAAGAAGCTTGGTATCAATCCAGCTACTGCCGTGACTTGTGTTAAACCAAGCGGAAGTGTGTCTACTCTTATGGACACCGCTGCTGGCATCCACACTCGTCATTCTCCATATTACATTCGTACTGTCAGAAACGACAAGAAAGACCCGTTGTATTTCATGATGGCTGATGCTGGGTTTCCAGTAGAAGATTGCGTCATGAAACCAGATAGCACGGCGGTATTTTCTTTCCCTGTCAAAGCTCCTGATACTGCGGTCTTTAGGAAAGACATGACCGCTATTGACCAGCTAGAAATCTGGAAGGTCTATCAGGATCATTGGTCAGAACACAAGCCATCTGTGACAATCTCTGTCAAAGAAGACGAATGGATGGAAGTTGGTAACTGGGTCTTCCGTAATTTTGATTCCATCTCAGGTATCTCATTCTTGCCATATTCAGATGCAGAATACAAGCAAATGCCTTACCAAGAATGTTCAAAGGAAGACTACGAAGCACTTTTGGCAAAGATGCCTAAAGATGTGGATTGGGCTAAGTTGCAAATGTACGAAATGTATGATATGACTACAGGAAGTCAAGAATTGGCCTGTTCGGGTCCAAATGGATGTGACATTAAATAAAACGAACATAAGTAGGAGAAACACTATGAGGTTTCTCCTTTATGCTTATTGGTATTGATTATTCTCTGACTTGTCCGTGTATCTGTCTCTATACAAATGTTATGGTTTGTTTTAGGTTTCTAACAGACACCAAAAAATATCAAAATAACTATAACATGAACCAATTTATGATCGAAGGTGTTTCTCATAAAGAATGGAAACACCCAATAGAGCGATATCAGAATATCGCTGGTCAAATTTTAGGGTTTGAACCTAGACTTTGGCACAATGTAACCAACATAAACATTGAAGATTATTCGATGGGTTCCAAAGGAAAAGTGTTTCATATTGCTGAGAATACTGCGATCCTAAAAGCTGGTCTATACAACTCAAACAAATCATACAATACCATCCCTCCGACTGTTCTAAAGAAGTTTGCAACGGGCAAAGGAAATGCTAAGAAAGAGGGTATGTATGAAGCGTGGTTGAAAGACACGGGAGTCGATCTAAAGAAACTCTTTGATTATGAAGGAGAAAAGTGTCCTTCTCCAATTTCAGACATCGTGGATGCTTATTATTTGGCTAAAATGGATAAACCAAAATGATATCACACCGAATAAAATATGCTGGATATTATCTATTTTTAAAATCTGGTGGTACCAACGCATTGTGGGAGCAGATGACTTTCATTCAACGTCTGCAATTTTATCAAGATGCGGCAAGTATAATTAAATCTTTCTATAGGTCTTGACAAGGGATATAAGTAGGTATAGAGTAAACGAAACTAAAGCGAAAGACGCTTTGGTAAAAACATATAAACGTTAGGGGTTCTAATGTATAAGCTAGCCGTAATTATTGGACGGTTTCAGCCGTTCCATAATGGCCACAAGGCCGTTATCGACAATGGTTTCAAGATTGCAGACAACGTTCTGGTCTTTGTCGCCTGTGCCAATTCACCGCGCACCATTGTCAATCCGTGGTATGACACGGAAAGAGCAAATCTAATCAACGCCGTATATGCGGACACTGAATTCAAACATAGGATCGACTTCATTCCAATTGAAGATCGCCCCTACAATGACACTTACTGGATTCGTCAAATCCAGGCTGATATCTATGCACGCGGTCTGAAAGACAGTGAAGTCTGTCTCCTTGGATGGAAGAAAGACAAGGCGACTGCTCGCTATCTTGAATGGTTCCCACAATGGGATTTCAAGGCATTGGAATCTCCCAAGATTATCAATGCGACCGATATCCGTAATCGATATTTTGGTAATATGCCATCATACGGAGAAAATTACGATCCGTGTGGTCGAACTGGTGGAAATCTTGATATCGAAGATTGGACACCACCCATTGTTCAGACTTATTTGAAGAAATGGTATGATACCAAGGACTATGATTACGTCAAGCGTGAATTTGATTTCCAGCGTAAACATGACGAAATGTATGCTGGGTTGAAGTATAAGCCAATTTTCACTACTGTTGATGCCGTGGTTATGTGTTCTGGACACGTCTTGATGATCAAGCGTCGGGCGCATCCTGGAAAAGACCTCTGGGCACTTCCTGGTGGTTATCTCCAGCCTGACGAATATATCACGGATGGTATGGTCCGCGAGTTGATGGAAGAAACGAATATCAAAGTTCCAGAAGCTGCGCTACGTGGATCAATCGAGTCAGTCAAGGTGTTTGACTGGCCAGGTCGTTCCACTCGCGGACGTATCATCACACACGCGCATAGAGTTAACCTTGGTGATGGGGCTTTTCCCAAGACTAAGGCAGCCGACGATGCCAAAGCTAGAACATGGATGCCTATGGCAAAGTTGGACCGTCGAGTGATCTTTGAGGATCACCTTGACATTATTCACACAATGGCATCCGACACTACTGGCGATAGACGCAAGTAAGAAAGAAAGGTTAGGGGTTCTAACATGACAAATCCGATTCTAAATACAGACAGTTACAAGCATTCTCACTTTCTCCAGTATCCACCGGGTACCGAGAAAGTCTATTCCTATATCGAATCTCGCGGCGGAATGGATGATCGGTTCATCCTTTTCGGTCTCCAGGCATACATCAAGAAGTGTTTGATGCAAGTGCCAACAGTCGATGAAATAAACCAGGCCGGCGCGATTGTAAGAGCGCACGGTCTTCCTTTCAATGAAAAGGGTTGGTATGATCTGAATCGTCTTGGCTATTGGCCTCTTGAAATCAAGGCGCTTCCAGAAGGAACACTGGTTCCTTCACACGTTCCTTGTGTCACAGTCGAAAACACGGATGAACGTTTCGCTTGGCTGACTTCATTCATTGAAACTGGATTGCTTCGTGCAGTCTGGTATCCAAGCACAGTTGCTACCATTTCCTGGTCTGCGATCCAGATTATCAAAAAGTATCTCAATGAGACTTGTTGTGCCCCTGATTGGGAAACCACAATTCTACCATTCCGCTTGCATGATTTCGGTGCTCGCGGTGTAAGCTCAGATCAGTCTGCTGCTCTTGGTGGTCTTGCTCATTTGGTCAATTCCATGGGTAGTGACACGATGGTCGCTCTTATTGCAGCTATAGAATTCTACAATGCCAAGGGTGTTGTGGCATATTCTATTCCTGCCATGGAACACTCTACTGTGACCGCATGGGGTCAAGAAGACGAAGCTGGTGCATATTCCAACATGGTTGATAAATTCAGCGGTGTTGAAAATGGATTGTATGCTGCTGTCTCTGACTCCTACGATATCATCAATGCCGTAAACAAGATTTGGGGCGATGCTTTGAGACTCCGAGTCATCGAAGGCAAGGCAATCCTTGTTGTTCGTCCTGACTCTGGTGTCCCTGAAAAAGTCGTCGTCATGGTTCTTAATCTTCTTGGTGATAAATTTGGTTTCACGATCAATGCCAAGGGATACAAGGTTCTTCATCCACGTGTTCGTGTCATCCAGGGAGATGGTATTAATCTTTGGAGTATTCCTGTTATTCTGGAAGCTGTCAAGCAATCTGGATGGTCAACAGAAAACATTGCGATGGGAATGGGCGGTCAATTGCTCCAAGGCTGCAACCGCGACACTCTCAAGTGGGCAATGAAGACTTCATGGGTTCAAGTCAATGGTGTTGGACGAGACGTGTTCAAGAATCCTGTGACTGATCCTGGCAAGGCTTCCAAGAAGGGTCGCTTTGCTGTTGTCCGTGAAGATGGCACTTTGAAGTGTTATCCCGAAGCTGGACATGAAAAGGATAATCTCCTGTGTATGGTCTACAGGAATAGCAAGCTCTATGTGGATCACAACTTTGATGATGTTCGGGCACGTGCCCGAGGTGAGATAGTTGACATGCGCAAGGCAGCATGATTAACTATCGACAATAAGTCTAACTTTAAGAGGAAACTATGTCACACGTTCATCCAGCTAACGAACCCGCACCCAAGGTTGATTGGGTCAAGGGTGCCAAAGATAGCATTCCTGCATGGTATGGTGGTGCTTATCTCTGGAACAAACAATGGGGCTCTGGTGCCAAGCATTCTGGACCTTCCGGAAGGCGTGCTGGTCGCTATTACCCACCCGTGAATAACGGCCAAAAGACATACGGCTAACTTGACATTTAGCCCTTGACATGTATAGTGGCGGGTGTCCATCCATCCGCCATTATTAATGGGAAATTTATAGTATGACATGCTTTGTCAATGAGTTGAAGGTTGGTGATGAATTCCTGTTGCGTGGCACTAGATATATGGTGCTAAAGGAATCTCCTGACCCAACTGGATTTAAGCCTTCCGTCGAATGTGTTGTGATCATGTCTGGTGAAATATGGAATTTCACACCGAGGACACAGGTGGAAAAGAAATGAAATACTATGCCGGTATTGGTTCTAGAGACACACCTGATAATATTCTAGATATGATGGAAGTCCTTGCCAAGTATCTTGGTTTTCTTGCATATACTCTTAGATCAGGTGGTGCCGAAGGTGCCGATACTGCATTTGAGCTTGGGGTATGTGATCATAACCAAAAAGAAATCTACCTCCCTTGGAAGAATTTCAATCACGATGATCCCAAGAGAAAGACACTAGAGATTTCCCCTTTGTTTCTGGATGCTCTACCAAAAGAGATTCAGTGGAAAGGTGCCGAAATAGCGGAGCATTATCATCCTCGCTGGAGGGCTCTATCGTATGGAGCCAAGAAACTCCACACCAGAAACGTCTTTCAGATCATGGGGAAAGATTTGAATACACCAGTGGAATTTGTGGTGTGTTGGACTTCAGATGGTAAAGCATCTGGAGGAACAGGTCAAGCTCTGAGAATTGCTCAAGACAAAGGTATCCAGATTTATAACCTTTTCAGTAATTCAGAAGCTAAGACGCTGATAAATCGTATCCGGAAAGAAATGGATGAACTGAAAGCTACAATGATCAAGGAGAAGTAGTCATGGGTCTATATTTTACGTTTTATTTCTTTGCTATTCTTTGGCTCTTTATGGGTCAAGCTGTAGCGGCAGTGTGTATCCTTAGGCATGATATGCCTTGGGGTGCTGCTATGTTGTTGGCATTCCCGTATATCGGTATTGGTCTCGCTATTGCTCGCGGTTTCTTTCTGCTGTAGTTTGGTCTTGACATTGTGAATGCAAACAGTTAGGGTACAAACATGAAATACGCTGTTATCTGTCTTGCGCAAACATGGCCTGGGAGTCGAGAGGACTTCCAGGTATTTCCGATTGCATGTATCGCTCTTGATGATGCTGTTTTGGAAGGATATGATAAGATTCCTCCTGAAAAACATGAGGAAGCTTTCGAATATCAATTCTTCAAAGGTAATGGTGAACGCACATTCACCGATGTATTTGGTGATGGTTGGAAAGATCAGGAATTTCCATCTGACAAAGATGATGAAGCGGCTGATGCAGTTACAGGAGATGTTGTCCTGTTGAAGGATATTGCGCCTGGTGGTAAACATCGGCGAGAAGATGGAAATGACCCAGACGTTTATCTGGAGTTCCATTTTGTAAAGGGTTTTGGTAGTAAGAAAGCGTAAAGGGCTTAGAAAATGGAAAATCTCGGGGAAGTGTACGGTAAAGATGTTGAAGACCTGGTCAAGAAAATTTCGGTCTTTGTGGATAGACGATTCAAGTCACATTCTTTCGACGGAAAGTATGCTGAGGAGACAGGATTCTACATGTCGCCAATCCCTAATGTGGGTGTATTTCTGGTAAAGTTTCCAGATGCTCCTCATGTGGCGATTGCTGGTATCGATCTGGTCTCCGGAGATTATTTTTTCAAGTCAACGGAATTCGGCAGCCAGCGCCTAAATATCTATGACATTGAAGGGCTTAAGATGGAAGCTCTTGTCAAGATGGCCGAATCTGAATGGGCGGCAGACATTGGGGATTGATGAAAAATTGGTGGATCGCATTCGTCTACAAGATGTTCATAAAATTCTGGTTCCCTCGTTTGAGGGATACCAGAGTTTTAGCTATCCATCTTGCTGAAATCGAAACTTATAGGCAGACGCATGGCTTTTATAATGGACGCGGTGAAATCGACACAGAACAACGTTTCGAGTGAGCGTTGGTGTCACTGCAATGAAATGTTTTTTCCGAGTGACTCTCCAGAATGTTCCGAATGGTGCAAATTGGCGGAAAAGTCCTTTACAGAGAAGCTAGAATCTGATAACCTCAAAATAGAGGTGAAACATGCAACTACTTAATTATATGTGCCAACAGATGATGTCAGAGACCGCTTGCAAGCTTGCGATGGAAAACCAATTCGTCCAGTTTGTCGGTTTTATGGCATTTCTAATCGGCATTGTTTTTGTTTTCCGTGTCTTCCACTGGCTCGTGGATTAATCCAATGAGGAAATATGTGGGAATTCTTGCTCTTACTATCTCCTTGGCTGGTTGTTCTGGGTATCCAGGTTCTGGGCCTTTTGTTGGTGGTGTTGTTGGTGGTGGCGTTGGCGCCGCTTCTGGCGCTGCTCTATGTGGTTACAACCCTGCCTGCATGGTTGTCGGTTCTGTTGTTGGGGCTTTGGCTGGTGGCGCTGTTGGCGCTTCTGTTGAAAGAACTAACACGCCGCCAGTGAGCTATGGACCTCCGCCCGGACCGCCGCCTATCCAATATGTACCAGGGGTTGACCCGGCTGCGGATGCAGCGTATAATGCCGGACGTAATCAGTATTTACGTCAACAAAGTCTACAACGTCAAGCTGCCGGGTTTGCGGCAGGAAGAAGTGGGAATTATTATGGTGGACCCTGAAATCGCTTTCTTTCGTACCAATTTGCTGGAGACTCTCCGCAATGGACCTACTCTTGTCACCTTCACCAAGAAGGACATGACAACTCGTGTGATGGAATGCACTCTAAAGCCTGATATGCTTCCACCTGCTCCGGTGGTGTCAGTTGCCGAGGAAAAGGAAGACAAGCCGGCTCGAAAGAAGAATGAAAACCAGTGTGTGGTTTATGACCTGGAAAAGCAGGCATGGCGTTCATTCACATATGATAGTGTTCGCGAATATCGCGCAAAGGATGCAGCATGAAGTGGATTTTGATTTTCGCTTATCTTCTCCCTAATGGTACCATGGAATCCAAGGTAGCTAGGGACTATGCGTTCACGTCTTACCAGGATTGTCAAAAGGTCCAGGTCCAAGTCGTGGAAGAGAATCGTGATGCCGTAATGAAGGGAACATTCCTTCCACTCTGCATCAATAAATAATGGGCTCTTAGTTTAGCGGTAAAACACCTGGCTTATAACCAGCATTGGCAGTAGATGACTGCATGTCGTAGGTTCGAATCCTACAGGGCCTACCA
>Ga0265327_10005886_pt1 | contig 10020 bp, 6 predicted proteins | sample 41621metaG_FD_202089 | JGI IMG/M metagenome (GOLD analysis project Ga0265327, IMG submission 202089) | Rhizosphere microbial communities from Carex aquatilis grown in University of Washington, Seatle, WA, United States - 4-16-21 metaG | ecosystem: Host-associated > Plants > Roots > Rhizosphere >... | reverse complement strand
TTTTCACTTTCTGGTGCAGGAAGTTTATCCTTCAGCATCGAAAGTAAGATTGAAAACTTTCTGATGGCTATGTCACCTTTATGTCCCTGATAATCTGATAAATCATCTTTAATCTGGTATCCAATCCCAATGAGACGACTAAAGGTACTTAAAATTTCAAGCACTTCACTGGAGGCTCCTCCTACAGTTGCGCCCAGCAAAAGTGAAACCTTAAAAGCCGCAGAGGTTTTATTTTCAAATAGTTCAATCATTTCATTCAAAGAAAGAATTTCATTTGAATAAATTGAGATTAATTCAGCTCCCTGCCCTATGGTGAGACTTCTATGCCCGCGTGCCACTATTTTAATCCCTTCACGAATCATTTCAGGGGATAGTGAACTTTCAGAAATCAGCCGATACCCCTCACCTATCAGATAATCTCCGACATTAATAGCAACAGGAATTCCATGCCGGGTATGAAGGGTCTCCATGCCATACCGGGTATCGTCATTATCTTCAATATCGTCATGTATCAATGAGGCCTTATGAAAACACTCAACAGACAGGGCCAGCACATTGAGAATTGCCGGATCTGGTTCCTCCACAAATGCTTCATAGGCAAGTACTGTAAGAAAAGGGCGCAAACGCTGCCCCCCAGAAAGTAATGATTCATAGGCAATTGCTTCAGTCCTGCTTTTTGCAATACCCAGCATTCGAACAAGTTGCTCCTCCCCAAAAATTGAGGAGGATTTATTTTTCAGATAATTCAGATTTAAGAGCCGAATTTCTGAATGTTCCTGAAAATTGTAAATCTCCTTTTTGATCCAATCGGAATCTGCAGTAGTATCTGCACAACCACAGGAGGTTAAAGGAATCCCAATCCCTGGAATTGAATATTTACTCACCGATGCAAACATTTTTTGCAAGACCTCCATACATCCAACCCCAATTACAGCATCCACTTTACCACTCTCAATAAGTCGTGTTGTGATAGTCGTTCCTTCAGTTACAAGTGCAACATAGCCAAGATTTTCAGCTTCCCTCAATAACCCGGAAATGCTACAGTTTCCGCATTCACCGCACAACAACCCCAAATCGTCAGTTTCAGCCTTGCAATAGGCTGTATTTCTGAGACATTGTGGTAATAGAAAAATACGACGGTTAAAGGAAATAGTTCCAACAACAGTCCTCCAGATAGCATTTCCACAACAGACCATAATGAATGCCCGATACTTTTCCTCCCATTTTTCTGAATCAATAAGCGCGCTTGCATACTGAAATAACCTGTCATGACTCACGGGAGGCATAACCTGATATTTCAGAAAATGAGAATCAATTTTATCCCTTATACTTGTCCGTTTTGATTTCTCCACCGGAACATCAAGGGAAAAAATGGAATGAAATATTTTAGACTCCATCGATTTTAAATTATCCATAAGCACCTAAACCAAAGAAAGCTCTCTTCTTAGCCATCCTGTAAATCCAGTTTTTTTCCGGGATTTTTGGACAGCTTCCATGACTACAGACAACACAGCCATGAGCAAGTTGTTCAGTGAGATCTGGCCTGTTTGAAGTATTTTTCGCCTGATGACCTTCTGCAAATTTGACAAGCCATTCAGGATTCTCCATCAATATACATCCTCTGGTCAGATGATTAACTTCAGATTTAAATTCCTTTAAAAAATCGGACTCCTCATAAACAGCTTTAAGATCGCCTTTTCCAACATTATCGCATGAGAACTGAATCACCGGACATGGTTCTATATCTCCGTTTGGATTGATGTGATGGCTCAACCCCTCAGCTGCCGGACAAAATGGTTCTCCGTCAGCACCCCAATATGAATCGATGATGACGATTGGATATTTCATCCTTCCATCAACCATAAATTGTCTTAACCGCAATATATCGTCCTCCGAAAGAGCCAATTCATAGTGGGGATTTTCTCCTGTCGGGCGGTAAATATAATACCAAAGGTAGACTACACCGCGTGAGTGAAGAATTTCAATAAAATCCTCAGACAATGCCATCTCAATATTTGATTTACATACACTTATGGCAACTCCTGTAATCAATTTATTTGAAGTTGAAGTCTCTATTGCCCTGATAGTCCGTTGAAAAACCCGGTTACTTCCCCGCCTGATATCTGCAACAACTTCATTACCTTCAAGACTGATTAGCGGTGTCACATTGCCCAGTCCTCTTAATTCTGCAGCAACCTTATCGGTCAGTAACGTGCCATTGGTAAACAACTGAAAATAACAATCAGGATGAGCTCTGAAAAGATTCATCAAATCAGGGTACATTAATGGCTCTCCTCCTAAAATACCATAAAAATAACATCCGTGCTTTTTACTGTCTGTAATGATTTTATTGAGTGCAATTAAATCAAGACTTGAACTCCTATCCCCTTTGGTTACCCAACAACCCTGGCATGCAAGGTTACAATCATCGGTGACTGAAATAAACTGAAAAGCGGGAAAATTCTCTCCCCGCTCCTTCCTTTTCTGAAATTTATTAAATCCCGAAACCCCTTTCCATCCCAGATTGTAGGAAAATTTCCAAATGCAGCGAAGATCCGACTTTAAGAAATTTCTAAGTAATGACATATTATCCCTATTTATTTTGCTCCTTTTCGGCAAGCGCCTTCTCCCGTTCAACGATGGCTTGTTGCATAGCTGTGGAGCGGATTATCGATTGACGTTTCGCTTTTCGCATTTCTAATGCTTTATATATATTACTTCCAAGAATTGTATCAATATCCTGGTTTTGACGTCGCTGTTCGGCCAATTCATCAATGGTCTCTGACCCGGCTATAGCTCCGGAATGTTCATATTTAGGAAAAACTATTGCAATTTGGGGACAGATGCGGGCGCAAGCCGGACAATTGTATTTGCACCCTTTAGGATTTACAACAACTACCTTATTATCAATTTTTTCGTAGACACCAAAAAGACAGAAATCGGAACACTGTCCACAGGAGTTGCAACGCGAATGGTCGATTATTGGAAACCATGAAGGCCATTCGCAATCGCTTTTAATCTCTTTAAATTGATTTTTATCAGTTTCTCCGGAAAAAAACAAATCGATCTTTTCAAATATCTGATCATCTCTTAATTCCCGAAAATTAAGGTAATCAACTTTTAACAACTCAGGCTGAATACCACAAATTTCAAGCAAAAGTCTTATGCTACGTGGAAAACAGGCAACGATTAAGAACTCGTCCTCTTCCTGAAACAGATTACTTATCTCTTCTTTTTGATTGACCGAGCAACCACACAAATCAGATATCTGTACAAATTGAAGCCCCTTTTCATTCAGATAATTTAAAATACCTTCAAGGCGATCTAAGCTAATCAATTTGGCACCACAATTACAAAAAACTACCTTCTTCTCCATTTAAAAATAACTGACAATTAAAGTAGAAACTGAAACAAAGATATATTAATAACAAGTATAAGTATCATCAGATTTGAATAGAGACAGCGCTATATCGTTCTAAAATTAAATTACCCCTGTAAGAAAAGATTTACAGGGGTAATAATTAACAAGTTAGAGAATGTTCAGTTCCAAAATTAAACAATCATTCTTAATTTCTGGACTGTTGCGCTTTTGCGTCCTCTGTCATTTTTTGGTTAGCGGTTATCGCAAATTCGACGCGGCGGTTTTGACTTTTACCTTCAACTGTTTCGTTCGAAGCTATTGGATCAGCGATTCCCAGACCAGTTGTTTTAAGCCTGTCAGCCACCAAACCCTTGGAAACGAGGTAGGTTTTTACAGTCTCAGCTCTATCCTTCGACAATTTTAAATTGTAGTCAGCCTTGCCTGAGCTGTCGGTATATCCGAAAATATCAATATTCGTATCGGAATACTCCTTAAATACCGGGACTAATTTGTCTAAATTTGTTTTTGCCTGGGCCGTTAATGTTGACTTATTTACGTCAAACCGAACAGCATCCTCCTTCAGTACAAGCCTTATTCCTTCACCAACCCTCTCGACGTCTGCCCCTGGTAACGCCTCACTGATTTTTCTTGCCTGTTTATCCATTCTTGTACCGATGATAGCTCCGGTGCCTCCACCAACGGCTGCCCCAATAACTGCTCCCCAAACTGCATTTCCCCCTTTACCTGCATAATTACCAATAATTCCGCCAATAAGAGCACCTGCAGCAACACCGATGCCTGCACCCTTTTGGGTATTATTTGCATTTTTAACTGACTTGCAACTTGTTACCGATCCAATCAGGATTAACACGGCTAAATTATAAATGGCTATCTTCTTCATCTTTAATAATTTGATATTTAATTGATTTTTTCAAACTGATAAATAATATCCTTTTTTTGACCTGCAACATCAATTACATCTATCAACTGAAAAGAATTTGAGTTCTGATTTGCAACTCTTAAAAAATATCCTTGTGTTACGGCCTTTGCTTTTACGCCAGGATTAACAATCTTTAACCCAAACATCCCCTGTTGGTCAATACTCCAGACAATTGGAGAACTAAATGCAGGACAGTTGGATTGGGTAAGAGTCATAGTCCCTTTGTTGTTATTTGGAATAAAATTCCACGTGCTTCCAATTAAACATTTGGAATCAGCAATCTGAAAAGAGTTTACCTTAAAATACTCCGATCCCGGATACGAAACATTGGTAATTTGCCAGTTGCCTTTTATTCCCGATTGGGAAGTCCGATCCAATTTGGGTGCACTCCCCGCTGACGGAGAAGTTGACTTGCATCCAAATAACATTGCAGCTAAAACGAATATCGATAATACTTTATTCATAATTTTAAAATTTAAAATAATTGCAAATTTATCATTTTTAATGATTTCAAAGACCATTTACTATTTAACCCCGTAATCAGATCCCTGCAAATTTATTTGAATCGATTTTTATACTCTGCTTCAAATAGCAAATTTGAATTTTTCACTGTTAGGTATTTGCAAGTCAGCATTAAAACTTAGTTTATAAATAAATTGATATATAATTATTTACACTTTAATCTTCGAAAATTCTCTGTTTAATTTATGACAGATTTTTCATTATAATTCTTTTTTTATGGCCATTTTGGTGGCTTGAGAATAGGCTGTTTTGGAAATTTTTTCGCTTCCCGGTGAATACCCGCTCCAAACAAGGCAAACTATGGTTTTAAATATTGTTTTGGAAATTTCCGTGAACCGCCTTAGGTCCTTTTCATCCCCCTATCGGATCTTATATTTAATCAAAGAGAGTTGAAAAACTGGAACCCAAACAAAAAATATAAAAACCTTGGAAGGCATTCTATAAATGCATGAATTCTCTGTGGAGGTTAATTTTAAGTGTAACACACTTCAGAATTTTCTTTTGGACTATCTCATCCGGATCACATGTAATAGGCTTGAATGAAAAAGCACAAATTGTAATGTTTAAAAAAAAACATAAAACCTTCCGTGTGCCACGGCAGACTAATTTCAACTGGTTATTCTCAAATTTTCAAACTTAGAGATGATAACTACAATCCTATAAAGCCAACCGCCAGACTATCCTAAAATTCCTGGAATATCTCAATATCACGCCTGAATATTTCAAAAAGCAGGTAGTTTGACTATGATTTTATTGAGAAAAGCCCATTTTCCATAATTTCCGTGTGCGAACACGGTTTAATAATATGTTTAATTTTATATAATTGATTATTAGTTAGTTAAAATGTATTTATAGTACCGTTAACGGACACGTTTTTTGTTTATTCTACAAAATAATTGGCCCTGTTAATTTCATAAATAAACCTTGATGGTCTGGTAAAAACGGCATCCCAGGAACTAATGAAGGATGGCATTGTGATAAACAAATTCTCTTTAGCTCTGCTTGAAGCAACATAAAAGAGCCTGCGCTCCTCCTCGATCTCTTCAAGTGTTCCAATCGATCTGGATGATGGTAGTAATCCATCCAGTGCAAACGGGACAAAAACTGTATGCCATTCTAACCCTTTGGCTGAGTGGATCGTTGAAACCACAAGCGGTTTTCCGTCGGTACCGGTCACAGGAATCGTTTGGTCCTGGTACCGGTTTGAGGGTGGATCCAAAGTGAAATCGGCAATAAACTTTTCAATGTTGTCATATTTTTCGGCAATAATCCGGAATACTTCCAAATCCTTTAATCTCACCTCATAATCATCCTCAATTTGCTTAAGAATGGGCTTATAAAACTCAAATACATCCTCAAGGACCTGCTGAACATGAAGATTATTATCAATGATCCGGTTAAACAGATCCTGAAGATTTTTAATTTCCGCGTAATATTTCCTGCCGGAATATTCAGAAAATTCGATGGTACCTCCCATTAAATGAATTGTTTGAACGATCTCCCTGGCACGAACCTTGCCTACCCCCCCGATCAGTTGAAGAACCCGGTGCCAGGCAATTGCATCAATAGGATTGGTCGTAATTTTCAGGAAGGCTATAATGTCTTTAACATGTCGCCTTTCACTGAATTTTATGCCACCCACAACAATAAACGGAATTTTTCGCTTCATTAATTCTGCCTGCACATAGTTCGAGTGCCAGCTTGCCCGGGTAAGGATTGCAAAATCGCTGAATTCAAGATTATTATTGCAGATTTCCAAAACCCGGTCAACAATATATTCAGCTTCGGCAATACCATCAGCAAACCTCCTGATAATTGGTTTTTTACCCGTAAATCTCCGGGAGTACAATTGTTTCTTAAACCCAATTTTTGCATTCAGGATAATATCGTTAGTAAAATTTAAAATACCTTGCTCACTGCGGTAATTCTCCTCAATTTTAACGACACCACAGGAAGGAAAATTCTGAGGGAACCGGAGTATATTTTCAAAGTTTGCCCCCCTGAATGCATAAATACTCTGGGAATCGTCACCAACAACAGTAATCCGGCCACGATCACCCGCAATCAATTCAACTATTTCACGTTGTGTATTATTGGTATCCTGATACTCATCCACCAGTACATATTGTATCGATCGCTGCAGTGTCGCTCTAAGTTGCAGGTTACACTTCAGATTATCGCGTAACACAACCATCAGATCGTCGTAATCCATTAGATTAGAGCTCTTTTTATACAAATCAAAAGCATGAGCAATCAGTTCAAGCTCTTTGATATACTCCTTGTTCTCATCAAAATACTTCTTAACTACTTGTTCAACTGTATATTCAAGATTTTTTGCCTTGGAGAGGATTGTTTGAATTTTGCCCTTCTTAGGAAAAGGAGGTCCCTTTTTCCTGCCCGAAATATTAAGTTCGGTCTTAAGTAAATCCAGAATATCCGCCGAATCTTCACCGTCAATGATCGAGAAGTTATTTTTAATTCCGATTAAATTTCCATATCTCCGGAGAACGTAATTTGAGAAACTATGAAATGTTCCCCCCAAAACATTTCCGATCGATTTGTCAGCCAAAAGTTGAGCCACCCTGTTTAGCATTTCGGTAGCCGCTTTTTTAGTAAATGTCAGCAGCAGAATACCTCCAGGATCAACATTGTTTTCAATCAGATAGCTCACCTTATAGGTAATCACCCTTGTTTTTCCGCTACCGGCGCCTGCAATAACGAGCAAGGGAATTTCTGTGGTTGTAACAGCGGCCAGCTGTTGTGGATTTAGCTCGCGTTGATAGTCAATTTTGTATTTCCTTCCCGGCAGCAGGGCGCCACAAGTAATTACCTTACCATCAATGCTTTCAGTTACACGCTTTAATTCTTCGATTTTATCCCTTTGATCATTGTCCAACTCCGGTTCTTCGAAATCGTAGGTTTCCAGGACCTCCTCCAGGTTGTGCGATGCTGAAACAAAAGACCCATTTACCACAGAAGAAAAGGTCAATCCCTTAATCACCTCATCAACAGACTGATTTTCAGATTTTACCAAAGTAACTTCTTCAAAAGGGGTAAATTCAACCTCCTCCTTTACCCCCATTTTTCCAAACAATTTATTAAAAATGTTCATATTGTTTCATTGTTTTATGAATGGCTTCTGATTACCGCTCTACCCCAAAATTATAACTTTTAGAGTTTTTCCCTGATATCCGAAAAATTGAATCGTTTCAATTGATTATATTTTAATCAAATATTCGATTGTAATATAACTAAATCTTCCACCCGGAAATATATAGTTTGAAACTTATTAGATTGACAATCTATCCGAATTGTGATGATAAATGAATAATTGGAAAGCCCTAAAATAATTTCAAGATCCGGTTTAGAGTATAAAATGGAAGATTGACAAACCACTAAATGTTAATTAATGTTAAATTTAATTTTATTAATATATTGATATATAATTATATAGATTATTAATAAGAAGTTTTGTTTAATATTTTATAATAAAGATTAAACACTTATGATTTTTTTGATGTTTATTTGCAAAGAATTTAAATCAATTATAAACAACAAAAAACTCATATCATGAAAAATTACTTCAAACTGTTTATGTTAGCATCCTTGATAGGGCTGACCTTGTTTTCTGTAAGCTGCAAAAAAGATTCAACCAACAGCGGCTTTAAATCGAATACGATTGTGGATGTTGCTATGGCGAATCCAGATTTTTCAACTCTGGTAACCGCGTTAAAAATGACTGGCCTGGATATTGCCTTATCCAATACTATTGAAAATTTCACCGTCTTTGCACCTACTAATGCTGCATTCACTGCACTTCTTTCAGAACTTAAAGTATCTTCATTGAATGACATTCCAACAGCTACTTTAACTAAAGTACTGCTTTACCATGTTAAGTCAGGTAAAGCGAGCGCTTCGCAGATTACAACGGGTTATTATTCATCCATGGCAGCGGGTCCTGCTGATGGATCCTTTCTTTCCATGTATGTTGACATGTCAACTACTACAATTAATGGCCGTTCAAAGATCACAAAAACAGATATCGCTGCCAACAATGGTGTAATTCATGTCATTGATAAGGTACTTCTTCCAATGAGCATTACAGACCATGCAATTGCCAATCCAACTTTCTCATCCCTTGTGGCTGCTGTTGTTAAGGCTAATCTGGTTTCACCTTTGGCTGACAATTCAAAGACTTACACTGTTTTTGCACCTACAAATGCTGCCTTTGCTTCCCTTCTCTCTAAACTGGGAGTTACCTTAAATGATTTGAGTGCAGCAACACTAACCCCGATTCTCCTTTATCACGTGCTTAATGGATACATCCCGGCTGCGAAAGTCACTGCAGGATATTTCCCCACTTTAAGTTCAGCTTTTGGCAAAAATGTTGTCGTTCAGATTGCAACTACAAATGGTGTACTGTTAAACAATAGTTCGAAGGTAATTGCAACGGATGTTGTAGCAACCAATGGTATTATCCATGTTATTGATCAGGTTCTTCTCCCTCCAACTGTTGTAGATCTTGCACTTCAAAACAGTATGTTTAGTACGCTTGTCCTTGCAGTGGTTAAGGCAGACCTGGCTACAACATTGTCAGGTACAGGCCCGTTCACAGTTTTTGCACCTACAAATGATGCATTTGCTGCATTGTTTTCAGCATTGAAGATTAGCGGTGTTGATGCACTGACCAAGGAACAGCTTACTCCGATTCTTTTGGCTCATGTTGTGAGCGGGAATGTTCAATCAGGTAGCTTATCTTCCGGTATAGTTCCTACGTTGAATTCCTCCAAGTCACTCAATGTTACGGTTGGTAGTAGCGGAGTCACTATTGGAACTGATATTCATGTCATTAAGGCAGATGTTCAGGGATCAAATGGTGTTGTACATGTCATTGATAAAGTCATTGTTCCATAACGAATTAAAATTGAGTTATTTGACCTGCAATTCCCCGGAAGAGTTTATTCAGTACCTGATAGTTTTTTAACTTCACCGTAATTTGATTAAATGGCTTTCCGGGGAATTTTACTTTTAATTATCTTCTGGTAACCAAATTTAGAATAGATTTATTGTTTTGTTGAGAAATTTTAATGTTTAAGTTCTATTTTTGAACAGGTTTATTCATCTTCTTGCAATTAGGCTAATTTCATCTTTAGTAATCTATCTTTAATAAAAATCATCAAGTCAAATGTCAATTTAT
>Ga0265327_10005885_pt1 | contig 10020 bp, 7 predicted proteins | sample 41621metaG_FD_202089 | JGI IMG/M metagenome (GOLD analysis project Ga0265327, IMG submission 202089) | Rhizosphere microbial communities from Carex aquatilis grown in University of Washington, Seatle, WA, United States - 4-16-21 metaG | ecosystem: Host-associated > Plants > Roots > Rhizosphere >... | reverse complement strand
AGGCCGCGGTCGACGTAGGCCAGGTGGTTCACGTCGACGGCCACCTCGCTGCCCCGCGGCGGGACGCCGATGGCCACGGCGGTCCCGCCCCAGTCGAGGCTGTCGAGCGCGCTGCGGAGCACGGCCGGGTGGCCCACGCACTCGAAGGCCCAGGTGGCGCCGCCGGTGGGCGAGAGTGCCCCCGAAGCCCGCTCGCGGTCGGGGGGCAGCAGGGCCCGCACGGCGGCCGCCGCGTCCCCGCCGCCGGCATCGACGAAGTCGGTGGCACCGAACTGTCGGGCCAGGGGCTCCTTGGCCACCACCGTGTCGACGGCCACGATGCGGGTCGCTCCGGCGATGCGCAGCCCCTGGATCACGTTGAGGCCCACCCCGCCCACGCCGAAGACGACGGCCGTCTCACCCGGACGGACCCGGGCCCGGTTGAGCACCGCCCCCACCCCGGTGAGCACGCCGCAGCCGATGAGGCAGGCCGAGGTCAGTGGGACGTCGTCGGGGATGCGCACCGCCTGCACCTCCTTCACCACCGTGACCTCGGTGAAGACCGAGGCCGCGGCGAAGTTGTGGGTGGGGGTCCCCCGGAAGGTGAAGGGCGTGTCGATGTTGCCCAAAGACTTCCGGCACCAGGTCGGGTGGCCCGTGCTGCAGGCCCGGCAGGTGCCGCAGTTGGCCAGGGTGGCGATCACCACGTGGTCGCCGGGCTTGACGGCCCGCACTTCGGAGCCGATGGCCTCGACGACGCCTGCCCCCTCGTGGCCGAGCACCACCGGCGGGGGGAAGGGGATGGTCCCGTCGATGACCGAGAGGTCCGAGTGGCACACCCCGGCCGCCCCGATCCGCACCCGCACCTCGCCCGGACCCGGGTCGCGGACGGTGACCTCGTCGGTCACCTCCACCCCGTCGGCCGTGTACACGATTGCTCGCACGCTCAACTGCTCCTTTCCTGGGTCAGGATCTCACCCTCGCCCCGGGCGAACCGCTGACGCAGCTCGCCCTTCAGCACTTTGCCCGAGGCGTTCAACGGGAGCGCCTCGACCACCACCGCGTGGCGGGGCGCCTTGTAATTGGCCATCTTGTCGCGGCCCCACTCGAGCACGCGTCGGGCCAGGTCACGGCCGTCGTCGTCGCCCGGTGGGACGAGGAAGACGCAACCCACCTCGCCCAGCCGCTCGTCGGGCACCCCGACCACGGCCAGGGGACCCACCCCTGGGCAGGCCCGAAGCGTCGCCTCCACCTCGGCCGGGTAGGCGTTGAACCCGCCGACCACGTACATGTCCTTCAGCCGGTCGGTGACGGTGACGTTGCCCTCTTCGTCCATCACCCCGATGTCGCCGGTGTGCAGCCAGCCCGAGGGGTCGATCGCCGCCGCCGTGGCCTCGGGGTCCTGCCAGTAGCCACGGGTCACGGTGTAGCCGCGCACCACGATCTCACCCGCCCCGCCCCGGTCGAGCTCTGCACCGTCGTCGCCCACCACCTTGACCTCGAGGCCGGGGATGGCCCGGCCCGAGGTGCCGGCCACCACCTCGGGCGGGTCGCTGCGCCGGCACATGGTGACCGTGCCGCACGACTCGGTGAGGCCGTAGGCGGTGAGGACGGTGTCGAAACCGAGCTGGTCGCGCATGGCCACCACCAGTTCGACCGGCACCACGGCGGCGCCGGTGACCCCGAGCCGGAGCGAGGAGAGATCGAACTCGGAGCGCAGAGGATGGGCCAGGATTGACTGGTAGAGGGTGGGCGGGCCGGGCAACACCGTGATGCGCTCGGCGGCAATCCGCCGGCAGACGGCGTCTACGTCGAAGACCGGCTCGGGGACGACCGTGGCCCCGGCCATGAGCGAGGCCAGCAGGCCCGCCTTGTAGCCGAAGGTGTGAAAGAAGGGGTTGACGACCAAGTAGCGGTCACCCTCGCTCAGACCGACGATCGAGGCCCAGGTCCCGAAGGTGCGCAGCGACTGACCGTGGGTGGCCACCACCCCCTTGGGTCTGCCGGTGGTGCCCGACGTGAAGATGAGGTCGCTCACGTCGTCGGGGCGCACCGCCTCGCTTCGGGCCACTGCGTCGGCGGCGTCGACCGAGCTCGACCGCTCACCGAGCTCGGCCCAGCCGATCACTGGGGCCGCCGCCCCGCCACCGGCCTCGCCGGAGAGCAGGACCATCTCGGCCAGCTCGCCGGTGTCCTCGCCGTCGAGCATCTCGGGGTAGTCGGTGCCGAGGAAGCCGCGCACGGTGAAGCAGAGCCGTGCCCCCGAGGCCCGCAGGATGTACGCCGCCTCGCCCCCCTTGAACCGGGTGTTGAGGGGTACGAGCACCGCCCCCGCCCCGAGGACCCCGAGGGCGGCCACCGCCCACTCGCCCGAGTTGGGCGCCCAGATCGCCACCCGGTCGCCGGCCGCGATCCCAGACGCCATGAGCCCCCGGGTGACGGTCGACGCCTCGGCCGCCAGTTCGGCGAAGGTGCGGCGGACGTCGCCGTCGGCGATCGCCTCGCGGCTGGAGAGTCGACCGGCCACCTCGGCGAGAAGCCCCGGCACCGAGCCCCAGCGCAGGTCGGCCCGGGGGTCTTCTTCGGTCACCGGCCGACCTTGGGCTCGGGGGGCAGGCCCAGCACCCGCTCACCCACGATGTTGCGCTGGATCTCGTTGGAACCGCCGTAGATGGTCTCCGAGCGGGAGAACAAGAAGGAACGCTGGACCTCATCGAGCTCGTAGGGGGCACCCCCTGCCACGGTGGCCGCCGGCCCGAGCACGTCCATGGCCAGCTCGCCCAGGCGCCGGTGCCAGCTCGCCCAGTAGAGCTTGGCGATCGAGGCCTCGGGCGAGGCTGCCGGTCCCTCCACCCCCGAGAGGCTGCGCAGCGTGTTGTAGCGCATGATCTCGAGCTCGGCGTAAGCCGCCGCCAGCCGCTGGCGGATCACCGGGTCGGCGGCCACGCCCCGGGCCCGGGCCTCCTCCACCAGCCGGTCCAGCTCCCGTCGGAAGGTGAGCTGGTGGCCGAGCAGTCCGACACCGCGCTCGAACGACAGCGTGGCCAGCGCCACCTTCCAGCCCTCGCCGGGCTCCCCGACCACGAGGTCGGCGGACGTGCGGGCGCCGTCGAAGAAGACCTCGTTGAACTCCGAGGTGCCGGTGAGCTGGCGGATGGGGCGTACTTCCACCCCCGGCTGGTCCATCGGCACCAACAGGTAGGAAAGGCCGTGGTGCCGGAACGAGCCGGCCTCGGTCCGACAGACGACGAAGCACCAGTCGGCCTGGTGGGCGAGGGAGGTCCAGACCTTCTGTCCGGTGACCACCCACTCCCCGCCGTGCCGCTCGGCCCTGGTCGAGACGTTGGCCAGGTCGCTGCCGGCATCGGGCTCGGAGTAGCCCTGGCACCACAGCTCGGTTCCGGCACGGATGGGCGCGAGGAACCGGGCCTGCTGCTCGGGGGTCCCGTAGTGGATGAGGGTGGGGCCGAGGAGCCCTTCGCCCATCACCCCGACCCGTCCTGGGGCGCGGGCCCGGGCGTACTCCTCACAAAAGACCACCTGCTGGGCGACGGAGGCCCCGCGGCCCCCGTGCTCGACCGGCCAGCCCACGCAGGTCCAGCCGCCCTCGGCCAGCTCGCGCTCCCAGCGCAGCCGGATCTCGAAGCCGAATTCCTCGTCTCCCGACCCCCCGCGACCGCCCAGCTCGGCGTAGTCCCCGACCAGGTGGTCGGCCAACCAGGATTGGATCTCCTTGCGAAAGGCCTCGTCGTCGGGACGGTCGCGGAGGTCCATCGGGCCGTAGGTTATCCAAGCGCGCCCCTGGACCTGACGGGCCGTCAGCTCTCCTGGGGAATGGCCCGGTGTGCGCCATCGTTGAACCTGCCATGACCACGTTGTTGCAGAAATTGGGACTGGGCGGCCGCAAGGCCAGCGCCCGAGAGAGAGGTGCGGAGACGGTGGAGTTCGAGCTGAGCGAAGAGGAGTGGCGGCAGCGGCTGTCGCCGGCCCAGTACGAGGTGCTTCGCCGTCAAGCCACCGAGCCTGCCTGGTCGGGCGAGCTCCTCCACGTCGACGACGACGGCGTCTTCCACTGCGCCGGGTGCGGGGCCGAGCTGTTCACGACCGACGCCAAGTTCGACTCGGGCTCGGGTTGGCCCAGCTTCGACCGGGCGGCGCAGGCAGGAACCATCGTCGAGAAGTCCGACCACAGCCTGTTCATGGCCCGCACCGAGATCACCTGCGCCCGCTGCGGAGGCCACCTCGGCCACGTCTTCCCCGACGGACCCACTGAGACCGGCCAGCGCTACTGCGTCAACTCACTCGCCCTCGACTTCGAGCCGGCAGCCCCGGACAAGGACTCGGAAAAGGGCGACGCCACCTCGTAACGATGAACGAGGAAGCTGCTCAGCGCGCCAGGCCGCCCTCGGCCAGTTCGAAGACCGCCGCCATTCGGGCCGCCTCCAATTCGTGGCCGTGGCGGGACAGCACCGCCTCGGCCATCGCCAGGGCGCCGCAGATCTCGAAGACCTCGTCGGGGCGATAGCGCACCCACGAGCCGACGCACACGCGCTCGGGGGCCATGCTCAGACCCCAGCCGCATCGACCGCCTCGTTATCGGCCACCGGCACCCGCCGCTCGGCGCGGTGCACGTCGGCGGTGGCGAAACGCAGGCTCGGCCCCACCTCGTCGGCCACAATCTCGACCTTGCTGCGGCGCTCTCCCTCGTCGGTCTCCCAACTCCGCTGCTCGAGTCGTCCGGTCACCATCACCCGCATCCCCTTGGCGAGCGTCAGCGCGGCGTTCTCAGCCAGCTCTCGCCAGCAGACGACGTCGAAGAACGAAGTGCTCTCCTCCCATTCCTTGGTCTCGCGGTTCTCCCATCGCCGATTGACGGCGAGAGAGAGAAGCGTGGAAGCGTGGCCCTCGCGGGTGTAGCGGATCTCTGGCTCGCGGGTCAGGTTCCCGGTTACCGCGGTGGTGTTCGACATGGCTCGCTCCTCGCTCTGGTCCGGCCGGCCACTTGGCCAGCTGCCACAGCGTGACCGCCCCACTTCGCCGGACACCTGGCCAGCGACCTTGCCGCCCCGCCACCCGCTGGGCACTGGCCGGCTCGGCTGCCCCGTGCCGCCGAAGACCCCCCGATCCACGGAGAGCTTCGAGATGGAAGGGCCAGGAGTAGTGCACCCGACGACCCTGTCGGGCCAGGACCGCTCCCGGCATACGCCTCTGGAGGTCCGGTTCAGTTCATCGGATGAGCGTCCCCCTGCTCACCGGTATCCGATCAGCGAGTTCACCGCCCGATCAGCGACTTCACCGCCGATTGGAGCGTCGCGCCCACCCGCGACCGCCAGGAGGACCGAACAACCAAGACTTCAGGCTCAAAAAAGCTGTCGGCGTAACGCTTTGGTTCAAAGTGCCCGTACATCGATGTTCCCCTTTGCTCTCTCCGAGCAACCGGGGCGCGTCATTGTCTTCACGCGCGATGTGCGTGCGTGCTGACCGATTCGGCGGTCCGGCTGACTCAGGGAGTCCCGTGACTTTGCGTCCCCATCTCGCGATGGGTTTGCCTTTATCGTCGGCGCAGCTCTCGATGCACCGATACCGCGTGAATTGTACGACGCCCTGCAGAATCTGTAAAGGGGGGTTCCCGGGCCTCCAGGCACGATGGGCTTCGCCGGGCACCTCAGAGCGACTTGTTCGACCCCTCACTCGGTGGTGATGGCCGCCAAGACGTCCACGCGGGCCGCACTCCGGGCAGGCAGTACCGCGGCGCCCACCCCGGCCAGAGCGGCCAGCACCACGAAGGCCGCCAACTCGGCCACGGGGACCGAGAAGGCCTCGATACCGTCGGACCGCAGCGCCCGGATGACCACCCAGGCGAAGGCCAGGCCCAGCACGATCCCGAGCAGCGTGCCGAGGACCGAGACCACCACCGCCTCGATGCGGACGGACGCCCGCAGCTGCGAGCGCGAGAGCCCGAGGGCGCGCAACAGACCGATTTCGCGGCGGCGCTCCACCACCGAGAGGGCCAGGGTGTTCACGATGCCGAAGAGGGCGATGATCACGGCCAGGCCGAGCAGCGCCAGCACCAGACCCACCAGCTGCTGAAACTGCTGGTTGGCCCGAGCGATGTACGACGCCTTGGAGTCCACCCGGGCGTCGGGGAACCCCACCGCGCCGCGGCGCGCCGCGGCCAGGGCGCTGTCCGCGCTCGTCCCCGGCGCGGGTTGGGCCAGGACCACCGTCACCGGGGCCGGAACCTGGGGGAAGAGCAGGTTGAGTCCGGCTGGCGAGAAGAGGATGTCGCCGGTCATCCCCGTCGGGTCGTGGATGATGGCGGCCACGGAAAACGTGCGGCTGGCGACCTGGCTCGACCCCAGTTGCAGCGCTGAGCCCACCGACAGGTGCCAGGACTGGGCGATGCCGGTGGTCACCGCCACCCGTGCGCCACCCACGGCGGCCAGCCGTCCGGCGGTGGGCGGGATCGACACGTCGCGGGCGTAGGCCAAGACCTGGGCCCCGGTGGCCCCGGCCTTCACCGACCCCCCGAGGCGGGCCGGTTGGCCGGGGTCGATGAACACCCCGTGGCTGGTGAGCGCCGTCACGTCGGTCAGCTCCGGGCTCGCCGCCAGGCGGGGGGCCAAGTCGGTCGGCAGCGCCGACCCCGCGGCCGGCGTCACGACCACCTGGGCCAGTAGACCGCGCTGGAGGCTGGCGTCAGTTGAGGCCTGCACCGAACGGGCGAAGACCGCAATGGTGGTCACCATGGTGAGCCCGATCATGAGGGCCGCCGCCGTCGACGCCGTGCGGCGCGGGTGCCGCATGGCGTTGCGTCGTCCCAGTTGCCCGGGCACGCCGCGCAGCTTGGCGAACGGCCACCCGATCGCCGAGGAGAGCGGTCGCGCCACCAACGGCACCAAGCCGGCCAACCCCAAGAAACCGAGCACCAGGCCCAGGGCGGCCACCTCGGCCCGCCCCGAGGCGCTGCCCGAGCGCCCCCCACCCGAGTGCAGCGCCGTCACCACGATGCCCACCCCGGCCGCCACCAGGACGGCGCCGGTCGCCAGCCGGAACGGCGCGGGGCGGCCGACGTCCACCGGAAGGTCGTCGCGAAGCGCGGCCACCGGCGCGGTGCGCGCCCCGCGCAGGGCGGGGAGCAACGCCGCCCCCATGGTGGCCACCGTCCCCACCACCAGTGAGACCACCACCGTGCGCGCCTCGACCACCGGCGCAATGGAGGGGAAATCGATGCCCACCGAGGAGAGGAGTTGCCTGATCAGGAGCGCCAGCACCACCCCCACGCCGAGGCCGAGCACCGACGCTGCCGCCCCCACGGCCGCCGACTCGCCCATCACGGCCGTCACCAGCTGCGGCCGGGTCGCCCCGAGACAGCGCAGCAGGGCCAGCTCCTTGGTCCGTTGGGCTAGCAGGATGGAAAAGGTGTTGAAGATCAAGAAGACGGCGACGAAGAGCGCCACCCCGGCGAAGACCAGGAGGACGTCACCGAAGACGGCGAACCCCTTGTCCACGTTGGCGGTGGCCGTGGCAATGGCCTGGCGCTGGGTCTGGACCTTCACCCCCGAGCCCAGTGCGGTCGCCACCCGGGACCGCAGCGTCGTCGCGCTCACCCCGGGCTGGGCGGCCGCCGTCACCTCGTCGACCCGTCCGGGTTTGCCGGTGATCGCCTGGGTCTCGGAAAGGGGGAGGCCGACGATGGTGGCGCCCGCCAGGGTGTCGGCGGTGCCGTAGCCGACGAAGCCCACCACGACGAAGGTGCGGACCTCCCCCGGCCCGGCCACCTCCACCCGCGTCCCGAGGGCGACGTGCGCCCGCGAGGCCGTGGCCACATCGAGCACCGCCTGGCCGGGCCCGGTGGGGAGCCGGCCCTGCCGGAGGGTGAGGGCATCGAGCCCCGTGTCGGGGCCCACCGAGAAGACCAGCTGGGGGGCGCCGGCCACGGACAGCGTCGAGCGGTGTGGGCCGTAGACGGCGACCTGCCCGACGGCCAGCCCCTGGGCGGCGGCCGCGCCGGGCACGTTCGCCACCTCGTCGACGGTCGACTGGGGAAGCGTCACCGAGCCCGCCCCCGGCGTGGGCTGGCCGCCGGCTGAGGCGGCGGCGCGTCCTTGGACGACGACGGCCACGCCGGACTGGGACTGGTCGAGGACCCCGGTGATGGCGGCGCGCAGGGTGTCGGTGAGCACGTACGTTCCGGCGATGAACCCCACCCCCAGCATGACGGCCACGGCCGTGGCCGCCAGCCGCAGCCGGTGGGCCACCAGCCCTCGCAGGGTCAGCTTGAGCACGGCCGCTCAGTCCGCGGTCGGGGCCGGACTCGGGCTCACCCCCACAACGCCTGCATCCGCTCGTGCACCCCGCTCGGCGTGGGCGCCGCCAGGTCGTCGGCGATCCGGCCGTCGACCAGGAAGACCACCCGGTGGGCCCGGGCGGCCACGCCCGGGTCGTGCGTCACCATGACCACCGTCTGGCCGTAGCGGTCGACGGCCTCGGCCACCAGCGAGAGGAGCTCGTGGCCGGTGCGCGAGTCGAGGTTGCCGGTGGGCTCGTCGGCGAAGATGACCGCGGGCCGGCTGAGCAGGGCGCGGGCCACGGCCACCCGCTGCTGCTCGCCCCCCGAGAGCTGCGCCGGGCGGTGGTCCAGGCGAGGCCCGATGCCAAGGACGCCGACGAGCTCGTCCAGCCACTCGTGGTCCACCGCTCGTCCGGCGATCTCGAGCGGGAGCAGCACGTTCTCGCGGGCCGTGAGGGTGGGCACCAGATTGAACGCCTGGAAGACGAAGCCCACCCGGTCCCGGCGCAGCCGGGTGAGCTGGCGGTCCCCCATGGACGTGAGGTCGGCGTCCCCGAGGAGGATCCGCCCGCCGGTGGGGCGGTCGAGGCCCGCCAGACAGTGCAGCAGGGTGGACTTGCCCGATCCCGACGGACCGGTGATGGCCGTGAACTGGCCGGCGGCGAACGAGACCGTCACGTCGTCGAGGGCCCGCACAGCGCTGTGCCCCTCGCCGTGGCACTTGGTCACGCGTTCGGCCCGCGAGGCGGCCGGACGGCTGTCGGGGGACGGGACCGCGTCGTCGTGTGTCCCGCCCAGCACGCCGGTCGGGGTGGCCCCTGTCGTGCCGGACGTCACACGTCGAGGAAACGGCGGATGGCGATGGCCGAGCCGAGCGTGCCGATGCACACCCCCACGATCACCACCACGGCGTCGGTGGCGAACACGTCCCACCCCGACATGCGCATGAGCGAGAACAGTGATGTGGGATTGGTCTTCGGGTTGCCGAGGTCGTTCAGCACCGTGTGGAGCACCACCACCAGTCCGGCGGCCAGCAAGGAGCCCATCAGGCCTTGGAGCATCCCTTCGGACATGAAGGGGACGCGAATGAACCAGTTGGTGGCGCCGACCAGCTTCATCACCGAGACCTCGCGCCGTCGGGCGAAGATTGCCATGCGGATCGTGTTGAGGATCAAGACGGACGCCGAGATCAGCAACACCACCGCCACGATGATGAAGACCCACTGCAGGGTGGTGATGACTTTCTGCTCGGTGTGGATGTAGGAGATCGGCGCCGCCACGTTGCGCACCCCGGGTTGGTCCTTGAACTTGGCGATCACCGTGTTGGCGTCCTCGGGCTGGGCCGGCGTGCAGCGCCAGGCCGTGGGCGTCTGGGCCTTCGAGGTCCCGCCTTCGATCCAGACGATGCCCAGGAGCTTCAAGGCCTCGTGCCAGCTCTGTGTGTGGTTGAGGTACGTGCACGGCTGGTCGACGTAGGAGAGCCCGTGCAGCTGGTCACCAACGGCGGCGATCTCGCTCTTGCTGGCTGTCGGCTCCATCCAGACCGTGACCGTGGTCCCCCGCTCCCATTCCACGGCGGCGTTGGCCGCGCCCTGCTTGAGGAGGAGGGCGGAACCCACCAGGGCCAGGGAGACGGCCACGGTCATGACGGCGGCGATCGTCATCAGCCGGTTGCGCCACAGGTTGGAGGCGGTTTCGCGGACGACGTACTCGGCCGACGCGGGCATCAGAGCGACCCGCCGGCCGCG
>Ga0265327_10005884_pt1 | contig 10020 bp, 5 predicted proteins | sample 41621metaG_FD_202089 | JGI IMG/M metagenome (GOLD analysis project Ga0265327, IMG submission 202089) | Rhizosphere microbial communities from Carex aquatilis grown in University of Washington, Seatle, WA, United States - 4-16-21 metaG | ecosystem: Host-associated > Plants > Roots > Rhizosphere >... | reverse complement strand
CGTTGTTTGGTGGTGATTCGGGCGGACATATCAGGCGGGGGAAGAGGTGATGGTTTCCATCCGGCACTTGCCGCTGGCACAGGCGGTGGAGCGCAGCTCAAATTCGCGGTAGGTCGAAAGCCGGTCCTGCAATTCGTCAAAATTGACCAGATGCCCATCGAATTCCGGTCCGTCCACGCAAGCAAACTTGGTTTCGTTGCCGAGCGAAACGCGACAGCCACCGCACATGCCCGTGCCATCAATCATCACCGGGTTCAGCGAAACAATCGTACGGACGCCAAGGCTGCGCGTGAGGTTGGCCACCGCGCGCATCATCGGCACCGGGCCGACGGCATAGACGATGTCCACTTTTTCCGCCGCGAGAATTTCCTTCGCGGCATCGGTCACAAAACCTTTGCGGCCGTATCCGCCATCATCCGTGCAGACCACGACTTTGCCGTAGCGCTGCAGCTCCGGCTCAAAAATCACCCATTCCCGGGCGCGCCCGCCGATGACGCTCGTCACCTGCGCGCCGCGCTGCTGCAAGCCCTGCGCGATGGGATGCAACACCGCCGTGCCCACGCCGCCGCCGATGCACAACGCGTGACCGCTTTCGATCATTTCCGTCGGGTGGCCGAGCGGGCCGGCCACATCGCGGATGAAATCGCCGGGATTCAGCGCGACCAGTTCGTTGGTGCTTTTGCCCACGGCCTGAATGACCAGCGTGATGGCGCCGGTTTCCGGATTGGAATCCGCGATGGTCAGCGGAATGCGCTCGGCATTTTCCGTGAGATGAACGATGACAAACTGCCCCGCCTGCCGGATCCGGGCAATGCGCGGCGCGTGGACGTCCAGCCGCGTGACATTGGGGCTGAGAATGTGTTTGCCTAATATGCGATGCATGGCGGCTTATTTTAGCCTGACCACCCGGCATCGCCATGCGCTTATTGCTTTATGTCTGCCATTTTTTGTTTGCAGGGTGAAAACTCTCAATGACGACCACCATCAGCCGAAAGCCGGGGAGGAGAAATGGCCAAAATAAACTTTCCCTGAAATTCACTTCACCCACTTGATTTCCGTCGGCGGGCGATGGGTTTTCAGCCGGTTTATCAATTTTTCCGCCTCGTCTTCCGCGATCACCAGCGTGCGATGCTGGGCGCGGATGAATCCTTCGCGCGTCGTGTGATCCAGAAATTCCAGCAGCGGCGAATAAAAACCGCCGACATTGAACAGACCGAATGGCTTCTGGTGCCAGCCGAGCTGGCTCCACGCCAGCACCTCGAACAATTCCTCAAACGTCCCGTAGCCGCCCGGCAGCGCGATGAAACCATCCGCCAGCTCGGCCATGAGCGCCTTGCGCTCGTGCATGGTTTTGACCACGCGCAAATCCGGCAGTTTTTCGTGGACGACCTCCTTGATGACGAGTTTTTCAGGAATCACGCCGATGACATGGCCGCCGTGTTTCAAGACCGCATCGGCCACGACGCCCATGAGGCCGACCATGCCGCCGCCATAGACGAGTTCAATTTTCTCGCGGGCCAGCAACGTGCCGAGGGCCTGCGCCGCCGCCGCGTATTCCGGGCGGACGCCTTGGTTGGAGCCGCAATAGACGGCGATGCGTTTCATTTTGTGAACCACGAAATACACAAACCACACGAAAATTAAAAGACAGCAGCAAAAAAATTTGCTGAATTTACAGGTTCACCCATAATCTTTTTGCCTAACAGCTTGATAAGCTGCAAACACCCCCGGTAAGTTATTCACACCGCCGCACCGCCGCTATAAAGTCCCTCACTTTCGCCGCATCCTTTTTTCCCGGCGCAGATTCCACGCCACTGGAAACATCCACGGCAAACGGGCGAACCAGCCGCACGGCATTCGTCACATTTTCCGGGGTCAATCCACCCGCGAGGAAAATAGGCTTGCCGTATTTCTGCGCTGCCACCGCCAAATCCCAATTAAACTTCTCCCCAGTGCCCCCAAGGCCGGCCTGGGAATACGCATCCAGCAGAAACGCCTCCGTGTGATAATTCTCCAGCAGATTCAACGATTCCGCGTCGCGCATGCGCACGGCCTTCATACTCATCAACCCGAATTGGGTGCAGAAAGCCGAATCTTCATCACCGTGAAATTGCAGCAGGCTCAAGCCGCATTCGGCAATGGCGCGGGTGACGAGCGTCTCGTCCGGGTTCACAAAGACGCCCACACGCAGCACGAACGGCGGCAGCGCGCGGGAAATCTCCACCGCCTGCGCGATGGTCACGTGACGCGGGCTGCCCTCGTAAAACATCAGGCCGATCAGGTCCGCCCCGGCCCCGGCGGCGGCCTGCGCATCGGCGACGCTCGTGACGCCGCAAATTTTTACCTGCGTTTTCATGGTGACAGCCAGCGTGAACTGGCTCATTCATTCAGATTAGAGCGGACTCACGTCCGCTGCCACAATTTATTCTTGGTGGCGGGCGGCGGCGGCACGTTTTTACGGCAACACTTGCACGCGGTAAAACCTCGCGCCGCCGGTGTTGGTAGCGGTGTAACTCATGACCGGATTGGTGGCGGCCTGCATCCAGTCCGTATTAGTCACCCAGTTCGAAAGGTTGCTGGAGGAATAGACCTGGTAAAGCCGGTTGGGCACAACCGTCCACTGCAATTGGACAAGGCCGTTGCGCTGGATCGTTTCGCCGGTGAAATAAAAGCGCGAGGCGGCATCGGCCGGGTTGGTGCCGGCGATAAACTCGGCGTAGTCCGTCATGCCATCGCCGTCCGTATCGGTCACATTCGTCCGGTTGGTGGAGACGGAACTGAAATAATTCCGCTCGAAGCTGTCCGAAATGCCATTGCTGTTCGCGTCGGGGAAGGTGTAGTTGCCGGTAAAGTTCAAGCTGCCGTCCACGACCAGGGTGTTCGTCTGCGCCGGCGGTGCCTGGTAATACGGCACGTCGCCAAATTGAACGACATACTCAGCGGGCGGGAGATTGCTAATGGTGATGAACCGGGCAGTGCCGGATTGAACCGGCACCAGACCAAGGGATGAGTGTGACGACAAGACCCAGTTTCCCTGACCCAGATTTTTAGTGAGGCTGACGTTCCCGCCCGCCACCACGCCGGTAATGCTGATGTCGTCAACCAGCCAGCCTTTGAGTGGATCGAAAATCGCCACGCCTTGATAGTAAAAGACCACCTGAATGGTTTTGCCGACCCAAGGCGTGAGATCCACGGTTTCATATTCCCAAGCGGGCACAGCCAAGCCGATGAAATCTGCCGCCACGGGCACAGATCCGTAGGCGGGCGCAACACTGAAATTCGTGCGGATCAAAATGCCACCATCCTCAATCGGATAGCCAAAAATTTCCTGCGAGAAGTCATAAGTGTCGTAGAAGTGGAGGGTCGCACTTTTCAATCCGGAAAGGTCAATCGCCGGGCTGCACAGGTAACTTCCCACCTGAATCAACGGCTGTTCTCCCTCGAGCAGACAGCCCCAAACGTTGGTGCCGGAATGGGCACTCATGGCGAGACTGCTGTTCGGCTTGCCCATCCTCCAGTTCACTTCCGAGCCACTATCCATGAATCTGGTCCAGCCATTGGTGCCAGCTTCCAGATCCGTGGACCATGGCGGCGTGGGCGCCTTCAAGGTTTTAAGCGGGTAGAAATTTCCACTGTTGTCATCCACCGCCGTGTTGCCCGCCAAATCGCGGCTGACGACCTGATAATGATAAATGCGGTTTGGCAACAGCCCGCTGATGGTGATGGAATGGTTCGTGACCAGCGTGGGGTCGTAAACAGAGTTGATGGGAGGCTGATCAAGACTGCCATATTGCACCGCCGAATCCGCTGCTTTCGAAGTCGCCCAAGTGACCCGCGCATTAAAGAAATCCGTGGCCGCCGCCACGTTGGTAATGCCCGGCGGAACGGTGTCAATGCCGGCGGTGGCGGTGACATTACTGCCGCCAGACGCATCAAAATAGGCTGCCGTGATGGTGTCGCCGTTGGCGACCTGCAACTGGTTGGTGGCGGCACTGGCGGAGACGAGCGTAAGCGTTCCCCGAAACAATCCCGGGTGCATGGTCTCGGACAAAGTGACGATCACAGGTTTGCCGGGGTGTGAACTGGCGACGAAACTGACCTGCGTTTGGCCGGTTCCGGCCAGGTCCGAATCGCCCACCTCCGCCGTCAAGGCCGAGTTGGTTGTATATACCTTGTTGTCGAGTGAGATCGCGCCGATGCCGTTCACTCCCGGGGCGAGAAACTTGATGATGTTTTTCATCAGGGTTACGGCGTTGTTCGGGGCAATGCCGTTCGTCGGGATGGTGTCGAACGGAAAGGACAAGAAGATAACGCGGCCCGGGCTGTCCACTCCCAAGTTCGGATAGCTCATTCCACAGGGACGGCCAGACGCCGACTCGAAAACAACGGCCGTTGCGTCGGACGAAGGAGTGAACGTATCGGAAAAATCCGGTCCGTAGAGATCGGTCCCATCGCCATTCCCAGGATCAAAACTGGGGTAATTGGTGTAATCGAGCGTCATGCTCATGCCGCCGGCGATGGATGCCGGCAGGCCAAAAAAGGCCGGCACGCCGAAATCTTCATCGCAGTCCGAACACACTCCGAGCAGGCTGGTGTTTTGTTTGAACCCGTCCACTTGTAACACATTCCGGCGGAAGGGTGAATTGCCCAGGTGCGACAAAATTTCCATCGATGCCATAAAGAACGAGCCGCCACCGTTCAAATAGGTTTGAATCATGAATTGCTGCTGGGCGTTCAGGGTATTATTGGTAGCGGTGGGATCGGTAGAACCGAATTCATCCACGCCATAGTTGATGGCATCATCGGTCATCCGCCAGATGACTACGGGGAACGCCTGCAGGTCGGCGAGCTGGGGGCCGCCGCGATCGTTCACCTTCCAGAATCCATAGCTAATACCCGCCGCCGCCAGCACGTTGGTGTAGGCACTATCGGGAATCACCGTAGCGCCATTCGCCGATTCCACCGCCGTGTCATAAGCGTCCACCAGCAAAACGGTTGGCGTCGCCACGCCGGTGAAGTTGTAATAGGAGCCGCCGTTATTGTTCGTCGCCGTGTTACCGGCGGCTTCGGCGGAAACAATGAGATAGTAATACGTTTTCCCGGGAATGAGCCCGCTCAGCTTTACTACGTGACTGGTCACGAGCGCCAGATTGGTGACGCCCAGATTTAAGCTGGAACTGTTTGTGCCGTAGCGAACGACGGAGGTGGCTGGCTCGCCGGTCTGCCAGGTGATGGTGAGCACCCCAGCATCAAGGCCGGAGGCAACGGAATTTATCACCGGCGCAACCAGATCGGCCGACGCCGAGGCGATTCGTTTTATTCCTTTTGAATCTAGATAATCCGCCTCCAGACTGTCGCCATTGGTGATCTGGATCTGCCCCGCGCCTGCCGGGCTGGTGACGGTGGCAACCGCGCCGGTGAACGCGCCATAATTACCCGAAGCCGTTAGTATTTTGATGACGGAGGTGCGCGCGGTTAGATTGGTCACGGTCACGATCACGCTGTTGCTGGCGGCGCGGGCGCCATCGATCACCGCGATGTTCATGACGCCGGGGGCAGCATAAGTGGACCGGTCCAGAAGAATGATGCCGGTTCCCGGCCGGACCAAATCGCCGGATGAAACCAGTGCAAAATCCTGATCCACGACACCGGGCGTGTTGGTAATCGAATCCTGCACAATACGGCTGCCGCGCACCCGGACCTGATAATCGCCCAGCACCGGCTGCGACAAATAAACTCCCTCTACATTGTTGAGTTTGTCCGGCGTTGGCGGATTCGGCACCGACACGCCCGCGCCAAACTGGTTGCCGCGATACAGCGTGCCATCTGGCGCGACGACTTCCAGATCCAGATCGTTGACCAGCGCCGGAATCGCGCCGGGAAATCCGGGTACATCGGTGTAAGCCAGTGTTATTTTCAGCGGCTGGCTGGCGCTCTGCACAAAAACATGCTGCGCATAAACCTGCCCGTTCGTCAGCAACACGGACTGGTCAAGATACTGATAATAGCGCGGCGCACCGCTCACGTTGGTCGTGATGATGTTGGTCAACGTAATCCGCCCCCAACCCTCGTCGTTGTTCGGCACCGGTGACGGCCCGCCGCTCGACTGGTCCAGTTCCGCCGCCGAATTGATCAGCGCCGCCTTGACCAGCGCCGGCGAAGGAACCGCGTTCGTGTGCCAGCTTTTGTAAAATTGCACAAACACCGCCGCCGCACCCGCCGCGTAGGGGCCGGACATGCTCGTGCCGCCCATGTAAACATAGTAGTCGTCAATTACAGTCCAAGAAGTTCCGGCCAGGTTATAAGCATAGGCAGATGCCGCCGAGGCAATCCATGTGCCGGGGGCGACGAGGTCGGGCTTAATGCGGCCATCGGCGCACGGCCCGCGACTGGAAAAATCCGCCATGGTGTCCGGTCCGTCCGCATACAAACCGTAAGTCGCGGCCAAGGTGCCGGGAACATTTTGCGAGGCGCCGGTGGCAATCACGTTTTTAGCGCAGGCGGGACTGCCTATGGTTTGTGAGGCTGGTCCGGAGTTGCCGGCGGAAAATTCTAGGATGAAAGGCTGATCACCCGGCGTGCCGGCGTCCGCGTCCCGCACCAACGCATCAAATTGCATACAATCAAGATCATATTCACCCTGCGTGTCATTTCCCCAACTGTTGGAACCAATCTTGGCACCATGGCGAACCGCATCGTGCGTCAGGGTTTCATCGCTGGGAAACGGGCTGGCTTCAGCTGCGTTGTCATCAAAAATCCGCTCGATGAACAGCTTCGCTCCGGGCGCGATGCCAAGGCCATACAAACCGCCGTCGTCCGGGTCGGTCTCGCCAGTGGCGGCATTGCCGGCGACAATACCCGCGCAATGGGTGCCGTGCCCATATCCGTCCGAGCCGTCCGTTATATTATTGCCGTAATGCTGAAATCCAACCACGCGCCCAAACAAATCCGGGTGCATCGTGTTTGTGTCGCCGGTGTCGAGACCGGTGTCCGCCACGCAAACGGTCACCCCGGTGCCATCAAAACCCAGCTGCTGTGTGACGGTGCGAGTTGCCAACGCTCCGTCATCGCCACCCACTATTTTGGAGGCGAATTCATCAAAGAGCTTTCGCTTCGGGGCCGGTTCAATCCAGAGCGTGGCATCGGACTGCGCCAGCGCCTCCAGCCGGACTGGCAAAATATCCGCTTGCATAATCATGCCCTGCTGCAATTGGGACTGGTGATGAAACATGCTCAATTGCGCACGCACGGCGGCGATTTCGGACCGACTGGCCGTTGGGGATAGCAAAATGTTCACGCTGACCGTCTGATTGGTATTGGCCGCTGGTTTGGCCGGGGCGCTGAGCCGAGGATGCTGCTTGTATTCCTTCCGATATGGCCCGATCCAACGGACGTAGCTGAACCCACCCACGCTTGCGGGCGAAACTTCAGTTAATTTTGCGATGTAGGTGTCATCCGGAACATACTGAATCAACTCCACACCTGCCTTTTTCATTTCATTCCGCTGTTCCGATGCGAGCGGGCCATCGCATTGGATCAGATATAAACCGGTGGTAGGGATTTGAGCGCGCATCTGTCCGGCCAGCACGGCGCGATTGAGGCCGGTATCAGTATCTATCATTTCATGACGCAGCCGAATGCTTTTTGCTTCGCAAATGAAGGTGGGGAGAACCCATAGCAACACCACCATCACAACCCTACATCGCCAAGGATTTGTTGGGGGGGAATACACCGTTTATCGATACTCTCACTCGCTGGTTTAATCAATTTCAAATTAATTTGGCAGTTTCACTCTTTTTTGTTTTGAGCCACCGCTCACCGTCTCCTACTTTGGCGGTGTGCCGCACACGATTTATCTCGATTACAACGCCACTACGCCGCTGGATCCGGCGGTGCGCGCGGCGATGCTGCCGTTTCTGGATGAAATCTGGGGCAATCCGTCTAGCGTGCATCACGTTGGGCGCAAGGCACGGGCGCTGCTGGACGAGGCGCGGGACCGGGCGGCGACGGTTCTGGGCGCCAAGCCGAGTGAAATTATCTTCACCTCCGGTGGAACAGAATCAAATAATCTCGCTATCTTGGGCACGGCGCGGTCGCTCAAAACGAAGGGAAAACACTTAATTACCTCCGTCATTGAGCATCATGCGGTGTTGCAATGCTTTGATTATCTTGAAAAACACGATGGTTTTTCGATCACCAGGCTTCCAGTTAACGTTGAAGGTCGCGTTTCGGTTGATGATTTAAAGAAGGCGATCCGTTCCAATACCGTTTTGGTTTCCGTGATGGCGGCGAATAATGAAATTGGGACGATTCAGCCGGTTGCCGAATTGGGTGCCGTTTGCCGTGAGCGGGGAATTGTTTTTCACACGGATGCGGTGCAATGGTTTGGGAAGGAGCCGTTTGAAAACATTGGTCAATTCAATGCGGATCTGGTTTCGATTTGCGCCCACAAGTTTCACGGGCCTAAGGGCGCGGGAATGCTTTTCATCAGGTCGCCACTTCATCCGGATCCTATTTTATTTGGCGGCGGCCACGAAAATGAAAGGCGCGCCGGCACGGAAAATCTTCCGTCGATCTCCGGTTTGATCGTGGCGCTGGAAAATTTTGTTAAAGTTCCGGTTTTTGATGTAATTATTCTTAAGCCGCTGGTGGACCGGTTGGCAGGCGTGGTGAAAACCATTGAGGGGTGTGATTTGGTAAGTCCAAAGGACGGCGTCTTGAAAAACACTCTTTCTTTTACGGTTCGGGGAGCGGATGGGATTGCACTGATGGCCGGACTGGATTTGGAAGGCATTTGTGCCTCGAGCGGTTCGGCTTGTTCCGCTGGTTCGCTGGTGCCCAGCCATGTGATTCGGTCGCTCGGGAAAGAGGAAATGACAAATTCCATGATCCGTTTTTCTTTAGGCAGGGAGACAACGCAGGAAGAAATTAATTTTGTGGGTTCGGTTTTGCCGGCGGTCATCCAGCGGGTACAACCTGGGCGTAAGGCGGGGAAGTGATTGTGAATGTCTTGTTGATTAGACCAATAACTTTGACTTTTATATTTTTAAGGTTTGGATACCTTGCAGTTGTCGCCGATGAAAGGTTTAAATAAAACCTTTGTTGAATTGAATTTTTAGAGTTGTTAGGCTTGTTCACAGGCCTTAATACGGATAGTTTTTTTAAAAGAGAAGATACATATTAAGAACCGCGCATGAAAATCACCATTGCCAAAGATCAGATTATCGCAGGTCTCCAAGCTGTGCAAAATGTTGTCAGCACCCGCACCACGCTCCCCATTCTCTCCAACGTGCTGCTCCGGGCCGCAGCAGGAAAATTAGAATTTACCGCGACGGATCTGGATGTGACGGTGTCATGTGAAGTCGAGGCCAAGGTGGAAAGAGAAGGAGCCACCACCGTGCCCGTAAAGAAAATATTTGGAATTGTTCGCGAATTGAATGGTGGAGAAATTGAAATTGAAACCGACGAAAAAAACCAAACAACAGTCCGCAGCGCGGGTTCTTTTTTTAAAATTCACGGATTGGGAGCGGATGAATTTCCACCCATCAAAAAGTTAACGGAGGAAAAAAAGGTCATCTTAACCCAGGAAAAGGTGAGGGGAATGATAAAAAAAACCTCCTTTGCCGTGTCCACGGACGAATCGAGATACGTATTAAACGGGATTTACATCAGCCTGAAAGAAAACAAGATGACCCTGGTGGCGACGGATGGCCGACGGCTGGCGCTGGTGGACGAAGAGGTGGAGATTTCCGAAAAAAGCAGCGGTGAATTTATCGTTCCTGCCAAGGCCGTGGGCGAACTGAATCGTTTGCTTCAAGACAAAGGAGAAATTGAACTTAGATTTTGCGAAAATCAGGCGTCGTTCACCCTCAAAGGGGAAAAGCTGAACACCATTTTGCTTACCACCAAACTTATCGAGGGAAATTACCCCAATTACCGGCAGGTAATTCCCGGCGAACCGAAAGAGAGAATTTCTCTGGGGCGCGAAGAGTTGATGCAGGCTTTGCGACGGGCCGAAAT
>Ga0265327_10005882_pt1 | contig 10022 bp, 5 predicted proteins | sample 41621metaG_FD_202089 | JGI IMG/M metagenome (GOLD analysis project Ga0265327, IMG submission 202089) | Rhizosphere microbial communities from Carex aquatilis grown in University of Washington, Seatle, WA, United States - 4-16-21 metaG | ecosystem: Host-associated > Plants > Roots > Rhizosphere >... | reverse complement strand
CCCAACCCGGAGAAAAAGTAGTTATGGCAGACTTTTTCATTCGGCGACCGATTGTTGCGATGGTCATCGCCATCCTCACCGCCATCGTCGGGTTTGTCAGTTTGAAGCGACTGCCCATTTCCGAATACCCACCGGTAAGCCCGACGCTGGTTCAAGCGACGACGACCTATCGCGGTGCTGCAGCCGAATCGGTCATGGAATCCGTCGCCACGCCGATCGAATCGAAAGTCAACGGCGTCGACAAGTTGCTTTACATCCAGTCCTACAATGCCAACGACGGCAAGTTAACGCTCAATGTCTATTTCGATGTCGGGACCGACGTCGATATCATGCAGGTGAACACCCAGAACCGCGTGAGCCAGGCGGAAGCTCAGTTGCCCGACGCAGTGAAGCGTGAAGGTATCGTGGTCAATCGTTCCAGTCCCGACATTCTTATGGTGGTGGCCTTGGCCTCGCCAAAAGGAACATACGACGCCGTTTTTCTCGGTAACTATTGCGATATCAATCTGGTCGACGCAATCAAGCGCGTGCGTGGTGTTGGCGATGTCAAAAACTTCACAGCCCAGGATTATTCGATGCGCATCTGGCTGCGTCCAGACAAGCTCGCATCGCTAGGCGTCACACCGGACGACATTAAAAAAGCGATTTCGGAGCAAAACGCACAAGCTCCCGCAGGGCGCATTGGGGCCGAACCCGCCCCTCCAGGGCAACAAAGTCAATTCAACGTTCGCACACTGGGTTTATTAAAGGACCCGAAACAATTTGCCGAGATCATCATTCGCTCCAATCCAGACGGTTCGCAGGTGAAGATGAAGGACGTAGGCCGGGTTGAGCTCGGAGCGCAGACCTACGACCTGCGCGCTCGCCTGAACAAGTCACCCGCAGGCGCGATTGGAATTTATCTGGCCCCTGGAGCCAACGCTTTGGAAACGGCGGACAACGTTAAAAAGATCCTGGAAGATGCGAAACAAAAGTTCCCGCCGGACATGATCTACGACATCACGTTGGATTCGACCTTGCCGATCAAGGCGTCGATGGACGAGATCGTTCATACGCTAATCGAAGCTGTGTTGCTCGTCCTTATTGTTGTTTACATATTTCTTCAAAGCCTGCGCGCAACGATCATACCCATGCTGACAGTTCCTGTGTCGTTGCTCGGCGCATTCATCCTGTTCCCGTCGCTTGGATTCAGCATCAACGTCCTGACTCTGTTCGGGCTGGTACTGGCGATCGGTATCGTCGTGGATGACGCCATTGTCGTCGTGGAAGCCGTTCAACATCACATCGAACATGGCCTCGATCCCACCGCTGCTACAAAGCAGGCGATGAAGGAGGTGGCGGGACCTGTCGTGGCAATTGGTTTGGTTTTGTGCGCGGTGTTCGTGCCAGTCGCGTTTATGGGAGGTGTTACCGGCCAGCTTTATCGGCAGTTTGCGCTGACCATCGCAGTCGCTGTGATTTTTTCAGTGATCAACGCGCTCACGCTCAGTCCGGCTCTGGCTGCCAAAATGTTGCGGAAACCAAAGCCCGGCAAAGGCCTCATTTCAAGATTCTTCAGGCTTTTCAATCGAGGCTTCGATTGGACGATCACTCAGTATGGCAAGATCGTCGGCGGCCTGTGCCGAAAAGCTACGATGTCGATGTTGCTGCTGGTCGCTGTCGTTGTCGGAGTCTGGTTCATCGGCAAATTCGTGCCCGGCGGCTTCATTCCGGATGAGGACAAAGGTTACATGTTCGTTTCCGTGGAATTACCGGAAGGCTCTTCATTGCAGCGCACGGATGAGGTTCTCAAACAGGTTGAGGCCATTGTCGGGAATACAGAAGGCGTCCGTTCCTACGTCGGGTTGGCGGGGATGAACATCATGAACTCCCTCAACTTCCCGAATGCCGCGCTCATGTTTGTCGGCCTCAAAGATTGGGAGGAGCGTAAGGCTCCAGCACTACACGCCAAGGAAATTGCTCTTGCCTGGAACAAAAAATTCCAAGCCATCGCCGACGCCAAAGCGTTTTCCTTCGGACCACCTCCCCTGCCCGGCTACGGCAACGTATCGGGGTTTTCCATGCAGGTGCAGGACCGCACGGGCGGCAGTATCGCGGAATTGGCGACCTATATGAAGCAGTTTTTGGCAGCGGCAAGCAAACGCCCGGAAATCGGCCGCATCACGACGACATTCAATCCTGTCACCCCGCAGGTGAAAGTCGAACTCGATCGCGAAAAGGCGCGCACATTGGCCGTTCCAATCGATTCAGTTTTCTCAACATTGCAGACGTATCTCAGCGGACTCTATGTGAACGATTTCGTTAGATTCGGTCGCGTCTACAAAGTGTTCCTCCAGGCGGAGCCGCAGTTCACGAGCAAGCCAAGCGACATCGGCCAATTCTACGTCCGCAACAACTCCACCAACATGGTGCCGCTGAACACGCTCGTCACGATAAGTAAAATGTCCGGGCCAAACTTCGTGACTCGCTTCAATCTCTACAACGCCGCAGAAGTCATGGGAGCGCCGGCGCCGGGATATAGTTCAGCTCAAGCGATCAAGGCCATTGAGGAAGTGATGAAAACGATGCCAAGTGGCGTGGGTTACGAATGGTCCGGCCTGACGCTGCAGGAAAAGAAATCCGAAGGCCAGGCACCGATCATATTCGGCATGGCCATCCTGATTGTTTTCCTATTACTCGCGGCGCAATACGAAAGTTGGGGACTGCCCTTCTCGGTGTTGCTTGCAACACCAACGGTCATCCTCGGCACGATGATCGGCATGCTGGTCCGGCACTTTGATCTGAACGTTTATGCCCAGATCGGATTGGTGATGCTGATCGGGCTTTCGGCGAAAAACGCGATCCTGATCGTCGAATTTGCAAAAGCAGAACGTGAGAAGGGTGTGGACATCGCCTCGGCTGCAATACAGGGAGCGAAGTTGCGGCTGAGACCAATTCTAATGACGTCGTTCGCGTTCATTCTCGGTTCTGTTCCATTGCTGCTCGCCACCGGTTCTGGAGCGGCAGCACGCAGCACGATGGGAACAGGCGTCGTTTTCGGCATGACGGTCGCGACGGTGTTGGGCTTGTTCATCATTCCTGTCTGTTATGTCTTTGTCCAACGGATCGTCGAGGGCCGAAAGAAAACCGAAGCGTCCACGCCAGAACCTCCAGCCGCCGGAACTGTTCCACAGACAGGAGGACACTGATGAAAAGAATTCTTCAGCACTTCGCATTGGGTTCTGCGCTGCTCCTTGTTGTCATTGCAGGCTGCAAAGTCGGGCCCAACTACAAACGCCCGTCCATCAACACGCCGGCAACATTCCGCCGTGCAGCGTCAGATACATCGCTGACATCCGGGACAAATTCTTTCGCGGACCTCTGCTGGTGGGATGTTTACGGAGATCCACAACTGAAGGCTTACATTTCCGAGGCGCTTACGAATAGCTGGGATATAAAAATTGCCGCAGCCCGTGTTCTTCAAGCCGAGGCTTCGGCTCGAATCACTCGTTCACAGTATTTCCCGGATATCAACGTTGGCGGAGATATCGTGAACACGCGCTTTTCGCAGCGTGGAGGTGATTTCCCTCTTGGCATAAAACCGCAGTCGACCTTTGGCGAGGTGTTCGTTTTTTCTCCGAACTACGAAGTGGATCTTTGGGGCCGCGTCAGACGCTTGAACGAAGCTGCTCTGGCCAAGCTTTTTTCCGCAGAGTGGGCACAAAACACAATTCGACAAACTTTAGTCTCGGACGTCGCGACGACCTATCTTCAACTGCTCGCGCTTGATCTTGATCTGGAAATTGCACGAGCCAGTTACATCAGCCGCACCAACTCGCTGGATCTGACTGTCTCCCGTCAGCAAGGAGGTGTTGCGGCGATGCAAGACGTTTATCAATCGCAAGTGCTCGTGTTTACGACCGAAGCTTCCATCGCCGATACGCTTCGACGAATCGAACAGACTGAGAACGCGCTGAACATTCTCATGGGCCGAAATCCAGGACCGGTCAAACGTGGCATTTCGCTGGTGCAACAGCCGCTAAGGGCCAGTGTTCCTCCGGGGTTGCCATCGTCGTTGTTGCAGCGCCGACCAGATATCCGGTCTTCTGAGGAAAACTTGATCGCGGCAAACGCCGACATCGGCCAGGCAAAGGCTGCGTATTTTCCGCAACTGACTTTGACAGGAACGTATGGGTTCCAAAGCGTATCCCTCGCCAGCCTTTTCGCCCAACCATCGCAGGTCTGGCAGTTCGGGCCGACCGTCACATTCCCGCTCTTCACGGGCGGACGTTTACAAGCTGAAGTCAAACTCGCCAAGGCGCGATTCCAGGAGGCGCTCGCAACTTATCAACGAACTGTTCAAAACGCATTTCGTGAAGTATCGGACGGGCTCATTGCCTATCAACGCACGCAGGAATTCTACGCGAAACAGTTGGAACTCACCGAGGCGAACCGGTCCGCGACGGAGTTGGCTCACGTCCGCTACGAAGGCGGTGTGACGAGTTATCTCGAGGTGCTTTACAACGAGCAGCAGCTATTTGATGCGGAGTTGCGACTCGCCGGGGCGCGGCGAGACGAACTCCTCAGCGTCGTTCAACTCTATCAAGCATTGGGCGGCGGCTGGCCATCCGTGCCTTCCACCAAAACCGCGATGAATCATCACTAGTCGACCGGACAAGGTTATGAAGAATAATGGGACTAAAGAAGCAGGCCATTCAGACGAATCCAAAAGGCTGAAACGCAAAAAGTACGAGAAGGAACTGCGCCGGTTACAGGCGGAACTTTGCTATTTGCAGGATTGGGTCAAACAAACCGGGCAACGCATTATTATATTATTTGAAGGGCGCGATGGCGCAGGCAAAGGAGGAACCATTCGCGCGATCACTGAACGAGTCAGTCCGCGAGTCTTTCGTATCGTCGCATTGCCGGCCCCGTCCGACCGGGAAAGAACACAAATGTACCTTCAGCGCTATATCCAACATTATCCGGCTGCAGGAGAGGTCGTGATTTTTGATCGCAGTTGGTACAATCGCGCAGGCGTCGAGCACGTCATGGGTTTCTGCACGGAACGGCAATATTGGATGTTTTTAAAACGCTGTCCCGAAGCGGAAAAGTACATCGTCGAGAATGGAATCGTTCTCATCAAGTTTTGGCTCGAGGTCAGCGACAAGGAACAGAAACGCCGTTTCGAAGCCCGGATTGCAGACCCGGTTCGCCAATGGAAACTGAGCACAATGGATCTTCCTTCGCGCACCAAATGGTTCGAATACTCGCGCGCCCGCGACAGGATGTTGAAGGCGACCGACACCAAATTGGCTCCCTGGTATATCTTGCGATCCGATGACAAAAAGCGTGCCAGACTTAATTGCATCGCTCACCTGCTGAAGTTGATTCCCTACAAAAAAATCAAACGGGAAAAAGTCGTGCTGCCGGACAGGGAGATGAAAGGTGCCTACGACGACCAGGCCGCGCTAAAAGGGCGAAAATTCGTGCCGGAGAAATATTAGCGGTGTCGAACGGTCTCTGTAATGAGCCAGGAACCTCAACAACAAACTGCTGGCGACGGCCAAAAGCCGAAAAGAAGAGGCCCGGTGTTTGAGGCTGTGGCGCTTGTACTGCTCTCACTTGCCACAGTTGGAACGGCTTGGTGTTCTTATCAAGCTGCTGTCTGGAGCGGTGTGTCGCAACGCACTATGAACATGTCGGCTTCCGCAAGTCGCAGGAGCGTGACCGCTCAACTTCAAAGTTACCAACTTGCCTCAATCGACGTCATGCTTTTCAGTGAGTACATCAATGCTCGGTCAAGTTCGAACGCGGTGCTCGCCGATTTCTACGCAACGCGCTTCCGGAGCGAAGCAAAAGCCTCATTCGAAAAATGGATCGCGATGAGACCATTCAAAAATTCCAACGCGCCCCCACACCCGTTCGTTACCAATTTGTATCAGCCCAGGCTGTTGCTACAGTCACGCGCGGACGAAGAGGAAAGTCAGCGATTGTGGGACAAGGCCGGGGAAGCCGGTCGCAACGCGCGAAGTTATGTCCTGATCACGGTCTCACTTGCCGCCGCCCTTTTCTTTTCAGGGACTTCGGCGAGGTTCCAGACCGGTTGGATCCATCAAGCCGTTCTTATCCTTGGCCTGTGTGCATTCCTTTTCGCGGCGTTTCGTTTGTTGTATTTGCCGGTTCAGTTATGACAGGGAACGGAACATTGGGGAGGCCGCGGTTGATCCGCGCCTTCCGTTGGCTGCCTCGATATGAATCGAGGTGGATACGTTACGACGCGGTCGCCGCGATCACGCTCGCGGCCTACCTTTTGCCCGCCGCTCTGGGAGATGCGTCGCTGGCGAACTTGCCTCCTCAGTCAGGACTTTACGCCTGTCTATTTGGCGGGTTGGTTTTCTGGCTGTTCTGCAGTTCGACCCACACTTCGATATCGGTCACATCTGCCATCTCTCTACTGCTGGGAGCAACCCTCGGCGGGATTGCAGGGGGCGATATGGCACGGTTTGCGTCCCTTGCCGCCGCAACAGCTATTCTCGTCGCCATCATCGGCTTCCTGGCCTGGCTCTTCAAGGCGGGTGCGGTTGTGAACTTCATTTCTGAAAGTGTGATGACCGGTTTTAAATGCGGGGTCGCTCTTTTCCTCGCCAGCACTCAACTGCCAAAACTGTTCGGCTTTTCGGGGGCGCATGGGAGCTTCTGGCACAACAGTGCTCACCTTTTCAAACACTTGAACGAAACGAATCCAGCCACCTTACTGACAGGCGCTCTCGCGCTGGCTGCTCTCGTTCTGGGAAAACTATTTCTTCCGAAAAAGCCTGTCGGCCTGGCGGTGGTTCTTGGAGGAATTATCGCAGCGTCTGTATTCGCCCTGGAAACGCGTGGAGTAAAATTATTAGGGACAATCCCGTCAGGGCTTCCGATGCCGGGACTGCCGGCAATTGGTTGGTCTGACCTAAACCAGTTGCTTCCACTCGCCCTCGCCTGCTTTTTGCTCGCAGCCGTCGAGACCGCCGCTATAGGACGGATGTTTACCGTTAAACACGGCTATCGATTGGATGCCAACCAGGAGTTCTTCGCGGTCAGCGCTGCCAATCTGATGGCGGCACTGGGTCGCGGTTTCCCAGTCAGCGGCGGCATGTCTCAATCACTGGTCAATGAGGACGCTGGCGCACGCTCTCCTCTTTCAACGGCGTTCGCAGCGGGGCTTCTCATCATCGTTGTTTATTTTTTCTCCCACCTATTAAGCGCGTTACCGCAGCCTGTGCTTGCCGCCATCGTTTTGTCGGCGGTTGCTGGATTGTTCAAGGTCTCAACATTGAAACGTCTGTGGCAAAGCGATCGTCCGGAGTTTTTCGTTGCGATGGGTGCACTGGTTGGCGTCATGAGCTCCGGGCTGCTTCGCGGTGTATTGATCGGGGCCGTGATCTCGTTAGTACAACTTCTATCACGCGTTTCAAAACCGCACGTAGCCCAGTTGGGCCGTATCCCCGGCACACACCGGTTTTCTGATCGCGAACGGCATTCTGCGAACGAACTGATCCCGGGCGTGCTTGTGTTCCGACCTGAGTCGGGCCTGGTCTATTTTAATATCGACCATGTTTGTGACACCATTCGCGACCGTATAAATGAAGAAGCCGCTCCACCAAAGTTGGTCGTGCTCGATTTATCCGCCGCCCCGCGTATTGACCTGCAAAGTGCGCATTCTCTGGGCGACCTAGCCGATGAAATCACAGCGAACGGAATTGGCTTCCAGGCAGTCGAAGCCCGTTCCTCTGTTCGCGACAGTCTGCGAAACCTTGGACTGGACGATAAACTTGGAGGAATCAGTCGACTATCTTCCGTCCGCGATGCCGTCGAGCGATTTGACGCCCGGCTTTGAGGCGCGCAGAAGGAATCAACGATCAAATGTCGACAAATGCCGGTCGACGCCCCCAAAACAAATTATTTATCCAGCGTGCCAAAAACTCACATTTTTCCACGCCCGCTTGCGCTTCGTCGCATTTTACACGTCAATTTTACCCCCATTTTCCAACGCTTTCCGTGTCGATTCGCGCGCAGACCGCCGCAACCAATCTTGAACTTACAGCTCCGCCTATGTTCTACTGCCGGCATGTCTGCTGACGTGAAACCCCAGATTCCAATGGAAGCGTTTGAAGTGTATGCCACCGGGCTCGATCATCCCGAGTGCCTGGCGTTCGATCAACAAGGCGATCTTTGGACCGGGTCCGAAGCGGGCACGATCTGGCGCATTGGCGCCGATCGGAAGCCGCACGCCGTGGCGAATCTTGGGAGTTATTGCGCCGGGGTCGCGTTTTCGCCGTCAGACGTGCTGCACGTTTGCAATCCGGCATTGGGTGTCGTGCGCGTGGATGCGAATGGGGAAACGTCCGTGTTTGCCTCGCATGTGGGTGAGCAGAAAATTATTTGCGCGAATTACGGGTTGTTTGATTCGAAGGGCAATTATTACGTGACGGATTCCGGGCATTGGAAAAAGAACAACGGGTTTTTGTTGCGCTTCACGCCGGATGGCAAAGGCGGAATTCTGGCGGGCCCGATGGGTTACACCAATGGACTGGCGCTCAGCGCGGATGAGAAAACTTTGTTCATGATCGAGAGCAATACTAATCGCGTGTTCCGCTATGAGATTGGCGACGACGGCAAGTTGTCCGAAGGTAAAGTTTACGCGGAGAATGTGGGACGGTTTCCGGATGGGCTCAGTCTCGACGCGGATGGGAATCTTTACGCGAGTTGTTATGCGTCGGATGAAATTTGGAAAATCACGCCGAGCGGTGTGAAGACGTTGTTCGCGTGGGATCCATGGGCGATTCATCTGGGCAGTCCGACGAATATGGCGTTTGGCGGAGAGAATTTTGATGAGCTGTACGTGGCGAATCTGGCGCGCTGGCATGTAACGCGTGCGAAGGTCGGGGTGAAAGGACAGCCGCTGGCGAATCAGAAGGCGACGGGAAAGAATTTGAAGCGGAGGCCGAGGCCGATATAAAGCTATCGTAGCAGCCGGCGTGAGGAGGCGCTAATTAACAGAATTAAATTTGAGTCTCGTCCCTTCGGCTGCTACGAGTATGAAAATTGCGTCGAGGCGAATCACTCCGTAGATTATTACCGTGAAACATAAAGGCATCGTATATCTCGTTGGCGCCGGTCCCGGTGACGCTGGTCTATTGACCGTGCGCGGGGCGGAGTTGCTCGCGCGCGCTGACGTGGTCGTTTACGACGCGCTCGTCAATAAAGAGCTGTTGCGTCTGGCCAGGCCAGGCACGGAATTAATTTACGCGGGCAAACGCTCGAGCGAGCACGTCATTCCGCAGGACAAGTTGAACGAACTTTTAGTTGCGAAAGCGAAGGAAGGCAAAGTGGTCGTCCGGCTTAAGGGAGGTGACCCTTATGTTTTCGGACGCGGCGGCGAAGAAGCGGAGCAGCTTTTTCACGCGAAGATTCCATTTGAAGTGGTGCCGGGTATTTCGTCAAGCATTGCAGCGTTGACCTATGCCGGTGTGCCAATCACGCATCGCGATCATGGCTCGAGTTTCACAGTGATCACCGGTCACGAAGATCCGGACAAAGACGAACCGGCGGTGAATTGGGAAAAAGTTGCCAAAGCGCCCGGCACGAAAGTGGTGCTGATGGGTGTAACACGGACGAAGGAAATTGCCGAGACGTTGATGAAGCATGGGATGGACGCGAAGACGCCGGTGGCAATGGTGCGTTGGGGAACGACCGGACGGCAGGAATCGATTGAAGGGACGCTGGAGACGATTGCGGCAGTGGTCGAAAAGACTGGATTCAAACCACCGGCACTGACGGTGATTGGGGATGTCGTTAAGCTGCGCGGCAAATTAAATTGGTTTGAGAAGCGTCCGTTATTTGGTCAACGCATTGTCGTGACGCGCACCCGCGATCAGGCAAGCAAGCTTTCGCACGAGCTGCTGGAGCGCGGTGCGGAAGTTTTGGAGATTCCGACAATCAAGATTGTGCCTCCGACCGACGCCCAGGATTTGGCCGATGCCATGCTGGAACTGAAC
>Ga0265327_10005881_pt1 | contig 10023 bp, 8 predicted proteins | sample 41621metaG_FD_202089 | JGI IMG/M metagenome (GOLD analysis project Ga0265327, IMG submission 202089) | Rhizosphere microbial communities from Carex aquatilis grown in University of Washington, Seatle, WA, United States - 4-16-21 metaG | ecosystem: Host-associated > Plants > Roots > Rhizosphere >... | reverse complement strand
GCTGGAAGCGCTCGGCCTTCGGCGACGTCAACCAGCACGGCCTCGAAGGCGTGCGGTTCTACACCAAGGTCAAGACCGTCACCGCCCGCTGGCCCGAGGGCGATGTCGAAGACTCGGCCTTCGTCATTCCCACCATGAAATGAGATCGGCGCCCGCATGGCGCCTTCCCGCCAGGCGTCAACCTTCCGCCTGGGAGCCTGGCTCCCGGGCGGCCTCTTATGAGACCCAGAATGCCCAAAGCCGTCAGCGATCTCACGGAACGACTGTTGGCCCTGCCGGTCGGTCGGTCGTGCGTCGCCAGCGTGCGGCGCGCTGACGCCTATATCCGTACGGTGCGGCGGTATGCGCCGGAGACCCAGTGGCGGGCTGAGGCCATCGATGGCCGCTGGGTGATCACCCGCCTGCGCTAGACATGGCTCCAGGACGGCTCAGCGGACTGGGGAGGTCGCTCAGCTCCGACGGACTCTGCGCGCTGGGCCTGAACCGCAGGGAAGGCTAGCGAAATTTCAAACGGAGGGGCGGGTCACATCTCTCTCCGGGGTAGGTCGTTGAGGCTCAACCAGTTTCCATTCCCGGACTTCGCATAGATTCGCCGCAAGCGACTGTAATGTGGGCGTTCAGATCGCCCCAATGTGCCCCCATGGCGCGCCAAAGCTCGGCCCCAAAACGGGCCGGTCGTTAAACTATTGATTGTTCGAAGGAAAATGGTGGATGCGACAGAGATTGAACCTGTGACCCCCTCGGTGTGAACGAGGTGCTCTCTGTGTCGAGTGCCCGGCCCGCTTACGTTTCTTGTTCGTGGCTACCCTGATTGATCGCGTTCTGTTCACGGCAAAACCGGGCCATTCTGGGTAGCAACTGGGTAGCAAGTCGGAAATGCCGGCGGCATGCGCGCCAGCCCTTGACTGAGAGGAGGGGGCTCGGCACTGGATCGAACCGACAGACATCTGGCGCGGTACCTTCCTGGGCCCGGCGCCTACCTGGAAGATCCGCCCGACGACCGGGGCCGGGGCTGCAATCCAGGGTGAAATAAGCCGCCAGTTGGTTCATCAAATATGCAGCTCCCGCGATCAGGAGCGATGTAGAAGCCTGTGGTGGCCGAGAGACATTTGCAGCCCCATTCACGAATGATGCACTCAACTGGCCCTGACAAATTAGACGGGGAGTATGTCAGGCCACTGTCAGGTGACTGACGCCCACTGACCCGAAATGCCAGCGAACCTCTTGGGCCCTAGGAGATTTCGCGTCGGTGAATTTCCCGACGCCTCCAACGTCTCGCTGGCGAGCCTAATGATGACGCTGTCCTCCAGGGCACGAACTTGGTCGCGTCAAAGCTTTGTGGGACTTGAGGCCTCCCGCGCCCGGGCTCGTATTACGTTGAGGCTGAATATCCCGGAGCTTACTGGCGTCATGAGGGGAAATCCGTCGAATTACCAGCGGACCCGCTGATCAAGAGTCGGGGCAACCGCAATCGTTGAGCTGGCATTTTCGGCGGACTCATCGCTGCTATGAGGCATCCTCAAAACGGACAGGCGACTAGCGTCCCGCGTGCCTTCCTACCGGCCTGCCCAGTATAAGTCCGACTCCGCAAGCGAAAGCAGCAGAAGTTTAGGGCCAGGCCGTAAACCTGGAGATTCACCGCCATATGCTCGGCCGTCTACGGCAACTTCAACCCCCAGACCTGTCTGCTCCGCAACGCGGCCTTCGCCAATTCTGGGCTGGGCTCCGGCAAAACGCGGGCGACTGCGACCGCCGCAGCGTGATCGCCGCGCCTACTAGAGGGACCCTCAGACCGCCGAGCTCGCCCAACAAGACCTAGGCCGGCTCGGCGGACGCACCGATGATTCTTCTCGGTGTCATCAAGCTGAGGCAGTTCAGAATGAGGAACTTTGGTTGAAAGTGACTGTGATTGGGCCGAGGACGACGGAATTGCCGCCGTCATCAGTCACCGTGCACCGCCAAGTCGCCATAAAGTCAGTTGGCGTTGAGTCGTAGGCGTGCGACCAGGTCGCTGTCGCGGTCGACCCACCGTTTATGGTGATCGAAGGGTCATTGCTCACGGCGGTCCAGCTATAGTGGAGCGTGCCTACTCCGCCGCTTGCAGTTACGTGAATGGAAGTCGGTGATCCGGCCCAGCCGCCCCCGTTCCAGGTCCGACTAAACGTAGTGTAGTTGTTGTCGATGCTGGCCGCCAGGGCCGCGGAACTGACGTGAACCTGGATGGTCCCTGTTGCACTTGCGCCGCTGGGGCCCGTCGCGGTGTAGGTAAAGCTGTCGTCGCCTGAAGAATTCAATTTTGGCGAATAGGTTGCGGTTGTGCCGCTCACGGTGACGGTGCTGCCGTTGGGGGTTGGGGAGCTGACCGTCAGCGGAGAATTGTAGACCCCGCCCGGCGTGAGCGGGACGGTCCCTGAGGTATTGTAGGCCACGGTGAGCGTGCCGTTGCCCGCGGTGGGTGGTGGCGGGTAGTTCACATGGAAATAGACGGTCGCGACATTGCTCGCGCCCGCATCATTCGACGCCTTGTAGGTGAACCAGTCGTCGCCCCAGAAGCCACCAAAATTGTGCCAGCTCGCGCCCTTGCCGCCGACGGGGAAGGCTTGCCCATGGGTTGGCTGCGTCACAACAGTCACGCCGGTCGAATAGCCGCTGACGGGCAGGGTGATCGCATGCTCGATGTTGACGTCGTAGTCGAATGCTGGCGGGTAATAGTCGCTCGCAGTCGGCGGTCCGGGCGCCGTGATCGTGACATCCGCCCTTACGACATTGCTGGTGCCCGCGGAGTTCGTGGCGCTTAAGTAAAACCAGTCGCTGCCATAATTTCCAGGGTACGGCCTGTAATATATGGTCTTTCCATCCAGATCTATGAAGGGTTGTCCCAGCGGGTTGTTGTTAAATGGAGCCTCAATGTGGGTGCTGGTCGGTGGGTTTCCGCTCAGCTGAACAAGCGGCACCAGGGTGGTAGGCGCTTCGAACGGCACGGTAAGGTTTATCGGCCCCAGTTGTGGTTTCTGAATCGCCGGCGCGGCGACCGCGACCGAGACCGTGGAGGAGTTGCTGTCGCCCGTCGCATTGGAAGCGTAGTAGCTGAAGGTCTCGGTCCCGGTGAAACCGCTCCGCGGCGCGTAGATGAAATTCAGACCATTGATCGTGACCTGACCGCCGCTGTCGGGGGCGCCATGTGAGATGGACGAGGCTGCGCCGCCGCCGATGAACCTGGGCGCGATCACATTGCCCGTGGTGTTGCTGGTGACGTTCGCATTGACCACGTCCACCTGCGGCACGGCGAGCGGCTGGGCGACGTTGACCGTGATCGTGCCGGTGCCGTAGCTGGCGAGGCCGTCAGTGACCGTGTAGCTGAAGGTATCTGCCCCGCCGAATGCGTTGTTCGGGGTATAGTTGATTACGTGCCCGCTCGCGATCGTCGGCAGGCCGCCCTGAGCGGTCGTGGGGGCGTTGAGGCCCGACACATTGACGGGCAGGCCTTCGGGGTCGCTGATATATCCGCCGACATCGATCTGGGTCGTGGACCCGTGCGGAATCTGCGTCGGGAAGGTGAAAGATTGGGCCACTGGCGGCTGATGTACGTTCACGGTGATCTTGCCCGTGGCGTTGCCGTTGCGGTCGTCAGTGACGTCGTAATTGAACACGTCCGGGCCAAGGTAACCGGCATTCGGCGTATAACTAATGGTGTGCCCATCAACGAGAGCGGGCACGCCATGTTGCGCTAAGGTGCTGGTATTGAGGGATTTGACGCGGATCGGATTGTTGTCCGGATCCTTCATATGCGTCGTGATGTCGATATTGGTCGTGATGCCAGGGCGAACGCCGAACGGGAAGTCATCGACGACAGGGTTTCGATTGCCCGCGGTGCTGGCGGTATAGAAGCGGAAGTCGCCAATGGCCAATGGCACGGTGGCCGAGGGCTGGACAAGCTTCACATATTGGACCTTCACCCCGCCGGTCGGGATGCTCACATAGGCGTTGGCGACCGCGCCGGTGACCGTCAGCGGCGTAGACCAGGTCGTGCCGTCGGACGACCATTGCAAGGTGGTGTTGTTGAGGTTAGTGGCGTTGTAGCTCGACCAGGCGGCGGGCGCGAGGTCGACGTGATCCAGGCTCTGGATGCTGCCGAAGTCGGCCTTAACGAAGGCGTTCGCCCCAACATTCGCCAGGTGGATCGTGCTGGTGGCGCCGTAGGCGCCGTCACGCATCCCGTTCACAGCAGTCAGGCCGGTCGTGCCGGCCGTGCTCGATGCGGTGAAGGTGAGGGGCCTTATCTCGTCGAGGGGAACCTGATTGCTGAGGGTGATTCGGTTGCCGGCGAGGTCATAGGTGTACCCGACCGCCTTACCGTTGGCGTCCACCGCCGCGATCAGCCGTCCCAACGTATCGTAATAATAGTCTGTGGCGGTCTGCGATTGAGCCTGCCCAAAGGCAAGCATTGCGATCGCCGTGCCCGCCAGAAAACGCGCGCGCAGTCGCCGCGTGGATGCCCCAGCCATTAATCCCCCCGAACACACTCAAGCTTACAATCTGTGATTGAAGCAAAATTGCAAGGGGCCAGCGTGGGTTCTGGCTCATATTGCACGCTTGGATCGGCGCTAGGGTCCAGCGCCAAATTCCAATCGGTAGACGCCTGCGGGCACGCGCTGCCCATGGCGGGGCAAGCAGTCCGCCAGGGCCGCCAAGGCCCTATCCTCGGCCCTAAGGCGGGCCTCCTCAATTCGAACCCCGGGTTGACGGATCACCTTCGGAGGCTCGCGTAGGACACCGAAGGCGTCCAGAGAGATCTCAATGCTCACGGGAATGCGCGCAGGGATCGGCAGGCTGCGCCAACAGGGCTCGACCTGGCCCCAAAGGTCGCCTGTCGAGGCCGATTGGCCATCGGCGCCCCGGGCGGTGCTGTCCATCTGGGCCAGGAGGTTGTCCATCCGGCCAGAGCCGTGTCCCGACCCCGACGGCGGCTGCTGGCGGGACCTGTTCGCCGGATTGTCCGCCGCCGCGCCCGAACCCAACCGGACGGTCTTGAGGAAGCGGTCCATCGGTGACTCCCCGGCTTTGTCCGAGGCCGGAACATAGAGATCCGCGGCGGGACTGCGCCGAGCCTTGAAATAGGCTGCCGCGGAGCCGGCGGCGCCCCCGCCGACCTGATCGGCGGACACCAGACTCACCGTCATCGCCGGTCCGCCGCCGCTGGCTCCCCCCGCGCTCACCAGCGACCCGGAAGCAGACCCGAACATCGCAGTCAGGACGGCCAGGTGGAAGATAGCCGAGGCCAGCCCGGCCAGGGCCAGCCGCTTTCGGCGTCGCCGTTCCGCCGGGGAATTGGAGCGAAGGCGACGGGACGCCTCGGGTTGGGGCAGATTCAACGTCACACCGCTGGTTGCGACGAGGCCTCTATATGATAACGGTGCAGTTGTAACGCTGGGGGGCGGGTGTTTTTGAATCAGAGGATTGGGACGAGGGGAAGGGCGCGCGCGCGCGCCGCCGCGCAGGCTTGCGCGGCCGACGAAGGCTATGCGGCCATCGATGCGATCGTCGCCCTGATGATCATCTCGTTCACAATCATCGCCGGCCTTGCCGCCATGGACCAGGCCGGCCGGGCCTCGAAGACCGCCGTCGAAGTGCAGGATGCGAGGATGTTGCTGGGCCGCCTCGCGGACTCCGAACCGAAGGTTCTGGCGGGCACGGGTGGCCAGACCGCCGCCTTCGCTTGGACGGTCCAGACGGCGCCGACGGGTGACACAGCGCTCATTGATGTGTGCCTTCGCACGGTCAAGCTTCTCGCCCGGGCGAGTGGACGCGCCTATGGGCTGACCACCCTGGTGACCTGCCCGCCGAAGGCCGAGACATGAGCGACGCCGGTTACACCCTGGTCGAGATGCTGGTGGCGCTGATCATCGTTGGCCTGGCGATCAGCGGCCTCTCCGCGGGCATGGGCCTTCTGGGGCGGCTGCAGTCCACCGACGCCCAGGCGGTCTTTCATTTCAACGCCATGCACAGCGCCCAGCTCGGCATCGAATCGCTGTTCACCGGGCGTGGTCCGGTCCGGTCGGTCGATGAACCGGGGCTGGTGGGAGACGCCACGGCGTTTCGCATGCCTTGCGGGCCGGAGGCCGCGTGCCAGGCGCAGCTTACCCGGGATCCGCAGGGGCGAGGACGCCTCGTCCTATCGACGGGCCAGGGCCAACCGCAGACCGTCGACCTGCACGAGCCGGGTCCACTATCCTTCTCCTATGTGGACGAGGCCGGTCCGGAGCCGGTCTGGCCGCCGATCGCGGGGGGGCGCCATGCGCTCCGCGCCGTCGCGGTGATGCGCGGTCCCTCGGCGCTCGCGGGCCAACCCGTCGTTCTGGAGGCCAGGGTCTGGTCGGAGCATCCGGCGGATTGCGCCTTCGACGTCGCGCTCAGGGATTGCAGATAAGCGATGGCGAATATCAGCCTGATGCCTCGCACGGAGTCCAACGGGACGGCCGACGCGCCGCCGCCGACCGTCCTCACGCGGACGATCTCGGTGCCGCCCGGGCCGCCATGGGAACAGGCCCGGGCCGCCAATCTCGAGGCTCGCCACGGCGCGCCCCTGCCGATCTCCGAGCTCGTGTTCCAGATTCGTCGCCTGGACTCCTGGGCGCCCGGGCGGGCCGTGCGTTATGCCGTGTTCTATGTGCGTGAACGCGAGCTGACGGCGCGCTTCTCGACGATTGTCGAGGTCGACGGGCGGCCTCTGGCGGTGGAGTTCCGGCCAGCGGGCGACAGGGCGGAGCAGGTCCGCTTGCTCACCCAAGGAGCGGTCTTCGTCGTCGTCCTGATCTCTATCGTGGCGGGCAGCGTGCTGGTCGGCCACCAGGTGCGGGCGGCAGCCGACGTGCGGCTCGAGGCGGCGGAACGGCTCGCGGCTACACGGTTGCGCCAGGCCAAGGTGGTCCAGAAGCAATTGGATGAACAGCGCCGGCTGGAGATCGCCGTCGGCTCTTCCGACCCGGTCACCCAGGTGTTGGCCGACCTCACCTGGGCGTCGGCGCAACGTGCGCCGGAGGCCCGGCTGGCCGCTGTCCACTGGGAACACGGCCTGCTGGCGGTGGAGACGCGGAGCGAGGTGGCGCCCTTTGTCGACGCCAATGGCCTGAGGGCGGCCGGCCGCATTCGGCCAGGTGTCTGGCTTTGGGGCGCACAACCTCCGCGCTGGCCCGATCGTGCTGCGGCGGGGCGCGACCTGGGGGCGCGGCCATGAACCGTGACCAGAGCCAGATTCAGACCGCGCTGCTGGCGGCAGGGGTCGCCGCAGTCTGCGCCGTGGTCGCAGGGGTATCCATGGCGACCATCAGTCGGCCGCAGAATTTCGCCGCGCGGCTGCAGGCGCTTGACGCCCGTCTTGACCTCATTCAGCGCATGGGACGACGCGCCGCGGCCGGGGCGCCATCGGAGGTGCAAGGACGCTGCGCAAACGGCGCGGCGGGACAGGTGCAGACCTTGAAGGATGAGATCGCCGCATCCGAGGCGCGGCTAGATCTCCAGCCCGCGACCTTGGATGTCCGACCGGCCCAAACCGACGAAGGCGGCGTCACGCCCGTCACCCTACATATTGAGGTCACCGGGTCGTACCAGGGCGCGCTGACCCTGTTGGACGAACTCTCCAAGCGCCAGCCTACAGTGTTCGTCGACAAGACCGACCTCACCTCGCGCACCTCGAATGTCACGCTGTCGTTTTCCGGGCGGGTGTTTTGCGTCGGTTGATCCTGGTTCTTGGCTCCGCGCCCGTCGGGCTCTTGACCGGCATGCTGGCCTGGCTGGCCGCGGGCGGCGCATCGGCCAGCGCGACCGCGCTGGCGCCAATCGAGAGCCAGCTTGCCGCACATCAAGGTGCTGTCGCACCGGTTCGCCGGGTCAGCCACGCAGCGGACGACCTGCTCACCATGCCGTTGTTCGTCTTGACAACCGGGCCGAACGCCGTGGCCGATCCTGCCTTGCGCCTGGACGGGTTATCGCGCTCGCCGCGCCGCGTCGCCGCGCTGGTCTCGATCAATGGACGGCCGGCCTCGTGGATGGTCGTGGGTGAGGAGCAGGACGGTGTCGTATTGCGTGAAGTGACCCCGACCAAGGTGGTCATGGACACCCCGACGGGACCGAAGGAGCTGGTCCTCGGGGAGCAGACCCAAGGCCAGTCCGGGGGCGAGCAGGCCGCGGCCCAGGCCCCATTGAGCGCGTCGGCACAGATCAACGACCAGGTTCCGGCTGGTTTCAAATCGCCGCCTCCGCCGGCGAGCGCCCCTGTGGTGCGAAGATGATCGGGGCTCGATTGCAGAACCTGCTGATGCGGCTCTTGCGGAACGCGGCGAACCTTTCCAAGGTGATTGTCGCGGCGAGCCTGCTGGCCTGCAGTGCGGTCCCCGTTCGGGCCGCATCTCAGGCCGATAGCTATACGTTCGCCTTTCAGAACGCGGATATCACCACGGTCACCCAGGAGATCCTGGGCCAGCTCAACGTTCATTTCTCGATCGATCCCGGCGTGTCCGGAAAGATCTCGTTCCGCATCGACCAGAGGATGACCAAGGCCCAGCTTCTCGCCGCCTTCGAGGCGACGCTGTCCGCCAACGGGGTCGCCCTGGTCCGCGATGGCGACGAACTGATCGTGACGCCCCAGGCCAAGGCGAAATCGGCGGCCGGCGTTCGAACCACCCGCGACGCCAATGTCGGACCCGGCTACGAGGTCGTGGCGGTGCCGCTCTCGTTCGTGCAGCCGAGCGAAGCCGCCAAGGCGCTCGAAGCAATCACCGCGGCCAACACGGTCCTCTATTCCAACGACAAGCTCGGCATCGTCCTGCTGGGGGGCTCGGGGTCAGGGTTGAAAGCGGCCCTGGAGACCTTGAAGGTCTTCGACCAGAGCGCCTTTGCAGACTCCAAGATCCGGTGGTTCGAGCTACATGACGCCTCGTCGGCCACCCTGGGCGCCGAGGTGGAGCGACTGGTGCAGGGCGCCGGGATCGCCGGGGTCGCGGTCGTGCCGCTGAAGCGGTTGAATGGCCTGGTGGTCTTCGCGCGCTCGCCCGAGGCCCTCGAACAGATCGCCGACTGGGTCCGAAAGCTTGACGTGTCTGGCAAGGAACAGAGTTCGACGCTCTGGGTCTATCATCCTCGGAACACCTCGGCTGAAGCGCTTGCCAAGACGTTGAACAGCGTAATTGGTGGGCAGGTTTACGCCGAACAGGCCGCGTCCAACGCCCAGGGTTCTACGCCATCCTTAGGCCCAGGGACGCCATCCGCGCAGCCCGTATCCTTGACCAACCCGGCCTTCGGCGCCGGCGAGGATCAGGTTCGGGTCGGGGTCGACAAGGAGACCAACACCCTCATCATCTTCGCCCAGGCGCCGCGCTGGCTCCAGATCCAGCGGATCCTCGACGAGATCGATCACTCGCCCGGACAGGTGCTGATCGAGGCGTCGATCCTGGAGGTCACGCTCAGCAAGGATTTTCAGTTCGGCGTCGACTGGTCGTTCCTGTCGGGAAAGCTGGGGGGAAGCTCGGCCTACAACACGACCGGACAGGTCTCGGCGACCTTCCCGGGCATGAACATCACCTATATCGGCAGCGACATTAAGGCCGCGGTGAACGCGCTCGGGTCCCGCACCGGCGTCGAGGTGATCTCGGCGCCCAAGATCATCGCCCTGGACAACCATCCGGCCCGGCTTCAGGTAGGTGACCAGGTGCCGGTGATCGTGCAGTCGGCGCGCGGTGTCACCACCGCGGAATCGGCTCTGATCAGCACGGTCGACTATCGCAACACCGGCGTGATCCTGACCGTGACCCCGCGCATCAGCGGCGACGATCAGATCGTCATCGATGTCACCCAGGAGGTGAGCTCGGTCGCCAAAACCCTCACCTCTGGCATCGACTCGCCGACCATTCAGCAGCGACGGTTCGAAAGCACCCTGGTCCTGCACGATGGCGGGCTGGTGGCGCTTGGCGGATTGATCAGCAGCAATCGGACGGTATCGAAGAGCGGCGTGCCGGGGGTTCGAGATGC
>Ga0265327_10005880_pt1 | contig 10026 bp, 10 predicted proteins | sample 41621metaG_FD_202089 | JGI IMG/M metagenome (GOLD analysis project Ga0265327, IMG submission 202089) | Rhizosphere microbial communities from Carex aquatilis grown in University of Washington, Seatle, WA, United States - 4-16-21 metaG | ecosystem: Host-associated > Plants > Roots > Rhizosphere... | reverse complement strand
GTCACAACATCAACCGGTGCGCTTTGGTGCTCATCGGGCTGCTCCAACTGGGAGTGGCCGGTATGCAGGTCGCCGGAATCGACTTCGGGATGGTGTCTTCGCATCACCACGGTGCGATGACCGGAGCACACCTCATGAACGAATCCACCGCCTGGGTGGTGGCGCTCGGTGTGGCGATGGTGATCGCCGGTGTTCGTCCGGCCGCCGCGGCCGGAATGGCAACGGTGCTGGGAGCGTTCGCGCTAGTACTTACCGGATACGTCATCAATGACGCCGTCAACGACCAGGTCACCCTGGCCCGCATCATCAGTCACTCGCCGGTGCTACTCGGATTGATCTTCGCGCTGCTGGTCCTGCGCGACTACCGCGCGGGGCGTACACCGCCCAACCAGCATCGTGCGGTGTTCCTGGATGAAGTGGCAGCCGGGGAGCGGCATCTGCGCTCCGCCGACAACTCAGCTGCCTGAGGCTCCGGCGCGACGGCCGGCCACATATCCCCACACGAGGTCGATGGCGAGGAATGCCGCCAGCGAGATTCCCAGCAGCGGTGTGAACCAACCGATCGCGATGACCAGTAGGGCAAGGGCCACCAGCTCCAGGGGCTTGAGCGCGAGCAGGCCTCCCCGCTTCGGCGGCACCGGCAGGCGCCCGCTCCTGGTCGGGCGTCGGCGCCACCACATCAGGTAGCCGCGGGTTATGACGGTGATCAGCCCAATGACGATGAGCGCCACGAGGATCTGATTCGGGATGCCGAACAGGATGCCCATATGGCCGTCGATCGCCCATTCGGTCGATTTCTGCAGCAGTGACCAGTCAGCGAAGTTACTGCGCCCGGTAATCTGTCCGTTCGATGGGTTCACCGTGATGGTGTCCAGCTGCGTGGGGAGATCTCGCTTGCGCTCGGCCACCAGCCAGGCCGTATTGGGCTCCGGCGGTGGTGTCATCCACAGCGGGCCGCGCAGCCCGGCCTCGTGCACCGTCTGCAGCACCTTGTCGATGCCCGCCAGCGGCTCTCCTGTCGGCATCGGGGCGGCGCCATGATGTTCATGCCCGGTCATGGGCTTGGCGGCCGCCGGATCGAGTTCGGTGGACAGCGCCGGCCGGATGGCCTGGGTGATGTTGCCGATATTGGTGCCGGCATACCGCGACCAGGTGAGCCCTGTTACCGAAAGTGCCAGCAGCCCAACGATTATCCAGACTCCCACGGCGCCGTGCCAAGTCAATCTGCGTCGGCGTGGGGTGGCATCGCGGTCGGGGAGTGCGATCCTGCTCAGCCGTGCGGTGCGGCGGCGGTAGCCGATCCACAGGAACAGGCCGCCGAGAGCCACCACCCACAACCAGCTGGCGGCGAGTTCGCTGTAGTTGCGCCCGAACGCGCCCAGATGCAGGTTCCGGTGAAGTTCGTCGAACCAGGCACGCACCGGCAGCCACTCGCCGTAGGTGGTCAACGTTCCCCGGATCTGGCCGTTGTACGGGTCGACGAACACGGTGCGTGAGTAGTCGGCAGGCACGTCCTCGGTGGCGAAGACGATCCGCGTGGAGTCATCGGGGCGTGCGGGTGGGCGGATGGATGTCACCGTCCCTGCCGGTTGTGCCGCGGTGGCCGCCGCCACCTGTTGTGAGAGTGGCAGCTGCTGGGATCCCACCGAATCGACTTTCAGTTCATGGCGGTACACGGCGGCGTCGACCTGCCCCACCAGCGCATAGGCGAGCCCAGTGAGCGCTGCGACCAGAAGGAATGGCCCAACGAGGAGCCCCGCATAGAAGTGCAGACGCAGTACGATCGGTGCTAATCGTCCCCACACGGTGTCGGGCTGGGACTCGCGGGCCTCGGGCCGATCCTCGGTATATGTCACGGGATATTGGTCGGATGAACCGGTTAAAGAGTTCCCGCTGTTCACCTCGGAACGTCTACGACATAGAGTAGGAGTCGTGGCCACCGGCACCGACGACGATCAGTTGCTTGAACTTGCGCTGTCCGCCGGTCGTGGCGACCAATCTGCCCTCGAATCTCTGGTCAAAGCGACCCAGGCCGACGTGTGGCGATTCGTCGCTTACCTGGCCGATACCGGTGTCGCGGACGATCTCACTCAGGAGACCTACCTGAGGGCACTCGGCGCACTCCCGCGCTTCGCCGGACGCTCGACGGTGCGCACCTGGCTGCTATCGATCGCACGCCGGGTGGTCGCCGACCATATTCGCCACCTGAAGTCACGGCCGCGAATTGCGCATGGAGCCGATCTGGAAGAGGCCTCGCTGCGCCGTCCGACCCACCGGTTCGAGGAGCTGGTCGAGCTCAAGGCACTTCTGGCCGCGCTCGACGATGACCGACGCGAGGCATTGGTGCTGACTCAGGTGGTCGGTCTGTCCTATGCCGAAACCGCCGACGTGTGCGGTTGCGCGATCGGCACCATCCGCTCTCGTGTGGCCCGCGCCCGTGACGAGCTGATCGGCTGGGCAGAGCCCGACGATATGACGGGCTAACGCGACAAGCGTTCGGCGATCTCCTGGAGGTTGGCCTCCATTCCCACTCTCCAGTCCTGCAAGCGGCGTGACACGATGCGTGCCTCCTTGTCGGGCATCGCCTCGATGGCGGGCGTCAGTCCCGAAGGGCCTGGGCCGAGGCGTCCCCACTGCCGGACGATGATTCCGTCGCTTGCCGGCTCGACCTCGAAACCCCAACTCGCCGCATACGTGCCCCCCTCGGAGAGCACGTTCCACACCCAGCGGGACTCGGGCTCGACTTCGGTGATCACCGAAATGGTTTCCCATTGGCTGCCATCTCCGCCATTGGTGCCCTTGAACCGCGCACCGACCGCGACCTTGTCGGCGCCGTCGAGCCAGTGGACGTTGATGAGTTCACCGGTGCAGTAAGTGGGGAAGGCAATATCGGTGACCAGGGCCCAAGCCTCGGCAACTGTGCCCGACATCCGTTGGGACACTTCGATAGTGGGGCAGTCGCGGTATCGCATAGGCTGATCCTACTTATGCGATGGAGGACCGGATGCGTATTGGTGTGACGATCGAGCCGCGGTTGCCGGGTGCTGCCGACTTTGCGCGGCGCGCAGAGCAGCTGGGCGTCGCCTCGCTGTGGGTGCCCGAGGTGTGGGGATATGACGCCCTGACGGGGCTTGCCTACCTGGCGGCCCGCACCGAGACCATCGGGCTCGGAACCTTCGTCGTTCAGCTGGGGTCGCGATCACCGGCAATGCTGGCGACGTCGGCACTAAGCATCCAGCAGCTCTCCGGCGGGCGCTTCATGCTGGGGGTTGGGACGTCCGGGCCACAGGTGATGGAGGGATGGCATGGCGTGCGCTTCATCAAGCCGGTCCAGACCACCCGGGAGACCATCGACATCGTCCGGATGGTGGCGCGCGGGGAGCGGCTCCAGTACGAGGGACAGGTGTACACGCTGCCGCTGCCCGGCAGCGCCGGAAAACCCTTGCGGCCCTTGGTAGCACCGCAAAATGTGCCCGTGTATGTCGCGGCCATGGGTCCGGCCAACCTGGCGCTCACCGGTGAACTTGCCGACGGCTGGCTCGGTAACTCCTTCATCCCGGAACTCGCCGAGGTGTTTCTCGGCCCCATCCGTGACGCGGCGGTGTCGGCCGGGCGGCAGCTGGGCGATATCGATCTGGTGGCGCCGGTCGCTCTTGAATTCGCTGATACCGCAACCGATGCTGCCGCAGCGGTCAGGCGTCAGGCCGCCGGATATGCGTTCACCATCGGCGCCATGGGGGCCTCCGGCCGAAACTTCTACAACGAGGCATTCACCCGGCTCGGATACGGAGAGGGAGTTCGCGCGGTCGAAGCACTGTGGCGCACGGGCGATCGCGATGCAGCCCGCGACGCCGTCCCCGACGATCTGGGTCGTCTCACCAATCTCGTGGGCACCGACCAGATGATCCGTGAGCGGCTGGAACGCTATCGTGCCGCGGGCATCTCGACGCTGCTGGTGAAGCTCGACACGCCCTTCGACGAGCAGCTGCGCGCGCTCGATCGCCTGTTCGCTCTGCTCTAGAGCGCATGCACCGCAGTGGCGATGGGGGTGTTGCCCTCGGTGAGGAAGAGGATGTCGTGCGTTGTGTTCGGCGCGGGAAGCAGTTCGGCGACTACTGCCGCGACATCGGCACGGGTGACAGATCCGCGTCCAATCTTGCTGGCGGACAGGGTGACTGAGCCGGTTGGCTCCTCATCGGTGAGTAGGCCCGGGCGCAGGATGGTCCAGTCCAGGCCATCGCGTGCCCGAAGGTCCTCTTCGGCGGCCGTCTTCGCGATCACGTAGGCGATCCACGATTCGTCTCCTTCGGTGGGTGCGGGCTCGCCGGCGCCGAACGCGCTGATCTGAACGAAACGCCGTACCTGTGCGTACTCGGCGGCTTCGGCGAGCAGGACGGCGGCGGCCCTGTCCACGGTGTCCTTGCGCGCCGGGCCGCTGCCCGGTCCCGCTCCCGCCGCGAACACGGCGGCGTCCGCCCCCGCGAGGGCCACCGCGACCGATCCCACCGCGGCCGACTCCAGGTCGAGAACCAGCGGCTGTCCACCCCATGACTCCACATCGGCGGCATGGTCGGGATTGCGGATCAATGCGACGGCAGTATCGCCGCGCGCCGCGAGCAGACGGACCAGATGTGCGGCGATCTGTCCGTGACCACCGGCGATGATGATCTTCTGTGGCATGCTCTTCCTCTCGTAGTCCACGATCGGCAACCCCGCCGATCGTTCGGTCATTCCCGGTCGCGGCTCGTCTCACAAGGTGTGCTTGTTAGCTGTCAACAATCTTTTGTTGGCCGTGAGCCCTGGAATCTCATTACGCTCGGGCGTGCCGGACGTAGCTGGCTGACTTCTATGAGGAGTGGACATGGTCGAGATCCCAGGGACAATTGATCCAGTCCAACCGTATCGACCGCACGAGCGGCCGTTGGCGGGGAAGGTGGCCGTCATCACCGGCGCATCGGCGAACATGGGCGCGGCGCTGGCCCGGACGTTGGCTCACGATGGGGCCCACATCGTTGTGCACTACCGCAGCGATAACAAGAAGGAACCGGCGGCCGAGGTGGTCCGGCAGATTCAGGAGGATGGCGGCGAGGCGGTCAGCTTCCAGGCCGACCTTACGGTCCCGGAGAACTGTACGAAGCTCGCCGACGCTGCCTTCGAGGCATTCGGCCGGTGGGACATCCTGATCAACACCGCGGGAATGATTGTGCGGAAACCCTTGGCGGATATCACCGAAGAGGAATACGACGGGGTCTTCAACACCAACGCCAAGACGGTGTTCTTCATGATGCGGGAGGCGGCGCGCCGCATGGCCGACGACGGCCGGATCCTGAGCTTCGTCACCACGATGGTCGGTGCGCTGGCGCCCACGTACAGTGCTTACGCCGGATCCAAGGCGCCCGTTGAGCATTTCACCAAGGCACTGGCCAAAGAGGTTGGCGGGCGCGGGATCACCGTCAACTGCATCGCACCGGGCCCGCTGCAGACGAGCTTCTTCTACCCGGCCGAGTCTGATGACAACATCGCCTGGCTGCAGTCGATGAGCATCAACGGCAAGATCGGGCGCGGTGACGACATCCTGCCCGTGGCCCGATTGCTGGTTCTTCCCGAATCGGGGTGGACAACCGCACAGACCATCTTTGTCAACGGCGGCATCATCTCCACCATCAACTAGGAATTCTGTCCTCAATGACTGATACGACGGCCAAGCGCCGTGCCCTGATCATCTTGTCGTCCGCGCGTGCGCTGCCGCTCAGCTCACCGCTGTCGACGCCGCAGATCCCGATCGGGTTCTTCCACGTGGAGCTGGCGCAGGTGCTGGCCGAATTCGAGGGTGACTACGAGTTCACGCTGGCCACCCCGGACGGTGCACCGCCCCAGATCGACGTCAACGGCTTCTCGCTACCGTGGCACGCGACCGACCGGATGACCGAGGTCTATGCGAGCTCGGTCGCGGCGTTCTCGGCTCCCGATTTCGATATCGACGCATACCGCCGCGAGCATGCCGATCTTGTCGAGCGCCGCGAGCGTGAATTGCAGCTGCTGGAGCGCCATCTGGGCTGGCTCCCGATCACCGAACCGCTGCCCTCAACGGACGCGGAGGTGCGCGCGTTCCGCCCGGAGGTGGTGCGCCGGGTGGATGCTTTGGCGCCGCGGCCGTATCTGTCGCTCTCCGAGCTGATCGGCAGGCACCGAGACCCATCGGAGCCCTTCAGCCTCGCCGACTTCGATTTCATCCATGCCCCGGGCGGGCACGCTCCGATGGTCGATTTCCACAAGAACGCGTGGCTCGGCGAGGTATTGCACACCGCCCGGGAGAACGGCGTGTACATCTCGTTGATCTGTCACGCGCCGATTGCCCTGACCTCTACGAACCTGCGGGTGAACGCCGACGGCGCCGTCTACACCGTCGAAGACAACGTCTTCGCCTCGGCCGAGGTCACGACGGTGGGCAGAGAGGGCGAGACCGGCATGCTCGACCAGGGGTACGTACACATCCCACCCGGCCCGACACGTCTGGAGTACTTCGTGGACGAGGGGCTGCGCGAGGCCGGTTTCACGGTGACCACCGCGCCCATTCCTACCTCGCTGATCCTGCTCTCGGGCAACGAGATCGGCCTCGTCACGGGCAACGGCCCGCAGACGGTGGACATCCAGGCGGCCGATATTCGCGCCGCTGTCGACAAAACCTAGACTGGCACCGTGCGGAGAATTGTCGAGAACATCGCTTGATCCCGGTCACCATTGTCTCGGGTTTCCTGGGCGCCGGTAAGACGACGCTGCTGAACAACCTGTTGCGCAATACGTTGGGTGTGCGAATAGGTGTGGTGGTCAACGACTTCGGCGCCATCAACATCGACGCCATGCTGGTCGCCGGTCAGGTTGACTCGACCATGACGATGTCCAACGGGTGTCTGTGCTGCACCGCCGACGACGACGAATTGGGCGGCATGCTGACCGTGCTCGCCGGTCGCGACATCGATGCCATCGTGATCGAGGCGAGCGGCCTGGCCGAGCCGTTGCCTTTGGTGCGCATGGTGCTCGCCGCGGCCGCCGACGATAACCGGATCGGGTACGGGGGACTCGTCACAGTCATCGACACCGCCCAGTACGAAGATGTCGCGGTGCGGCACCCGGAGATCGCGCAGCACCTGTCATTGGCAGATCTTGTGGTCCTCAACAAGATTGACCTGGCCGATGCCGGCGACCGCACTCACCTACGCGCCGTCGTCAAGGAACGCAACCCGCGCGCGTCGATCGTCGAGACCACCGGAGCCGATGTCGACCCCCGGCTGCTGTTCGACAAGAAGGAGCGCCCGGCACCGATCGGTCAGCTCTCGCTGGAGGACCTCATTCGCGAGGACCACAGCCATGACGAGCACGCCCACCATCACTACGAAACGGTGGAGTTCGCCACCGAGCAGTCTTTGCATCCGCGGCGGCTCATCGAGTTTCTCGACAGTCAGCCCGCCGGTGTGTACCGCATCAAAGGGTTGGTGCGGCTCGGTGACAGCACGCTCGCCGTGCACACCGTGGGGGATCACATCAGCATCGATAAGGCACCCAAGCGGGCGGGGCTGGCATCGGGAGCCAATCTCGTGCTCATCGGTACGCATTTGGACGGAGACACCATCACCGAGCGCCTGCACGCTCTTGTCGATGATGCACCGGACCCCGATCACGAACGGTCGATGCTGGTCCTGGGAAAGTATTTGCGCTAATCAGACGCCACGTCTAGTGTTACTTCTCGTGCAGCGTCAACTCGTAGTAGCAACCCGCAGCGGGGTCTGATTCAGACCGACCCCTCGCTGTGGGTCGAAGCTACTACCTGTCGGTCACTTTCCCTTTCGGATGAAAGACCGGCACATGCACTCCTCAACAACAATTCCCCCGCGGACCGACCCGTTCACAGACCGCTTCGGCGTCCCACTGCCACGCGGCCTGCGCGAAGAGGCAGGCGAGATGTCCTGGACCTCGTTCTGCCAGACCTATGAGCGCCACGCGGGCTCGCTGCGGCTGGGCCAGTGGTCCGAGAATGACGGCATCTACCAAGCGACGCTCGCCATCGGTGAGCGCATCGAATCGTCCACGGCCGCCGCGTGCGGGCCCATGGCCGCGCTGACCGCCATGCTGTCCGAACGCGGGATACAGATGGAGACGCTCAGCTTCCACCAGCTGCGGGACGGCGATCAGACCTTCACCTTTGTGCACGGCACCAACGGCGCCAGCACCGCCTGGGCGATGGGACGCGCGCATGATGCCATCGCGTCATCGCTCAGGGCGGTCACCGCATGTGCCAATCGTCTGGCCTGCTGACGCCCCTTCGGGTCAGTGCAAGGGCCGCAGGACGATGGGCATGCCGTCGATTGGCAGCGGCATACCGGCGTAGTCCCATTTGGCCTCGTAGTTGGGATGGGCCAGCTCAAACCGGTACCGGCGCAACAGCCGGTGCATGACGGCCTTGATCTCCAGCTGGCCGAACACCATGCCGATGCACTTGTGCGCACCCCCGCCGAACGGTGAGAACGCGTACCGGTGCCGTTTGTGCTCGTTGCGCGGTTCGGCGAAACGGTCGGGGTCGAACGTGTCCGGATCGGTCCACAGCTCGGGGAGCCGGTGGTTCATGCCCGGCCAGATGTTGATCATGGTTCCGGCCGGGATGTGGAACCCGAGTAGGTCGGTATCGCGCACCGCCGACCGGATGTTGAACGGCAGCGGCGTCACAAGGCGCAGCGCCTCGTTCATCACCAGGTCGAGGCTCTCCAGCTTCTCCAGCGAGTCGATGTCCAGCGGTCCGTCGCCGAGACGGTCCGACTCTTCCCGAACCCGTTCTTGCCATTCGGGATTCGCGGCCAGGTAATAAGCCATGGTGGTGGTGGTCGACGTCGTGGTGTCGTGCGCGGCCATCATCAGGAAGATCATGTGGTTGACGATGTCGGTGTCCGTGAAGGCATCGCCCTCGTCAGTCTCGGCGTGGCACAGCGCCGTCAACATGTCTGCGCCCGACTCTTTTTGGCGCGCAATGCTGACCCGCTCGGCAAAGTACTCCTCGAGCAGCTTGCGCCCCTGCAAGCCCTGCCACCATTTGAACGGGGGCAGACCGAAGCGGAAGATCGCGCCGCCGGCGCGGGTGGTCGCCACGAACGCCTTGTTGACCTTCTCGAGCCGCTCGTGTTGTGAATGCGGCTCATTGCCCATGAACACCACCGACGCGACGTCGAGGGTGAGTTCCTTGATGGCCGGGTAGAACAGGAATCTGCTGTCGTTGGTTGGCCATTGGGCGACGATCTCGTTCGCGACCGAGTCGATCTGTTCCACGTAGCCGGCCAGGCGGCTGCGCAGGAATGCCTGCTGCATGATCAGGCGGTGTTCGCGGTGCTCCTGGAAGTCCAGCAGCATCAGTCCGCGGCTGAAGAACGGTCCGATGACCGGAACCCAGCCCTGTTGGGAGAAGTCTTTGTTCGCGTTGCTGAATACCGCCTGGGTGGCGTCGGGACCCAGCGCTGCGACGATCTTGCCGATGGGTGTCTGTGACCAGCTGACGGGGCCGCGCTCCTGGTACATGTTGAGTACCCAGTCGATGCCGCCGCGGAACATCTCGATCATGTGCCCGAGCATCGGCAAGCCCTGGTCGCCCATCACCGGCTTCAGACCGCTTCCGGGTGGCGGCGGAGCCAGCTCGCTCAGTGGCCAGTCGCGATTGTTGAGGTAATTCTCGACGTATGCCATCCCCGGAAGGGTGTTCATGGTGGGAAGACGTCGTTTGGCCTGGTCGATGAGGTAATCGGTGCTGCTGATCGTCGCCATGGGGCGTGGCTCCTTCGCTCGCGACGAGCACATCGGTGTGCTCCAGATCATCTTCGCCACAGGACTTGACGGGTGTCAAGTTCTGTTCATACGGTATTTCAGTGCAAACTGTGCAGGTGGTCAGTCCAGCGCGCAGTGGCACGCAGACCCGTGGTGATCGCCAGCGGGACGCGATCATGACGGCCGTTGCCGAGCTGATCGCGGAAAACCACAGCTTCGCGG
>Ga0265327_10005879_pt1 | contig 10026 bp, 10 predicted proteins | sample 41621metaG_FD_202089 | JGI IMG/M metagenome (GOLD analysis project Ga0265327, IMG submission 202089) | Rhizosphere microbial communities from Carex aquatilis grown in University of Washington, Seatle, WA, United States - 4-16-21 metaG | ecosystem: Host-associated > Plants > Roots > Rhizosphere... | reverse complement strand
GCATAGGTCTCGGGCGAGCCCAGTCCGTAGATGCACGAGACCGACGCGACCACGATCACATCGCGGCGGGCGAACACCGCCGCCGTCGCCGCGTGGCGCAGCCGGTCGACCTCCTGGTTGATCGCCGAGTCCTTCTCGATGTAGAGGTCCCGGCTCGGTACGTAGGCCTCGGGTTGGTAGTAGTCGTAGTAGGAGACGAAGTACTCGACCGCGTTGTCCGGGAAGAACGTCCGAAACTCGTTGCAAAGTTGGGCCGCAAGGGTCTTGTTGTGGGCGATCACCAGCGTCGGGCGCTGGACCGCCTCGATCACCCCGGCCATCGTCATCGTCTTTCCCGTCCCCGTCGCGCCCAGCAGCGTCTGGTAGCGCTCACCCGAGAGGATCCCTTCGGCGATCGACTCGATCGCCTTCGGCTGGTCGGCCGTCGGCGTGAACACGGAGTCGAGCTTGAAGTCGGGCATCGAGGAGGGAACTACGGTAGCTACTGCAGCCCCAGCTCCCGGGGGTAGGTTTCCCGGTACTCCTGCTGGGCCGCCATCACACGCTGCACGTATTCGCGGGTCTCGGGGAACGGGATCCCCGAGACGGTCAGCTCTCCCCCTTCGGCATGGGCTTCCGCGACCCACTTGTCGACGTTGGCAAGTCCGCCGTTGTAGGCGGCAACCGCCAGCATCTCGTTACCCGAGTAGTGGTCCAGCAGATACCTCAGGTAGTAGCTGCCGTAGGCGACATTGATGTCCGGGCGACCCAGGTCCTTCGCCGTGAAGCGGCTCCCGCCCGACAGGTGGGCGAGGTAGTAGGCCGTCGCCGGGAGGATCTGCATCAGCCCCTCGGCGCCCGCCGAGGAGGTGTGGGGTTCGAATTTGCTCTCCGCATAGATGACCCCGGCGATCAGCGCCGGATCGAGGTGCTTCGCCGCCGCCTGCTTGCGGATGATCGAAGCGTCCTGCAACGGGAGCGCATTCGTGCGCACCGCTGTCTTCAGAGCGGAGACGACGACACCCACCGTCAGTGCTACGGCGGCCAGGGCGAGGATCGTCCCGAACGTCCGCCGGGTCATCCTCCAAGCTTGTCAAGCACCGCCGACAGCTGCGCCTGCAGCTCCTCCACGGTGCCGTCGTTGTGCACCACGTAGGTCGCCCGGGCCGCCTTCTCGTCCTGGGAGAGCTGGCGGGCCGCACGCTCGTCGACCACCGCGTGGCCTCGCTCGGACGCCCGGCGAGCGCGGAGCTGCTCGTCGGAGACCACCGCGATCGTCGCGTCGTAGAGCTCGGCAAGGCCCGCCTCGAACAGGAGCGGAACCTCGACCACCGCCGCCCGAGGGGCCGGCTCCATCGTCCGTGCCTGCTCGAGCCATGACGCCACCCTGGCCCCCACCCTGGGCCAGATCTGGGCCTCCAGCCATTTCCGCCCCTCGTCACTCGCGAAGGCCGCACGCGCCAGGGCGGCCCGGTCGACCTTCCCACCGGGAGCCACCTCGGGGCCGAAGTGCTCGACCACCGCGTCGCGAAGCTCATCGCCCTCGTAGAGCTCGTGCACGATCGCGTCGCTCGAGATCACCTCGGCGCCCAATCCTCTCAGCGCCTCGAGCGCCGTGGACTTGCCGGAACCCAATCCACCGGTCAGCCCGACGAACGGAACGGACGCTCCCACCGGCGGTGGCCCGATCCGGGTCAGTCCTGCGGGGCGGACTCGGCGGACGGAGCCGCCTCATCCTGAGGAGCTGCGGCGTCCTGAGCCTCGGCGTCCGGGGCGGGCGCCTCGACGGAAGCCTCTGCGGCCGGCTCCTCGACGGCGGCGGGCGCCTCGGGGGCTGCCTCGGCGGGAGCGCTCTCGACCACGGCCGCCTCGGCGACGGGCGCCTCAGCTGCCTCGGCGGCCGGCTCGGCGGGGGCGGCGACCTCGGCGGCGGGCTGCTCGCCCGCCTCGGCCTCATCGCCCTCGTCCTCGACGCCACCGGGACGGGAGACGGGAAGAATCTGGTCCTCAACACGCTTGGCCGACAGCGACAGGCGGCGGCGCTCGGAGTCGATCTCGAGGATCTTCACGCGAATCTCATCGCCCGGGTGGACGATCTCGCGCGGGCTCTCGACGTGGTGGGGCGCCAGCTCTGAGATGTGGACGAGCCCCTCGACTCCGTCGAGGATCTCGACGAAGGCGCCGAACGTCACGACCTTGGTGACCTTGCCGGCCAGCTCGTCACCGACCGTGTAGGTGTCGACGATCCGCTGCCAAGGGTCCTCCTGGGTCTGCTTGAGACCCAGCGAGATGCGCTGGCGATCGCGGTCGATGTCCAGGACCTTGACCTTGACCGTGTCGCCGATGGCCAGGATCTCGCTCGGGTGGTTCACATGCGACCAGGAAAGCTCGGAGATGTGGATCAGCCCGTCGATCCCGTCGAGGTCGACGAATGCGCCGAAGTCCACGATGTTCGAGATCTGCCCCTCGACGACCAGGCCGGGCTGGAGTCGGTCGAGGATCTGCTGGCGAACCTCCTTGCGCTCCTCCTCGAGGACCGCGCGGCGGGACAGGACCACGTTGTTGCGCGAGCGGTTGAGCTCGATGACCTTCGTCTCGATCTTCGTGCCCATGTACTCGTCCAGGTTCGGCACGCGGCGGATGTCCACCAGGGAGGCCGGCAGGAAGCCGCGGACGCCCAGGTCGATGATCAGGCCGCCCTTGACGACCTCGATCACGGTGCCCTCGACGGGCTCACCGGACTCGGCGGCGGTTTCGATGCGTCGCCATGCCTTCTCGAACCGTGCCCGCTTCTTGGACATGATCAGGCGACCGTCCTGGTCCTCCTTGGTCATGACGATGGCATCGACCTCCTCGCCGAGGTGAACCTCGTCGTTGGGGTCGACCGCCTTGCGGATCGAAAGCTCGTTCGCCGGGATGACGCCCTCGGACTTGTAGCCGATGTCGACGAGGACCTCGTCCTTGTCGATCCGGACGACGTGGCCCGTGACTACCTCGCCCTCCTCGATCGCTCGGAAGGTCGCGTCGTAATTGGGAACGATCTGCCCGTCCACTTCGAGAAGCAGGCCATTTGACCCGTCCACGACGCGGGCCCCAGGATGATCCATCACGGTTTGCACCGGCCGAAGCGTAGCGCAGCCGTATCATTGCCGGCCACATGCCTGTTCGAGCGACGAAGCGGGGCACCGATCGGACGCCCCTCGGAAGGGACTGTGACGTCCTGATCTGCGGGGGTAGTTTCGCCGGTCTGGCAGCGGCCCGGGAGCTTGCCGGGTCGGGCGCCCGGGTGCTGATGATCGACCGCTATGAGATCGGTGAGCGCCAGACCTCGGCCTGCGCCATGCCGACCGACTGGCTCAGCGCGATGGAGCTGACCGACTCGTTTCGCCAGGAGTTCGATGAGCTCGTCGTCCACACCCCGCACCGCACATCGCGGTGGTCGCTGCCCTGGTCCTTCTCGACCTTCGATTACCGCGAGCTGTGCGCTCTGATGTGGGATCAGGGGGACGACGAGAACCTCGAGTTCGAGACCGCCACCGTGACGGGCCGCCGCGGTCAGACGGTGATAACCGACCGTGGCGAGCTGAACGCGCCGCTCGTGATCGATGCCCTCGGCTGGCGGCGGGTGCTCTCCAACGCCACCCCGATCCAGCCGCCCGAGGCGCGTCTCTCCCGCGGGCTCGAGGTCCACCCGCCCGGGACGGGCGAGGAGATGGAACTGTGGCTGGACTCCGGCTACATCCGCGCCGGCTACGGCTGGAGCTTCCCCGCTCGCGACGAGCTGCGGGTCGGGATCGGATCGTTCTGGCCCTCACACCACGTCAAGGAGCCGACCGTGCGCCTGGCGGCGAAACTCGGCCTGCCCGCCGAGGGCTACCAGGGGAATTGGATCCCCCATCAGCTGAGGCGAGCAGTCGAGGACGGGATCTTCTTCGCCGGAGACTCGGCCGGGCACTGCCTCCCGTTGACCGCCGAGGGGATCCGGACGGCCATCTACTTCGGCCTGGCCTGCGGACGAGAGCTGAGGACGGTCATCGAAGGAGGCCAGACCCGCGCCCAGGCCCTCTCCCGCTACGGCGCCTTCTCGGACTCCCACGAGCGCAAATTCCGCTGGCTCCTCTACGTCCAGCGTGCCATCGGGCAGATCACCCCCAGCCGGGCCGCCACCGCAGTCACCGGCGCATTCGAGAGCCGCCGGCTGTCCCACTGGGCCTTCAACCACTACCTGGCGATCGCGCCGCCCTCCTTCGTCGGCGCCGGTCCCGCCGCGCTCAGCGCCCGGGCCAAACGGCGGACGCCCTCCTCGATGGCCGGCTCGGCGAGGTTGGCGTAGCCCAGCACCAGGCCGTCGTCCTTCTGGCGCGGCCTCATGTAGGAGAGACCCAGCGGATAGACGCCGACCGACTCGGCCGCCGCAGCCCGCATCAGCTCCCGGCCGTCGACCGGCCGATCGAGCCTCACCAGAGCGTGCAGGCCCGCGGCCAGTCCGGTCACCCGGGCCCCCGGCAGATGCTCGGCCACGGCTGAGACGAGAGCGTCGCGGCGAGCTCGGTAGCGGCGCCTCGCGGCCCTCAGGTGGCGGTCGTAGGCGCCGCTCTCCAGCAGGCGCGCCAGCGCCAGCTGGTCGATCGTCGGCGAGCCATGGTCCGCCAGCAGCTTCTGCTCGACCAGCGGCCCGATCAGGCGCGAGGGCAGCACAAGCCAGCCCAGCCGGAGCGCCGGCGCGAGCGTCTTGCTGACGGTCCCTGTGTAGATCACCCGGTCGGGAGCCAGGCCCTGCATCGCCCCCAGGGGAGCACGGTCGTAGCGGTACTCCGCGTCGTAGTCGTCCTCGATCACGACCCGCTCCCTCTCGCCCGCCCATGCCAGCAGGGCCGCGCGGCGGGCCGTCGAGAGCACCACGCCAGTCGGGGCCTGGTGAGCCGGCGTCAGAAGCACCGATCCGATCTCCCCGTCGTGGTCCATCACGGCGAGCTCCTCGACACGGGCGCCATCCTCATCGAGCGCCAGCGCGACCAGATCGGCGCCGTGCGCCTCGAGTATCCGGCGGTGGGCCGGCAGCCCCGGATCCTCCACGGCCATCCGCGAGCAGGCCAACGTCCGGGCCAGCAGGGCGAAGGCCTGGGCCGCGCCCGAGCAGATGACGATCGACTCGGGGTCCGCCACCACTCCCCTGACCCGTCCCAGATGCCCCGCCAGGGCGTGCCGGAGCTCGGGGGCGCCTCTTGGATCGGGATAGCCGAATGCCTGGTCGGGCGCGTCGCGGAGGGTCTCGCGCAGGACCTTCAGCCAGGCACGGCGCGGGAATCCCGCCAGGTCGGGATATCCGGGGAAGAAGTCGAACGCCGGGCGACGTCCCGGCTGCGCGGCGATCGGCGCGGGAGGCGCCGCCGGAGCACCCGCGACAAATGTCCCCGACCCTGCCCTGGCCACGAGGTAGCCCTCGGCCAGAAGCTGCGCGTAGGCGTCCACGACCAGGCGCCTGGAGATTCCCAGATCGGCCGCGAGCGAACGGCTCGCCGGTAGTCGCCCATCGGCGGGAAGCCGCCCCGAGCGCACCGCTTCGCGGAGCCCGTCCTCGAGCTGGGACCTGAGCGGCCGGCGCGATGAGCGGTCGAGCTCGACCAGCAGCTCCGTGCCAAAAGTGGTACCCAAACTCATTGCAGAATTGGTCCTTTACGATGCACCACTCTGAGCTTATCGTGGGCGCCATGAACGACCCATCGAAACGCTCTCCACTCCCCTCCCCCGCCGCCGCCTCGACGCTCCGGGCAAGCCTGATCGTCTTCGCCGCGCTCGACATCGGCCTGGCTCTGTTCATGGCGGTGGCTCCTCACGCCTTCTACCGGGCCATCGGGCCGTTCGGGGTCAGCAACTCCCACTACGTCCGCGATGTCGCGACGTTCTACGGAGCCGTCGGGATCGTCATGGCGATGTCCGTCTCGAGGTCCTCCTGGCGCGCCCCGGTGCTGGCTGTCTCGACGATCCAGTTCGCTCTCCACAGCCTCAATCACCTCGTCGACATCGCCAAGGCCCATCCCGCCTGGGCGGGCTACGCCGACTTCTTCTCCCTGCTGGCCGGAACCGCCATCCTGGCCTGGCTGTGGCGCATCGCCACCCTCGCCGACAGGGGTGAAGCGTCGCGGTCCGCCCCACGTCCCCTCCCGACGCCTCAAAGGAGCCCGATATGAGCCGCATGGAAGGCCGTTCGCCCAAGGGAAGCCCTGTGGTGGGAATGACCTACCGGGCAGCACGCCGCGAAGTGCGGCGGATGACCGGAAAGCCGCTGCTGACGCCCGACATCCCCATCCGGGCCCATCGCCTCTCGCTGCTGTTCGGCTACGGCGCGCTCGAGAAGGCCGCCGCCTCGCGACCGCGCGTCCCTGAGCATCTCCGAGCGCTTGCGGTGCTGAAGTCGGCCGTCATGCAGGGCTGCGAGATGTGCCAGGACATCGGCTCGTTCGAGGCACGGGCAAAGGGAGTCGGCGAGGACCAGCTCCGCGAGCTCCACCGCTACGGCGAGAGCGAGCGGTTCGACGAGCTCGAGCGCCTGGTCCTCGACCTGGCCGTCGGGATGACCGTCACGCCGGTTCAGGTCGACGACGAGCTGATCGCCGCATTGCGAATCCATCTCGAGGACTCCCAGCTGGTCGAGCTGGTCAACCTGATCGCCCTGGAGAACCTCCGCTCGCGCTTCAATGCGGCCTTCGATCTCGGGGCCGCCGGGTTCAGCGACGGGATGGCCTGCGCCCGCTTGGAGCCGGATACGACGGCTCGCCGGGTAACCCAGACGGCATGAGGATCTTCCTGGCAGGAGCAACCGGAGCGATCGGACGCCAGCTCGTGCCGATGCTGATCGCCGCGGGGCACGAGGTGACCGGCACGACCCGCTCGGGCGAGCGAGCCGAATGGCTGCGCTCGCAGGGAGCCCGGGCCGCCGTCCTCGACGCGCTGGACGAGACCGCCGTCGCGGCGGCCGTCACCGAGGCGGCACCCGAGGCGGTGATCCACCAGCTGACCTCGATCCCCCACCGGCTGGATCCACGGTCGATCGAGCGGGACTTCGAGCTGAACGACCGGCTTCGCTCGGAGGGCACCCGGATCCTCCTCTCGGCCGCCCGGGGCGCGGGCGCCCGGCGGATCATCGCCCAGTCGATCGCCTTCTCCTACGCGCCGACCGCCCCCGGGACACTCCACGCCGAGAGCGACCCGCTGCTCGACGATGAGAGCTCGCCCGCCAGCTTCCGCCGCTCGGCGGCATCGCTGCGCTCGCTCGAGAGCCAGGTGCACGAGGCCGGAGGAATGACGCTCCGCTACGGCTACTTCTACGGGCCCGGCACAGCGATCTCCTCGACCGGATCGACCGGCCAGGACGTAGCCCGCAGGCGCCTTCCGGTGATCGGAGGCGGAACGGGAGTCTGGTCGCTGATTCACGTCCGGGACGCCGCCGCAGCAACCGTCTCGGCCCTCACCAGGGGAGAGAGCGGCGCCTACAACATCGTCGACGACGAGCCCGCCCGCGTCTCGGAATGGATCCCCGCCCTGGCGGAGGTGCTCGGAGCTCGCCCGCCCCGCCGGGTCCCTGCGCTCATCGCCCGGCCGCTCGCCGGGGCCTACGGCATCGCCGCGATGACCCGCGCTCAGGGCGCCGACAACGCCAAGGCCCGGCGCGAGCTGGGCTGGGAGCTCGGGTACCCGAGTTGGCGCCGGGGGTTCGCAGAGGCCCTCGGGTAGCCGGCCGGCCTAACGGCGGACGACCAGGAGCACCCCCGTGACGAGGAGTACCAGCCCCAGGATCCGCCCCGGCCCGATCGAGGTCTTGGCGATTCCCAGCAGCCCGAACCGGTCGATCACGACGGAGATCACCACCTGCCCCGTGATCACCACGGCCGTCAGGCCGCTGGCTCCGAGGGTCCTCACCGCTTCGAGGGCCACGAACACGTAGACGGCCCCCAGCAGCCCCCCGATCAGGGCCCACCAGGGAACCTGTCCAAGTTTGGCGAAGCTCCCCAGTCCACCGCGCAGGATGAACGAGATCGACACGAGCGCGACGGTGCCGACCAGGAACGAAAAACTGGCGGCCTGGATCGCGCCGATCGACTTGCCCAGGCGGGAGTTGATCGGCGCCTGCATGCCGACCAGGCAGCCGGCGCCTGCCCCCAGCAGGATCGCCAACCCCCGGCTCACTTCGCCTCCAGCCAGTTGGCCCCATGACCGATGTCCACCGCCATCGGCGGCTCGCGGGGCTCCCAGACGGCGACCATCTCGCGCTCGATCAGCTCGCGTGCGGGGCCGATCTCCTCGGGCGGGCCTTCGAAGAGCAGCTCGTCGTGGATCGTCAGCAGCAGCTTCGTCCGCAGCCCTGAGCGCTCAAGTGCGGCGTGGGTGTGGACCATCGCCAGCTTGATGATGTCGGCCGCCGTTCCCTGGATGACCGTGTTGACAGCCAGACGCTCGCCCAGCGTCCGCACCTGGTAGTTGCGGGCCTGCAGCTCGGGGATCTGGCGCCTGCGGCCCCAGATCGTCTTCACGTAGCCCTGCTCCTTGGCCTGCTCGATCGTCGCGGCCATGAACTCGGCGACGCGAGGGAACCGCTCGAGGTAGGTGTCGATGAACTCCTTGGCCTCCTCGCGGGGGATGTTCAGCCGGTCGGCCAGCCCATAGTCGGAGAGCCCGTAGACGATCCCGTAGTTGATCATCTTGGCCTTCGAGCGCATCCCCGGATCGATGTCGGCCTCCTCGACGCCGAAGACGCGTGAGGCGGTCGCCGTGTGGACATCCTCGCCGCGTTTGAAGATCTCCATCAGGGCGTCCTCGCCGGCAGCCTGGGCCAGCACCCGAAGCTCGATCTGGGAGTAGTCCGCGGAGATCAGGATCGACCCCGGCTCGGCCTCGAAGCAGCCGCGGATCTCGCGCCCCAAAGCCGTTCGGACGGGGACGTTCTGCATGTTCGGGTTGGTGCTCGACAGACGGCCCGTCTGAGCCACCGCCTGCAGGAACGTCGTGTGGATCCGCGAGGCCCCGTCGACCATCTCGGGAAGCACGTCGAGGTAGGTCTTGATCAGCGTCGAGAGCTCCCGCCAGCGCTCGATCTTCGGCACGATCTCGTGCTCCTCGCGGATCGCCTGCAGCACGCGGGCATCGGTCGAGAAGCCCGTCTTGCCGCGGCGCTTGCGCGACAGCCCCAGGCGGTAACAGGATCTCACCAAGCTGCTGCGGCGAGCCGATCGTGAACTCCGTGCCCGCCAGGGCGAAGATCTCACGTTCAAGACCGTCGATCTCGTTCCTGACCCGCGTTGTGATCTCGGCCAGGCGCTCCAGGTTCAGACGCACCCCCAGCAGCTCGAGATCCCGAAGCACCGGCACGAGCGGCAGCTCGATCTCCTCCATGACCGCCTCGAGCCCCCGCTCGGCGATCTGCTCGCGCTGCCAGTCGGCCAGCGCCCCCAGGAGCACCGCCTCCGCGGCGAGGGGGTCGTCCAGGTCGCTGGCCAGGCCGCGCTCCTCGCAGAGCTCGGCGAAGGGGTATCCCCGGCGGGCCGGCTCGAGCAGATAGGCCCCCAGCAGCGTGTCGTGAACGAGCTTCTCGGGGACGACCCGCAGGGCCTTGGCATCGTGGGCCACCACGCCCCTGCCGGCACATGCCGCGACGACCTCCTCGGGACCGGCGCACTCGCCCGCCACGACGCTTCCGCCGCAGGCAGCCGCGAAGCGCCATGCGGGACCTTCGGCGAACAGCTCCCCCTCGGGCGCCTCGGCCGCCTGGACGACCAGACATACCTCACCGCCCTCCCCCCCCAGCCGCGCGATGTCGGCGGGAGAGCCGGCCCGGAGCACTGCCGTGAGCGTCACCTCGCTGGTCGAGGCGGGCGCCGCCACGTCAGGGTCCCCCAGAGCCTCCTCCAGGCGCCGTAGCGGGTCTCTGAGCTCGTACTCGCGGAATACCTCGCGGACGCGGGAGCGGTCAGGCTCGCGGGCCGCCTCGACGGAGATGTCCAGATCGACCTCGAGGTCGCGCTTGACGGTCGCCAGCTCGCGGGACATGCG
>Ga0265327_10005878_pt1 | contig 10026 bp, 17 predicted proteins | sample 41621metaG_FD_202089 | JGI IMG/M metagenome (GOLD analysis project Ga0265327, IMG submission 202089) | Rhizosphere microbial communities from Carex aquatilis grown in University of Washington, Seatle, WA, United States - 4-16-21 metaG | ecosystem: Host-associated > Plants > Roots > Rhizosphere... | reverse complement strand
GGCGACAATGACGTCACCAACTCCAGCGTATCGACGACGGGTACCACCAAGCACACGAATGCATAGGATTTCCTTTGCACCGCTGTTGTCGGTTACAAGTAGTCGGGATTCTTGCTGGATCATTCTTCTTCCTCGGCTTTCTTAGCCTTCTTTGCTACTGGCTTCTTGGCCGGTTCTTCAGCAGGCTTCTCAGCCTTTACCGGGTGTTCAGCTGCGCCAGGTTCTTCTTCCTTAGTAATAGAAGCGACCGTCTGGTCAGCACTGATAGCAGCCTTTTCCAAAATTGCGGATAGCAAGTAACGCTTGCGGGCGCTCAATGGACGAGTCTCAGTGATTGAAACTTTGTCGCCTATCTTGGCTTCGTTCTTCTCATCATGTGCCATAAAGCGCTTGGTAACGGTGTACTGTTTCTTGTACAGCGGGTGTGTCTTACGAGTCTGGATGGCCACAACAATGGTCTTGTCAGTCTTGTCTGAGGCTACAATGCCTGTGAGTGTCTTAGCCATTACTTGGCCTCCTTAACTGCGGCTTCGCCTAATGAGACAAACCTACGGTTTTTCTCATCGCGCAGGGTTTGGAATGAATCCAAACTCTGGCTGCTCTTTTCCCTAACTTCAGTGTAGGCAGTCATTATTTTGCCTCCTTTACGAGCTCTTCGCTTAATACGGTCAGTATGCGGCTGAGATCTTTACGTTTGTTACGAAGCAACCGAACATTCTGGACTTCACCCATGTGCAGACGACGGCGCAGTTCGATGATTTCTTCGCGAAGCTTAGTACTTTCCTTAGTCAGGTCAGTGGTCGATAGCTTGCGGATTTCAGCGATTTTCATCTCTTAGCCCTCATCCTTTACCAAGAATTTAGTCTTAACCGGAAGTTTGTGACCAGCTAGGCGCATCGCTTCTCGAGCGATGTCTTCCGGAACACCCTGCATCTCGAACAAGATTGTTCCAGGTCGGACCTTGGCGACGAAGAATTCCGGGTTGCCTTTGCCGCTACCCATCTTAACGTCCTGCGGCTTACGAGTAACCGGAGTGTGCGGAAAGATGCGAATCCAAATCTTACCGCCGCGCTTGATGTAGCGGGTCATGGCCTGACGAGCAGCTTCGATCTGGCGTGATGTGATGCGCTCGCTGCTTTGCGACTGTAATGCGTAGTCGCCAAAGGCAATCTCATGCCCCGAAGAAGCAACGCCGGTAATCCGGCCCTTACGTACCTTGCGGTATTTTTGTCGCTTCGGCATCAACATTAGACTGTCTCCCCTTTGTAGATCCAAACCTTAACACCAATAATGCCAGCGGGAGTACGGGCGTCAACTTTGGCGTAATCTATATCAGCACGAATGGTGTGCAGCGGAACACTGCCAGCTACTTCTTTTTCACGGCGTGACATTTCAGCACCATTCAATCTACCGGCAACCTGGATACGAATACCCTTAGCACCAGAGCGCATAGTTGCTGCTGATGAAGACTTGATAGCACGTCGGAAAGAAATACGACGCTCCAGCTGGTGAGCGATGTTCTCAGCGACCAGTTTAGCGTAGAGTTCCGGCTTCTTGACTTCCTCGATGTTAACGCGGGTCTGAACACCATAAATGCCTTCAATAGTAGCTTTGAGTTCTTGTGCGCCAGTACCACCACGACCGATAACCACACCGGCCTTAGCCGTGTGAATAGTGACAGTGACGATGTTTGGCGAACGTTCAATATCAACCTTGTTGATAGCAGCACGGCTACCAAGCTTTTTATCGATCATGCGACGTACTTCAAGATCCTGCGTCAGGTATTTCGCGTATTCGCGCTTGTTTGCGAACCATTTGCTACGCCAGTCCTTATTGACCTGGAGACGCATTGAAATCGGATTTACTTTTTGTCCCATCTATTTGGTCTCCTTCTTCACTTTAGGTGCGGCTTTGACAGTTGCGGCAGGCTTCTTCGGTACGCGCTTTTCGCCATCGACAACCACATGAATATGGCTGGTGCGGCGCTGGAACGGTAAGGCACGGCCGCGAGCGGCAGGACGATAACGCTTCAGACGAACGCCCGGTGTTACGGAAATCTCTACGATACGCAGGGTATCAGGCTTCAGCATGTGGTTGTGATCAGCATTTGCACGGGCACTCTCGATAACTTTCATGACCGGCAACGCGCTAGCGCGCGGGGTGTGCGAAAGAATCACCAATGCATCTGCAACAGTGCGGCCACGAACAAGACCGGCAACGACGCCGACTTTTCGCGGGCTCATCCTGACTCCTTTAGCTGTTGCGTGTACTGACATAATTATCCTTATTTGCCCTTCGCTAACTTACCGCCATGGCTACGAAACTTGCGAGTCGGTGAAAACTCTCCAAGTTTGTGGCCGACCATGTTCTCTGTAATGAATACTGGGACATGCACTTTGCCGTTGTGCACCGCGATGGTGCGGCCGACGAATTCCGGAGAAATAGTAGACGAACGCGCCCAAGTCTTAATGATGGTTCGGTCTTCACTTCCCAAAGCATTAACTTTCTTGGCAAGCTTCGGGTCTACAAATGGTCCTTTTTTCAGTGATCTAGACATGTCGTTCTCCAATGTTTTCTTTTCGACCTACTCTGACTAATAGATACTCGGCACAGCGCTCAGCAGAAACGGCAGCAACAGGCGTGTAACCGCCAGCAGCTTCATAAGCGATTTTTTTCCATTGTATGACATCTGCGAGCGGCCTTTGCATAGCAGCATATGCCATTTCTTCTCCGACGACAGACTGAATCCCATCTCTTTCAAATGGATTAGCGGTCCCCGTGGCGTGGAAAACACTTGAATCCACTAATTCGGTTGCACTTTGCTCTAAGCCTAGTAAATCAACAAAAGCCATCTCTTATCTCCTCTTCGCCTGGTGACGTGTTCTGACAATGAACTTATTAGATGTCTTGCGGCGACGGGTCTTGTAACCCAGTGTCTTTTGACCCCATGGTGTGCGTGGATCCTTAGCGGTACCGTGACGACCACCATCTCCACCGCCGTGCGGGTGATCGACTGCATTCATAACGACACCTCGGACGCCCGGGCGGATACCCTTGCGACGGTTACGGCCAGCTTTGCCAATCTTGATGTTCTGATGCTGCTCGTTGCCGACAGAACCGATGCTGGCCATGCATTCTTGTAAAACCATACGAACTTCGCCACTTGGTAAACGAAGCTGTGCGTACGTACCTTCTTTGGCGACCAGCTGGATACGGCTGCCGGCGCTGCGTGCAAGCTGTGCACCGCGGCCGGGAACCAATTCGATAGCGTAGAGGACACTTCCTACTGGAATGTTCTTCAGTGGCAGACGGTTGCCGTTTTCAATCGGTGCTTCATCGTTGCTTTCGATCTTTTGACCAACTTTCATGCCTTTGGCAGCAATAATGTAGTGGTAGGTGCCACTCTGGTCCTTGATACGGGCGATGCGCGCACTGCGGTTTGGGTCGTATTCGATGGCTTCGATAGTTGCCATCGTACCAGGAGCGAGGCTGAAGTTTACCAAACGGTAGAACTTCTTAGCGCCACCACCACGGTGACGAACAGTGATGCGACCTTGGTTGTTACGGCCATTGGTGCGGTTTTTTACAACTAACAGGGAGCGGACAGGCTTCTTGGTGGTAATCTCACTCATGTCCTGCGTGGTCATACCACGTCGGCCGGGAGTAGTTGGATTGTAGGTCTTAATAGCCATTACTTTTTGTCCTTCTTAGGGGCAGGTGCTTTGCGGCGCAGGATGCCTTTCTTGGGCTTTTCAACCTTTTCGGCTTCTTTGGCTGCTGCTTTATCTACTTGCTTCTGGACCTTTTCTGCCTTGGCTTCAGCTTCTTCGTCAGCCGCAAATACTGGGATGTTCTCGCCAGCTTTAACAGTTACGTAGGCTTTCTTGATATCAGAACGGCTACCGCGGACGAATTTACCGCGTCGATTGACAAACGTACGCATCTTCTTGCCCTTAACATTCGTCATATTGACAGATACAACCGTTACCTTGAACTGTTCTGCGACAGCATCGGCAACAGTCAGCTTGTTAGCACTTTTATCAACCTCAAAGACATACACATTCGCCTCCTGGCTGAGTGCGTAGGCCTTTTCGCTGAGGCGGGGCTTCAGTACGAGACTCATTATTCAGTCTCCTTTGACTTGCCATTCAGACGATCTGTAACGGCTTCGAGCGATGCTTTGGTAAAGACAATCTTATCAGCGTTCAATACATCGTAAACATTCAGATAATCAGCACTTACCAACAGAACATTGTCGAGATTCTTAGTGGAACGGACAAGTTCTGGCGTCTTGTTTTCACTGACTAAAAGTGTGGCACGCTCGGCACCAATCTTTTTAAGCATTGCTGCAGCCGGCTTAGTCTTGCCATCTTTACCATCAAAAGCTTCGATTACGACAATCTTGTCTGAGTCTGCGGCCAGCGAGAGTGCTTGGCGGATGGCTTGGCGCTTAGCATCAGTGCTAAGACGGTGCGTGTAGTTCTGGTCACCAGTCGGGCCAAAGGTAATACCTCCGCCGCGCCAGATAGGTGAGCGGATAGAACCGACACGTGCACGACCAGTACCCTTTTGACGCCATGGCTTAATACCACCACCGCGAACTTCACCACGCTTCTTGGTCTTAGCAGCCGCAGAACGGCCGTTAGCCAAATAACCGATGTAGGCTTGTTTCAGCAGTTCGTGACTCGAGACTTCTATGCCAAATACGGCTTTATCCAACTTGGCTGGTGCAGTTGCTTTGGTTCCCGTCTTGGTGAAAGTTGCCACAGACATTACTTAGCACCTTTCAGCAGGACGATACCTTTGCGTGGCCCTGGCACAGCACCAGTGACACCGACTACACCGAGCTCGGTGTTGATAAGGGCAACTTTAAGGCCTCGGACTGTGACGCGCTCATGACCCATCTGACCGGCCATCTTTTTGCCCTTAAAGATATGCTGCGGATACATTGAACCGATAGAACCAACTTTACGAGTATTCCCCTTACCACCATGTGTTTTACGCTGACGATGGAAGTTGTGACGCTTGATAGTACCAGCCCAACCTTTACCTTTACTGATACCAGTTGCCGAAACATCATCGCCAACTGAAAAGACCTCGGGGCTGAGGCTTTCGCCGACCTTGAGGTCTTCAGTAATTTCATCGATGCGGAATTCGCGTGTAATCTTCGGCATCACACCAGATTTCTTAAAGTGACCAGCCTGGGATTTGCCAAGTTTCTTGTTCTCGCCCGTTCCAAGCTGGACAGCTGTATAACCGTCAATTTCTTCAGTTTTGACCTGAGTAATAACATTCGGTTCGACAGCCAGTAAGGTAATAGCTAACAAACTGCCGTCTTCCTGAACGGTAGATGTCATACCAACTTTTCGGGTGATTAGTGCTTTCACGTGACCTCTGTTATTGCATAGTTTTTCAATAAAAATCCTTGGTAACCGGCGGTATCTGTTACGTGTGTTTCAGACCTACCAAATCACCAAGTTTTTATGCAAAACTGAATGATATACCGTGACAGATTAGCACATCTGTCTTACACCTGTCAATCCGTTGTTTATTCTACACTGCTAGTAGAGCGTGATATAAAGACCCAGAGGAGCCCAGAAGCCGATGAGCATCGCTACGAGAAGAATGGCGTATTCTATCTTGCGATCGATTGCGAAGTGTTCCCTGGTAGTAAAAATAAGGCCGATGATGAATCCGATAGGTATCGGTATCTGTGTGCCGTGGCGATCAATCTTTATCCAGATAGAACCGAGAACTATATAAAGTACGAGTTTCAGCAGAAAGATGCTGTCGAGTTCTTGCGGCTGCTTTTTAGATTTTTTGTGTTTCGCTTTAGCCATAAGCGCTATTATATACCATCTAGATTTGCAGACTAGTATTGCAAAACCTCAAAGTCTACTTAAATAATCATCCTGTTCCGTGTCGTATGGTGGTTGTGGCGACATTGGTGGCAATGTTTTGTCCAGAACCGACACCAGTGCAGAGCTCACCATATCAACAACGCCAAATGTTAGCCGTGTGGCAATCATGCCAACTTGTCTGCTTAGCTGAAATACGTCACTGATCTGTTGTGTGATATTTTCTGCAAAATTATTGCTTTCTGCCATTGCCTGGTCCTAATAAAACGCGCTTGCGAATATTTTACATCTTAATTTCAGCGTCGCAACCGGCTGGCAGACTGAGGTTCATCAAGCTATCGATGGTCTTCGGTGTCGGGTCGAGGACGTCGATGAGGCGTTTGTGAACGCGCATTTCGAACTGTTCGCGGCCTTTTTTGAATACGTGCGGGCTTTTGATAACCGTGTAGGTTGTGCGTTTGGTCGGAAGCGGGATTGGGCCGGCAATCGTTGCGCCGGTACGCAGTGCAGTGTCAACAATCTGCTTCGCAGACTGGTCAATAACTTTGTGGTCATATGCTTTTAGGCGGATACGAATCCGCTGGTTAGTACTGGCGTCTGGTTTCTTAGCTGGTTCTTCGGCAGCCATAATTATTGCTCCTTGTGATGTAACATCTTTGGGTTGTTATAGAGAACAATTCCAACGACTTTTAGTCATCACGATTAGTTTACAGATACGATTGTACAATATTATACGATAAATGAAAAGAGCGCCTGTTTTGGGCGCTCTTTATTTGGCTTCTCGGTTACTATTTTGTAACTTTTGTAACGACACCAGCACCGACGGTACGGCCACCTTCGCGGATAGCGAAGCGTAGACCTTGTTCCATGGCGATTGGCTGGAGCAGCTTAACCTTGAAGGTGATTGTGTCACCAGGCATGACCATTTCTTTGTCAGCTGGTAGTTCAACCTCACCAGTTACGTCCGTAGTACGGAAGTAGAACTGTGGCTTGTATCCCTTGAAGAAAGGAGTGTGACGACCGCCTTCTTCCTTAGTCAGGATGTAGACTTCAGCGTCAAATTCAGTGTGCGGAGTGATAGTACCTGGCTTACAGAGCACCTGACCGCGTTCGATGTCTTCACGCTCAATACCGCGAAGCAGTACACCAACATTGTCGCCAGCTTGTCCCTGGTCAAGATTCTTTTTGAACATCTCAACACCGGTAACGACAGACTTCTGTGTGTCCTTAAGACCGACAATTTCAACTTCTTCGTTAACCTTAACGATACCCTGTTCGACACGGCCGGTAGCAACAGTACCACGGCCCTTGATGGAGAATACGTCTTCGATAGGCATCAAAAATGGCTTGTCGAGTTCGCGCTTTGGCTCTGGTACGTTGTCGTCCATAGCCTTCACGAGTTCCATAATGGCATCTTCGTTAGCAGCATCACCTTCGAGCGCCTTGGTAGCAGAGCCCTTGATGATAGGAGCGTTCTCATCGAAACCATTCTTTGCGAGCAGTTCGCGGATATCCATTTCTACCAGTTCGATAAGTTCTGGATCAGCAAGGTCCATCTTGTTCAAGAAGACCAAGATATAAGGAACACCAACCTGCTTCGCAAGCAATACGTGCTCACGAGTCTGTGGCAGCGGACCATCGTTGGCAGCAACCACGAGGATAGCACCATCGATCTGAGCAGCACCGGTAATCATGTTCTTGACGTAGTCGGCGTGACCAGGCATGTCGACGTGCGCGTAGTGGCGCTTCTCTGACTCGTATTCCTGGTGAGAAGTAGCGATGGTGATACCACGCTGCTTTTCTTCAGGAGCGTTGTCGATTTGGTCATATGCAACTGGCTTGTTCACATCGCTCGGAAGTTTCTTTGCGAGGACAGCCGTGATAGCTGCGGTTAGGGTAGTTTTACCATGGTCAACGTGGCCCATAGTACCAACGTTTACATGAGGCTTGCTGCGGTCAAAATTTTCTGCCATTTTGGTTCCTTCTCTTATCAGTTAATTGTCACATTTAGCACGGGTATAGAATAACCCACGCAAGTTACCAGAGTATATTAGCGAATCCTAAGAAGTTTGTAAAGGGTTAATGATGGTTATTCCGGCTAAACTATAAAATGATGCTTAGCAAGAAACGCCGACAGCGCGCTACGCACTGTAGGCAACGACTCCAAATACTCAACAGCACTATCTACCGTAACCATATCGCCCCTGGCAAGTGCAGCACTGGCCATTGATCGCGTCATTCGTGTTTCAATCTTAAGTGATTGTTTTGCAGAGTTCTTTTGGGGCGAGACCATTTCAGAATAAGCCACCACCCTACCACCGATACTTGCAACCTCTTCTACGGACAATGCTTCCGGGAGCGCTTCAAATACTCCTGGCACGAACTCAGAATGAATTGCGCCAACACCTATCTGTGTTAGCTGCAATACAGCATTCGTTGAAATATCTTGCAGTCTATCTTCACAAGTCTCAGCCATAAAAATACTGTATGACTATTTACTATTTTTGGCAATGATGGCTTCAGCTACATTGTTTGGAACATCGGCGTAGTGGTCGAGCTCCATGCTTGAGCTGGCACGTCCCTGAGTAGAACTACGCAAGTTGGTCGTGTAGCCAAACATTTCACCAAGTGGTACGAAAGCAGTTATCTCTTTTATGCCAGCTTGAAGATCTTCCATAGATTCGATGCGGCCGCGCTTGGAGTTCAGGTCACCGATGACGTCGCCCATGAAGCTTTCAGGGGTTACAACAACGACTTTCATGACTGGTTCAAGTAGTACTGGGCTCGCACTCTTCACGCCAGCCTGCAGCGCCATAGAGCCGGCAATCTTAAAGGCCATTTCCGAGGAGTCCACATCGTGATAGCTGCCATCGTAGAGCTCGGCCTTAATGTCGACTACTGGATAGCCGGCAATCACACCGTTGTTCATCGCTTCAATGATACCCTGCTCAACTGGCTTGATGTATTCGCCAGGAACCACGCCACCCTTGATAGAGTTGATGAATTCGAAGCCCTTGCCCGCTTCGTTCTGTGAAAGGCGCAGCCAGACGTGACCGTATTGCCCACGACCACCAGATTGGCGGACGAATTTACCTTCGGCTTCGATAGCGTCTTTGCGAATCGTTTCACGGTAGGCAACCTGTGGCTGACCGATGTTAGCTTCAACAGTAAATTCACGACTCATGCGGTCAACGAGGATCTCTAGGTGCAGCTCACCCATACCAGAGATAATTGTCTGTCCAGTCTCGTCATCAACCTTGATACGGAAAGTCGGGTCTTCCTCAGCCAAACGCTGCAACGCCAAGCTCATCTTTTCTTGGTCGGCCTTGGTCTTTGGCTCAATCGCGATAGACACAGGTGGTTCTGGGAAGGTAATACTTTCAAGCACTATAGGATGGCCAACGTCACTTAGTGTGTTACCAGTTGTTGTGCCTTTCAGGCCCACAATTGCGGCAATGTCGCCAGCTTCAACTTCAGCTACATCTTCCCGCTTATCAGCCTGCATTCGAACGATACGGCCGACGCGTTCTTTTTCACCAGTCGAACTGTTTAAAACGTAAGAACCAGACTGTAGTTTACCGGAATACACACGGAAGTATGCAAGCTTACCGACGAAGGGGTCAGTCGCAATCTTGAAGGCCAGGCCAGCAAATGGTTCGGCTGCGGACGGTTTGCGCTCAATCTCGTCACCAGTCTTTGGGTTGGTACCCCAAGTAGAACCTCTGTCTAGTGGGCTCGGTAGCAAGTCGACTACAAGGTCGAGAACCTTTTCAACAATGACACCACGACCATCGCCACCAGTAACGGCAAAGAAGTTACCGGAAAGGATTGCGTGGCGGATAGCGGTTTTGATTTCTTCCTCAGACAGACCTTCTTCACCAACTTCGAAGTACTTCTCGAGGATTTTCTCATCTTCGGCAACAGCGTTTTCGACAAGCAGGCTGCGGTATTTCTTGACCTGATCCATCATGTCGGCGGGGATTTCAGTCTCGACGAGCTCTTTATCAGTGAACTCTTTGTAGGTATAGGCTTTCATACCAACAAGGTCGACAACACCATTGATGCTTTGCTCGAAGCCGATTGGTAAGTGGATAGGCAGTGCACGCTTACTTAGGCGAGCGTGGATGGTCTCGAGTGATTTGAAGTAATCGCCACCGGTTTGATTGAT
>Ga0265327_10005877_pt1 | contig 10027 bp, 9 predicted proteins | sample 41621metaG_FD_202089 | JGI IMG/M metagenome (GOLD analysis project Ga0265327, IMG submission 202089) | Rhizosphere microbial communities from Carex aquatilis grown in University of Washington, Seatle, WA, United States - 4-16-21 metaG | ecosystem: Host-associated > Plants > Roots > Rhizosphere >... | reverse complement strand
GTAGGCGCGATTCACGTCCCTTTCAAAAATCTCCCTGTCTCCGACCACCGCAATCGGCTTTTCCTGGCCGCCGTCGAAGTAGTTGTTAATTCCCCATAAAGCAAATGGAATGCCCACCACAACTAACATGACCCAGGCAAATATTCCGTGGGCTTTGTCGCGAATCGCTTGCAGCATATGCCAGAACCTTTTTTGTCTCGTTAAGGAGATGATTTTCTTTCGCCAACAAAAAACCCCGCGACTTTTGAATGTCCGGGGTTTTTCGTTTTGGTTTGGCGGAGCGGACGGGGCTCGAACCCGCGACCCCCGGCGTGACAGGCCGGTATTCTGACCAACTGAACTACCGCTCCAATTTCTTTCTATTGGTGGGTGCTGTAGGGATCGAACCTACGACCCTCGCCTTGTAAGGGCGATGCTCTCCCAGCTGAGCTAAGCACCCTGCTGTTCCCCAACTGATTTGACTAGTTTACAGCATCCTTCAGCGCTTTGCCAGCTTTAAATGAAGGAATTTTCGCCGCCTTGATGGTGATGGAGTTGCCGGTCTGCGGATTGCGTCCTTGGCGCTCGGCTCTTTCCTTCACGCCAAAAGAGCCGAAGCCCACCAAAGAAACTGTCTCCCCTTTTTTCAAAGCCTCGGTGACGGCTTCGAGAACGGCGTCCAACGCGCGACCCGCATCGGACTTGGTCAGGTCGGCTGATTCAGCAATGGCTTCGATAAGTTCCGACTTGTTCATGCATTCCCCCTGTCGATCGTTGATTAAATTTAGGTGTTAGGTTTGTTGTCTACTTCTCAATTCCTGCACAGCCATTGCCACGCCAGAAACCTTGTGCCGGTCAATTTAGCAGTTGGACAAAACCACTGTCAAGGCGCATTGCGCCTAAGTTGGAGCCATTTTGGGGCGGTTTGCGCAATGCAGTCGATCCAGAGCTATCGCTGTTGGCAAATGGCTCTATTGACGGCAGATTAGTGCGCGGTTATCGCCGCCCCCGCCGGCTGCTTGGCCGCGCATTCGGCCTCGACAGCAACGGGAAGGTCGGGTAGGGGCTCTGGCATCCTTTGCAAAGCCAGGGCCAAGACTTCGTCTATCCAGCGGACGCTGATGATTTTCAAGTCCTGCTTGATGTTTTCCGGGATTTCCGCCAAGTCTTTCTCGTTTTCGCGGGGGATTAATACGGTGTCGATGCCACCCCGGTGCGCGGCGAGCAGTTTTTCCTTGAGGCCGCCGATAGGCAGCACCTCCCCGCGCAGCGTGATTTCCCCCGTCATGGCGACATTGGAGCGCACCGCAATCTTGGTCAGCGCGGACACCAAGGCCGTACACATGCCAATGCCTGCGCTGGGGCCGTCTTTCGGCGTGGCACCTTCGGGGACATGGATATGGACATCGTTTTTCTGGTAGAAGGCGGGGTCTATGCCCAGAATGTTGGAGCGGCTACGGGCCACCGTCATGGCCGTGTGGATGGATTCCTGCATGACTTCGCCGAGCTTGCCGGTGTAAGTCTGCTTGCCGGTTCCCTGCATGATTGCCGCCTCAATGGTCAGCAATTCTCCGCCCACTTCAGTCCAGGCCAGGCCAGTCACTTGTCCGACTTGGTCATTCTCCTCGGCTCTGCCGTAACGGAAGCGTTGCACGCCTAGATAATCGTCAAGATTGTCTTGAGTCACCTGGATCTTGTTGGCCGAAGGCTCAAGCACGAGGGCTTTGACGACTTTGCGGCAGATTTTGGCGATGTCGCGCTCCAGGTTACGCACGCCGGCCTCGCGGGTGTAATAGCGAATGATGCCCCGCACCGCCGATTCCTCGATCTCGATTTCCCGTTCTTGCAAACCATTGTTTTTGATTTGCTTGGGGATCAAGTAACGCAGGGCGATGTTGATCTTCTCCTCTTCCGTGTAGCCAGCGATACGGATCACTTCCATGCGGTCTAGCAGCGGGGCGGGAATGTTCATCGTGTTGGCCGTGGCGACAAACATGATCTCGGACAGATCGAAATCAACTTCCAGATAATGGTCGTTAAATGTGTGGTTCTGCTCCGGGTCCAACACTTCGAGTAGCGCGGAAGCCGGGTCGCCACGGAAATCCTGCGCCATCTTGTCGATCTCGTCGAGCATGAACATGGGGTTGCGGGACTTCACCTTGGATAGGTTTTGCAGGATTTTGCCCGGCAGCGAGCCGATGTAAGTGCGCCGATGGCCGCGAATCTCGGCTTCGTCGCGTACGCCGCCCAAAGCCATGCGCACGTATTTGCGGTTAGTGGCGCGGGCGATAGACTGGCCCAGGGAGGTTTTGCCGACGCCGGGCGGCCCGACCAGGCAAAGGATGGGGCCTTTGAGCTTCTTGACGCGATTTTGCACCGCCAAGTATTCGAGGATGCGCTCCTTCACTTTTTCCAGCCCGTAGTGCTCGGTCTCCAGGATCTCCTCGGCTTTTTTCAGGTCGAGGCTGACCTTGGTGCGCTTTTTCCAGGGCACGCCGACCATCCAGTCGATATAATTGCGCACCACCGTGGCTTCCGCTGACATCGGCGACATCAGCTTGAGCTTGTTCAGCTCGGCCTCGGCCTTGGCCTTGGCGGCCTCGGGCATGCCCGCCTTGTCGATCTTGCGCGCCAGCTCTTCGATTTCGTTGGGCACGTCTTCCATTTCCCCCAGTTCCTTTTGGATGGCTTTCATCTGCTCGTTCAGATAATACTCGCGCTGGTTCTTTTCCATCTGCTGCTTCACGCGGCCGCGGATGCGCTTTTCCATCTCCAGCATGTCGACCTCGTTTTCCATCAAGGTCATCAATTTTTCCAGCCGGCCGGCCACGTCGTTCATTTCGAGGATGGCCTGCTTATCCTCGATCTTGATCGTCATGTGGGCCGCGATGGTGTCCCCCAGTCGGCTGGGGTCGTCAATGCCTGACAGGGAATTCAGTACTTCGGGCGGGATGCGTTTGTTCAGTTTCACATATTGGTCGAAGGTGTTGATGGCCGTCCGCGCCAACACCTCAAACTCTTGCTCGGTCAGATCCATTTGATCGTGTAGCGGGACGACCGCGGCAACGTAATGCTTGCCAGCGGCACGGTATTTCTCCACCGCGCAGCGCTGGTTGCCTTCGACCAGGACTTTCACGGTGCCGTCCGGCAATTTCAACAATTGTAGGATGTTGGACAAGGTTCCCACCTCGTACAGATCCTGGAACCCAGGGTCGTCGTTTTCGGCGTCTTTCTGCGCGACCAGCATGATTTGCTTGTTGTCCCGCATGGCGCTTTCCAGCGCCTGGATCGACTTGTCCCGACCGACAAACAGCGGAATCACCATGTGCGGATAAACCACCACGTCACGTAGCGGCAGCACGGGAACCCATTTTTCCGCTTGGAGAATATTTTCAGGCAATGCGTTTTCCATAGGGGGAAACCTTTGAGGTAGCTGTAAGGAGCAATTCGATGAATATGCGGCCCCGCCTCGATTCACGAGAGGCGGGGCCGCACTAAAACCTCATCCTCCGAGCATGAGGAAAGCAGGATCGCCAAAGAAAAAAGGGGGGGCTCGAAGGCTTATTCCCGAGAGGCCACTTGCTTTTCGTCGCTTTTGTAAATCAGGTAGGGCTGGGTTTCTCCCTTCACTACCTTGTCGTCGATGACTACTTTGGAGATGTGGTCTGTGGAGGGCAGTTCGTACATGGTGTCGAGCAATGTGTGCTCAAGGATGGTGCGAAGCCCCCGTGCCCCCGTTTTTCTTTCCATGGCGCGCTTGGCTATGGATTTGAGGGCGTCATCGCGGATTTCAAGTTCGCAACCTTCCATTTCAAACAGCTTTTTATACTGCTTGACCAAGGCGTTTTTGGGTTCGGTCAAAATTTTGACCAGCGCGTCTTGATCCAGCTCTTCCAGCGTGGCGACCACCGGCAGGCGTCCAACAAACTCGGGGATAAGCCCGTAGCGGATCAAGTCTTCAGCTTCCACATCAGCCAATATCTCGCCTACGTTGCGCCGCTCGTCCTTGCTTTTGACATCGGCGGAAAAGCCAATGCCGCCTTTATCGGAGCGGGCGCTGATGACTTTGTCCAGGCCGGCAAAGGCACCGCCGCAAATGAATAATATATTGGCGGTGTTGACTTGCAGAAATTCCTGTTGGGGATGCTTGCGTCCGCCCTGCGGCGGCACCGAGGCGACCGTGCCTTCGATCAGTTTGAGCAGCGCTTGCTGCACACCTTCGCCGGACACGTCGCGGGTGATGGAAGGATTGTCGGATTTACGCGAAATCTTGTCGATTTCGTCGATGTAGACAATGCCAGACTCGGCCTTGGCCACGTCGTAATCGCATTTCTGGAGGATTTTCTGGATGATGTTTTCCACGTCCTCGCCCACGTAGCCCGCCTCGGTGAGCGTCGTCGCGTCGGCAATGGTGAAGGGCACGTCCAGCAGCCGGGCCAGCGTTTCCGCCAGCAGCGTCTTGCCGGAGCCGGTCGGGCCGATCAGCAGGATGTTGCTTTTCGCCAGTTCGACTTCGTGTTTACGGCCCTGCGACCGCAACCGCTTGTAGTGGTTGTACACAGCCACTGCCAGGATGCGTTTGGCTTTTTCCTGACCAATCACGTACTCGTCGAGGACGGTCTTGATTTCCTTGGGCCGGGGCAGTTTGTCCGAGTTTCCGGAGACATTTTCCTGCAATTCCTCGCGAATGATGTCGTTGCACAACTCCACGCATTCGTCGCACACGAAAACGGCCGGCCCGGCAATCAGTTTCCTGACTTCGTGCTGGCTTTTTCCGCAAAAAGAACAGTAAAGAAGCTTGCCGCTTCCTTCCTTGCCACTTTTGTCGTCACTCATAATTACCCCCTAACCTCATTCGGATGCCCCGCTTCTATCACGACATCGCCATCATCACAATACATCGCGGCCACGCGGGCCTGCACGGCGCATGGCCTGTCACGGGGCTCAGGCCGCCGGTGCTTGGCGGTTGCTGAGAACCTTGTCGATTAGACCATACTGGACGGCATCTTCACCACTCATAAAGTTGTCGCGGTCGGTATCGAGTTGGATCTGTTCTATCGGCTGGCCGCAGTGCTTGGCCAGGATTTTGTTCAAACGCTCGCGCACGGCGAGAATTTCCTTCGCGTGTATCTCGATGTCGCTGGCCTGTCCCGAGAAGCCGCCCAAGGGCTGGTGGATCATCACCCTGGAATGCGGGAGGCTGTAGCGTTTTCCGGCGGCGCCGCCGGCCAGCAACAAAGCGCCCATGCTGGCGGCCTGGCCGATGCACAGCGTGCTGACGTCGGGTTTGATGAACTGCATGGTATCGTAAATAGCCAGTCCCGCCGTCACCAAGCCGCCCGGCGAGTTGATGTAGAGGTGGATGTCCTTGTCGGGGTTTTCCGACTCCAGAAATAACATCTGGGCGACCACCAGGTTTGCCATGTAATCTTCGACTTGGCCCACCAAAAAGATGACGCGCTCTTTGAGCAGGCGCGAGTAGATGTCGAACGCCCGTTCACCGCGGGCGGATTGCTCGATGACAATGGGCACAAGCCCGCCAGCGGCATGGATGTCATTATGTTTCATGCGTTCTCCTGTGGGAAGTTCACACCGCTTCAGGCCGGAATGGCTTGGGCAGGTTGTTGCATCAGTTCTTTGAAACCGATGTTGAGTTCGGTGACTTTCGCCTTTGCGAGGATGAGATCAACTACCTGATCCTCAATGACCATGTTTTGCACTTGGGCCAGTTGATCGCGATTGGAATAATACCAGTTCACCACTTCCGCCGAGTCTTCATAGCTTAAAGCCAATTCTTCGATGGCTGCGCGCACACGGCCAGCATCGACCTTCACTTGATTGGCTTCAATGATCCGGTTGAGCAGCAAGCCTAGGGCCACGCGGCGGCGGGCCAAGGGCTTGAAATGCTCGGCGGCGGCGGCGTTGTCGAAGGGCTGCTTGCGTTTTTTAGCCTCTTCTTGATAGGAGGCGATCAGGCTTTTCAATTCTTCATTCACCAAAACGTCCGGCAGGGTCAGCCCCTCGTTGCGCCGGTACAGTTCTTCCATCGCGGAATCCTTGGATTTTGCGCTCAACGCCCGCTTCATTTCACGTTCCATGCTGGTTTGGATTTCGCTGCGGAAGGCCGCCACATCGCCGTCTTCGACGCCAAAGTTCGCCACAAATTCCGCATCCAATTCTGGCAGGCGGCTTTGTTCGATTTTGATGACCTCGACCGAAAAATCGGCGGACTTGCCCGCCAGCCTTTCCACGCCGTAATCCTGCGGGAAGTTCAGGTTGAAGGATTTGTGCTCGCCGGCGAGGGCTCCGATCAATTCTTCCTCGAAGCCTGGAATCAACTGCTTGGAGCCTAAAACCACGGGAAAGTTTTCTACTTTGCCATTGGTGAAATCTTCCCCTTCCGTTTTGCCTTCAAAATGGACGGTGGCGCGGTCTCCCAAGGCCGCAGGCTGGTCGGTTTCCTGCCAGGTCTTGCGCTGTTCGCGCAGGCGCAGCAGCATGCTATCGACGTCTTCTTCGGACACCGCGCTGATGTAGCGGTTGACCTCCAACTGGTCCAGGGGAAACAGCACAAATTCAGGCATCACCTCAAAATCGGCCACGTACTTCAAGCCCTGTCCTTCCAAGGACGTTTCGGGCGTGATGCGCGGGCCGGCCACGGGGGTCAACTTTTCTTCGCGCACTGCGTCGTAAAAGCTGGATTGGATCAGCTCCGTCAGCACTTCTTCGCGTACGCCTGGGCCAAAGCGCTTCTGGATCACGCTTTGCGGTGCCTTGCCCGGACGGAAACCATCGAGCTTGACTTTCCCCGCCAAGGATTTGAGTTTTTTTGAGACTTGTTCCTGGATCTTCTCCTCGGGAACCTGGACGGTCATCTTTCTGCTTAATTCGGATGTCGTTTCGATGGAAACTTGCATTTTATGGGATCCTCAAACTGAACTTTTTAGATAAATTTTGGCGACATTCGACGCCAAGCGCACGTCGCCCCCCTGCCTGCGAAGCCCGGCGGGCTTACGGCAAAACATGGCCGGGGAGGGGCCAGAGCGCTCGTTGTTTGGTGCGAATGGAGAGACTCGAACTCTCAAGGGTTGCCCCACTGGAACCTAAATCCAGCGCGTCTACCAATTTCGCCACATTCGCTTGTGAAGTTTTGTGGGATTATACTCTGATTGTCGGCGTTTGCCGACGCGAAATCCACTGACCGGTCGTCGGCGCTCGTGCGAACCAGCCGCGTGGCACCGGCAAAACACAGTGAATCAGGCATCGCCAAAGCTCTATTATAAGTATCTCCCGCGACTTTTTCACCTTTCTCTATGAAGTTTCCGGCAAGCGCTACGCCCTGCGCGGGCGAAGGCGTCATCAAATTCGCTTTGGAGTTCAACCGCGCCCAGCCGCAAGCTTGGGAAAGCATTGCGGAATTGAACGCCTGGCGGCAAATCTTCTTCCGGCTTGGCCTGACCGGCTGCGATCCCGCCCGCTATGGCGGTCTAGCCTACGGCAATGTGAGCCGGCGCGCCGACGGGCGCCGCTTCATCGTCAGCGGCACGCGGACGGGGGCGAAGCAAAGCCTGGGCCCCGCCGATTATTGTCTGGTGCTGGATTTCGACCTGGCCAAGAACTGTCTGTGGGCGGAAGGGCCAGTGGAACCGTCCTCGGAAGCCTTGACCCATGGAGCGGTCTATGACGCCGTCCCGCAGGCGGGATGCGTCATCCATGTCCATTCGCCCGAGATTTGGCGCAATGCCGCGCCGCTGGGAATTCATTTGACCGCTGCGGACATCAGCTATGGCACGCCGGCGATGGGGCGTGCCGTCGGGGTAGCGGCGGCCACCAGCACGACAGGACTCATTGTGATGGGGGGCCACGAAGACGGCGTGCTTGCCTTTGCCGCGCATCCCAGGCAGGCTGGTACGCGCTTGTTGGGATGCCTGGCAAGCGCGGTGGAACTCGAACAGCGAGCTCAAGTCTTAGGCGGCAAGGCTTGACCGTCATGTCGGCTGATGCACGGCCAACCAAACGGTTTCACCCTCCGCTTGTGTCCACTCCACGCGATGGCGCAAGCGGGCGGGAAGATACAGATAATCCCCCGGTGCCAATACTTGGGTTTCTGCTTCTCCCTCGATAGACAAACCCGCCGAGCCTTTCAGTAAGACGACCCATTCGGCATGGTCCTGGTCGAGCCAAACCCCGGCGGGCGTGGCATGGCCGCGGGAGACGATGCGCTCCAACCGGAAACCCGCAGCCTCCAAGAGCGCGTCGAAATGTTCACAGCCCGGATCGGCGGGCAGGTTATCAAAAAGATTGCGTTTTTCCATGGGAAAGCCGAATTTTGGACGAAGCCTTTGGCAAGAACGCCTCCTAGGCGGAGAGCGGGCTTGCCAAAGGCTTCGTGCCTTTATGTTTGGCCGTTCTGCGGTAACGGGTGTGATCCTTGAAAGTGGCGGGGCGATTGGTTTTGTGGGCATGACGGGCGACAGGGTTTCGTCTGCCGCAGGCTGTCGGCGGTTTGGTGTGTTTGCTCATGCAAGACCTCTTTGGTTGTCGTTATGTGGGTGGTTAATCTAAAAAAAAATGGCTGTTCCAAGGATTTAAAATTTTGGCCTAGACCGCCTGTGGGCGTGGCAAATAAATATTGAAAGGCATGCCTTAAACCTTCAGTGGGTCTATTGCTAAGACCGCCTAATCTTGTGGGGGACGGCGGCTTCGCTTGCTTGGCGCGGAATCTTGGACAATGTTTAGTGGATGCGTGTGAAAAATAAAATCAATATTTTCAATGACTTGTGTGACAATTAAAAGCTGACAGGAGGGCCATGGAAAAACGCGAAGAATCCTCATCAGATGACTTTAAGGCCAAGGCAATCGCTTTGCCGGGTAAAAGCCCGCCCCGTTGCCGGGTTGGCAACGGGGTTCTTCGCCGCCTTATTCGGGCGGAGATTGACATTGGGCCAAGGTTATACCGAAAATTCTTCCAAGCGGTGGCCTTGCTCGACAAGCTCGCGCAACCATTTCGGCTTCATGCCGCGCCCCGTCCACTTGTTAGCGGGATTGGCTGGGTTTTGGTATTTCACCGCGACCTTTCCGCCTTTCCTGGGGGAAAGCTTGCTGGGCTCGGAAGATATTTCAACATTCACGCCGATAGAGGAAGCAATCTCTCTGATCTTCGCAATACCTTCTTTGCGCTTGCCTTCTTGCCTGTCGCGCAGCGCTTTTTGAGCGTTATCAATCACAGCGGTGAGCTGCGATTCGGAAAGTTCATGCAGTTCGTTCAGATCAGTTGCCATGGGGGCCTCTTGCAAATTTAAGGGGTTACAGGAATAGTTAGTCTTCAACCAGACGACTTTATTATATGAGATTATTTCCAGAATACAAACCCTATCTTGAAAATATTTTTGCGGCGGTGCGATAGCTTGGCGCTACCCTATCGGAGAAGTCCTTGTCAGGACGCGCGCCTAAGGCAGCCCGCTCGTTTCATCCCTAAATGGGAATCGTTGAGGAAACATCGCTCTCTATTGCGTAGAATATCCAACCTGCGCGGGCGGCCTCCGCTCTGCTTGCCCTTGGAACTCTTACAAAAACCACCCATACCTCATGAATAGGCTAATCCCCCGATCCCCGCTTTCCCCTCCTGTCATCGCCACGCCTGAAGACGCGCAGATTTGGACGTCGCTGTATGGCTGCGGTGATTCCCTTGCTTTGGCGGAAGCCGTAAAAAAAGACCGGCGGCTATATCTTGCCGTAACCCCTGACATGCATACCATGCTCAGGCTTGAGCATGAGTTGCGATTTTTTATTGGGGACGAATTGCCGGTGCTGCAATTCCCCGATTGGGAAACCTTGCCTTACGACGTGTTCTCCCCGTTGCCGGAGATCATCTCGCAACGCATCAAAACCTTGGCCCGCTTGCCAGAAATCCGCTGTGGCGTGCTGGTGGCCACAGCGGCTACGCTGATGCAGCGGCTAGCTCCGCGCACCCATATACTAGCCAATAGCCTGGGCGTGAAGATTGGCGGCCCGCTTAAAATGGACGCCACCCGCAGTCGTCTGGAGA
>Ga0265327_10005876_pt1 | contig 10028 bp, 6 predicted proteins | sample 41621metaG_FD_202089 | JGI IMG/M metagenome (GOLD analysis project Ga0265327, IMG submission 202089) | Rhizosphere microbial communities from Carex aquatilis grown in University of Washington, Seatle, WA, United States - 4-16-21 metaG | ecosystem: Host-associated > Plants > Roots > Rhizosphere >... | reverse complement strand
CGAGAAAGGCGGGTAAGCCGCGACGAAGTAATTGCCAATCTCTGGTTCGCTTTCTGACTTGGGGGATTCAATAACTGCGCTCATGCCGTCAGTCTGATACCTAATCCCCGTACGGGCTTGCCATATCTTGCTCAAAACTTCGCCAATTTTGGCGCATCCCCTCGTAGAAATCCCTTCAGTCCGTCCGGTTCGTGATTGCCTGAGATTCGGGAAATTGCTGCGCCGTTGCCAACATTTGCTAAACGAGTCCCCGATTATCTCGGCGTTTGAGAGGCAATTTCCCTGCGTTTCTCATGCGGTTTTCCATGTTTCCCACAGACTAAACAAAAAACGACACGAGAATGGCAATAGATGGGTAGTTGACGCACCGCGCGAGACTCAGACTGCACGCATTGGTTTACATGACGTGCATCAAAACAAACATATGATCAACGACACCCTCCAACTTCGGCAAACAGCCATCATCAACACGCTGCGCAACTGTCCGCTTCTCGCCGGCCTTCCGGCGGAAGAAATCAATCAGATCGCTTCGTTCTCTTTCTTGAAGATGCTTTCAAAGGGACAATACCTTTTTCGCGAAACCGATCTGCCGATCGGATTCTACATCGTCCAGAGCGGCGCGATCAATCTGCACCGCGTCAACGGCTCAGGAAAAGAACAGATCATCCACATCTTCCGTTCCGGCGAATCATTCGCCGAAGGCACACTCGTCACTGAAGGCGGTTTTCCTGGCGACGCCCGCGCGCTCGAGCCTGCTCAGGTCATCCTCGTTCGCAAATCCGAATTTCTCGCCCTCATTAAACGCCAGCCCGAACTCGCCTTGCGCGTGATGTCAGCGATGAACCTCCATTTTAGCATGGCGATTGCCCAACTCGAAAACCTCATGCTCAACGACGTCGAAACCCGCGTGGCCGATTGGCTCATGCAACGCTGCCCCGATCCCGCAAGTGTCCAGCCCGCCAAGATCGAACTGCGCATGACCAAACGCACTCTCGCCGCCGAACTCGGCACAGTCAGCGAAACATTGTCTCGCACCCTGGCCAAATTCCGCGACCGCCAATTAGTCTACGTAAACGGCAAAAGCGTCACTCTGCTGAACCCATCTCGCATGGCCGCCGAACTGCGCGGCGGGCAATTAGCACGCGTCTAAACCCAACGACACCAGCCAAAACCCATCAAGGCCGCTTCCGGGCGGCCTGTTTTTTGGCGGGCGGACATTTCCGCCCGCAGCAATGTCGGACTCTCTGTGTGCATGGGAAATAACTGGAATAGCACGGAGCGCCCCAATATTTTCTCTGCTACTTAGCAATTCGGATCGCCAATTCTCAAAAATCCGCGCTCAACTCGTGGTTTAACCCAATTGCGTCACTCCGTCTCAGCCGCTTCCGTAGTGAAAATAAAAATTTCACCTTGGACAGCCTTTGTTCAAGCGACCTTGCTAACACCCCGACATGAAAGTCGAAAATCGCACTGCAGTACTTGGGAATGATTCAGTGTGGCATCCGTTTACATCCTTCCGTCAAAACGATGACGCCATGGCAGTTATCAAACTAAATCAAGCTTTATCAAACTTCCTAAAACTAAAAAAAGGAATCCTTTTGCCGGCAACCCGACGCAGCCGCGTTAGGCCCTTGCGCTAAATTGCGCGTCATAACGGCTCATAACGCCAAAAAAATAAAAAATATGTTCACGACCTCGTGAACTCCCCGCCAAAAATTTTCAGTTTATCTCCAGCAAACCACCATTACACTGCACCGATGCAATCTGCTGACAAACCAGAGGCCCAGCGTAAGACGCTCGACGACCGCGCCAAGATGTCCGAACTCGAGCGTATCCGCCATTCGGCCGCTCACGTCATGGCCACCGCCATCCTTCGCCTCTGGCCTGAAGCCCAATTCGCGGCCGGTCCCCCGGTCGAAAACGGTTTCTACTACGACGTCGAACTCTCACACCGCATCTCGCCCGAAGACTTCGCCAAAATCGAAGAGGAGATGAAAAAAGAGATCAAGGCCAACAACGTCTTCGAAAAAATCATTGTCAGTCGCGAACAAGCCATCAAAGACGCCGAAAGCGGCCGCCTTGGCGGTCTAGCTGAACGTCCCGGCAACGTCAGTAAATTCAAACTCGGCAACCTCGCGGACATTCCCGAAGGCGAACCGATTTCCTATTTCAAGAACGGCGATTTCCTCGACCTCTGCGCCGGCCCGCACGTCATGCGCACCGGCAACATCGGCGCGTTCAAATTGACCCAGGTCGCCAGCGCCTATTACAAAGGCGACGAAAAGAATCCCCAACTCCAACGCATCTACGGCACCGCGTTTAAAAACAAGACCGAGCTGGAATCGCACTTCAAAGCTCTCGAAGAAGCCAAAGAACGCGACCATCGCAAACTCGGTCGTCGCCTGGAACTTTTCGCCGTCGACGAGATGGTGGGGCAGGGACTCATCCTCTGGCTGCCCAAAGGCGCGATTGTCCGCCAGGAATTGCAAAACTTCATTGGCGAGGAATTACAGAAGCAAGGCTACCAACAAGTCTTCACGCCACATATCGGTCGCCTCGCGCTTTATCGCACCTCCGGCCATTTCCCATATTACCGCGAATCGCAATTCCCACCGATCATCGAACACGAACAACTCGGCAAACTTGCAGCGGAAGGCTGTACCTGCGCTCAACTTTCAAATCGTTTGGAAAAAGGCGACATCGAAGGATTTCTACTGAAGCCAATGAATTGTCCGATGCACATCCGCATCTTCGCCCAACGCCCGCGTTCCTATCGCGAGATGCCGATCCGCCTCGCCGAATTCGGCACCGTCTATCGTTGGGAACAATCTGGCGAACTTGGCGGCATGACCCGCGTCCGCGGATTTACGCAAGATGACGCGCACCTGTTCGTAACCGAAGAACAATTGCCCGCCGAAATCATGGGCTGTCTCTCCCTCGTGAAAATCGTCCTCACGACGCTCGGCATGAACGACTACCGCGTTCGCGTTAGCCTGCGGGATCCGAGTTCCTCAAAATATGTCGGAGACCCGAAGAATTGGGACAAAGCCGAACAAGCTTTGCGCGATGCCGTTGAAAAACTCGGCGTGCCCTACGTCGAAGCGATCGGCGAAGCTGCCTTCTACGGACCCAAGATCGACTTCCTCGTCAAAGACGTCATCGGCCGCGAGTGGCAACTCGGCACGGTCCAGGTCGACTACAATCTTCCCGAACGTTTCGATCTCAACTACACCGGCGCGGACAATACCCAGCACCGTCCCGTCATGGTCCATCGCGCTCCATTCGGTTCCATGGAACGTTTCTGTGGCGTCTTGATCGAACATTTCAATGGCAACTTCCCGCTCTGGCTCTCACCCGAGCAAGTCCGCGTCATGACCATCGGCAACGACGACAAACTTGTCGAATACGCCAACGGCATCGTTAAAGAACTGGAAGCCGCCGGTGTTCGCGTGGATTCCGACCTCGGCACCGACAAAATCAACGGCAAAATCCTCCGCGCCGAAGAATCAAAGGTACATACCATGCTCGTCATTGGTGGTCGCGACATGGACGCCGGCGCCGTCAGCGTCCGCCTCCACGGAAAAGGCAACGTTGGCGCGAAGCCGAAGACGGAAGCCATCGCAAATATCCTTGAGCAAATTCGAACCCGCGCCGCATAACGCGATAAAAGGCGTGAATTATCCAATGTACACGATTGACACCCCCACTTCCGTCGCTATCTTCTCACACCTTAATTAAGAGGAACCATGAAACGTCAATATCAACCGTCGAAGATTCGCCGCAAGCGGCAGCACGGCTTTTTGAATCGTAATTCGAGCAAGAGTGGCAAGGCCACCTTGGCCAATCGCCGCCGCGTTGGCCGTAAGCGCCTTACACCAGTATAACCGATGCCTGAAACGCCATCGGCTCAGTTGCGTTTGCCGCGTTCCAGTCGCATCAAAAGCACTGGTGATTTCGCCCGCACTCGCGCCAAAGGCCAGCGTTTCACGTCAGGATGCTTGATTTTAAACATCGCCGATCGTCCGCCCGGTTTACAGAGCAGGGTGGGGGTGATTACCAGTCGCAAGATCGGCGACGCTGTCGTTCGCAGTCGTGCCCGCCGGCTCCTCCGGGAGACTTTCCGGTTGCACCAGTATGAATTGGGGCGTCCAGTGGATATGGTGCTTGTAGCTCGAGCATCTATTGTTGGTAAGAAATACGCGGATGTGGAACGCGATTTTCTCAAGGCGCTGGCGCAAACGGACGTGATGAAGAAATGAAATTTCAAACTTCAAACTTCAAACTTCAGAGAAACTCCAACATTCAAGCGAGAGCTTTGAAGTTTGGAGCTTGGTGCTTCTCTGGAGTTTTTGCCGTGGGGATCATCACTGCCATTCGACTCTATCAGTTTCTGATTTCGCCGCTGCTTGCGGTCATCTTCGGTCCGACCGCTGGATGTCGTTACACCCCAACTTGCTCCTGTTACGCTCACAAAGCCGTGCAAACGCACGGTGCAATCCACGGAAGCTGGCTTGCCGCAAAACGCGTCTGCCGATGCCACCCGTGGGGTGGAAGCGGTGAAGATCCCGTGCCTCAACCGTCACAATTTATTTCCAAAAGATCGGCAGCATAACTCATGGATCGTAAATCCCTCACCGTACTCGTCGTTGCCATTGGGCTCTTGTTCCTTATGTCGCCATTGGTGGATAAATTCTTTCCACCTGTGCCGCGTAAACCGGGAATGACAAACGAAGTCGCGTCTTTGACGAATTCGACCTCTGCCACTTCCAACGCTGCAACATCCTCTACAACGACCACATCAACGCCGACAACTCCGTTGCCATCCGGTAGGGAGACGACGTTGTCGGTCACAAACAAAAGTTTCGTTTGGCACTTCACCAGTCGCGGCGGTGGCATCAGTTTGATTGAACTGCTCGATTATCGCGCGGCCATCGACTGCACGCGCAATCTTCCTGAAGAAACCAATTTCGCCAGCCTCAATACCCGCGCCCGTTTACCGGTTCTCGCACTCTCCGGTGCCGATTCGATTACCGGTGACAACAACTACGCGATTTCGCAACGCGGCGATTCTGTCATTGCAGAAAAGACATTGCCCAACGGCCTGCGCATCACGAAGCAGTTTGAAATGGTGTCCAATTACCTCTTCACCGCGAAGCTGCGCATCGAGAATACAAAAGGCGACGCCGTGCTTCTTCCGGAGACGCAGGTCACCGTTGGAACTGCAACACCGATGGCCACGACAGACGATCCAACTACGGTGGGGGTGTTCTGGTACAACGGAGCGAAGGCCGAGGAAGTTACAGATAAATATTTTGCGAACCGCACCTTGGGTTGCATTCCGGGGACGCCGCGCTATAACTACGAAAACGGGACGGCCAATGTAAATTGGACCGCAGTCCACAATCAATTTTTCACGCTCGCGGCTATTCCAGATCACCCCGCGCTCCAGGTCAGGATCCATAAATACGACTTGCCTCGCATCGAGACAACCAATGCTGCAGCGGCTGCTTTAAACAACGGATACGAGACAACGCTCTCCTATGCGCCGACAAATTTGGCCGGCAACGCGAGTATTGAGCGCACATATACGTTCTACGCTGGACCCAAGGAGTACAACCGGCTCGCGCAATACGGCCAGAAATTTAACAACAACCTCGACGCCATCATGGGCTTCAGTGGTTTCTTTGGTTTTTTCTCGAAATTCCTATTGTTGTCGATGAATGGCCTCAATGCGATGGGCCTCGGCTATGGCCTTTGCATCATCGCAATTACGTTGATCTTAAAAGTCCTTTTCTGGCCGCTCACGCACGCTAGTACTAAATCGGCAAAGCGCATGCAAACGCTCATGCCGCAAATCAAAGTCATTCAGGACAAATATAAAGATGATCCGGTTAAGAAGAACCAGAAGACAATGGAGTTCTACAAAGAGCACCGCGTCAATCCGCTCGGTGGTTGCTTGCCGATGGTTCTGCAAGTTCCGGTGTTCATCGGCTTTTACTGGATGTTGCGCAGCGCGATTGAACTGCGCGGCGTTCATTTCCTCTGGGCCTGTGACTTGTCTCAGCCAGATACCATCGCACATATTGGCGCCTTCCCGGTCAATATTATGCCACTCATCATGGGCGTGACCATGCTTTGGCAATCGCACCTGACGCCGCCGTCCCCGGGAATGGACCCGTCGCAGCAAAAAATCATGCGCTACATGCCGTTGATGTTCATGTTCATCCTTTATAAGATGTCCGCCGGTCTGACGCTCTACTGGACGATCAACAACCTGTTAACGATCGCGCAAACGAAGCTCACCAAAGCCACTCAACCGCCGACCGCCACCGCGCCGGCTGCTTCGATGGCTCCACGTAAGAGGAAATAGGCTGATTGACGTTAGGAACGTAGTCGCTATATTCGCGGCTGCTTAGAACAAGCATTTATGTCAGCTCAAGCTAAACCAACGTTGGAACGGCTCCTGAAGGAGCTCGGTTTTGAAGCCGCCGTCGAAGAACACCAACTCGAAGACGGCATTTTTCTCGACGTAAAAACCGAGGATTCCGGCCGCCTTATCGGTCGCCAGGGCCAGACCCTTTCCGACCTGCAGTATTTGATCAACCGCATGCTGTTCCAGCAGGATCAGAATGTCCCAAAAGTGACGGTTGACGTTGGCGGCTATCGTGCCAAAGCACGCGAGACACTCGTGCAAAAAGCCCAGGCCGCTGCCGAAAAAGTTCGCCGTTGGGGTGATGTCGTTGAACTGGAACCGATGAGCGCGTTCGATCGTCGCATTATCTATGCTGCATTAAAAGATGCCCCTGGCATCGAGGCAAGCAGCGTAGAAGTGGAAGGCACGAACAAGAAAGCCATCCTTTTGCGTCCGAAGCATTAGTTGCTTCGAGCAGGTTTCAGTTCGATAGTTCCGGCTCATGGCCATTTACTACGACTGTCAACGCTGCACCGCCTGCTGTCGCTGGCCAGGGAACGTCCGCCTCTCAGACGAAGAAATATCCGCCTTGGCAAAATTCAAAGGCCTCTCCGAATTCGATTTCATCCAGCAGTACACACGCCTGCACACTGACCGCCGGAGCCTGTCCTTGATCGAGAAGCCGAATCACGAATGTATTTTCCTGGATGGAATTGATTGCACGGTCCAACCGGTGAAGCCGCAGCAGTGCAAAGATTTTCCGAACAAGTGGAATTTCCCGGGCTTCGAGAAAATCTGCCAGGCCATACCCCGGGAAATTCCAGACTAAGCTAATCCGCAGCCCGTGCGGTCGCTTGAGGATAAACCATGTGCATGATCAGCGGGCCGAGTCCGTGGAGTTGCACAATGGTTTCGGTATCGACCCATTCGGTATGTTTCATTCTCGCTGGGATTGAGGCAAAACTCAGAGCCCCGATTTCCTTGCTGTTAGTTGCGTTGTAATTTGGCGCGATGCCAATGTGTAGGATCCCCGAAATGACGGTCATATTCACTTCGTTATCATTCCAGTGCAACGGCACCTTGTACCCCGCTGGCACTCTTAGCCGAATCGTGTACGGCCCTGCCTTAGTGATATCGCCTTGCAATATCATCATTTGAGCTCCGGGAAGAGATGGTGGTGCCTGCATCCACTTATCCTCTTGCGCTATATATCCTGCAATAGCCGCCCCCGGCAGCGGTGTGGCGGACGGAGTTGTCGTTGTCGTTGTCGGCGCAATGGTTTGTTGGGCGTTGATAGAAAGTGTGGCTACAGCCAAAGCGGCCAGAAGAGGCGTGAATGTTTTCATAATATTCCAATGCCCTGGTCATCCCATCCCGAGTGCCCAGAAGCAACTCCTATACTTCTAAGGAACGGCTTAAAACATGAATGTCAATGGGTAGGAATACTGAGTTTGGGCGATCAGCTAATGCATATTTTGCCTAGCACGCGAATTGCTACATTCTCGCTTGGGATAAGAGACTTCTAAATATAACGAGATGCAATCTGCCGTCATATCAGGGAAATTAGTACCTTTGTAGTCTATCGTTCTCAAAATTGGCATCCAGGCGCTCTGCAAGCTTTTAGTGGCAAGCAAGTTGCGCAAGAATTGTAATTTTTGTCAAGGGTACTGAAGCTGCTTAATGGAAGCTTATCAGTAATGCGAACGCTTGTAACAGAGAAGGTGTTGGCTGTCGTAGCCAGCGTTTGCAACTGAGTAGTGCCCGTTGATATGAATCTCAAATACTTGTTGCGTTGGCGTGCTCTCACGAGAGCAGCATTGCTGGGCGTTGTTTGGTTAGCGGCACCGCAAATCCATGCGGCGTGCACGGCTGCAGCCATCACCACCCAGCCGTCTTCAGCCACTGCTTGTGCGGGAACACCCGCCAGTTTCATCGTTGTACCAAAAGCAAGTTCAACAACGCCGATTTCCTATCAGTGGCGCAAAAACGGCGCATCAATCTCTGGCGCGACGACGAACACGTATTCAATCGGATCTGCTGGGGCTTTGGACGCCGGATCATATTCCGTGGTGCTCACCAATGCTTGTGGAACCGTTACTTCATCAACGGTAACATTGACGGTAAATACCCCAACCACGGCGACTTCCTTTTTGGATCAGACGGTCTGCGAAACGAAGAGCTTCGCGTTTGCGACAACTGCTTCAGGATCAGGCCCGTTCACTTATTCTTGGAAGCGAAACGGTACGGCATTGGGCAGCACTTCCAATACGGTAGCGGTTGCTGCAGCCACTCTGGCGAGCGCCGGGACCTACACTGTCGTTGTTTCCGGTGCCTGCAATGCCGTTACTAACAGTGCCGTTTTGACGGTGAATCCAGCGACAAGCGCAACTGCTCTCAGCAACGTTTGGGTCGTATTCAACACCAGCACGAATCTCACAACGGCCGCCTCCGGAACTGGGCCCTTCAGCTATGTGTGGAAGAAGAATGGAACTAACACGCTGGGGAGCACTTCAAATAGCCTAAGTCTGGTTTCGGTGCAGTATGCCGATAGCGGAACATACTCAGTCGAAGTGACGGGCGGTTGCACGAGTGTAACGAACTCCGCGGTGGTGACCGTGGTGATTCCGCCAGATCCCGATTTGGCCAATGCACAATCCACTTTTGAAACAATTCCTGCGGGCTCGTTGGTTATCCCGATGTGCACGAACTATCAGGCGCTGAACGGCACGCCGTTTAACCTGACGGCATATGGTTTAGTCAACGCACTGTTGCACAATAAAATTCCTGTGAAATGGGCGATATCGGCAACTAAGAGTAAAGATGGAATCGACTTTAGCGCGAACGTCACGCGCGTTCTTCCGACCAGTTTATCGGCGAGTAATCTCAGCTTCCGTAGCGGGCCGTTCATCATTCATCGCGATTATACCAACGTCGCGATGGCGGTGATCACGAACTGGGGCAATAACGTGGCGATCTACCGGGTTGCTTCGAATACGCTGGTAGATGTCCGATACACACTGGCCCATTTTCCGCACATCGCGGTGCTTGATGACGGCGGCACGCAGGCGATACACACGAATATTTTAGCGGAAGCGAAATATCCGACGAACGATTACACGGTACTACACGCCGCCAATGTCGCGTTCCTGCTCCCGCAGGATTGTTACACGTTGGTCACGTCTCCTCACTATGACGGAGGCACCAGCGCCGACGCTCAGGCGCAGGCAATTCGAGATTTCGTCGCCAACGGCGGCAATTTTCTTGCGGAATGCGCCGCCGTGGTGACTTACGAAAACAATCCGCTTCATGGCTTTTTTCACACAACCACAGGTATCATTACTGACAACGGCGCTAGCTCATTCATTTATACAAACGGAAACACTCCGTTCGCTCAATTTCAAGGGCCGTTGGATACAGGGAGCGGTTCAGTTGGAGAATGGGATTTGTCCAGCGGATCTTCATTCTCCAATCATGAGTACCCCGTGGTTTATAATTCCGCCGATTCCGGTAATATTCGAGCGGCGGTGGCGAAGTTGGTGCCGAATCGTCCGGGCACATCTGTTTTCTATCTCGGTGGTCACTCCTACGCGGGTACAACGCTCGCCTTATACAATGG
>Ga0265327_10005875_pt1 | contig 10028 bp, 8 predicted proteins | sample 41621metaG_FD_202089 | JGI IMG/M metagenome (GOLD analysis project Ga0265327, IMG submission 202089) | Rhizosphere microbial communities from Carex aquatilis grown in University of Washington, Seatle, WA, United States - 4-16-21 metaG | ecosystem: Host-associated > Plants > Roots > Rhizosphere >... | reverse complement strand
ATTCATCGCCCGGACCATGCAGATCGACGAACCGATGTTCGGCATTCGGTCGAAACGCCCACGGAATTTCGCCATCGGCCGATCGAGCGGTCGCCACGCCGGTTTCCGCCACGACCAGTTCCGTCCCACCCGGCGCCCGAACATGCTCACCCGGGGCCAGCGACTCGAAGCTCGGCAGCGGATTGTCCGCGTCGGGCCGCTTTTCCGCCGTGAGGTAGTACTTCCCTTGCGCATACGCGAGCCATCGGACGCGGTCGCCCGGGAATTTCAGATACCATTCGTCCCAGACACCCCCAGCGGGATGCTGGTATTGCACGCGACCAACGACTTCGAAGTTCTTTTTTGAATACTGGCCGGTCCTGCCGCGCTTGACGGGCGAATCGGTCTCCACCAGATCGGCGACTTTCCCGTGATCTTCCAGACTCTTGTCCCCGCGCGCCACCACGGTATGACAGAAGTCGCAGACGGTCACCAGGGCGGTGCTCAATTGAAACTCGATGGGACCGCCACAGGCCGGGCAATTGGCTAGACGCGGTTTCATGCGGGATTCTCCGCCGGAAGCAGAGATCCTGCACCGCAGAAGTCACTTCGAAATCGGAAGACTACCATCGAAGAGAACCCACTCGCGAAACCTGGCCCCGAAACGCTGGCGTGAAGATGCGCGAATCCCGCCTTAAAAACAAGTAAGTCCAATCCGTCGGGAAGCTGGACTATAAGCGATCAATCGCTTCGGCCGTTCGATTCGCGGAACGAGTCGCCGCGTCCATTCCCCAGGGAAGGTTGTCAGCGAACGAACCGGCAAAATGGATGCGGCCAACGGGTTCCAGAATTTGAGGCCAGAATTTCTTCAGACTACCCAGTGCAAAGGGGTGACGTTCACAGCCGAACGCCCAGGGATCTTTTGCCCAGTTGTGGACATAGGCCTGTTCAAGCGTTGTCGATTTCCCTGGATAGAATCGTTGAAACGCCGCCATGGCCTCGTCAGGTGTGACATCGGGGCGGCCGCTCCCCATCAGAATGGACCGGTCACCGGGGACTTCGTCAGCCGTCTCATACACCAGATACATGGCGCTGTCCCCCGATTCGAGGTTGATGCTTGGAAGCTCCCCTTTCCAGAAGGGAGTTCGCGACTGCAACAGAACCCGTGACTGGGAACCAAACACGACATTGTCCAGCACAAATCGTTTTGCGTCTGGCCAATCCGGAGTGACCGGAATCTTCTTGAGGATCGCCAACGGGATGCAGCAGACCAGGTAGTCCGCGTCCAGGGATTGTTCGGCGCCGTACTCACGGAATTTCACCGTGACGGAATTCTCACCATGTTCAATCGCGGTGATGGGACATCCCAGTCGAACTCGCTCACCAAGCTTGGAAGCGAATGTGTCGGTCAACAGTTGGTTGCCTCCCTTCAGCCGGAAAACCTCGCGTTTGAAGACTGGCAGTCCCCTTCGTTTGACGATCGCCTGTTGCCACAGTCGAAACAGTGCCGACACTTCTCCATTGCGCGCTGCAGGGCTTCCGTCCCCACGGCGGACTCCGTTAAATCGCATCGCAGCGTCGGAAGCTCCGTCTTTGGCCAGCAGTTCGCCGGCGGTGATCATGTCCAGTTGATCCAGTCCGGCGCCGAATGGCTGGTATTCGTCCTGGAACGCGTCCAGGTAGGGGCCCAGATACAGCAGCGGCAGTTCCGTCCAACCGTGCTCGGCAATGAACTGGATCTCGCGAGGCAGGAATCCGAATCCTTTCAGGACTTCGCGATCCTGCAGTTGTTCTTCGGAATACCACTTTCCATCAATGCGACGCTGCATCTGCTGGCGACGGGGATAGGGGAGTGCCGGTAGCTGAAATCGGTCGACGTACTTCCAGAACTGGTCATATCCCGGCTTGGTAAAATGCTCAGCGCCGACATCCGCATAAAGCCCATCCGGCAACGGGTCATGAATCGTCTTCACGTGCCCGCCGGGTCGTCCCGAGGCTTCCAGCACGGTGACTTGATGCCCGCGATCCATCAGTTCGAACGCACAACAAAGCCCGCCAATTCCTCCCCCCGCGACAATGACGCGCCGCGAACGCTTGGCGGTGGCCGGAGCATCCCCGGCGTGCGCAAGAGTCCGTCCGGTCGTTCCGATCAACCCGGCTACGGTTGCCGAACCAGCCAGTTTCAACAGGTCGCGACGAGTCCACGATGGTGCGAGATTTCCCGGTTCATCCTGAGACCTCGTACCGTCGATTTGAAATGACATCGGATCGGACTCCCCGCGTGGACAAGCTGTCTGGATCGGTTCAAGGGTCTGGAGTAATTCGGCAGTCTGGCAGACTCTGCCTGAGCTTTGCCCGGCCTTCCACTGTCGTTCGGGTATTGCTGAGATCAATTTCCGTGAGCATTGTCATTCCCTGCAGATGCTCAAGTCCAGCGTTGTCCACCAATGAAAAATTCGAGCGCAGTTCACGCAAGCTGGTAATCGACTGCAGGCTTCCGAATCCACTCCCTGTCACAGGAGTGTCAAAGAGGCTGAGTGCCTGCAGGTGGGTTAATCGCTGGATCGCTGCCAGATGCGAGTCCGTGACGAAAGACTTGAAGCCATTGTGACTGATCCTTGAGATTCGGTTCAGGTAGCGAAATCGGCCATGCAGCGATTGAGGGATCCAGCTGGGGCCGCAGAACTCGAACGTCACATCCCCGTAATCGGCTTCAATCAATCTCGCGATGCCAACTTCTCGACGGTAAGTCAGATAGATGCCAATCGACTCATAGATCACGGCCAGCACCAGGACGCCAGCCATGAGCTTGCCAATGTGGCGCCAAGTAAACGGCGCTGGAAGGTGTCGCCGGGTGGTCTCACTGGTCATGGAGTTCATTTGCAGTTCGCGTCGAAAGCTGACCCATGGCAAACAGCAGCACCGCCGGCGCCAGTTGCATCAGGTAACGGTGGCTTGAACCGCCGATGTGCTCTTCCAGCGCCACAGGAGCAATCATTCCCGCCAACAACAGCGCCGACAACTGCCCAAGCAGTGTCAGCAGCAGGAATATCTGTGGAGTTCGAATTGCCCGCACGGGAAATGCGAACAGCGTGATGGCAAGGAACCACCACTGCAGTCCCCACAGGGTCACTTCACCAAACATCCGCCAGAGCAGATGCGGGACCGACCAGGACAACGTCGGCACACCACCCAGGATTGTCTCAACACTCATGCGCCCGAAGTAATTCATCTCACCCGTCAAGGGAAGACTTCGTCGATGAACAAACCAGGGGGCCAGCACCAGTGCAGGAACAAGAATCAAGACCGCAATGGCAAACAGGCTGAACTTCGCGGCCGATGGCAGATTCTTTGGTGATGAGGATTCACGCTGCGGTTTGCGATTTTGGATAAGCCCCCAGAGGCTCAAGACAGTCAGAAATGCCAGCGAGTGAATGGCCGAATGCGAGATCCCTTCGTCTTTGGTGAATGCCCCCAGGCTGGCTGTCACCGCCGCCAGAATCAGACTCGTTCGCGATGTCGATTGGTCTGCAAGGCCCGTCGTCAGACCATGCAGCGAATCCCAGAGGTACAGCAAGGCAATCCCTTCCAGGCAGGCGATTGGAGCATCCGCCTGTCCGCACAGGAAGCCATAATCGTCCGGCATCAGGACTGGAATCGTCGCCAGCAGGACTGCACCGAGCCAGGCGCGTCCCACGGACATTCGTCGCGTCAGGACCCCGCCTGTCGTGAGTACCAAGCCAACAAACAACAGCGGGAACAAGATCTTAACCAACCGGTCATCAACATGCCCCAGCACGGCATACAAATGCTGCTCCGCCAGGGAAATCAACAACGGATACCGCGGATGCCCCTGTACGAAGTCCGCGTTGGCCAGATCAGCACTTCGAATGGAATGATCTTCGAAGAGAACGATGGCCTTCAGTCCGTAGAAGGCACGCTCGTCCCAGAATTTTTGAGGTGTCAGCAGTGACTGGATCAATGCAAAGCTGGTCACGGCGACGATCAATAATGCACAGCACCGCGCCAGGTGGATTCCCGAGTCATCGTTGACGACGCTGGAGAGTGGGGTCGCGGATCTTGCCCCTCTGCGAACAATTCCCCAGGCGAGCAACCCGAGTACAATTCCCCCAACCGCCAGGCCCAGGCTGAATTCACGACCAAGTCGACCGCCCGATAGCGACCAGATCAGCTGCAGATAACTGGTTCCGCCGATCCCCAGGACGAAACCGAGTCCCAGCAATTCCGCTCGGGCAACCATGAAGCCGAATGGACGGATCGGGATGGACAGCAACCGGGATCCCGCGATCGACAAGGCGATGGCGATCCCCAGGCCAAATTGCCCGGCAACTCCTAACAGCAGCAGAAGAAGATCTGTCATGGAGTCTCCCCGGCAGCGTATCGACGCAGTGCGACCAGGTAACCAGGCCGCCACGCCGGTCCGCGGCGCCGGCGCTGGAAGTCGACCCAGGCGGTATCTCGAACCAGGTTCTCACCCTGGATATAGGCCGCCCCTTCGAAGTACTCAAGGATGTAGTCGGGGCGAAGCTCCGCGATTCGATCTGCAGACAAATCGCTCAGCCGATACGCGGCCAATTGTCGCTCGTTGTACGGCTGCGCAATGACAAATTCGCTGTCGGGATGCGTCGGATGAAACAGGCGGCGGGGGAGCAGATAATACGAGAGGAAAAACAGTTTCTGATCGCTCAAGACCAGGATTCGTGAACCAGGAGGTGTCGCGGCTTCCAGGTACCGGATCAATTCCCGATTGGTTTCACTGATGTTGGGCAGGACAACCTGCCCGGCATCCAGCCGATAGACGGGCCAGTCCCACAGTCGGCGGTGGATGCTGAATCCCGCGTGGTAGATGGCCAGCAGCGCCCAGGCCGCGAGGAATCCCCGTATCAGGATCGAACGGGCCGCAACAACGGCGGACGGAACTTTGGATTGCGAAGGATCCGTCTGTGGACCCGTCGCCTGCCAGAGTTCAATGACTGTTTTGGCCAGGAATGGAATCAGGCGGCGTCGCGTGGTCCAGGCGATGGACAGAAGCAACAGACTGGTTGTGAGTGCGATGCGAGCGAACCATAGGGACGCCGCCGATGCCTCGAACGCCTCAAATTGCGAGAAGTCATCTTTTCCAACCCGACCGGTCGCCCAGGCCTGCACGATTTCAACCGGCAGAATCCAAGCGGCGCCCGTCAGTGCGAGTGACATCAGCCAAAGCGCAACAAGCCCCTTTCGGACCGCGAGAGTTTGAGTCACCGAGGGAGCAGTCACTGGGCAAACCGTTCTGGCAAAGGGGGCGATATCGACGACGGGTTCAGTCTGGAGGAGAAAATGAATCGATGCAACACAGGTTGGATTGAGCCCGTTTCCGTCGCAGCGGATGCGAGTGACAAAAGGGCTGTGTCATTCATCGGGGCCGGATTCGTTCCCAGTGCTGGCGACCCGTTTCTGCAACCGCGGAGTCTTCCCAGACCTCCAGCGGGCTGTATCGAGGGTGCTTGGATTCCTTGTAGGGATCGTTGTGCCGTGTGTTGTAGCAACAAATGAATGCCCAGCGTGGATGCTCGCTCGTGTTCTGGTCCGAGCGATGCAGCAGGTTTCCATGGAAGAAAATGGCCGAGCCTGGTTCCAGGTCACAATAGACCAGTTCCAGTCGCTGTAGACAGGCGGCGACTCGTTCCGGATCGGCGCCGGTCTGTTCACCGACTTTGCCATGCTCCATTCGTCCCATCCGGTGAGACTGCTTCACAACCTGCAGGCAGCCGTTTTCCCGGGTCGCTCGATCCACGGCGATCATGCAGCTTCCCATATCGGGAAACAGGCAACCGTTGCTGTACCAATAGCCGTAATCCTGATGCCACGCCCAGGCCCCGCCGACACGGGCTTCCTTCAAGATCATCTTGTGATGGTAATGATAGACTTCGTCATCCAAGAGACTCTGCATCGCCTGCACGATGCGTCGACTGCGAACGATCGCGCCGTAGATGGTGTCATCCGGTAGATCGTTTCGCACGACCAGTTTGACGGCTCCCCCTTCTCCGTCAGCACGACTTCCTGCATCTCGCTGCAGCGCGTGATCGGCTCTGGCGATGGATCGCAGCAGCTCGATTTCTTCGGCGTCCAGCAGATTGGGGATCACCAGGTACCCGTCCCGGTGGAAGGCCGCGATCTGGGTCTCATTCAATTCCAATGAAGTCATGTTCGGATCTGCCTGGGATCTTCGCGGCGCAAAGGATCGGGACGGATTACAGTCGACCTGCGAGTTCGATCAGGAGTTTTTCCAGTTGAATACGTTCAGACAGTCGGCTGTCACCTTTCAGCCCCGCATCGGTGGCCAGCAGTCGACTCAAGATCTGTTCTGCCTGGGGGCGACCAATTCGCCGCAGGTAAGACTGGCTGGCAGCGATGGCTCCCGGAAAGACTGCCGACTGACGCATGGCTTGATCCAGCGGCATGTTTCGCGACAGGTCCGCCGCCTTGGCAAGTTTCTTGAAGACGACTGAAATCCCGCCCAGCAACTTCAGCCCCGGTTCGCCCGCCGTCAGCAGTTGGTCCAGTGCCCCCAGTGCGAACGCCACATCCCCGTCGCGGACGGCGTCGGTCATCGCCCATGTCGTCTCGGTCCGCCAGCCCCCCACCAGCTTCTGCACGTCTTCGATGCCAATCCGGGCCCCGGCGCCGACGTAGGATCCGAGTTTCGACAATTCCTGATCGAGCATCCCCAGGTCTTCACCCACCAGATCCACGAGCAACACGGCGGCATCACGCGCCAAGGTTTGCTGGTACGTGTCGCGAGCTGTGTCCTGCAGCCATTTCTGCAGTTGTGCTCCCTTCAGTTCCGAGCAATCCACGTCCAGTCCGCTGGCCGCAACCTGCTTCGCCAAACGGGTGGTTTTTGTCCAGGTCTTGACGTCCAGGACCAGGACCGACTTGGTGGCAGGCTTGTCGACGTATTTTTCCAGGCGAGCGCGATACTTTGTCACAAAATCATCGGCGTCGTCCACGATTACCAGGCGGCGATCTCCCCACATCGAGATGGTTCGCAATTCATCCGTCACGGTCTGCAGGTCAGCATCGGGACCGGCAAACGAGATCATCGATGTCTCATCATCGTTTGCGACGATCCGCTTCAGGGTGGCCAGCACGGACTGTTTCAAATGCCGTTGCGCACCCCAGAGCACCGCCACGGGAGGGATCTGGTCGGGAACCTGCTTCAGAAATTCGACCGCGTGCATGAAAACGTCTTCTCTGGGTATTGCCGCTTTCGCGACCGCTGTTGGAATCGGTGCGCCGCCAGACGCCGATTGACCCCATCCCCCGGTTTGTCATACAAGTGGCTCGGGCGCAGTGCCCGCCGGGTCGCCGGACGGTCGACGACTCTGGTGAAATCCATCCTTCCCTGGGACCACCTTACAGCGCCGAATCTCATGGAATTCGGAACCAAAGGGGAAGAACCCGACATGAGCCAGCTTCCACGGATGGAATTAGATCAAAGCCCCGTTGCGAACTCCACGATTCCCGGAATTTGTTCCCAATCGGCAGGTTTGTCGGCGTGGCGAATTCCGACGGCGGAGGGCTCGGCTTACGTTTGCCCCGGTGATACGCACCCGATTTCGAATAGCGTTCACCTGTCGCGAGTTGCCTCGGGGTATTCGGCCTGTCGGGACTGTGCTCACCGCCCTGCCATGGCCTCTCCGGTCCACGGGCCCCCACTGCCGACGGGATCGACCTTGCTCCGCGTTCGTACAGAAAGCCCATCGCTTGTCACGTCGGCCGGTGTGCGAGGAATCTATTTGAATCAGCTGGATCGGACGCGCGCCGCCAGTTGGGGGGCCGCTTTTGCGTCCATTCTGTGGGATGAACGGCCGCGGATGGGACGCGCCCCAGTCGTGAACCCGCCGAAAACGTCGTCCCCGGACGCGGCGGATGCCGTGGCGAATCCCGATGCCATCCAACCCGGTGCGATCCTCGCCGTATCACCGCCGGCGAGAAAAGGTCCCGTCGTCGTCATCGGGATGGACGAACGTCCCTCCTCGCCCGACATTGTGATGGGGGTGGCTCACGGACTTCGGCGCATGGGATGTCACGTCATTGACCTGGGGCAGTCGACGCGGCCCTGTTTTCATTTTGCCGTGCATCACCTGGAAGCGGCAGGAGGTATTTTCGTCACGGGCGATGGGCATGATCCCGCGTTCACGGGATTCCACTTTGCCGGGCGGGGGGCCGTCCCCTGGCTCGAACACGACCGCTTGGTGGAACTGGAGCGGCGGGCGAAATCCGACATCGTCCGCCCGACGCGGACGGCCGGAATGCAACGCCCGTTTCATGCGTCGATTCCTTATCAGGCGGGACTCTGGAAACTGTTCCACGCACTGCGTCCGCTGCAGATTGCCTGTGGAACATCGACGCGGCAGCTTCCACGAGAACTCGACGTCCTGTTCTCAAAACTCCCCTGCCGGCTGACGCATGAATCTTTGCCGCAGCGCCATCGACGACTCGATGATCCTCACGACCCGGACATCCGGCGGGTGGCAACCGCAACACTCAACGGTCCGCATCACCTGGGGGTGATTATGGACGATGATGGTGAGCGGTGTGCGTTTGTGACCGAGCAAGGGAAACTCGTTTCGGTGACGGAACTTGCCCGTTTGCTGATTCGGTTCGAATTGCATGAGCATCGTGCGATTCAGGTGGTGATCGACGAATCACTGCACCCGGCGCTTGCGAATCTGTCCAGTTCCGTCTGCAGGCTGGAACTTGTTTCCAGGGAACGACTTCCGAACGAGGTTCTGTGTCTGAATGCGCAGTTGGGAATCGGCGCTGACCATCGGCTCTGGTTTGGAGGCGCCTATCCCGCCTGCAACGCAATCCAGTCGCTTGCCCGAGTCCTGCAGGCACTCAGCCTGAGTGATGCTCCAATGTCGCAACTGCTGGCCCAGGCGGGATAACGCGGGGCCTTGAACCGCGTCCGGACAAAACCACCTCAGGGAACGACCGTGGGTTCGCCGTCGATCGCCAGATCGCGGAGTTCCGCGCCGGCCCGTCCCGCGATCCGCAATTGGTGACGACCGTTGCCAATGACGCGGCCCCCCACGATTTCCACGTGTGAAGTGCCGCTGACAGCAATCCCCGCCCGCCCGTTGTTGACGCAGGTCACGTTTTCGAGCCTCACACCTTCGCACATGTTCTGCGCATGCAGGCCATCGAAGCGAAAATCCCGGAGTGTCAGATCGACGATCCGCACATTGTCGACCTGATAAAGTGACAACCCGGTTTGCTCGGCGGTGTAGGTGAACGATTGAGTCGCCGGAGAATCTCCATCTGCTTTGAAATAGAGACTTCCCTGCCAGGCAGTCCATTCGCCCGGTTGGAGGGTGCGGAGTGGAGCGGCGCCCGGTTCCGGGATCGATTCCGGCAGGGAAATTCCGTCCCGCATCAGGCGATAATAACCCTTGCGAGTCAGAGTCAGCTTCCACAAGTCGGGCCCTGCCTGACGCCATCCTTCGGGAGGAACCGCTCGCAGGCCGCTGAGGATCGCGCCGTTCCCAATGATCGTGAAGGGGTTTTGCACGGTTCCGCTGTTTCGCCGGCCGGTGAGTGCCAGCGAGTCGTAATAAACCGCACCCGGCCGGGTCAGGACGATCTGATCCGCATATCCGGCCAGCTTCATGGCCCGATGCAACGTCCGGACAGGTCCGCTTCCCCCGTCAAACGGCTTGCTGAACCGTCCGTCGAAAGAATCCTGGCCGATCAGGTTGTCGACGTAGATTTCCTTGGCCGAGACCGTGCCGCAGAAGCAGGCCAGTGTCAGCGCAATCGCCAGTGAACGTCGCATCAGCATCAGGCTCCACGAAAGGCAGGGGGCGGGCAGGCGGCGGCAACGCCGATCACCCGCCCATCCTGATCGCGCACGGGGGCCTTTGTGAAGGGGCGATCGGCCTGTTCGAGGAGAATCTCGGAATTCAGCGCTGAGAAACCGGAGCGTAGGTTCGTTCCGGCACACCAATGTAATTGGACGACGGGCGAATGATCTTGTTGTC
>Ga0265327_10005874_pt1 | contig 10032 bp, 8 predicted proteins | sample 41621metaG_FD_202089 | JGI IMG/M metagenome (GOLD analysis project Ga0265327, IMG submission 202089) | Rhizosphere microbial communities from Carex aquatilis grown in University of Washington, Seatle, WA, United States - 4-16-21 metaG | ecosystem: Host-associated > Plants > Roots > Rhizosphere >... | reverse complement strand
TTTATCCAATTGTGTCGTCAGCGCCCTGATGAGTTTTGCTTTATGAGGCACTTTCATCGGGTCAGCTTCGCGATAACCGTGAATGATTTTATTCTTCGTGCGAAAAAACATTAGGCGTTTTTCTTCACTCAGATTTTCTTCCACCTTATCGTCCTCAAACTCCGAGAACGCCTTGATAGGTAGAATAATACCACCTGGGTAGGTCTTATCACTCACACGTTTGAGGATCACGTACTTCAGTTCTGGGACTACGGTGATCGGCGCGCCATCAACATCTCTGATTGTGTCAGGCCTACCAGTGTTAAGCACCATCAGGAACTTATCAACAGCATCTGAGCTGAGCTGAAGAGTAAAGTCGGAGGCGTTGAGAAGCAGCCCGCCTGCTAGATGGGCTACGTTCCAACCGTCTACTTTGACTGGGTTCACTTTTTCACCGTGATGTAATCAACATCAGACAACTTCAATTGTCCCGTCAAGTGATCCTTGACGTATGCTCGTGCCTTCGCCTTATCATCTTCAAAAGTAATGAAGGTGGTGCTCTCAGAGTCAGAGCGGTGATCGTGCCAGATCACGAGGAACACATCACCGACCTTGTGTTGTTCAACGTATTGATCAGAGCCTTCCATACGCTCATTGTAGAACTTGAAGATCTTGTTCGCATCGGTCCTCTTAGAGAAAGCCATAACTTGTTCAGGGCTGAAGCTTCCATCATCACACACCACAGCCAATACGCCAGCAACTTCACTTGTTGTCTTTGGAGGATCTTTGTCAAAATCAACCTCCTTGGCCTCAGTAATGCGCTTCAAGAAACGTGAACCGACTGTGCTCTCTTTGATACGAGATACATCAGCGATCTTGCTGTCCTTCCAACCCTTTGGACGACCACCAGTGTTGAGTTCAGTAGTGCGGAGCATATTCGCGTAATCAACAGCCGCCTTGTAGCCGTCCTTGTTGTTCGCGAAGTACTTCGCGTGAATCTCACCGTCCCATGGACCATCAATACCAACACGGAGAGATTTTGCATCATCTTCACTGTCTGGATCGACGGCAAGCAACAACACGGTTTCTTCATGAGTAGCAGATCCGGTATAGGAAGCCTTCAAAGCTGGACCAGACGCCGGTTCAATCGCATTGTACTTGGCAAGGTCACGACCAACCACGGCACCCAGCGCACCGAACTCTTCCATCAAGCTTTCGTTCAAACCTTCTTCAACTGCATTTGCAGCCTGTGCTTGTTGTGCTGTACTGAGTTGCTTCGTGCCCTTCTGAATCAGTTGAATGAGCGCGTAAATGCGTTGCTCAATCATTGAACGATTCGTGAGTGTTTGCTTCTTAGCGCGCAATTCACGCACAATATTGCTGTACTGGAAGTTCAAGTTCGCGTCTGGAATACCGAGCGCGCTAGCCAATGATACAACAGCTTTCATGTAGTCATCATTTGGTGTTTGAACTGCTTCGTCAAGAGTTTCATCGAAGAAGAACACACCAACCTTACCCTTTTCATCCGGATCATCAAAGTCAAAAGACAGACCCTTCTTCTTGCCGAACGCAAGGTGAGTACCAGCCTTCTGTGAAGGGTACTTACTCTTGAGAGCCCTAAGCTTCTCAATGGCTGCGTCGGCCTTCGCCTTCGAGATCCAGTATCCATCGCCAGTATCCGACATGAACACGAACTCACGAGTAGGGATCTTCAAACCTGCGGCGTCGAGGATTTCTCTCGCCCAAGGTTCAACATATGACTTACCTTCGTTCAAGCCCTCGTTCTTCTGACCCGCACGCTTGATATCATAGTCACTGAAGTATGCGATGTCAAATGGATGAATGTCACCCTTACCATGCTTTTCGGTGTGCTCGGTGTTCATCTCAGCGCACTCACTGCGCGCGCCAGATTCGGTGTATGGACCTGCAACGGCCTTATCCATGTGGTCAACAACGTACCAACCTGGCTCTTTGATTTTGATCGTCTTGGTTTTTGCTTCAGTGACACGGGATTGGCGGTTTTTCAACAGCTCGTTGGCTTGCTCTTTCGATGAACAAGACTCAAGTGCTTTGCCATTTTCATTGAAGACGCACCACATTCCGCTGTCATCATCAAATTCAACATACAGGTCAGGTTCTTTGATTGTCTTGGTTTTTGCTTCAGTAACACGGGTAAGGAACTTAGATCCAATGCTCATTTCATTTTCCTCTTTAACGACGCGTGGCGTGAACTTGTACGCGGCACGAGCCATAGTGTGATTTCGTTTTGTGTTCAGTTCTTTGGCACATGCGCTTGCTTCTTCGACAGTGTCGAAGTACTTCACTTTGCCTTCTTCTTGATAGAGGTACTCACGACGACCAAGCGTACCACCTGTCATCAAGCAGTCAATGACGTACTTACCTGCGGTGTGAGCCTTTGCAGCAAGTTTCCGATCCATTTGCGATTGAACATCGTCACGCAGGTGTTCATCAAGTTTTGACAGGGTTGCCGCCACAAATGCTGGAACTTGACTCAGTTTATCTACGGTGTTTGTAGAGATGCCGCCCGTCTTTGACGGTTCACCAGACCTCCAATAGATGCCCTTCAAGCGAACGCCAAACTTACCGTTTGGCCGTTTGAATGCATCACCAATTTCTTCATCGCCCTTAAGAATCATGTACTTAATACCGTGGCGCATTACGCGAAGGTTTTTAACCGTGATGTCGCCTTCAACTAGCAATGAACCTGAAGTTTCAAGACCTTCCTCAGTGACTTCATCTTCCTCAGATTCATCCTTGGTCTTTTCAGCCTTTGGCTTCTTCTTTTTCTTAGGCTTTACTTCACCCTCTTCACCCTCAGACTCCTCGTCTTCAGCGTTATCTGCTTCATGATCTTCCTCATCGGAATCACTAGCAGATCCAGAATCCTGATCTTCTTCGTCCGACTCTCCGGCTCCTTTGGATTCTTTGCCTTCATCCTCATCTCCCTCATCCGACGCGCTTCCACCGGCGACGTCCTTCATGAGAGACTTCTTCTTGTGGTGCTTCGGCTTAGATTCAGAACTGTCAGCATCAGCTGGGAGTGCATCATCTAAATCATCGTCGTTTTCATCTGGGTTTTCATCTGCATCGTCAGTTGTCGACTTGATGTTGTCCACTTCAGATTCGTCTTCATCATCCATGAAGTTTGATGGATCATCGTCAATGGACACGTTGCCATATGGATCATCTTCGGTGTTAAGATCTTCACCTGGATCTTGTGGCCAAACAACGTCAACAATGTCAAATTTTTGCGCAAGAGTATTGATCGCGGCTTCAGAGTCATCATCCAACCCAAGAAGCTTCGAGCACTCTTGTTCGAATTGATCAGCCTGCTGTGCATTCACGTAGACCTTGATTAGATCGCCAGTATCAGTTTCAATTGCGAAACCAACGGTGTCAACTTCATCGTTCAAGTCGTGTGCACGCTCCAAATAGTCATTCACATCTGATCCAGACACGCTTCCGTTGTTGTTAATCATGTTCCGCATGAGCGAGAACTTAACATCAGCTGGCTTTGATGTGGTGTCATTAGAACCAGCGTCAGAACCGTCAGAGGTCTTCAAGTTCCGTTGCACGTCGCCGCTGGCGAATTCCTTCAAGAGGCTCATTTGATATCTTCTTTCTTACGGGTGTCTGGGAACTTCATGGTAAATTTCTTGACGGCTTGTGGATTCCGCTGACGACGAATAATCTGCTTGTTACCGATGCGTTGTGGCAATGGGGCGATGGCCGCAGCGGTTGTTGCAGTGGTAGTGGTGTTCACGGGATTGGCGTACGCACCCTCACCGCCAGCAGTATCACCACTACCGGCTGCGTCGCCATCCTCCACGAGTTTCGAGATTTCTGACAGGAGATTTTCACTTACCATTTGATCGTTCATTCCTGTTGCGTTCAGCAGCAAATTCTGTTGAATGTTTCTTAGACGCGCGAAGAGAATCGAGTGTGGAATGAATCGCATTGCGTACATGTACAGCGAGTTCATCACCTTGATTTTCTGATCGTATCCGAGAGTTGTCCACTGAACGACGCCGTCCAATACGCTATTTAGTGTGTCTGTGCGCAACCCGGCAAGACTGATCAACCGGTGCATGGTGGCTGCATGATCTGAGTACTTCACTTCTACACTGTTCGCGTATGATAAATCTCGGTGCATGAATCTCCAGGTTGAAGACGGAAAGTTCTTCGTGATCTTCTGTAGCGCACGAATCGTCTCATCTGGAAGCATACGCTTCACAGTGCGTGAGGTTGGGTGCCAAACAATGAACCCCCAGTGATTCAATGGGCTCATGTTCTCGGACCAGGACTTTAGTGACATGTGTGGTTGATCGCGTAAGAACCGCATGCCATTCTTGTCTTCACCATGGTAAATCAACATCGCAACGCAGACAGTCGCAATGTAAGAATTCAAGATCTGAAATGCATTCTGTTTGTACGTGTCCAGGTTAACGTCACCAATCTTTGGTGTAATCGTTGGTTCCTTCTTCACCGGCTTCTTGTGCTTTACCTTTTGTTTAGCCTTCTCAAGAATCAACCCCTCCTCAAGATCCTGCTCTTGTTCTTGGTGCAACGTTTTCGCTTGTCTGCCATACATCACGGCCAGGAATTGCGCGAGCGATTTGGTAGCCTTGATCTTCTCAAAGAACTCAGTCAGATTACGCTTTGCCTCGGCAAAGACGAGAAGCGTACGCTTCACAACTTCTGGGCTAAGGCCAACCTCTTTGCCAGTCTTGAGTTTCAGTCGATAATGCTCTTGATTGTCCTTAAACTGTTCAAGTTGCTCTTTTAACAATGTCGCTGTGGCCATTGTCAAGGCGATGACCTTCTTCTTCACCGCTTGGAAGTCATCAATCGCCGTCATTGAATCAGCAAAGTTCTTGATCGTTTGTTCTGGGGTGTCACCCTTGAATGATTCCATCGCGCGTCGAACGTTCGACGCCTTTGCAAGCTCACGATTACCAAGTACTTCAGCGATCTTGATACGGAGTTCGCCAAGTAACCCACCACGCGATTCAATTGGAGAATCAGGGTCAACGGTCTTCAACCCAGCTTGTACACTTTGGCGGGCGTGCTGATTGAACTTGTTGATTGTTGTGAAGACATCCTTGTCAACGATCTTGAACTGATCGCCGGTTTCAGGGTCGCGCAACACGATGCCCTCAATGCCAATCCCCTCTTCACCATCATCCGCAAGACTAGACCGTACAGTGATCTTGTCCAACAGCGCCTGCTTGATCGGGAGCTTGTACTTTACTTGAACGGTTGCAATCAGATCTGCTCTTGCAGTCTTTACCGCGCCACGCTCTTCCTTTGGAACCTGTTGAAGGTTCATAGACATCAACTGATAGTTTGTCATTCCTTGAACGTCGCTGCTCTTGTGCAGGAAGTCTTCAAGGTCCTTGAGTTTACCGTCTAGATTCGCTTCAGTCTTAACCTTTGCAGCATCAACCTTTTGAGGAGACGTGAACTGGAACGGGAAGGAACTTGAAACCTCATCTACCTCTTCACCGTCAGAGGTGTCAACGATCTTGACAGTTGCTTCAACCTGTTGATTTGCAAGTACGCGAGCAAGCTCAGCGGCCTTTTCATCTGAAGTGCCGTTCACCCCCCGCAGGAAGGCGATGTACGACCTTCCACCGGCGCCATAAGTGACGCTATTAGGCTGCCGTCCGAACAACACCTCGGCCTCAACCGTGTCGCCAGGCTGCAGCACCTTCTTAACGACAGGTGCCTTAAGCGCCAGCGCTGCGTGCGCGGCGCGAAATTGGTTGTTATCTGAAACAAGAGCCCAGCCGTCTGGGCTGTACTTCCTATCAGCATTAGCCCGCTTACCTTCACGTGAGGTAAACAACTGTCCCTTGTCATCTACACCAACCCAGATGTTCGCGCCATCGAGTTTTTCTTGAGCTGACATGGATGCCATGTTCTGAAGAACGTCGATGAACCGATCAACCGGAAGGTCTTCGATATGCTGAATGGATTCTGAGAGGCGTTGAATTTTCATAGGGTTATTTAGGACCAGAAACCAGAAGAGGACCCGAAGGTCCTCTTTGTTTTTGATCACTTAGCGAGTGAAAAGCTTCCGAAGAGCTTCACCTTGAAGTTGTACTAGGAAATCATGCATGATGCCCCAGCATTTTTCAGGGTCGGGTTCCATGAACAACGCGACCTTCGCACGTTCAAGGTCTTGGACCGTCATGGATCAGCCTTGAGTTGCAGCTGGATCAACTGCAGGAGCTGGATCAACTGCAGGAGCTGGATCAACTGCAGGAGCTGCAGCTGCAGTTGCGGCATCGGCCGCTGCTTGTGCGTCAGCGGCCTTCTTGTCAAGTTCAAGCTTCACGGCTGCGCTGATCTGTTGACCGACGTTCGCAAGTGCAGCTTGGTTCTTGATCACGTCCAACTGTGCCTTTTGCAGGTCAGATTGGAAAGTGTTGTAAATGACAACAGCTTGCTGAATTTCAGGGCTGAACTGGGTGACGTCGTAGTTGATGCCATCGATGGTGATGTTACGGCTTTGATCCATGTGGATTCTCCTATAGGGTTGAGTTGGTTGGTACCGGCCATATTTACTTCAGACCGGAAATGAAGGTGAACCTGATTACCAAGGTATAAAGGTCCCCAAGATCACAAGTGCAATCATGAGGTAGATGATGATTTCTTCGTCCATGTTATCTCCGGTGCGATTTGATTAGATCGTCAAGACCATCACCGCCTTTGCCAGGAACTATGTTCCCGAGCTGCAATGGTGGCGGTCGTTCTTTCTTACCAATTGGTTTAGCGACGTGTTGGGCCTTTGACACAAAGTTCAAGCCCGCGTCCGTGATGAGCAGAGCTTCAGCATCCCACTTCATAATGAGCTTCTTGTTCACGGCGTTCGAGTTTCGAGACTTCAAGAACTCAAATCTGTACTCACCCGCCGCCTCAAGTGCTTCATCCTTAACCAACGCGATCACGAGGTCAGAAGTGTTGATCTTCGAAATGCCGCCTTGAATATGATCTTGTCCAAGATTTTTCTGTTCACGCGCTGCCTCAATAGCACCACGCCCAAGCTGTGAAGCACTGATCATCAAGCAATCGAAGTCGAAGCCGATAGCGCGAACTTCTTCAGTAACGAACTTGTCCTTTGTGAACATGTTATCTCCACCATGCTTCTGTACGGACGCCATCAAGTCAATGTAGTCAACGACAACGAAGTCAGGTTTGAAGCCGTGCACGGCCTCCAACTCACGAAGATATGCAATGATGTGATCGGCGGTGGTTGACCCTTCGCGCATGCGCTTGATGAAGAACCTACCAAATCCATCTCGCTTCGCACTCTCAACGGCGTCCCCGACCTTGAGCTTGTTTGAGTAAATGTTCTTGCCACTGATCTTGCTGATCATGGAGTCAAGGCGTTTCGCAACGACCTTGTCTCGCATTTCAAGAGAGATGTACACGCCATTCAACCCGCGCTTCAGCAGGTTATGCGCCATGTTCAACATCGCAACTGACTTACCAACACCAGAGTTCGCGGTAAAGAGCACAAGCTCTTGACGTCCAACCCCACCACCGATAAGCTCGTCGACAGTTTCCCAGCCAGTACTCATGAGCACTTCAGCCGCTTCGCTCTCCATAAGGCGAGCGTGTGGATCTTCAAAGTAATCAACACCAAGATCGCCGTTCAATTGAACTTGAGTTGCGAGTTTGATTTGTGTGACCATGAAGCCGAAGTCACCCTTTGCGATCAATGCTGGTGCCTGAAGAACTGCTTCAGTAACTGCTCTGATCTGACAAAATCCGGCGATCTGCTCAGCTACGAACTGCAAGTCTTGAACTGGCAAAATCGCTGGTTCAATGTTCTGTTTCGTCTTCGCTTGAAATACTGGTTGTGATGGAACTCCACGATGAGCATGAAAGAATTCCTTCAGGAACGCGACACTTTCTTGAAGGTGCCCGTCAAAGTATGATGGCTTCAGCAGGTGTTGAACACGCGCGAATAGGCCTGGGTTTCCAAGCATAGACGCAACGTACAGCTTTTGTGCATCGCCATCAATCAAAATATCACTCATTTTTCTCCTTCTTCGTTAACCACGTGGAGAAGGCTTCCCAAATCGGATCGTCTTCATTGACAGGGTCATAGATCTTTGACATCTCGCGGTCATGATAGAATGTAGGACCACAATACCGATGGTGAGACACCCAAATGTACTTGTTCCCAATGTGCAGTCGACCGAAGTAGTCATCAATACAGGCATACCCGACAACGCTACCATCATCGCTACTGAATGAAACACAGGCCATCACTTCTTCCCTGTCAGTTTTGCAAGAGCGAGCTGCATGCCAAGCTCAAGTTTAGATTGTACACTTACCCCATCTGTGGCCTTCAGGCCTTGTGGGACCGTTGAGTTCTTCATCAGGGTCCAGATCGTGAACGTGCGCCCATATTTCTGGATGCTCTTGTTCACGTCACCTACGTCTTGGGGGGTGAATGAAATCTCCCAACCGTTCTTCAGCGCAACCTCAGCCAATCTTTCACCGTTGCCATCTCGATCAACCACGACGATCTTGCGCCGTCTCACGCGGTTTAATATCTCAAGCTTTGCCTCATTAAGCTTTGACCCTATGAGTGCAACGCCTTCAAGTGGTTCAGCGTCGAATATGCCTTCCGTAATGAACAGCGGCATGTCGTAGTTCTTGAAGATGTTGTCATACCCCCAAAGCACAGCATCCTTAGAGATGCTTGGCGATAGGTACCGTGGTTTGACGTCAGGGAGAATTGTCCTCGCTTGCCAGAAGATAATCTTGCCTTCACGAGTACAAGGCAGGATCACTCGATTCAGAAACTTAGGGTCGGTACTGAAGTGCGCGTTCACTCTTAGAGGATCAACCACCCGCCCTTCAAGATATTCAAGGATCGGTACCTGAAGTTCTTCGCTGAACGATGAACCTAGTGGGTAAGAGTGCGGAGGCAGTTGAATCTCTGGCGTGCGCAAACTTACTTGGGGTTTCATCGACTCAAGGGTGATCTCCTTGGTCTCGGCCTTCTTGAGCAGGAACGAACTGCCAGTGACCTCGTTGAGTTCTTCACGCGTGATGCCATAGCACGTGAGGATGTGGCGCGCGTTCTTACTGACGCTTGTGTCGCCCTCAGTGAAGACAAAGCGGGCCTGGCAGTTGAAACAATTATATCGAACTTCCGCACCGCCGAACTTGAAGCCCGCCCGTTCAGAGTGGTCGTGGCACACTTGGCAACGAAGCGCCCGAAAACCCTTGGCAGACTGTTTGCCAAGGGCTACCTTGCGTTCAATCAGGTCCTGAAGGGTTTGTTGCTTCATCAGAAACGACCAGGGTACTTGTGCCCGTGCTTGATGATGAACAGATGTGGCTGCATCTTGCGGACGATGTTTTCGTACTCGCTGGCGCTGGCGTCATAATCGCGAAGATCAACTAGGTCTTGAGCCAGCGCGATCAGTTCACGGATCGCCTTGTCTTTTGGATCTTCTTCGCGACACTCTTCACAAGGGTAGAGTTGCCGTGTCTCGCCATTGGCAGCTGGGCAGTCTTCATCGCCGTACTTGCAGCCGTGAACACCACAACAGTGGCTCTCGTGAACAGCAACGTTCATGACCTTGGCCACACCCGTGAGGCAGCGAGCATACGTTTCGGCTTCCTCGAGCGTGTCATAATGGGTCGCCTCTCGAAGCTGCACCTGATTACCCCTACCTTCATTGTAGGAGCCATCGTCAAATTTGATTACGTAGATTGCCATGAATCAATTGTAACAAGTGACTCACCATGTGCACCACAGTAGTGGGTCCGGGTTCCTTGTACAGAGCCTACAAAAGACAAGGCCCGGTTCATTCCGGGCCTTGTCTTATCAATCTACTCGACGCCAGAGGTCAAACTCTCGAAGACCACCTGAAGCACCGTACTGCTTCTGTGACGGCCCTGGTTCTCCTAGTCCCGTCTTACCCTTGGCTTTCAGTGAAGCGTTCACACGATCGTAGAGCGTGTCGTGATCGCATTCCCAGAATGAACCGTCATAAGGTGACT
>Ga0265327_10005873_pt1 | contig 10033 bp, 7 predicted proteins | sample 41621metaG_FD_202089 | JGI IMG/M metagenome (GOLD analysis project Ga0265327, IMG submission 202089) | Rhizosphere microbial communities from Carex aquatilis grown in University of Washington, Seatle, WA, United States - 4-16-21 metaG | ecosystem: Host-associated > Plants > Roots > Rhizosphere >... | reverse complement strand
GACCTGATGATGCGCGACGTCGTCTCGGTGCCCGAGGGCGCCACCTGCGCCGAGGCGCTCGAGCTCATCGACCGCCACCACATCCGCCTGCTGCCGGTCCTCTCCGCCAAGCGCGGCATCGTCGGCACCGTGTCGCTCGCCGCCCTCGGCGGCATCTTCATCCCGCGCGTCAACGAGCCCCGCCTCATGCGCCAGGTGAAGACCTCCCTCGCCAGCATCACCCGCGCGCTCCACGCCCGGGCGCTGCACGTCGTGGGCGAGCGGCGCACCGAGGAACTTTACGTCCGCCTCGGCACGATGGACATCCGGACCTTCTGGAGCATCTCCGAGCGCGAGCAGATCCCCGCGAGCCAGTCCATCGTCATCGTCGGCGACCGCCGCGACGTGCAGAAGCGCTCCATCGAGCTCGGCGTCCGCGCGCTGGTCATCACCAGCAACCTCGACCCCGACCCCGAGATCGTGGCCCTCGCGCAGGCGAAGGAAGTCAGCGTGATCGTCAGCCCGTACGACTCCGCCACCACGGCCTGGGTCGTGCGCACGGCCTCGGCCATTGAGCGCGTGATCGAGCGGAAGTTCCTCACGGTCGGCGCCGACGTGCGCATCGCGGAAGTCCGGCAGAAATTCACCACCGGCGGGCAGCACGCCCTGCTGGTGACGGACGACGACGGCGCGCTCCAGGGCATCCTGACCAAGAGCGACCTGCTCAAGCCCGGGAAGACCCGGCTCGTGCTGGTGGACCACAACGAGATGACGCAGGCGGTGCCCGGGGCGGACGAGGTGACGGTGTCGGAGGTCATCGACCACCACCGCCTCGGCTCGCTCAACACCCAGCAGCCGATCCTCTTCCTCAACGAGCCGGTGGGCTCGACCTGCACGATCGTGGCCGACCTCTACCGCCGCGAGGGCCTGACGCCCAGTCCCGAGATCGCGGGCATCATGATGTCCGGCCTGGTGTCGGACACGCTGCACCTCCACAGCCCGACCACGACGCCGAAGGACGGCGCGATCCTGGCGTGGCTGGCGAAGATCGCCGGCGTGGACTCCCGCAAGCTCGCGGACGAGATCTTCAGCTCGGGCTCGGTCATCCTCGCGAATCCGCCGGCCAAGGTCGTCCGGTCCGACTTCAAGATCTACGAGGAGGAGGGCGTGCGCTTCGCCGTCTCGCAGGTCGAGGAGCTCGGCTTCGGCAACTTCTGGGAGCACGCCAAGGCGATCACCGCCGCGCTGCAGCAGCTGCGCGAGGAGGAGCGGCTGGCGTTCGCCTGCCTGCTCGTCACCGACATCAACACCCAGAACTCGCTGCTGCTCGTGAAGGGCGACGCGGGCGTGATCAACCGGATCTCCTACAAGCACGTCGAGCAGGACGAGATCTTCGACCTGCCCGGCATCGTCAGCCGCAAGAAGCAGCTCATCCCCTACCTCGGCAGCGTGCTGCGCGAGATGGCCGCCGATGGGACCCTGCCCGCCGGTCCGTCGGCGGCCCCGTTTCGGAAGAAGCGGTGATTGGTCCGCTTGCGGCACCCGGGAGCCAACGGCCCCGGCGGAAGCCCGAAGGTCAAAATCCGAAATTCGCAAGCCCGGCGAAAGTCCCCGGAATTGGAGTTTCCCTCGAATTTCGAAGATTGCCCTTCGGGCTTCCCGTTCGGTCCCGCCGAACGGAAAAATTGCCTTGTTGCCTCGCGCCCGCGCGCCGCGCAATTTGCCGCGTTATGACCGTCGAGCCCACCGTGCCGGCCAGCCCGGCCCCGAGCGATTTCATCCGCGACATCGTCGCCCAGCACGTCGCGGAAAAGCGCTATCCGAAGATCGTGACGCGGTTTCCGCCCGAGCCCAACGGCTATCTCCACATCGGGCACGCCAAGGCGATCTGCATCGATTTCGGCATCGCGCGGGAGAACCAGGGGCAGTGCAACCTCCGGATGGACGACACCAACCCGGCCAAGGAGGAGGTGGAGTACGTGGACGCCATCCTCGATGACGTGAACTGGCTCATTGCCGGCTGGGCGGACCACTACCTCGGCCTGAAAGCCAGGGGCGCCAAGCCCGCCGCGTCACACGTCGCCGGGCAGACCGATTACCTGCTGACCGCCGCCGCGCCGGGCACGCCGGCCGCCCAGCTCGAGCCGTTCTTCGCGAGCCATTATTTTGACCAGCTCTACGCCTACGCGGTACGGCTGATCGAGCTGGGCAAGGCCTACGTGTGCGACCTCTCGCCGCAGGAGACGGACGCGTACCGCGGCGCGCCCGACCGGCCCGGCCGCAACAGCCCGTTCCGCGACCGCAGCGTGGCGGAGAACCTCGACCTGTTCACCCGCATGAAGGCGGGCGAGTTTCCCGACGGCGCCCGCTCGCTCCGCGCCAAGATCGACATGAGCGCGCCCAACATGTGGCTGCGCGACCCCCTGCTCTACCGCATCCGGCACACGGCCCACCACCAGACCGGCGACGCCTGGTGCATCTACCCGCTCTACGACTACGCCCACTGCCTGAGCGACTACCTCGAGGGCGTCACGCACAGCCTCTGCTCGCTCGAGTTCACCGACCACCGTCCGCTTTACGACTGGGTGCTCGAGAGCCTCTCGCTGCCCCGCCCGCTGCCGCACCAGTACGAGTTCTCCAAGCTGCGCCCGACCTACACGCTCGTCTCCAAGCGCAAGCTCATCCAGCTGCTCAACGACGGCGTGGCCAGCGGCTGGGACGACCCGCGGCTGCCGACGCTGCGCGGCCTGCGCCGCCGGGGCGTGCCCGCCAGCGCGGTGCGCCGTTTCGCCATCGGCGCGGGCGTGACCAAGTTCATCAGCTCGACCGAGATCGCCGTCTTCGAGCACGCGATCCGCGAGGAGCTCAACCCCCTCGCCCAGCGCCGCCTCGCCGTGCTGCGCCCGCTCAAGCTCGTGCTCACCAACCTCGCCCCCGGCGAGGTGCTGGAGTGCACCGCCGTCAACGACCCGCAGTCCGAGCAGCCCACCAGCCGCCCGATGCGCCTCACGCGCGAGGTCTACATCGAGGCCGACGACTTCGCCGAGATCCCGCCCCCGAAATATTTCCGCCTCAAGCCCGGCGGCGAGGTGCGGCTCAAGTACGCGTGCATCATCAAGTGCGACGAGGTCGTGAAGGACGCCGCGGGCGCCCTCACCGAGCTGCGCTGCACCGCCGACCTCACCACCCGCGCCGGCGGCCCGAACGTGGACCGCAAGGTGAAGGGCACCATCCACTGGGTCAGCGCGACGGAGTCCATCCCTGCCGAGGTGCGGCTCTACGACCGGCTCTTCACGGTTCCCGAGCCCGACGCCGACGGCGACTTCCTCAAGCACATCAACCCGCGCTCGCTCGAGGTCGTGACGGCCCGCCTGGAGCCCGCGCTGAAGGATGCGGCCCCGGGACAATTCCTCCAGTTCGAGCGGCTCGGCTACTTCGTGGTGGACGCCAAGGATTCCTCGTCCGCGAAGCCGGTCTTCAACCGCACGATCACGCTCAAGGACACCTGGGCGAAGGCCGGCGAAAAATAGGCCGGCGGTCGACGGGAGCGCCGCTCAGCTCTTCGGCACGTCCGGCGCGGCCGGAGCCGCCGCCGGGGTCTTCTTCTTGTGCCCCTTCTTGTGGCCCTTGGCGTGCTTCTTGGTGGGCGCCGAGGCCGAGTGGCCGGCAGGCGTTTCCGCCGGAGCCGCGGCCGGCGTGGGCGCCGGGGCCGGCAGCTTGATCTCAGGGGAGTCCTCGGCGACGGCCCACGTGACAGTCAGGCCGGAGAGGAGCAGAAGGAGGGAAAGTTTTTTCATGTCGGCTGATAGACGACACGCGCCTCGCCGAGTTACCAGCCGGAATTGAGGCGGACACCCAATTCTGACCTTGGCCGGCGCCTGAGCTAACCGGCGAGGCACCGCTCCAGCCGCAGCCGGACCCGGTCGCGGCCGAGGAGCCGGAACAGGCTGGTGATGCTCGGGCCCGCGTTGGTGCCCGAGACGGCGAGCCGCGCCACCGCCTGGTAGTCGCCGAAGCCGAGGCCGCCCTTGGCCGCGAGGGCCTTGATTCCCTCCTCGATGGCCGCGTCGCCCGTGAAGTCGAAACCCGGCAGCGCCGCAATCAGTTCCGACAGGCGGGCCTTCGGGTCGCCCTTGCCCATGACCTTCTCCTTCACCTTGGCGTCCACCGGAAAGTCCTCGGTGAATAGGTACGCCGTGTAGGCCGGCAGCTCCTCCAGCCCCTTGATCTTGGGCTGGGCCAGCAGCATCACCGCCTGGAACACGTCGGGCGCGGCTTGCAGCGCCGGCGCCGCGGGATGGTGCCGCTCGAAGTAGGACCGCGCGCGCGCCACAAACTCGACCGGAGCCAGCGCGAGCAGGTAAAGCATGTTCATGTGCGCGAGCTTCTTTTCGTCAAAGCGCGCGTTGCTCTGGTTCACGCCCGGGAGGTCGAACAGCCGGATGATCTCCGCCAGCGGCAGCTTTTCCAGGTCGCCGCCGGGATTCCAGCCGAGCAGGCAGAGGAAGTTGACCAGCGCCTCCGGCAGGTAGCCGCGCCGCTGGTACTCCTCGATCAGCGCGCCCTGGTCGCGCTTGGACATCTTGCCCGCGCCCTGCTGCTTCAGGATCAGCGGAATGTGCGCAAAGTGCGGCACCGGGACGCCGAAGGCCTTGAACAGCTCCACGTGCTTGCTGGTGTTCGAGAGGTGGTCCTCGCCGCGGATCACGTGCGTGATGCCCATGGCGATGTCGTCCACGACGTTCACGAAGTGGAACACCGGGTTGCCGTCCGAGCGGAAGATCACGAAGTCCTCGTCCTCCACCCGCTCCACGCGGCCGCGGATCAGGTCCTGGATCACGGTGGGCGCGGCCTTGACCTTGGTGACCGTCTTCTGGCGGTGCTCGTCGAACACCTCGGTGCGCTCGCCGATCAGGCGGAACCAGACCGCCCCGTCCTTCTCATACGTGCGGCCGGTGGCCTTGAGCTTCGCGAGGTACTCCCGGTAGATGTCCGCCCGCTCGCTCTGCCGGTAGGGGCCGTACGCCCCGCCGACGCCCGGACCCTCGTCCCAGTTCAGCCCGAGCCAGGCCAGGCTGTCGTAGATCACCTGGAGGAACTGCTCGCTGTTGCGCTCCTTGTCCGTGTCCTCGATCCGCAGCACGAAGACACCGCCCGTGTGGCGGGCATAGAGCCAGTTGAACAGCGCGGTGCGGGCGCTCCCGATGTGGAAGAAGCCCGTGGGGCTGGGGGCGAAGCGGACGCGGACTTGGGACATGGCGGCGAAAGGGGATTGTGGCTTGAGCTCGGAGAAAACGCCCAGCAAGAACCATCGCGTGTCCCCTGTCAAAGCCGCTCCCCTCGACGTGCCCGCCCTCGCCGCCCGGTTCGCGGCGGCCGGCCGCGCCGCGGGGTTTCGCGTGGAGACCTACGGGGAATGCGCCGGCCTGCCGCTGCTGGCGCTCACCCGGCGCACGCCCGGACCGCGGCCGCGGATCTACCTCTCGGCCGGCATCCATGGTGACGAGCCCGCCCCGCCCCTGACGCTGCTCGCGCTGCTGGAGGCGGGTGCCTTCGACCACCGCGCCCACTGGTTTGTCTGCCCGCTGCTGAATCCGGGTGGATTGGCCCGCGGGACCCGCGAGAATCCCGGCGGGCTCGATCTCAACCGCGACTACAAGGCCCCGCGCTCCCCGGAGATCGCGGCGCACGTGCAGTGGCTCCAGCGGCAGCCGAACTTCGCAGTCACGCTCTCCGTCCACGAGGACTGGGAGTCCAAAGGCTATTACCTCTACGAGCTGAACCCCGCGGGACGGCCCAGCCTGGCCGAGCCGATCCTGCAGGCGGTCGCACCCGCCTGCCCGATCGACCACAGCCCGCTCATTGACGGACGCGAGGCGCGGGCCGGCATCCTCCGCCCGGTGAGCGACCCGCTGAAGCGGGAGCTGTGGCCCGAGTCGATCTACCTGCGCGCCCATCACGCCACGCTCACCTACACGCTGGAATCCCCGTCCGCCTTCCCGCTCGACCAGCGCATCGCCGCCCACCGGCGGGCGCTGGAGACGGCGATCGCGCTGACCATCACGCCGGCGTGAGCCGGATCGGGCGCGGGCTCAGGGAGCGATGCCGCGGGCCGCGAGGAAGTCCTTCAGGTCGGTCGGCACCGACGCCGCGAACACGTGCGGCAGTCCCGCCGGGCGCAGGTCGATCTCGGCGCAGTGCAGCGCCTGGCGCTCGAGCAGCAGCCGCGCGGCGAGGGCCGGGGTCCAGCCCGTCTCGATGAACTCCAGGTAGAGGCGCGGGTCGGGGCCGTAGATCTTGTCGCCGACCAGCGAGCGACCGAGCCACTCGGCATGCGCCCGGATCTGGTGCTTGCGGCCGGTCTCCGTGACCACCCTTACCCAGGTGAAGCCCGCGCCCTGCGCGAGCGGCGTGAAATGCGTCACGGCCTGCTGGCCGTCGGGCCGCACGGTGGACTTCACGAACACCGGCGTCGTGGTGTCGTCGCCCAGCGGCTGGTCCACTGTCACGGGCCCCGCGAGTTCGCCCGTGAGGAGCGCGAGGTAGGCCTTGCCGATCTTCCGCTCCTGCATCGCGGTCTGGAGCCGGCTGGCCATGCGGGCGTCCTTCGCCAGCACCACGACCCCGCTCGTCTCCCGGTCGAGCCGGAAGACCAGGTGCACCGTCGGCAGCCGGGTGTATTCCCGCACCGCTCCGACCAGGCTCGACCATGGCCCGGCCTTTGAGGGGTGGCAGACGACGTCGCCGGGCTTCGCGACCACCAGCAGGCGCTCGTCCTCGTGCAGGATCCACTGCGGCAGCTCGTCCGGGGCGATGATCCGCACACGGCCCGACTGCGGCCGCCGCGGCCACGCGCACGCGCGGCGCGCATGGGCGTGGAAATCCTCCGGGCCCGGGTCGGCGCTCATCGCGACACCTGCCGCAGCCGGTAGCGCCGGAGCACGCTCGCCGCGAGGCGCGCGGCCAGGGGCTTGGGCAGCTTCGAGACCGCGAAGGCCGCGAGTTTATTTTTCCAGCCCGGCACGACTTGGCGGCGGCCCGCGGCCAGCCCGCGCAGCGCGGCCTCCACGACGGCCTCGCTCGTGAGGCTCAGGGCGTCCCCCACGCTGCCCGGGGCCAGCCCGGCGCGGCGGAAGAACTCGGTGGCGGTCGGGCCGGGGCACAGCGCCAGCGTCTGCACGCCGGTGCCGCGCAGCTCCTCGTGCAGGGCGAGGCTCCAGTGCAGCACGAAGGCCTTCGACGCGCCGTACGACGCCATGTAGGGCGTCGGCTGGAAGCCCGCCAGGGAGGACACATTGATGATCGCGCCCCCCCGTTCACGCAGCAAGGGCAGCAGCCGGCCGGTCAGGTGCACCAGGCCGCGCAGGTTGACGTCGAGCATCTCCAGCTGGTGCTCCAGGCTGGGCTCCGGGAAGACACCGTAGGCGCCGAAGCCGCTGTTGTTGACCAGGAGGATGCGGCCGGTGGGTGCGGCTTGTCGCAGGAAGTCCGTCAGTTGCGGGACCACCGCCTCGATGTCGGACGCACGCGACAAATCGCAGCCGAAATGGTTCAATTTTATGTCTAACTTATATGTCGCGGGAACGCGCCGCGAGAGGTTGCAAAACTGAATCCGCGGTTGCAGCTTCGAGCCAAGCTCAATGAACGATTTTCCAATCCCGGAAGATCCCCCCGTCACGATCACGATTGAGAAATGGTCCAAGGCGCCGATTAGAGAGGACATGACATTGGGCAGTGTTTTTCGTCAGGGCGATTACCCCACCCTGGCTCGTTAACCAGACAACACGCAGAAACAATGAACAGCCAAAACAACAACGAACTAATCGTCTCAGGCATTCATCTCGAACTCACCCCGTCCCTCAAATTTTTTGTCCGCGAGAAGGCCCAGCGATTGTTCCGACACGAGGAGCGCATCGTCCGCATCCGCGTGGAACTGGAATGCGACCGGCAGCAGGACGTCACCAACCGCTTCAAGGCCAAGGGCCACATCGAAATCCACGGCCCCGACATCAACGCCACGGTGGAGGCGGACGAGTGCCACAAGGCCGTCTCCGAGCTGGTGGACAAACTCGACCGCATGCTCGTGAAGCGCCACCAGCTCCACAAGGAGAAGCGGAACCACCCGCATCCCGTGGAGTTCAACGGCGTCGAGCTCCCCAAGGCCATCTGAGCTGACAGATTCGTTTTTAGAGCAACGGCGGGGTCGAAAGACTCCGCCGTTTTGTTTTCCGCGGATGGAGCGGATCTCGGGCGAACGCTCAACGCTCAACATTCAACGCTCAACGTCCAAGTGAATTTCAGCGCGCGGCTTTGCCGCGGGACTCTCCTTGAGCGTTGAGTGTTGAATGTTGAGCGTTGAGCGTTCGCTTGGAAATGCCCCGTTCGTGCCCTCCAGTCCCACGCCCGAACACGATTTCTTGCCTCTGGGCCTTCCCCGTCGTGAACTACCAACGTGATTGGCGACGTGCGATGGTCTTCCCCCGGCCAAACCTCGGCTGACTCCCTGCCGCTCGGCAACGGCAACCTCGCCGCGAATGTCTGGACCGAGCCCTCGGGCGACATCGTCTTCTACCTGGCCAAGAACGACGCCTGGGACCACCTCGGCCGGCTCATCAAGCTCGGCCGCATCCGCCTGCGGCTCACGCCGGGACTCACCGCCCCGGGCGGAAAGTTCGAGCAGAGCCTCTCGCTCGCCGACGCCTCCGTGGCCGTCACGAACGGCGACACCACCGTCCGCCTCTGGATCGACGCCCACTGGCCGCGCCTTGTCATCGATGTGACCAGCCGGACTCCCTGCACGGTCGAGGCGAGCCTCGACCCGTGGCGCACGGCGGCGCGGACGCTTTCCGACCGGGAGGCCCACGGCGCGAGCGGGCTCGAGGGCGGACCGGTGCCGCTGGTCGCGCAGCCCGACCGGCTCGTGACCGACGAGCCCGACGCGGTGGTCTGGTACCAACGGAACGAGACCTCGGTCTGGGCGCTGACGCTGGATCAACAGGCCCTGGGCGCGTTCAAGGCCGAGTCGCGGGATCCCCTGCTCCACCGCACCTTCGGCGGCCGCCTCACCGGCGCGGGTTTTGTTCGCAACGGAGACTCCACCCTCGCCACGACAGGCCGTGTCACCGCAGCCACGCTCGTGCTTAGCGCGCAGTCGGCGCAGACCGCGACGCTCGGCGAATGGCTTACCCAGCTGCGCGCCGCGGCGCCGTCCACGGCGTCGGCGGATCACTGGCGCGACCACGTGCAGTGGTGGCAGGAATTCTGGGACCGCAGCTACCTCCGGCCCGTCTGCCGCGCCCCGGACTGGGGCCAGGCCGCGCTGATCGCCGAGCAGTCGGCCTGGCAGCGCTACCTCGTCGCCTGCTGCGGCCGCGGGCTGTACCCGGTGAAGTTTAACGGCGGGCTGTTCACGGCCGACTGGGCCCGGCCGGAGGAACCGTTCGACGCCGACTACCGCCGCTGGGGTGGTGGCTACTGGTTTCAAAACACGCGCCTGATCTACTGGGCCGTGCTGGCCAGCGGCGACCATGAGCTCACGCGGCCGCTGTTCCGGATGTTCCGCGACCTGCTGCCGCTGGCCGAGCACCGCACGAAGGTTTGGTTCGGCCACGGCGGCGCGTTCTTCCCCGAGACCTTTTATTTCTGGGGCACGCACCTGCCCTCGAACTACGGCTGGGACCGCACCGGCAAGGCCACCGGCGACATCGAGAACCGCTACATCCGGCGCCACTGGTCCAGCGGGCTCGAGCTCGTCGCGCTGATGCTCGAGACGCACGCGCACACCGGCGACGCCGCGCTGCTCGAGTCCGAGCTGCTGCCCATCGCGCGCGCCGTGCTGCGGTTTTACGCCGAGCACTACCCGGATGATGCCGGCGGCCGCCTGCGCGTTGCGCCAGCCCAGGCGCTCGAGACCTGGTGGGAAGCGGAAAACCCGATGCCGGAGATCGCCGGCCTGCATTTCCTCCTGCCGCGCCTGCTCGCCCTGCCCGGCCCGGCGGTGACCGCGGCCGACCGCGAGGCCTGGCGGGCCCTCTCCACGCGCCTGCCGCCCCTG
>Ga0265327_10005872_pt1 | contig 10033 bp, 12 predicted proteins | sample 41621metaG_FD_202089 | JGI IMG/M metagenome (GOLD analysis project Ga0265327, IMG submission 202089) | Rhizosphere microbial communities from Carex aquatilis grown in University of Washington, Seatle, WA, United States - 4-16-21 metaG | ecosystem: Host-associated > Plants > Roots > Rhizosphere... | reverse complement strand
CAAGGGCGACAACCCTGCGCTCGACGCCAAGCTGCAACTCAAGGGCACGCTGCTGGCCGACACTGAACACAAACAATATGGCGCCAAAGGGCTGGATTTCAGCCTGCAGGGTGACGTGACCTCGATCAAGGGTGCGGATCTCAAGCTCTCCGGTGATTTCGATGCCAAACCCGAACAGCTGGAATTCACGGTCAATGGGCTGAAGCTGACACTCAAAGCCAACCTGAGCGGCCAGGCCACCACGCTGGAACTCGACGCCCCCAGCCTGATCGCCCACAAGGACGAAGTCAGCGGCAAACAGGCCCACATCAACCTGAGCCAGACCAAGGGTGACGATAGCCTCAATGCCAAGCTGGTAATCGCCGACCTCAAGGGCTCGCCCAAGGCATTCTCCAGCAGTGGCATCAGCGGCGAGATTTCCGGCAAGCGGGGTGCGCGCAAACTGGACGGCAAGTTCTCCTCGCCGTTCTCCGGCAATCTGGAAAATCTGGTGTTCGACCTGCCGAAGCTGGCTGGCAATATAGATGTGAAGGACCCGGCACTGCCTAATGGCGCGCTCAAAGCTGCCTTCAACGTTAACGCCCATGCCGACGTGAAGCAGGAGCAGGCCAAAGTCGACCTTGATGCCAATATCGATGGCAGCAAGCTCAAGGGCAATGTCGTAGTGGCGGGGTTCAAGAAACCCAACGTCAAGTTTGACCTGACCGCCGACCAGCTTGACCTCAACAAACTGCTGGGCAACAAGAAGGAATCCAAACCGGCAGCCGCCTCCGACAAACCCGCCGATCTCTCGGCACTGAAAGACGTATTGGCACAGGGCACGCTCAATATCGGCAGCATCGTCTACGACAAATATCGCATCGCCAACCTCGCTGCAACCGTCAAAGCGGATGGGCAGGCACTCAACGTCAGCCCGCTGTCGCTGAAACTGGACGACAGCCAGATCAAGGGCAGCGTCGGCATCACTCACTTCGACAAGGCGCTCTACACCTTCGACCTCGATATCGACCGCGTTGATGCTGACCGTTATGCACCGCCGAGCGATACCAAAGCGGCCTCTACTGTCCCGGCCAAACCGCTTGACCTGTCGGCGCTCAAGGCGCTGAACGCCGCAGGCAGCCTGCGCATAGGCAGCCTGAAGTACGGCAAGGTGCAAAGCGCCAATATCCGCATCGACCTCAAGGCCGACGGCGAAAAACTCAAACTCGATCCGTTCTCGGCCAAAATCGACGATAGCCAGGTCAAGGCGGTGCTTGGCATCACCCGATTTCAAAGCCCACAGTTCAGCTTCGACGTGGATATCGACAAGTTGGATGCCGACCGCTACGTGACCAAATCGGAGCCTGCAGCCAAATCGGCCACCGGCGACACTCCGCTTGACCTCTCTGCGCTGAAGACGCTCAACGCCAGCGGTGAGGCTCGTATCGGTGCGCTGAAAGTCGCCAATGTCAAAACCAGCAACGTGCGCGTCGGCCTGAAGGCTGATGGAGGACTGGTTGCCATCTCCCCATTCTCGGCCAATCTGTACGACGGCAGCATGGCCGGCAGCCTCAATCTTGATGCGCGGGCCACACCGACGATTAACGTCAAGCAAGAGATGAAGGGCATCAATATCGGTCCATTGTTGGTCGATGCGCTCAAGAACGACATGCTGGAAGGCAAGGGCACACTGAATGTCGATGTCAAAACGCAAGGCGCCACTGTCGGTGCACTCAAGAAAGCACTCAATGGCAATGCAGCCATGGTGCTGGCGGATGGTGCAGTCAAGGGTATCGACATCGCCGGCACCATTCGCGATATCAAGAGCAAATTCAACTTCAAGGGTAATGCGCTGGATTCAGATCAGAAGAAAAAAACTGACTTCAGCGAAATGTCTGCGACTTTCAAGATCACCAACGGCGTGGCGCACAACGATGACCTCAGCATGAAATCGCCACTATTGCGTGTTGCAGGCAGCGGCGACATCGACATCGGCAACGAGAAGCTCAACTATGTTGCGAAGCCCACTGTTGTCGCTTCGCTGAAAGGCCAGGGCGGTTCAGACATCGGGGCCCTGAATGGACTGACCTTTCCGGTGAAGGTCACCGGTACCTTCTCCGACCCGAAATACGGTTTGGATTTCAGCGCCATCGGCACCGAAATCGCCAAGAAGGGTCTGCTGGATAAAGTGGGCGGAGGCAAAGGCGAGGCCGTACAGAAGCTGATCGGCGGCGATACGGCCGGCGGCCTGCAGGACCTGCTGAGCGGCAAGAAGAAAGCTGCCGAGCAGCCGGCACCCACAACAGCACCGGCTGCTGTGGCAACTCAACCGGCGCAGGCTGAGCCACCGAAACCGCTTACGCCGGAAGAAAAAGCCAAGAAGAAACTCAACAAGCTGCTGGGCTTTTAAGCCATGAAACCTTGGCTGCTACATGCCTTTATCGCCATGCTGTTCGCCGGCCTGACCACCGTCATCGCCAAGCAAGGCCTGGTTGGAGTTTCCGCTGAGCTCGGCATCACCGTACGAACCGTGTTCGTGTTTTTCTTTGTCATGGTGTTCGTGGCCTTCTCGGTTCCGCTGGCAGAGATCAAGACCATCCACCAACCCGGTCTGGTATGGCTGGCCATCTCAGCTTTTACCACCGCCGTCTCGTGGATTTTCTTCTACAAGGCGCTGAAAGAAGGCGATGTCGCCACGGTCGCTCTGATCGACAAGGGCAGCGTGCTGGTTGCCGTGATTTTGGCCTGGATCTTTCTGAAGGAAGCGCTAACCCTGCGCATTGTCGTCGGTGCCGCGCTGGTACTGGCCGGCCTGATCATCATTTCCCGCCGCTGATGTCGTCCTTTTCCGACCAGATCATCCGCTGGCAGCGCCAGCATGGCCGCCATGAGCTGCCTTGGCAGAACACCCGCGACCCTTATGCCATCTGGGTCTCAGAGATCATGCTGCAACAAACGCAGGTGGCTGCAGTCATCCCCTATTACCAGCGATTCATGGATCGCTTTCGCGATGTGGCCAGTCTGGCTGCAGCCGATCAGGACGAAGTACTGCAGCACTGGAGCGGGCTCGGTTACTATTCCCGCGCCCGCAACCTGCATGCGGCTGCACAGAAAGTGATGGAAGATTTCGGCGGGCAATTCCCCCAAGCACCCGAGTCAATTCAGCAACTGCCAGGCATCGGCCGCTCCACGGCGGCAGCCATTGCCGCATTTGCCTTCGGACATCGAGGCGCCATTCTTGATGGCAACGTCAAACGCGTATTCGCCCGTTGCTTCGGCATCGATGGCTGGACGAGCCAACCCGCCGTCGAACAACGCCTGTGGGCACTGGCCGATGAGCTATTGCCTGAAACCGGTATTGAAGCCTACTCGCAAGGCCTGATGGACCTCGGTGCATCGCTGTGCTCTCGCAGCAAACCGGCTTGCAGCCAATGCCCTCTTCAAGCTGATTGCGTCGCCCACCGTGAACAGCGCACCGCTCAATTGCCCACACCCAAACCTCGCAAAACCATTCCAGAGCGCAGCATTACCATGCTACTCATCATCGATGGCAATGAAATTCTGCTGGAAAAACGCCCCCAGACCGGCATCTGGGGCGGGCTGTGGAGCCTTCCTGAAGTAGCATCCAATGAAAACATTCAACAAGCTGTTCGCGAACGCTACGGTCTGGAAACGCACCCCCTTAAACCGCTACCCATCTTCATTCACACGTTTACCCACTTCCGCCTGCACATCAAGCCTCAACGGCTCAGGCTTGTTGCAAGCAAACTCGAAACATACGAGGCAAAAAACGTGTTGTGGCTGGATAAAGAAGAAGCCATTGGCGCTGCTATCCCGACGCCAATCAGATCATTGCTGGAACAACTCAAATAGAAAGGGCAGCCAAAGCTGCCCTTTCTATTTATTGAACCACGAAGCCTTGATTACTTCTGGTCCCAGCTTTCTTCCCACATGCAGTGCTTGATGGTGTGACGGTTCTTGATCAGCTCTTCGATTGAAGGCTCATCGTTCAAGGCACGCTTGATCGCCAGCTTGGTAGCATCGTAGTTGTTCTTGTACATGTCGGCCTTGTCCAGCTTGCCTTCCTTAGCCAGCGGGCCGCAGCCCGGGTCGATCCACACCAGGCTGATGATGCACAGGTCATTGGCTTGATCACGGGGAATGATGCCTTCGATCACGCAATCCAGTACAGCATCGGCAGTGGCTGCCTGCACCACGCCACCGAACAGTTCAACATTGATGGAATCCTTCAGGGTCACTTTCGGTACGGTCATGGTGACAGGGCGCACCAGCTGGTTGATGTCGCGCACGGCGAACATGGCGGTGTGGCCCTTGTTCTGTGCCATCAGGTTGGCAAATGCCTGGCCGACCGGGCCGTCAACAGCGCCGATGAGGATTTCAGGCATGGCGGCAGTGACGTCTTTGCCTTCGCTGTATACGGTGGCTTCGCCAGCCTTGAAAATGATCTTGTTGGTCATGGTGATGTTCCTAGTGGGTTGCGTAAAGCCGCGTATTTTATAGAAGGCAGGGTTTGCCGGCAAATCATGGAGTTAGCGTCAACGCCATATCCCGATGGGGAATGCCAGCATCGTCGTAGATCTCGCTGCAAACTATGAAGCCTGAAGTTTGATAGAAGGCGATGGCATGCGTCTGCGCCGAGAGCATCGCTTGTGCAAGGCCATGACGACGACATTCTGCAATCACAGCTTCAAGAAGCGCACGACCGACCCCTTGATGTCGCCATGCACTCATCACTGCCATGCGCCCGATTTTCCCGCCGGCAAGCAGGCGGGCACAGCCGATCGGGTTTTGTGCAGCATCCGTCGCCAGAAAATGGATGGCGCCATCATCCAGCCCATCCCACTCCAAGTCTTCAGGCACAGACTGTTCTTCAATGAACACTTTGCGGCGAATCTCGGCCAGCGAGACACCCGCCTCTTGCCATACAACTTGCGATATCTGATATGGACTATTGCGTTTGCTGGTCAACATCCTGACGCTGCTGCTCTGATTGCTGTTGCATGGTGTTTTTGAGGGATTTGGCCTTATCCAGCGCCTCACGCTGGGTTTCGAACAGCTTCGGCAGTGGTGATGCCTGTTCGGGGTGACACGCTATCAACAGCAAAGTCATTGAAACCAGGATGGCAGTCAGCAACTTCATTAAGCTCCCCTTGCGGCATAAAACGGTTGCGTGCATTATGTGGCGCTTTGGTACTCACTGGATATTTCACATGCAAAAATTCATCCCGGTCATCGCACGCATTCTGCTGGCGCAAATCTTTCTGGTCGCCACCGCGTTTCAACTGATTGCCATCACCAGCCATCCGGATGGCTATACTGCCTATCAGGTCATGCTGGGCCAATATGGCCTGCCGGGGATTTTCGCACCACTCACCCTGTTGATCCAACTGGCCGGCGGCGTATTGGTACTGATCGGCTTCAAGACGCGGGCAGCAGCCTATTTGCTGGCAGGTTACTCGGTATTCGTGGCATTCGTGCTGAAACTGAACGAACCCATCGTCTTCTTGCAATATCTGGCGATTGCCGGTGGTTTCCTGGCGCTTGGTTCTCAAGCGCCGACAGCGCTGAGCGTGGATAACCTCAAGAAGCAGTAATCAGTCAGCGGGCAGCGCGACGCTGCCCCAGCGCTCGACCAGCTGGTGTTCGACGCCGAGCTGGTCGAGTATCTTGGCCACCACGAAATCCACCAGATCATCCACACTCTGCGGTTGATGATAAAAACCCGGGTTCGGCGGCAGAATAACGACCCCCATCCTCGCCAGCTTCAGCATATTCTCAAGATGGATGGCCGAAAACGGTGCCTCGCGCGGTACCAGAATCAGCTTGCGCCCTTCTTTCAGCATCACATCTGCCGCACGTTCGATCAGGTTGTCGCTCATGCCATGCGCAATGGCCGCCAACGCACCCATGGTGCAGGGGCATACCACCATGGCATCAACCGCACCGCTGCCTGAGGCAATCGGAGCCATCCAGTCTTCACGGGCAAAAACCTGCAGTTGTTCAGGCTGACAGGCGTATTTTTCAATCAGTATGCGACGTGCTTCAGCAGGCTTGGCCGGTAAAGCCAGATTCATTTCCTGCGCAGCCACGAATTGCGCGGCCTGTGAATAGACCAGATAAACCGTATGGCCGCCTGCTAACAGCATTTCAAGCAAGTGCATCGCATAGGGCATGCCTGAGGCACCAGTCAGTGCCAAGGTGATCGTTTTCATGCGGAGGTCAGATTCCTGGGCAGCGGGAAAACAACGTTTTCGACGATACCATCCAATTCACTGACGTTAGCTGCACCCAGCGCCTTCAGCTTGGCAACGACTTCTTTGACCAACACTTCAGGGGCAGAAGCACCGGCAGTGACGCCTACGTGCTGCTTGCCAGACAACCATTCCGGTTCAAGCTGCGTTGCGTTGTCGACCATGTATGCCGTCACGCCTTGATTCTGCGCCACTTCTCTTAACCGATTGGAATTGGAGCTATTGGGTGAGCCGACGACGATCACAAGATCGCAATGCGAAGACAGTGACTTGACCGCGTCCTGACGGTTCTGTGTGGCATAACAGATGTCGTCACTCTTGGGCGCGGCAATATCGGGGAAACGGTACTTGAGTGCAGCGATCACGCGGGCAGCATCATCCAGCGAAAGCGTAGTCTGTGTGACGTAAGCCAGATTATTCGGGTCGTTGACCTGCAAACGCTCGACATCATCAGGAGTTTCAACCAGATACATACCCGTTTCTGACTGGCCCATGGTGCCTTCGACTTCGGGGTGGCCGCGGTGGCCGATCATAATGATTTCGGCACCTTTTCCCCGCAGTTTGGCGACCTCAACATGTACCTTGGTCACCAACGGGCAGGTGGCGTCAAACACACGCAGACCACGCGATTCAGCATCGGCACGCACTTCCTTGGAAACGCCATGAGCACTGAAAATGACCGTGCTGCCGGCGGGCACTTCGTCGAGTTCTTCAATAAACACCGCGCCCTTGCGCTTGAGTTCATCTACCACAAACTTATTGTGCACGACTTCATGCCGCACGTAGATCGGAGCACCGAAGCGCTCCAACGCCTGTTCGACGATGATGATGGCACGGTCAACCCCGGCGCAGAAACCGCGGGGATTTGCGAGTATGACTTGCATTAATTTCCCAACCAGTGCGCGAACGTCAGTAGCAGCAACAGACCCGCCATCAAGACCAGTACACGCCAGACCAGACCTACAGCGCTGCTCAGGTAATCACCATCGGCTTCATCGCCAAGACCGAGATCAGGGCGATACTCCAATGCACCGTAGGTACTCAACGGCTCGCCCAACCGAACACCCAGGGCACCAGCACCGCTGGCCAGAATGATGCCGATGGCTTCGTCCGGCCAGCTCGCTGCCTGCGTCCGCCAGCAATAAACTGCGTCTTCGAAGTCGCCTACTACGGCAAAACTGCTGGCGGTAAAGCGTGCCGGCAGCCAATTCAGCCAGTCGAACAATCTTTGCGCAAAATGGCGGAAATCTTCGTTTTGACCGCTCCAGGCGTTCTTCAACAAATAAGACAATCGGTAGAGTAACGCTCCGGCTGGGCCGAGCAGCAGAAACCAGAGCAGTGGCGCAAACAGATCATGGTGGGCGTGGCGTAGCGTGGCCTCGATGCCCACCCGAGCAACTTCATTTTCGCTGTAACTGCCGGTCTCAAAGGCCTGCCAGGTCGCCAATTCAGCACGTGCTCCTTCGAGATTTTTTTCACGCAAGGATGTGGCGATGGCTTCGGCAGGGCTACCAAAACGACCGAAACGTAAAGTGATATACAACACGCCGACGCCAAATAGCAAACCAAGCAATGGATTGAATTCCAGCAGTGCCACATAAGCGGCTGCAATGAGCAGTGCCGGCACCAGCACACCGAGCAATCCGGCGATCACACCGTGTTGCGCTTGCCCATCGTTGAAGTTGCGCTCCAGCCAGCCCGCATAAGGTGCAAAAATGCGCCGCAGCCAGTCTGCACGGGGCAACGGCCGGTAATAGGCCAGCGCCAGAGCAGCCAGAAGGGCAAACAGGCTCAAGGCTTGGCCTCCAGTAACATTTCAACCGACAGCACGCTTGCACTGTAGATCTCAACTGTCGGCATCTTCAACTCAGTGCCTTGTTGCTGGCTGAAATTGATCAGGGCACCGTACACCTTGCCGTAAGCAATCAGCGGATGCGCCCTGACCTGCGCTACAACTACCTGCCGTGCAGGAATGGTCTCAACCGCGAGTGGAGGTGCAGGGGTGGCAGCGGCATCAATCAGGTAGCCAGTACGAGCGTGCCGCTCTCCTGCTTTGGTCGTCCGCGGATCGTCAAAAATGAGGGTAAAGGATTTACCGGCCGTGATGCCCTGCTTGCGCAGTTCGGCCCCGACTTCCTGCTGCTTGGCGGCAAGCTTGGAGTAAGGACCTTCAGCTTCAAGGTAGGCGTAGCGATAAGGGCCACGTTCCGCGACTTCAATGGTAGCCGCTCGAAACAGCCCCCACCACCATAATACGATCAGGGTAGGCAGCAAAAACGCCAGAAGGAAGTACAGATGTTGTTTTTTCACGCGATGTCCGTTCAGAAATACCCTCAAAAGATACCACAATCGGGTGACCACGGAAAACCGGTATAATTACGGCCTTTCGCAAGCATGGTTTTAACGCACCAAATCATGAAAAATACCGCTACGCTCCTGATCAATTGCCCCGACCGCAAAGGGCTGGTTGCAGCCATTGCCGACTTCCTTTACCGCCATGATGCCAACATCCTGCACGCTGATCAGCATCAGGATGCCGAGAATAATCTTTTCCTGATGCGCGTTGAATGGGATCTGCAAGGGTTCGGCATCAAACCGGAAGATTTTGCCGAACATTTTGCGCCGATCGCTGATCGCTTTCAGATGCAGTGGCAACTCAAACTATCGCAACAACGTCCGCGCATGGCCATCTTGGTGTCACACTACGATCACTGCCTGGTTGATCTGCTTTACCGCCACCAGAGCGGCGAACTGGCCTGCGACATTCCGCTCATCATCAGTAATCACAAGGACACGCAACGCCTCGCGGAGTTCTACGGCATCCCGTTCCATTACATTGAAGTCACCAAGGACAACAAAGCTGAAGCCGAGGCACGGCAGTTCGCACTGTTCGACGAGTACAAGATCGACCTCATTGTGCTGGCTCGCTACATGCAGATTCTGTCGCCGGAATTCGTGCGCCGCTATCCACAACGCATCATCAACATCCACCACTCATTTTTGCCGGCCTTCATCGGCGCGCGGCCATACCACCGGGCGTTTGAGCGTGGCGTGAAACTGATCGGCGCCACCAGCCACTACGTGACAGAAGTGCTGGACGAAGGCCCGATCATTGAGCAGGACCTGATGCGTGTTTCGCATCGCGATCAAATCGAAGACCTGATCCAGAAGGGTCGTGATCTGGAAAAAGTGGTTCTGTCACGCGCCGTACGCTGGCATGTTGAAAGCCGGATTCTGCTCTACGCAAACAAGACCGTCATTTTTGATTAACGTGCGTAATAGGCAATAAAAAACGGAGGCAAAAGCCTCCGTTTTTTATTCAGAACTGTCTTATTGTGCGTCACCAGAATCCGTCAGCGGTGGGAGGTCTACCGTGGTGTCATCCGCCTGGATTTCCGGCAGATCTTCAGCGTAAACAATCGGTGTAGCGGTCAGTGCAAACAGCGCAAGCATGGCAAGCAGAACTTTCCTCATTTCCTTCTCCCGAGTCTGAATAGTCATAAGTATTGTGTCGCAGAGTGTTTCTACGAACCGATAATCTACGCCAAACAAGGATATTGCGCAACACCGATAATAATATTTATTAATGTTTATAATCAATTAGTTATGAATGATGTGTTCCAGCGCGAAAAGTTGTGGCAATGACTCGCGCTCACGCACCAGATGAACCTTTTCACCATCCACCATCAGTTCAGCGGCACGAGGCCGGGTGTTGTAATTGGAGCTCATGCTCATGCCGTAAGCCCCAGCCGACAAGATCGCCAGCGCATCGCCCGGCTGCA
>Ga0265327_10005871_pt1 | contig 10034 bp, 9 predicted proteins | sample 41621metaG_FD_202089 | JGI IMG/M metagenome (GOLD analysis project Ga0265327, IMG submission 202089) | Rhizosphere microbial communities from Carex aquatilis grown in University of Washington, Seatle, WA, United States - 4-16-21 metaG | ecosystem: Host-associated > Plants > Roots > Rhizosphere >... | reverse complement strand
GCCCGGTGCCGCTCAGCCATGAGCTGGCCTTCGAGGAAGTGTTCGGCCCGGTGCTGGTGGTCATTCCCTTCGACGACGAGAACGACGCCGTGCGGATCGCCAACGGCACGGAGTACGGTCTCATCGCCGGCGTCTGGTCCGAAAACGGCGCGCGCCAGATCCGGGTGGCGAAGAAGCTGCGTGTCGGTCAGGTCTACGTCAACGGTTATGGTGCGGGCGGCGGCATCGAGCTGCCTTTCGGCGGCTTCAAGCGCAGCGGCCACGGCCGCGAGAAGGGCTTCGAGGCGCTGCGCGAATACACGGTCGCCAAGACCATCGTGCTGAACCACGGCTGACGGCCGGTTCGCTGAAGGGCGCCTGTGGCCCCCGCTGCTTTTTGAACAACAAACGAACGGAGACAGACATGAAGAATCAGGCAACCCTGTTGCGAGGGGCGAAGCGCGCCCTCGCCACGCTGGCCGTCGCGGCGGTCGCCGCCCTCGGAGCCGGCACGGCCGCCGCCGAGATGAAGGTCCGGCTCGGCCATGTGTTCGCGATCAACAGCCCGGTCGACGAGGCCAGCAAGGACTTCGCGCGCCTGGTATCGGAGCGCACCAAGGGCGAGATCACCATCGCACTGTTCCCGAACAGCCAGCTGGGCGGCGACGAGGCGCTGGCGCGCGAGCTGTCGCGTGGCTCGATCGAACTCGCCTTCCTGAATCCCGGCTCGCTCGCGGGCCTGGACCCGCTGCTCGACATCCACTACCTGCCCTACATCGCGACCAGCTTCAAGGAAGCGGATGCGATCTTCTACAACCCGCAGGGCGTGCTGCAGACCACCCTGCGCGCGACCCTCGCCAAGCACAAGATGCAGACGCTCGGCTTCTTCGAGCTGGAGTTCCGCGCCGTCACCAACTCGAAGCAGGCGGTCGAGAAGGTCTCCGACCTGAAGGGGCTCAAGCTGCGGGTGCCGGGCTCGGCCGGCATCAAGGGCTTTTTTGAAGCCGCCGGCGCACAGGCGGTCGCGATGCCGTTCCCCGAACTCTTCACGGCCCTGCAGCAAGGCACGGTCGACGGCCAGGACAACGGCGCGAGCATCACCTACAACTCGCGCCTCTTCGAGGCGCAGAAGTTCATGACAACCACCAACCACGTCTACGCGATGGGTGCAATCACCGCGAGCGAGCGGCTCTGGGGCCGCCTGAGCGCGGAACAGAGGAAGATCCTGCAGGACACCGCGGCCGAGGTCTCCACGCGGCAGATCCAGAAGAACCGCGAGCTCAACGCGACCTTTCTCAAGAAGATCGGCGAAGGTGGGGTGCGCGTCACGGTGCCCACGCCGGAGGCGATGGCCGAGTTCCAGCGGGTCGGCGATTCGCTGTGGGACAAACTGGCACCGATCTATGGCGCCGAGCGCATCAAGGCATTGCGCGAAGAAGTCGCGAAACTGCGCAAGCCGTGAGCCACGCCACGCTGATGCACCGCGCCTCGCCGTCGTCGAGCCATGGACTCGACGGCTTCGAGTACCGCATCTTCCGGATCGAACGCTGGATCAGCGTCCTGAGCCTCCTCGTGATGCTCATGACGGTGTCGATCAGCGTGGCGACCCGCTACTTCAACCTCGGGCTTCCGAACGTGTCCGAATGGGCCATCGTCGCGATGTCGCCGCTGACCTTCATCGGCGCCGCGATGTGCACCTACGCCCAGTCGCACATCGCGGTCGACGTGGTCAAGCTGATGCCCAACGCCGGCATCCGGCGCGCCGCGCGCGGCGTGGTCGCGCTGTGCCTGCTGGGCTTCGCGGGCGTCTACGCCTGGATCGGCGCCCTGTTCTTCATCGACATGAAGCAGTCCGGCGAACGCATGCTCGACATGGGGACGCCGGTCTACGTGCCGGTGTTCTTCCTGCTGCTCGGCATGCTGCTGATGCTGCTGCATGCGGCGGTCGAGCTTTGGCGCGTGCTGACCAATCAACTGCCGATCGACGAGGAGTCGCTGACATGATCGCGCTGGCGCTGCTAGTGCTGCTAGTGGTCGGCGTGCCTGTGGGCGTGGCCTTCGCGCTGATCGTGATGGTCCGGGCCGAGGCCTGGAACATCGACCTGTCGTCGCTGGCGTCGATTCCCTACGACACGGTGTCGAGCTTTCCGCTGCTCGCCATCCCGCTCTTCCTGCTGGGCGGCGAACTCATGAACCGAGGCGGCCTGATCCGCCAGCTCACGGCGGTCTGCGACATCCTGCTGGGATGGGTGCGGGCGCCGCTGGGCCACGTGATGATCCTCGCGAGTGCGCTGATGGGCGCCATCACGGGCTCGTCGGTCGCGACCGTGGCGGCCATCGGTGGCACGGTTGGCCGCGAGATGTCGCTGCGCGGCTATCCGCGCGGCTACACCGCGGCGCTCAATGCCTCGGCGGGCCTGCTCGGCGTGCTGATTCCTCCCTCGATCCCGCTGATCCTCTACGGCTCGATCGTCGGCGTCTCGATCACGCAGCTGTTCCTGGCCTCGGTGATGCCGGGCATCGTGATGATGCTGGCGCTCGGGTTGGTGCACGCCTGGATGTCGCGGCGCGTGCTGCCGGGCGGGCAGGAACTGGTGGCGGGCGCGCAGCCGACCACCCATGCCGCCGTCGACGGCCAGATGGTCCAGCGCTCGGTGGCCGCCATCATGACCCGATCGATCCCGGCGCTGATGCTGCCGGTGCTGGTGCTGGGCGGCATCTACTCGGGCATCTTCACGCCGACGGAAGCGGCGGCGGTGGCGGCCCTCTACGCCCTGCTGGTGACGGTGCTCGGGCGCATGACGAAGTTCAGCGAACTCAACGGCATCTTCGGCCGGGCCGCGCTGTCGTCCGCCGCGATCCTCGTGATCATCGGCTTCACGAGCATCTTCAACCGCGCCATGGTGCTGGAGCAGGTGCCGCAGTCGATCGCCAGCTACGCCACCGGCTTCACCGACAGCGCGCTGGTGTTCCTGCTGGTGGTGAACCTGGTGCTGCTGCTGATCGGCATGTTCATGGAGACCAATGCGGCGACCCTGCTGATGGGGCCCCTGCTCGCGCCGGCGGCGGCCAAGTTCGGAATCGATCCGGTGCATTTCGCCATCATCCTCGTGACCAACATCGAGATCGGCCTGCTCACCCCGCCGATGGCGGCCAACCTCTACGTCGCGGCGCGCACCAACAACGCCGATCTGGTGAGCCTGTTGCGCTACCTGGGCTGGTTCCTGGTCGCCGCCTTGCTGGTGATGGCCGCCATCACCTACGTGCCCCAGCTCTCTCTCTGGTATCGCTATTTCTCCTGAACGAATCCCCATGACGACCCTTCCCGAATTCTCCCGCGCCGCGGTGCTCCGCAAATTCAAGGAGCCGCTGCAGATCGAAAACGTGCCGATTCCGCGCAACGTCGAGACCGGCGCCGCGTTGGTGAAAATCGAGGCCTGCTCGATCTGCGGCACTGACGTCCACTTGTGGCAGGGCTCGCTCTCGCTCACCGTCAACCTGCCGGTCATCATCGGCCACGAGATGGTAGGCAGCGTGCTCAGGCTGGGCTACGGCGCCGACCGCGACTCGGTCGGCAACCCGCTGCGCGTGGGCGACCGCGTGCTCTACACGCACACGGCCTGCGGCAGCTGCTTCTTCTGCACCACCGCGCGCAAGCCGACGCTGTGCATGAACCGGCGCGCCTACATGTACGAGAACATGGAGCAGGAACCCTACCTGCTGGGCGGCTTCTCCGAATACGGCTACGTGCTGCCGCAGGCGGGCCGCCTCAAGGTGCCGGACAACGTGCCCAATGAGCTGGCGAGCCTGTCGAGCTGCGCCCTGCGCTCGGTGATGAACGCGATGTCGCAGCTCGGCGAGATCGATCCGAGCGAGGTGGTGGTGGTGCAGGGCGCGGGGCCGCTCGGGCTGCTCGCGACCGCGAACGCCAAGGTGCGGGGCGCGCGCAAGGTGATCATGATCGGCGCCCCGGCCGCACGGCTGGAACTGGCGCGCGAGTTCGGCGCCGATCTCTGCATCTCGCTGGAAGAGTCCACGGCGCAAGAGCGGCTGGAGATGGTGCAGGCCCTCACCGGCGGCCGCGGCGCGGACATCGTGCTGGAGTTCACCGGCGTGCCGGCGGCCTTCGTCGAGGGGCTGCATCTGTGCCGCAAGGGCGCCCGCTACCTGATCGTCGGCCAGCTGGGCGAAGGCAAGACCGAGTTCGCGCCCTCACTGATCGTGAAGAAGAACATCACGGTGATCGGCTCCTTCTCGGGCGATGCGCGCAGCTATTCGCTGGCGCTGGACTTCATCTCCACCCACCTCCACGACTTCCCGTTCGAGAAGATGATCACCGGGCGCTACAAGCTCGACGACGTGAACATCGCGCTGGAGCGGATGAAGAACATGCAGGAGATCAAGCCCGTGATCCTCGTCTAGGCCGGGAGCAAGCAGATGCAACGATTCGACTCCGATGCGAAGGGCCCGCTCGAGGGCGTGCGCGTGCTGGACCTGTCGCGCCTGGTGGCCGGCAACATGCTGAGCGTCTACCTGGCCGACTTCGGCGCCGACGTGATCAAGGTCGAGCGCGAAGGCGCCGGCGACGACCTGCGAAGCTGGCGCGAGGAAGATCAGGACATCTACTGGAAGGTCTACGGCCGCAACAAGCGCTCGCTGGTGCTCGACCTGAAGTCGGCCGAGGGGTTGGAACGGCTCAGGAAGCTGGTGCGGCACTCGCAGGTCTTCATCGAGAACTTCGTGCCCGGCGGGCTGGAGCGCATGGGTCTGGCCCCCGAGTTGCTGCTCGATCTGAATCCGGCGCTGGTGGTGGTGCGCATCTCGGGCTGGGGGCAGACCGGGCCATTCAACCACAAGCCGGGCTTCGGCACGCTGGTCGAGGCGATGTCGGGCTTCGCCTTCCTGAACGGTTACGCCGACCGGCCGCCGGTGCTGCCGCCGCTGGCGCTGGCCGACATGATCGCGGGCATCTACGGTGCGGCCGGCGTGCTGACCGCGCTGCGGGTGGCCGAGCGGGAAGGGCGCGGACAGGTGATTGACCTGTCGCTGTTCGAGCCTATCTTCTCGGTGATCGCCTCGGAGGCGGCCAAGTACAAGCTCACCGGCGTGCCGACCATGCGCTCGGGCAACCAGTCGACCCATACCGCGCCGCGCAACATCTACGAATGCCTCGACGGCAAGTTCGTCGCGCTCTCGGGCTCGATGCAGTCGATGGCGATGCGCATCCTCGACACCATCGGCCGGCCGGAGCTCAAGAGTGATGAACGCTTCGCCACCAACGACGCACGCGTCGCCAACCGCGATGCGCTCGATGCGATCATCGCGGCCTTCATCGGCGCGCGGACTCAGCAAGCCAATCTCGACGCCTTCGAGGCGGCGGGCGTGACGGTCGGTCCAGTGTGCTCCGTGGCCGACCTGATCGACCACCCCTTCGTGACCGGCCGGCAGGCGATCATCGAGATGGAGGACCGCGAGCTCGGCAGCATCCCGATGCACAACATCGTGCCGCGCCTCTCCGAGAGCCCGGGCAACTTCACGCGTCCGGCACCGCGGCTCGGCGAGCACACGCAGGAGATCCTCGCGGAGCTCGACAGGTTGGCCTGATACTTGGGCGCGTTCCAGCGTCCAGAGACCCAAGGTGAATCTCAAGCAGTTCAGGTATTTCGTCGCCATCTCGGAGCAGCGGTCCTTCCTGCAGGCGGCGCAGGTCCTGCACATTTCGCAGCCCTCGGTGAGTGCGCAGATCAAGCTGCTGGAGGAGGAGCTCGGCGTTCAGCTCTTCGAGCGCCGTTTCGACGGCGCCATCCTCACGCCCGAGGGCCGGGATTTCCTGGTCCATGCGCGCACCGTGCTGGACTCGGTCGAGGCCGCCGCTTCGAGCATGCGGGTGCACCAGTCGTCGGAGGTGGGGCGGGTGGCGGTCGGCATTCCCGGGTCTCTCACCTCGCTGTTGACCGTGCCCCTGATCCAAACGGTGCAAAGGGAGATGCCGAACGTGCAACTGCGTGTGGTGTCGGGCCTGTCCGGCCACATCGCGCGCTGGCTGCCCGAAGGCACGATCGACTTCGGTCTGGTCTATGCGACCTCGAGCGTGCCGGGCCTCGATCTCGAATGGGTGCTGGACGAGAACCTGTTCCTCGCCGCCCGCGACCGGCACGACCTCGACGGCTTGGTGGAAGCGAAGAGGCAGGTGCCGGCCAGCCGCCTGGCCGGCCTGCCGATGGTGCTGCCCGGGCGCGAGCACGGGCTTCGATCGGTGGTCGAGGGGGCGCTCGACAAGGTCGGCGTCGGCCTGCACGTGACGGCCGAGGTCGATGCGCCCGAGCAGCTCAAGGAGATGGTGCGCCGCACCGGCTGCTTCACCATCCTCTCGCTGGCGGCGATACAGAACGACCCGGCCGAAGGCGCGCTGGTGACGGCGCGCATCATCAAGCCGACCATCGACCGAAGGATCTCGATCGCCCACACCACGGGCAGGCCGCTGTCGCGCGCCGCGCGGAGGGTCAAGGAGATCACGAAGACCCTGCTTGCGCAGGAGCTGGAAAAGGGCTGGTGGACCGAGGGCAAGCGCTCCGGCAGCCGCTGACGCTGTGGGTCCGGAAGCTCGCGGAGCTTGCCACCAACATCGCCTGTTCCCGACACGATACACCGACAATCCCACACCCAGGCCATGACCGAACAAGCCCTGAATCCCTACCGCGCCAAGTTCCGTTCGCTGGCCATCCTGCTGGTCTGCGAGGTCGGCGCGATGACCGTGTGGTTCTCCTCGGCCTCGGTGGTGGCGACGGTCAAGCAGAGCCAGGCGGTCAGCGCGCAGGCGGCGGCGCTCCTGACCAGTTCGCTGCAGGCCGGCTTTGTCGTCGGCACCATTCTGAGCGCGCTGCTGTCGCTGGCCGATCGCTTCGATCCGCGCCGGCTGTTCATGAGCTCGGCGCTGGTCGCCGCGGCCGCCACCGCATGGCTGGTCGTGCTGCCGCCGACGGGCGGGCTGGTCTATGTCCTGCGCTTTCTCACGGGCATGTGCATGGCCGGCGTCTATCCGGTCGGCATGCGGCTGGCGGCGACCTGGGCGCGTGGCGACCTCGGCCTGCTGATCGGCCTGCTGGTCGGCGCGCTGACGCTCGGCTCTGCCAGCCCGCACCTGCTGGCGGCCAGTGGCGGACTCGACTGGCGGCTGGTCTACGGCGTGGCGGCGGCGTGCGCGGCGCTTTCAGGCCTGGGTGTGCTGCTGTGCGACATCGGACCCCACATGAAGCGAGCCGCGCGGCTCGACCTCTCGAAATTCACCCAGGCCTGGCGCGACCCGGCCGTGCGGCTGGCCAACCTGGGCTATCTGGGCCACATGTGGGAGCTGTATGCGATGTGGGCCTGGCTGGCGGTCTTCCTGCAGGCCAGCTTCAGCCTGAGCGGCCTGGCCGACGCCGGCCACAGCGCGAGCCTCTGGACCTTCGTCACCGTGGCGGCCGGCGTGCTCGGCGCCTGGGGCGGTGGCGTGCTGGCCGACCGCATCGGCCGCACCGCCGTCACGATCGCGGCCATGGCCACCAGCGCCGCCTGCGCGCTGCTGATGGGCTGGCTGCTCGGCGCATCGCCGTGGGTGGTGATCCCGGTTGCGGTGGTGTGGGGCGTGAGCGTGATCGCCGACTCCGCGCAGTTCTCGGCCAGCATCGCCGAGCTCGGCGACCCGTCGTCGGTCGGCACGCTGCTCACGGTGCAGACCTGCGCCGGCTTCCTGCTGACCCTGGTCAGCATCCACCTGGTGCCGGACGTGGTGGCCTGGGCCGGCTGGCCGGGTGCCTTCAGCATGCTCGCGATCGGCCCGCTGCTCGGGTGCGTGGCCATGTACCGGCTGCGGCAACGCCCCCAGGCCCTTCGGCTGGCCGGCGGCAGGCGCTAACCACCACCGAATTCCTGCTCGGAGCGGGCCCGCGCCCTCGGCGGGGCCGATCGTGGTGCGCTTCGCGCGCCGCCGCCCGACAAGGCCTGAGCTTGTGTCGCCTTACTGAGGAACGACCCGCGCCTGGTGGCCCTGGCCCTGGATGAACACGCGCTGGCCCACGCGCAGGCCCGGCACCACAGGTTGGGTCACCTCGACCAGCACGCCGCTGTCGGTGCGCACGAACACTTCCTGGCCAGGCATCGAGCCGGCGGCGTTGTTGGCGACCTGGGCCCCGGCCATGCTGCCGCCGATGGCGCCCGCGACCATCGCGACGTCGCGGCCGGTGCCGCCGCCGATCAGGCTGCCGAGCCCGACGCCGGTGATGCCGCCGACCACCGCGCCGACGCCGGTGTGTGCTTCGCTGCGGATCGTGGTTGGCGTGATCTGCTCGATCTTGCCCTGGCGGATGACCATCGAGCTGTTGTCCGGGCCGGGCGCCGCGCAGGCGGTGAGGACGAGCGCCGTGGCGACGGCGGCGATGCGCGAGAAGAGGTTGATTGCCATGTGAAGCTCCTTCGAGTCAGTGTGAAAAAGAGGGGGAAACGAGAGGCTAGCCCAGGAAGGTCACGACGCCGTTCGACAGGTCGTACATCGATCCGACGATCTTGATCTGCCCTTTCTTCTCGAGGTCCGAGAGGGTCGGGCTGCCGCTGCGCAGCGTGTCGATGGTCTGCTGCACATTGGTTCGCGCCACCGCGTCGACGAAGGCCGCGTTCTTGCTGGTCCGCTCGCCCGTGTAGGTGGTTGCCGCGACGGCCGGCTTGATCGTTTCGAGCAGGCCGGTCAGGTTGCCGAGCTGCACGTTGTCGATGGCGCCCTTGATCGCGCCGCAGGCGGTGTGCCCCATCACGAGCACGACCTTGGCGCCAGCCGCCGCACATGCGAACTCCAGGCTTCCCATCAGATCCTTGTTGGCGATGTTGCCGGCGATGCGGGCATTGAACGTGTCGCCGATGCCCATGTCGAGAATGATCTCGGCCGGGGCGCGCGAGTCGATGCAGCTCAGGATCACCGCGGCCGGGAACTGGCCCGAGGCGCTCGATCGCTTCTGTGCCAGGTAGTCGTGCGGCTGGGCCTTGCCGGATCGGAAGCGCTGGTTGCCCTTCTTCATCAATTCGATGATCTTGTCGGGCGTCAGGGCATCGCGCTGGGCTTGGCTCAGCGACGCCGCTTGGGCATCCTCGGTCCGCAGGCCGATGCTGGCCATCAGCACGGCGGCACCGGTGCCCGCGCCGGCCTTCAGCCAGCCACGCCGTCCACAGCAATCGGAGATCGATGTCATGACAGTCCTTTCGTCGTCGGGGCCGATGATGCGGCGATCGATGCTGAAAATCCAGCCTTGCGCGCAGCCCTAGAAGACATCCTTGACAAAGGCTCACGAGCCATCGAAGCTCTGCCGCGGAATGTGATTGATGGAATCGGCCGGCGTGCACGACAAATCGCAGAAAACCAGAGAACAAGAACTTCGGAGGTTGCGCGTGTCCTTCGGCTCCCCCCACCCTGACGCTTCATGAGCACTTCGCAAGACCAGAAGCTTTCGCGCGGCGCCCTGATCGCTCTCGTCGTCGGGTCCATGATCGGTTCGGGCATCTTCGCATTGCCCTCTGCCTTCGGGCGCTCGACCGGCGGCTTCGGCGCGCTGATCGCGTGGGCGATCGCCGGCTTCGGCATGCTCATGCTGGCGCTGGTCTTCCAGACCTTGTCGCGGCGTCGGCCCGACCTCGACACCGGCATCTATGCCTATGCCAAGGCCGGCTTCGGCAACTACCTGGGCTTCGCTTCTGCGGTGGGCTACTGGATCGGCTGCTGCCTCGCCGACGTCGCCTGCCTGGTGTTGATCAAGGCCACGCTCGGCCAGTTCTTCCCGGTCTTCGGCGACGGCTCGACCGCGGTCGCGATCCTGTCTGCCTCGGTCATCCTGTGGGGCGTGCACGTGCTGGTGCTGCGCGGCGTCAAGGAAGCGGCAACGCTCAACACCATCGCCACCGTTGCCAAGATCGTGCCGATCGCGGTCTTCCTGGTGGTCGTGGCGATCGGCTTCAAGGCCGACATCTTCGCCTGGAACTTCTGGGGCGGCGAGGAGCGCAGCCTGTCGAGCCTCGCGAGCCAGGTGCGC
>Ga0265327_10005870_pt1 | contig 10039 bp, 7 predicted proteins | sample 41621metaG_FD_202089 | JGI IMG/M metagenome (GOLD analysis project Ga0265327, IMG submission 202089) | Rhizosphere microbial communities from Carex aquatilis grown in University of Washington, Seatle, WA, United States - 4-16-21 metaG | ecosystem: Host-associated > Plants > Roots > Rhizosphere >... | reverse complement strand
CGTCGGCGGGGCGTTTAACGAAACTTCCGCCCCCGTCAGCGCGGCTGTCGGCGCCGGGGCGATCTCAAGCGTCTCTTCTACAGCGTCCATCGATAGATCCAGGATTCGCTGACCTGCTCATCGCCCGATTTCAGCTCGAGCCGCAGCTCGCTGAAGGTCTCGCCGGCCGGGTCGAGCTCGAACACCACCCGATGCGTCTTGCTCCAGGGATCGAAGGCGTCATGCAGCTTCACGGCATTTCCTGGTTTTGCGCTCAGATTCGCCTGCGCCGCGGGCCGGGTGGGATCGCCCAAGGCGTCTCCGCTGAAAACCACGACAAAACGGCGATGCTTGGGCGAGACGCCGCGTCCGCTGCGCGCGGCGCTGACCACTGCGTAGGGCGGCCGGGTCGGCGGATTCCAGCACCAGAACTGGCGATAAGCGAATTTTTTCTCGGAATTGGCGGCAAGGCGATCCTTGGGCCGCCAATAGGCGATGATGTTTTGGTTGAATTCCGACTCGGAGGGAATCTCGACGAGCTGCATCGAGCCCTCGCCCCAGTCGTGATGCGGCTCGATCCAGATCGATGGCCGCTGCTCCCAGTGCTCCTCGTCATCCTGATAGGCGCCGATGTCGCGATTGCGGGTGATGAAGCCGAAGCCTTTGGGATTGGCGTCGATGAAGGAGGAGAACTGCAGGCTGTTGCGGTTGGACAGCGGGCGCCAGAGCCACTCGTTGGCGCCGGTGTGAATCTGCAGCCCATTCGTTTCCGAGGCCGCGGGACGGATGTCGTCGACGCGTCGCTGGTCGAGCGGCGTGAAGAATGACGCCCCCGCGAGGCTCGCGATGCCGATATGGTCGAGGTCCAGGCGCGGAAAGAGTGTTAGCTCGACGTCGAGTATCGTCGCCTCGACGGAGCGCAGCGTGAACATATAGACGCCGACGAGGCTCGGAGAATCGAGAAGCGCGTGGATGACGAGCGTGTCGTCTCCGGCGGCCGGCGTCTCGATGTAGAATTCCCGAAAAACCGGATATTCCTCGCCCGGATCGGCCGTGCGGATCGACAGGCCCCTCGCCGTGACGCCCCATTTTTTCTGGCCGGCGGCCTTGGCGCGATAGAAGCTCGCCCCCAGAAACTGCAGACAGGCCGCGCCGTCGAGCGACTTCCCGCCCCCGGCGCTCGGCCAGACGCGGAAGCCGGCGATGGCGGATTCGGGCAATTTATCCGGCGGCTTTTGCGTCCCGAAGGAAAATTGCGGCAGGGCGGGGCGCAGGAGCTCGCCCTTGCCTCCCTCCACGAGAAAAATCTTGACCGGCGCGGCGTAGACCCATCCCCGCAGCAGCGGCTCGATGGTGAAGTTCCTCTGATCGCTCGCCCAGACTCGGGCTTCCGGGCGCACTTCCGCCGCCTCATATTGCTCGCGGTTCAAGCGCGCAAAATAATCCGGAAGCTCGGCGCTCGGCGCCGCAAAGGGCTGCTTGAGCAGATCGCGGGCGCGCGCCAGAAGCCCGTCGCGCGTGAAGGAAATCGCCTGCTCCTGTCCTGGGCCCTGCGCCATCGCAATTTCGCCGGGCGGCGCGACGGCGGCCGCGAGCGCTCCGAGCGCTCCCTTCAACAAGTCTCGACGTTCGACCATTTTTTGCGCAAACCCAGGGAGGCGCCGCCCCGCGGAACCCTTCGATACCTGTATACGAGATACTAGAGGTTTCGAAACGGAATTCTTAAAGCGGGCGCCAGATTTCCGGCCCCGGGCGGCTTTGGCGCCCCTCGCCCCAAAATCGCCATGCGGGCTTCGAATCTTCGCCGAAACTGATAAAAGGGCGCCGACCGATTCCCTCACGCTCAAGCAAAGGATCGTCGCCGCGCATGTCGTCCTCGAAAGAGCGCCGCGCTCTCGCCATCGTGCTCGCCGCCGGCGAAGGCACGCGCATGAAATCGGCTTTGCCGAAGGTTCTCCACCGGGTCGCCGGCCGCACGATGCTCGCCCATGTGCTGGCGAGCGTCGAGGCCGCCGGCATCGCCGATGTCGCTGTCGTCGTCGGCCCCGGCCGCGACGACGTGCGCGCCGAAGCCGAGCGCGCCTGGCCCAAGTCGCGGGTTTTCGTGCAGGAGGAACGGCGCGGCACCGCTCATGCCGTGCTTGCGGCGCGCGAGGCGCTGGCCGACGGGCATGACGATCTTCTGATCCTCTTCGCGGACACGCCGCTCGTCAGACCTGAGACGATGCAGGCCCTGCGTCGCGCCCTTGCGGAGGGCGCGGCGGTCGCGGTTCTGGGCTTTCGTCCCGCCTCGCCCTTCGGCTATGGGCGGCTGGTGCAGGACGCCGCGGGCGCGCTGCTCGCCATCAAGGAAGAGAAGGACGCGAGCCCGGCGGAGCGCGCCATCGAGCTCTGCAACGCCGGGCTCATGGCGCTCGACGGAGCCCGCGCGCTGGAACTGCTTTCCAAGATCGACAACCGCAATGCGAAAGGCGAGTTCTATCTCACCGACGTCGTCGAGCTCTCCCGCGCGGCAGGGCTGAAGGCCAGCGTCGTTCTCGGCGAGGAGAGCGAGGTTCTCGGCGTCAACGATCGCGTCCAGCTCGCCGAGGCCGAAAAGATCGCGCAGGACCGTCTGCGCCGCGCCGCCATGCAGGCGGGAGCGACGATGATCGATCCCGCGTCCGTTTATCTCAGCGCCGACGCCAAGATCGGCCGGGACGTGACGATCGAGCCGCATGTTTGGCTCGGCCCCGGGGTCGAGATCGGCGAGGGCGCGGTGATCCACGCCTTCTCGCACATCGAATCCGCCAGGATCGGGCCGGGCGCCAATGTCGGCCCCTTTGCGCGGCTGCGGCCGGGCGCGGATCTCGGCGAGGGCGCCAAGGTCGGCAATTTCGTGGAGATCAAGGCGGCGAAGATTGGAGCCGGCGCGAAGGTCAGTCATCTCACCTATATCGGCGACGCCGAGGTGGGGGCCGAGGCCAATATCGGCGCGGGAACGATCACTTGCAATTATGACGGCTTCCTCAAATATCGCACCGTGATCGGCGAGGGCGCCTTCATCGGCTCCAATTCCTCGCTCGTCGCGCCCGTGACGATCGGCGCCGGCGCCTATGTGGGGTCGGGCTCCGTCGTGACGAAGGATGTGAGCCCCGACGCGCTCGCCGTCGCGCGCGGACAGCAGGTCGAGAGGCCGGGCTGGGCGCGGTTCTTCCGGGAGAAGCAGAGCGCGAAGAAGCGCAAGCCGTGATATGCGGAGCCGCTTGACGCCGAGAGCTTCGGTTGTAAGCCGAAGTCAAGATGAAAAACGTCGAATGGCGAGACGTTCCTGCGTCTGGGGCGCTCGCGGGCCGGGCCATGAGTTGCGCCCGAAGGGGTTTCAGCAGCAATTCACTTAGGGATTGGAGGAGCGAATGTGCGGCATCGTCGGAATTCTCGGTCGCGAACCCGTCGCGCGCGACATTTTGGAAGCGCTGCGCCGTCTCGAATATCGCGGCTATGATTCCGCCGGGATCGCCACGCTCGAAGGCGGAAAGCTCACACGCGTGCGCGCCAGCGGCAAGCTGCGCAATCTCGAGGAAAAGCTCGCGGCCCAGCCGCTCAAGGGCCATATCGGGCTTGGCCACACGCGCTGGGCGACGCACGGCCGGCCGACCGAGAACAACGCGCATCCGCATGCGGCCGAGAAGGTCGCGGTCGTCCATAACGGCATCATTGAGAATTTCCGCGAGCTGCGCGAGGAGCTCATCGCCAAGGGCCATGTCTTCGCGAGCGAGACGGATTCGGAAGCCGTCGCGCATCTCGTCGCCGAAGAGCTTAAACAGGGCACCGCGCCGCGCGAGGCCGTCGGGCGCGCGCTGAAGCGGCTGAAGGGCGCGTTCGCGCTGGTGTTTCTCTTCGAGGGCGAGGAGGACCTGCTTATCGGCGCGCGGCGCGGCTCGCCGCTCGCCGTAGGCTTCGGCCCGAACGGGGCCTATCTCGGCTCCGACGCTCTGGCGCTCGCGCCCTTCGCGACCGAAATCACCTATCTCGATGAAGACGACTGGGTCGAGCTTTCGCGCGAGCGAGCGGTCATTCGCAACGGCGAGGACGCGATCGTCGAACGCGCGCGCAAGCCTTTGCAGGCGGGATCGCTGCTCGTCGACAAGGGCAATTATCGCCACTACATGGCGAAGGAGATTCACGAGCAGCCCGAGGTCGTCGGCCGCGCGCTGGCGCATTACCTCGATCTCGCGAATGGGACCGTGCGCCTGCCCTTCGAGCTTCCCTTCGACCCGAAGGCTTTGACGCGCGTGACGATTTCGGCCTGCGGCACGGCCTTCTACGCCGGGCTGGTCGCGCGTTACTGGCTGGAGCGATTCGCGCGGTTGCCGGTCGACATCGACATCGCTTCCGAGTTCCGCTACCGCGAGGCGCCGCTCACGGAAGGCGGCTTGATGGTCGTCGTGTCGCAGTCGGGCGAGACCGCCGACACGCTCGCCGCCCTGCGCTACGCCAAGGCGGAGGGCCAGCATATTCTGTCGATCGTCAACGTCGACACCTCCACCATCGCGCGCGAGAGCGAGATCGCCGCGCCGATCCTCGCCGGCCCCGAAATCGGCGTCGCCTCCACCAAGGCCTTCACCTGCCAGCTCGCGGTCTTCGCCTGTCTCGCGCTGGCGCTCGGACGCGCGCGCGGCGTGCTGAGCGAGGCGGAGGAGAAGGCGCTCGTCGCGGAGCTCATCGCGACGCCGGCCCTGATGGCGCAGGTTCTCAAGAACGAGGCGCGCATCGAGCCGCTGGCGCGCGACGTGGCGCGCGCCTCGAGCGCCCTGTATCTAGGCCGCGGCCCCTCCTATCCGCTGGCGCTGGAGGGCGCGCTGAAGCTCAAGGAGCTGTCCTACATCCATGCGGAGGGCTATGCGGCCGGCGAGCTGAAGCACGGCCCGATCGCGCTGATCGACTATGCGATGCCAGTCATCGTGCTCGCCCCGCACGACGCCAGCCTGGAGAAGACCGTCTCCAACCTTCAGGAGGTCGCGGCGCGCGGCGGCCATTTGATTCTGATCGGCCCGGAGAGCGCCCGCAAGGCGGCGGCGGCGGAGCTTGCGGGCTATCTCGAGATGCCGGAGGAGGCGGCCGGCGCCTTCGCGGCCCTCGTCTATGCGATCCCCGCGCAGCTTCTCGCCTATCACGTCGCGGTCTTCATGGGGAAAGACGTGGACCAGCCGCGCAATCTGGCGAAGAGCGTCACGGTGGAGTGAGGGAGCGCTATTGGCGTTGCGCGCGGCGCTGAGCAGGCCGATCCGGCACCGTTTTGGGGAGGCCGTTTCTCCACCCGCGCTCACGAGGGGACTCAACGTATCGCTCCAATTTCGCCATGACCTCCATCTTGACGAATTCTAGATTTATCGATCGCATACATATTTGATCGTGGGTGCAATCCTTTGAATTCGTGATTCCACACGGGGAACATGCTACGGGAGCTTTAATCAGGGTGACCTGCCGACCGTGAGGAGCAAAAAGCTCCGTCGAGTTGATCCCCGCAAAGAGGGCGATGGTGGCAATGTCCATTCGCGCCGCTAAGTGTGTCAGTCCCGTATCGTTCCCTATGTAGAGGTCGGATGCTGCGACAATCGAGATCGCTTCCATCAAAGACGTTTTGCCGATCATGGATTTGATATGAGGCGAGAGGGGAATTCTTGAAATCGACTCCCAGTTCTCTAAATCGGCTTTTGTCCCTAGAACGAGCACAGCAACGTTCATTTCTTTGCACAGCCAATCAACGAGCTTTACGAAGTTTTCAAAAGGCCAGTTCTTGATAGTTCGGCCGGAAAACGGCTGTATACACACCATCGGCCTTCCACCTCTAAAGGCGAGGTCGATCCCCGACGGTGTAGCAGCAAGCTCTCGAAACGCTATAGAAACCGCGACGTTTTCCTGGAAAAAATCCACAACGCAATGCGCCAAATTGAGTAAAGAGAGTCGTTGATGGAAGCTCAGGTTGTCGACGTTGCACAGCTCCCGTTTTGGCATGGCGATCGTCAGCCGGGACTTGCAGGCGCCGCTTTCATAACCACATTTGTAGCGTGCTGTAATATAATCAAGTATTATCCGAGTGTCTGGATCTACACGAAAATCAATAGCCAATTCAAACTGCAGGCCTCGAACGTGATTGACTAACTTCGTGTCAAAATGTGGTTGATTGGCATCGGCGCGATCCGCAAAAAAATCGACTGTCTCGATTTGATCGAATATTCCAAGGGACGCGGCGAGAGGTTTATTCCAAGGCCCGCACAGCAGTGTCAGAGCCGCATCCGGAAAACTCTGTCTTATTATCATAAAGGAATCAACAGAAAGCACGAAATCCCCAATGTGATCGGCCTTTATCAGAAGAATAGAATTAATTTCACGATTCTCGCAGTAGGCGGCATAGCTCTTGTTCGGCCCGAGCCACACCTCTGACGTTTCAGTATGGATCGTTTCTTCCTTTATCGAATGCTTGTCGGAATATTCTTGGCTCTTCAGAATGTCGTCAATGGCGTACCGAAGGTCCATTCCGCGATCCAGCGCCGACGTTACCTGTTGTAGCGTTTTGGCGTCCACCTCCCGGAGAAGGAAGTGTTTGAACAAAAATCGGACATATGTCTCGTTCGGAGTCGGGTGCGCTGGCGGGCGTTTGAACAGCTCTGACAAGCGGATCAGCAGGGAATGCGGATCAGCAGGGAATCATGAAGGGTTTGGATGCCGCTAGCAAATTTCATAATCGAGAGTTATCCTTCGCGCGGGCGCAGGAGCCGCGTTCAATCAGCAGCATTACGTGCGAAAAAGAGCGCCTGATCAAATGATATGCACCTGCATTAGTGTGATTCTGCCTCAATTTCCTGTCACAGGCAAGGCTGTGCCGCCCTGACAGCGTAGTCAGTCCATGGGCCGTCGAAGTGGGGTTCCCTCCAACAGGACCCTGAACAGTCGCTCAACCCCAAAGCGGCCCCATGAATAGTCGCGCTTTTATTTCACGCCTTTTGTTAACGATTCCCCCGCCATTGACAGAGCGCGCGGCAAGCTGGTCTATGCCGCGGTGTCCCGCCCGTGAAGGAAGCCCATCCTGACGTCTTTTTCCGTTCCGCCCCAGATCGTCGAGCCCTTCACGCGGGCTTGGCAGCATAAGGAACTCATCCGCGCCGTGGCGCGCCGCGAGTTCGTCTCGCGCTTCCGCGGCTCGATGCTCGGGCCGCTATGGGCGGTGCTTTCGCCGCTCTTCATGATGCTGACCTATACGGCGATGTTTTCCATGACCCTGCCGGAGCTCGCCGCCTCCGCGGGAATAGCCAATTACGCCGCGAACATCTTCATCGGCATGATCATGTTCAACCTGTTCAGCGAGCTCGCCTATCGCGCGCCCATGCTGCTGCATGAGCATGTGAATTTCGTCAAGAAGTCGATCTTCCCGAGCGAGACCATCGCCTGGACGGTCACGATACGCGCGCTCACCTATGCGGGCGTCGCTTTCCTCGTCTTCGTGGTCTTTCGCCTCGTGACCGGCGGGAGCTTCCATTGGACGATCGTCCTCGCGCCCCTGATCGTCATCCCTTACACCCTCTTCATCTTAGGAATCGTCTGGTTCCTGATGGCGCTCGGGGCTTTCACGCGCGATGTCGCGCATGTGATGGCCTCGATCGTTCCCATTCTGATGTTCGGCTCGCCCGTCTTCTATACGTTCAGCCAGGTGCCGAGCAATCTCGCGGTCTGGCTGCGCATGAATCCGCTCGGTGACTATATCGAGATGATGCGCGACGTCACGCTGCACGACCGCCTGCCTAATCCCTTCGGCTACCTCGTCGTCGTCGTCATCTCCTATGCGGTCTTCCTTCTCGGCTACCAGTTTTTCATGCGCTACAAGTCGGTCATCGTCGATGTCATCTAAGCCCATGCTCGCGGCCAAAGGGCTCGCCAAGGCGTTCCAGCTCTACGCCCATCAAAACGACCAGCTGAAGCAGATCCTCTTCGGCGCGTGGCGGCAATACTACCGCGAAAAGTGGGTGCTGAACGACGTGACCCTCGAGATCGCGCAAGGGGAATGCGTCGGCCTGATCGGGCGTAACGGCGCCGGCAAGACCACGCTTCTGCAAATCCTCTGCGGCATCACCCGCCCCACGCGCGGCCTCTTTTACGTCGGCGGGCGCATCGCGCCGATCCTCGCGCTCGGCTCCGCCTTCGACGGCCTGCTGACAGGGCGAGAGAACGCGCGTATCGGCGCGGCGATCCTCGGGCTCACGCGCCGCGAGGTCGACGCCTGCATCGAGGGAATCAAGGCCTTCGCGGATATAGGCGCGGCCTTCGAGGAGCCGATGCGCACCTATTCGAGCGGCATGGTCGCGCGCGTCGCCTTCGCAATCTGCGTGCATGTGCACGCCGATATTCTGATCGTCGACGAGGCGCTTTCCGTCGGCGACGAGACCTTCCAGAAGAAATGCGAGGCCTATATCACCGATTTCGCCAAGCGCGGCACGTCGCTGATCGTCTCGCACGACCTCGATTTCATCAGCGAGCTCTGCACCCGCGTGATCTGGCTCGAAGGCGGCGTCGTGAAGGCCGAGGGCGATCCAAAGGAGGTCGTCGCCGCCTATCGGCTGGCTATGGCGGCCTGAGAAGGCTATTCGGCGACCGCCTGGCGCGGACGGAAAATAAGTCATTGGAGCCTCAGGCGCAGCGCGACCGCGCGACCTCGCGCACCAACTCGTCGGGGTCGTCGAGGAGGCTTGGCAGAAGCTCCGGCGGCGCCCGTTCCGCCACAGTGAACCGCACGCGCAAATCCTCGTCCTTCGCCAGCGCGCTGAGACGCGAAGGCGGCAGCCGTTCGGCGACCACGAGCCGCACGAGCGGCTCCTCGTCGCCGATCAGCAGGTGCAGACGATCCTCCGGCAGGCGCCGCGCAGCCCAGCGCCGGACCTCCGCTTCGGGATCGCGGACGGCGAGCGCCACGAGCTCCACCGGCAGGCGCCGCACGACGTTGATACGCACGAGATAGTCCTCGTCTTCGAGCATCGCGACGAGATTGGCGCCCTCCAGCCGGGTGGCGAGCGCGATGCGCACGCGCACCTCGGGATCGTTCGCCAGCGCTTTCACCCGCTCGATCGGCAGCCGCATCGCCGCCATGGCGCGCACTTCCGGCTCCGGGTCGGAGAGCAGCGGCATGAGCCGCATCACGCTCGCATATTTCGCGGCGATGGCGCGCACCTCGAAATAGGAGTGCTGAAGATATTCGTTGGCGAGCTCCGAATGCTTGCGGAAGAAGCCTTCGACGCGCCGCGCGCGGCGGTCGCGCACGCAGGCCGATCCCTTGCGGCAAAGACCCTCGCGATTGAGCGCGACATGATCGCATTCGCGACACCGGATCGGCTGACCCTGCCAGTCGAGCGAAAGCGCCTCGAGATCGGCGTCGCCGCCGCTAGAATTTTCGAACGGGTACGTCATGTTTTTGCAAAGCGTAGCCAATCTGACGCGGCGTGAGACCCAAGAGACGCGCCGCCTTGGCCTTGACCCAGCCGGCTTCCTCCATGGCGCCGATCAGTCTGTCGCGCTCGCTGCGCGAGTCGGCGCCGCCCGCGCTGCAGTTTTCCGCGCCAGGACAGGTCGCCGCCGACGCCTCTGCGACCGGCGCCGGGCTGCTCGGGGGAGGCGGCGGCGCGCTTTTCGGAATGGAGACGACGGGCAGGGGCTTGGTGAAACGCGGCGTGGCGGAGGAGTCCTCATGCGAGCCCCCCCACAGAACGGCCGAGAGACAGCCGTCATTGCGGCAGGAGAAATCCTTGTCCACGATCTCCTGCCCGCGCGCGAGCGTGGCCGTGCGGTTGATGCAGTTCTCGAGCTCGCGGATGTTGCCGGGGAATCCGCATTCGGAGAGCACCTGCATCGCCGAGGTGGACAAGGAGAGATGCGATCCCTGTTCCGCGTTGAAGCGGCGCAGAAACTCATTGGCGAGCGGCGCCAGATCGCCTTTGCGATCCCGCAAGGCCGGCAGAAAGATCGGCACAACGCTGATGCGGTAGTAAAGGTCGGCTCGGAACTCGCCCTTCTGCACGGCCGCTTCGAGATT
>Ga0265327_10005869_pt1 | contig 10040 bp, 6 predicted proteins | sample 41621metaG_FD_202089 | JGI IMG/M metagenome (GOLD analysis project Ga0265327, IMG submission 202089) | Rhizosphere microbial communities from Carex aquatilis grown in University of Washington, Seatle, WA, United States - 4-16-21 metaG | ecosystem: Host-associated > Plants > Roots > Rhizosphere >... | reverse complement strand
AGCCCCAATTGGCCCTCGGCGTGGGTGACGTTCATCGCCGACACCTCGAGCCCGCCTTCCAGCGTCGAGTTGACCTCGACGTAGCTGCCGCCGCGAACGTCACCGCGGATGATGCGGACATAGGATCGACCGACGGCGAGACCAAGGCAGACGAACGATCCCTCCTTCATCCCCGACAGTGAATTGTTGAGCGAATTGAAGTCGCCGAAGCGCAGAGTGAAGAACCCGGGCCTCATGGTCTCCTTGGAAACCAATCGGGCCTCGCCCTTGGACCGGCCTTCGAAGTGGAAGCGGCCGTCATGCTGCCCCCCCAGGCCGGAGGCGTCGATCACCCGCCATTTCGCGGCGTCGATGCCGGCCCCGCTGAAGTCCTCGATAATCTCGGCGCCGGCGGGATGGGCGGCGAGAACGATGAGGGCGGCGACCAACGCCACCCGGAATGGCCATCGCATTTCCCGCCTCCGTCGAATTGTCCCGCCCACAGTATAGCCGAAATCCGGCCTTACGGCTTCTTGGCCGGAACCTTGGCCGGCGGCGGCGGCTCTTCCCAGCGCATCGGGCAGGTGGCGGCCTGATGGTCGCGCCAATCCTTCAAGGCGACGCCGCGGGTTTCGTTGGCGAAGCGGCCCTTGGCGTCGCGGCCGACCTTGCGGGTCCAATAGGTGGTGATCGGGAAGTGGTTGGAATTGAAGCGGAAAGAGCCCCGCACCGATTGGAATTCGGCGTGGCGCAGCGCCGCCCGCAAAAAGTCGACGTCGTGGGTCTTGGCCGCCGCCGCCGCCTTCAGCGCCCCATCCAGCAGATTAGCCGAATCATAGCCGAGCGCCGCCCAGGTGCTGGCGGGACGGCCGACCTCCAATTCGTAATCCTGGCCAAAGCGACGGTTCAGCGGGTTGTCGAGGTCGCCGCTCCAGATGCCAAGCGTCACCGTGTCGAGCGCCGAATCGCCCATCGCCGGCAGCATCGCCCGTTCGAAGCCGAACCAGGGGGCGTAGAGCCCCATCTCGCCCTTCAGCCCCTTGTGGTCCCAGGCGCGGACGAAGGCGACATTCATGCCGCCAGTCAGCAGATCGTAGACGGCGTCGGGCTTCAACTCGCGGATGCGGGCCAATTCGTCATCGTAGGTGGTGGCACCGTGTCGCGCCGTCAGCAGGGCCAGAACCTCGCCGGGAAAAGCGCGTTTCAGCGCCGCCGCCGCGTCGCGGCCAAGCGGACCTTCCGGGCCGACCACCACCACCTTGCGGATCTGGTCGGCGGCCATCTGCGCCCCGGCCGCTTCGTGGATGCCGTCGGCCTGGCCGCCCAAATCGAACAGCCACATGCCGCACCCCGCCCCCGACATGGCGGCCGGCGCCGGCGCCAGGTTGAGGACGAAGACCTTGGCCTCGACCAGGGCCGGCAGGGTGGCGGCGAGCGAACCGGGCGACATCGCGGTCAGCACGAAATTGACCCGCTCGCGCGCCAGCAGGCGCTTGACCTCCTGGCGGGCGACGTCGGGCGAGCCGCGGTCGTTGGCGACCACCAGCCGCACCTCCTGGTTGGCGAAGCGCGAGCCCAGTTGCTTCAGCGCCAGACCGAAGCCATCGACCACGTCCTGGCCGGCCAAGGCGTGCGGCCCGGTCAGGGTGGCGACCACCGCCACGGTGATGGCGGGGTCGTTGCTGCCGGGGACGGCGGCGCCGGAAAGCAGGGCGGCCAGCAGGATGGCGAGGACCCGGCGCATGGCTTCAGTCCCTTTTCTTGGCGCGGGCGAAGGCCTCGGCGAACGCACCGCCGCCGCTGTCTTGCGCAGGCCGCGCAATACGCGCGGGCGCCGGAGCCGATTTCGCCGGTTTCTCCTGCGGCGCCAAGGCCTTGGCCGGCGCGTCGCCCTTGCGCATGGTGAGCGCGATGCGTTGCCGCTTGAGATCGACCTCGAGCACCTTGACCGAGACCACGTCGCCGGCCTTGACCACCTCGTGGGGGTCCTTGACGAAGCGGTCGGCCAACGCCGAAACGTGGACCAGACCGTCCTGGTGGACACCGATATCGACGAAGGCGCCGAAGTTGGTGACGTTGGTCACCACCCCTTCCAGCACCATGCCGGGACGGAGGTCGGTCATGGTCTCGACGCCGTCCTTGAAGGCGGCGGTCTTGAATTCGGGGCGCGGATCGCGGCCGGGCTTTTCCAGCTCCTTGAGAATGTCCTTGACCGTCGGCTCGCCGAACCGCTCGTCGGTGAAGCGCTTGGGGTCGAGCGACCGCAGGAAGGGCACGTCGCCGATCAGCGAGCGGACCGGTCGGCCGGTGGCGGCGACGATGCGCTCGACCACCGGATAGGCCTCGGGGTGGACCGACGAGGCGTCGAGCGGATTGGCGCCGTTCATCACCCGGAGGAAGCCGGCGGCCTGTTCGAAGGCCTTGGCCCCCAGGCGGTCGACCTGTTTCAGCGCCTCGCGGCCGGCGAAGGCGCCGTGCTGGTCGCGGAACTCGACGATGTTCTTGGCCACCGACGGCGTCAGCCCGGCGACCCTGGCCAGCAGCGGCGCCGAGGCCGAGTTGACCTCGACCCCCACCGCGTTGACGCAATCCTCGACCACGGCGTCGAGGCTGCGGCCCAACCGGGCCTGGTTGACGTCGTGCTGGTACTGGCCGACGCCGATCGATTTGGGGTCGATCTTGACCAACTCGGCCAGCGGGTCCTGGAGGCGCCGGGCGATCGACACCGCGCCTCTGAGGCTGACATCGACGTCGGGGAATTCCTGGGCCGCCAGTTCCGAGGCGGAATAGACCGAGGCCCCGGCCTCGCTGACCACCAGCTTTTCCAGCTTGAGTTCGGGCAGGCGGCGGATCAGCTCGGAGGCCAGGCGGTCGGTCTCGCGGCTGGCGGTGCCGTTGCCGATGGCGACCAGTTGCGGCTTGTGCTTGCGGGCCAGCGACGCCAGCGACGCCAGGGCGCCCTCGACGTCGTTCCTCGGCTGGAAGGGATAGACGGTGGCGGTGTCGACCAACTTGCCGGTGGCATCGACCACCGCCACCTTGACCCCGGTGCGGATGCCGGGATCGAGGCCGATGGCCGATTTGAGCCCGGCCGGCGCCGCCAGCAGCAGGGCGCGGAGATTGCGGGCGAAGACCTCGATGGCCTCCTCCTCGGCCGCCTCGCGCAGGCGGTTCATCAATTCCAACTCCAGATGAAGGTGCATCTTGACCCGCCAGGCCCAGCGCACCGTCTCGACCAGCCAGGCATCGGCCGGACGGCCCTTGGCGCCGATGCGGAAGCGGTGGCCGACCTTCAGCTCGCAATCGCCTGGACCGGTGAAAATCTGGCCTTCCGGCGTGTTGGCCTCGTCGGCGGTCAACAGTTTCAGGCTCAGAACGCTTTCATTCCGCCCCCGGAACAATGCCAGCGCCCGATGCGAGGGAATCGATTTGATCGGCTGCCGGTAATCGAAATAGTCCGAGAACTTGGCCCCCTTCTCGGCCATCCCCTCGGCCACGGCCGAGACCAACACGCCGGTGTCCCACAGATGGCCGCGAAGCGCGCCCAGCAGCTCGGCGTCCTCGGCGAAACGTTCCATCAGGATCTGGCGGGCGCCGTCGAGCGCCGCCTTGACGTCGGCGACGCCCTTGCCCTCGTCGACATAGGCGGCGGCGGCCTGTTCCGGCACCAGGGAGGGATCGGCCAGCAGCGCGTCGGCCAGCGGCTCCAGCCCCTGCTCGCGGGCGATCATCGCCTTGGTGCGGCGCTTCTGCTTGTAGGGCAGGTAAAGGTCTTCCAGGCGCGCCTTGGTGTCGGCGGCGGCGATCTGGCCGGCCAGTTCGTCGGTCAGCTTGCCCTGTTCGACGATCGAGGCCAGCACGGCGGCGCGCCGTTCCTCCAACTCGCGCAGGTAGCCCAGCCGTTCCTCCAGCCGCCGCAACTGGGTGTCGTCGAGGCCACCGGTGGCCTCCTTGCGATAGCGGGCGACGAAGGGCACGGTGTTGCCCTCATCGAGCAACTGGATGGCGGCGGCGACCTGGGCCTCGCGGGCGCCGAGCTCGTCGGCGATGCGGACGGCGATGGGAGGAAGGACGGTCATCGTTTCCGGGACTGGTTGGGTGGGCCCCCGGTGTACCCCATTCCAGTGCGCGGGCGGAAGCCCGCATCTGCTGGGCGGAACGTCAGCAATAGGCCGAAATCGCGTCAAGCTGGTTGAGCACGGCTTCGCGCAACATCGACGCCACACCGCCCTCTTCCGCGGCGAGCAGGCGTAGCAGCTTGAGATATTGGCTGCGGTTGAAGAGATGGATGAGATTGAACAGCCGATCGGCGTTTTCGACCCCAAATTGGCTCATGAATTCCTTGAACAACGCCCCTGACAGCTCAATGTTTTCGCGGTGGCCGATCATCAGGAAGCTGAATATCAACTGATCACCAATCCGCTCAATCTCCGGAAGCGGGACACCGTTGCTCTCGTTCCGGGCCCGGAAGTTGCGCCCGATCACCAGCCGCAACGATCCCGCCGGCAGGCCACAGACAAGGCTGTGCCCCCAAATCGTCCGGTCGGCGAAACCGTAAAGGGTCGCCCGGCTCCAGGCATCGCCGATACCGTAGCGGACCAACACCTCGTCGGCGAAGTGCCCTTCGACCAACTTTCCATCCCCCTCGCCGCGGTAACACGTTCCACTTAGGTCATGATTGATGATCTCCATGAAGGGCATCAGCGTCAGTGTCCCCTGGTGCGGAATGGCGCGGGAGTTAAGATAACGCATCCGGCAAATCGCCTCGGTCGGGGCGAGAAATCGGTCCTCCGGCGCCCCCATCATGGCGCCGACCTGCGCCCTTACCGCGTCGGATAGGCCACACCATTCCTCCTGCTCGCGCCACTGCGCGTCGAATCCGCCGTTTCCCCAGCCGAAATGACGGTGGTAGGTGGCGAACAGCGTGCGTTCACGCACACCCACCGGCGCCGAATCGCGCACCACCAATTGACCCTCGCGTACTTCCGTTTCCCGCACGGGGATCAACAGATTGCCGGGCACGAACAGGCGCACGGGGCGGGAGGGATCGACGGCGAAAAGACCGCGCCCATGCGCGCCCTCTCGGAGCGTCAAATTCTCGGCAATTCCGCCGAGCGCCCGAAACTCGCCCAGCAGATCGTCCCAGACCGCGGCGTTCGGTTCATTCTGGGAACAGGAAAACGGGATCGGAGTGTGATTTACCATTGCATCGCCGCCGCCCAATGATTGCGCGCCGAAGTGTACGGCGGATGAGGTGGGAGCGGAAGAACCGAAAGACCGCGCGCTGATGGAGCCCCGCCCGTGGGCGTCGCCATTGCGCCACCGGCCGGTTGGGCTATCTTGTGGCCCTTCGCGGCAGATATTCGATGACGCCAGGTTTCTACAACCGCCCGTCCTGATTTTCCCGTCTCACGACGGAGGGGCGTTCAGGTGCGATCGTCGTGCTGGTGGCGCGCGACGTACTCGCGCAGGGCGGCGTTGATTCGGGTCTGGTAGCCCTTGGCGTCCCCCCTGGCCTTGAACCAAGCCAGTACATCGGCGTCAAGGCGCATGGTCACCGGCTGCTTGACGGGGCGGTATAAGGCGCCCCGGACGGCGCCGGACCAGTCCTTGACCTCGGGGGCGTCCGGGTCGGTCAGGTCGATTTCGCCGTCGGAGCGACCGCGCACGGCCTCAAGGGCGGCCCGTTCCTCGATCGAGAGCATTCTAACGTTCGCCATCTTCGTACGCCTTCCTCTCTGACCTTGACGCCAGTCGCACACTGATGATGCGGCCGATTCCGTCTTCGTCGTCAGGCCATGTGTGGACGACGAACACCGCCATTTCCTCGACCATTCCCACAGTATCCCAACGATCGGCGTCCGGGTGCGGGTCCGGCAGGGAAACCGCCAGCGGATCGGCCAAGACAACCTCGCCAAGACTCAAGGGCAGGCCGTGACGGGCGCGGTTCCTCCTGTCCTTTTCGGGGTCCCAGGTCCAAAGCAAACCAGCCTCCGTGCGTATAAAAGTGTACGTACAGCGCAACGACACGTCAAGGTTTGGATAACTTACCACAGATCAGTTCCTCGATATGGCCGCGAAGGGTTCACCACAGAGACGCGGAGGCACAGAGCCCCAAGCCGACCGCGACGGGGCCTCATGGACGCCGCGAGGAACGCCGCCACGGCCATCCGGAAGTCGTCTCTGTGCCTATGTGGTTTTCTTTCGATCCGTGGTGAGGACAGTGCGCGGGCGGAAGCCCGCCCGTGGGCGTCGCCATTGCGCCATCGGCCGGTTGGGCTATCTTGTGGCCCTTCGCGGCAGAAATTCGATGACGCCATGAACATTCAAACCACCTTCGCCGAGGCGATGGCGCTGCACCGCGCCGGACGCGTCGGCGAGGCCGAGGCGATCTACCGGCGCATCCTGGCGGCCGAGCCGCGCCATGCCGACAGCCTGCATCTGCTGGGCATGGCCGCCTGCCAGGGCGGGCGCTTCGCGGCGGCGATCGAGCTGATCGGCCAGGCGATCGCCATCGACGCGGCCAAGCCGTCCTACCATTCCAACCTGGGCGCGGCGCTGCAACAATTGGGACGGCTGGACGAGGCGGCGGCGGCGTTGGGGCGGGCCGTCGCCCTCGATCCCGGCCATGCCGACGCCCAATACAATCTCGGCGGTCTGCTGGAGCGGCTGGGGCGGCTGGACGAGGCGGCCGCCAGTTACGGCCGGGCGCTGGCGCTCCGCTCCGATTTTCCCGAGGCCGGCAACAATCTCGGCGGCGTCCTCCGTCGGCTGGGGCGGCTGGACGAGGCGGCGGAATGCTACCGCGCCCTGCTGGCGCGGCGGCCCGACCACGTCGAATCCCTCAACAATCTGGGGGTGGTGCTGCTGGAGCTGAAGCGGCCGGCGGAAGCCGAGGCGTGCCATCGCCGCGCCCTGGCGCTGACGCCCGATTCGGCCGAATGCCATTACAATCTGGGCAAGGCGCTGCAAGCGCTGGAACGCCTGGACGAGGCGGCCGTCCACTACCGCAAGACCCTCGACCTGCGCCCCAACTCGCCCGAGGCGCTCAACAATCTGGGCGCCACCCTGCTTGAACAGGAGCGGCTGGACGAGGCCGCCGCCCGCTTCCGCCAAGCCCTGACGCATGCCCCCGAGCACGCCGAGGCCCAGCACAACCTGGCCAAGACCCTGTACGAGCAACGCCAATTCGAGGCGGCGCTTGCCGGCTTCGACCGGGCGCTGGCGCTGAAGCCCGATTCGGCCGAGGCCCACACCAATCGCGGCAACGTCCTGCTGGCGCTCGACCGCCTGGAGGAAGCCGCCGCCAGTCACCGCGCCGCCCTGGCGCTCAAGCCCGACTATCCCGAGGCCCACAACAACCTGGGCAACGTGCGGCGGGACCTGGGGGCGATGGATTTGGCCAAGGAAAGCTTTCGCGCCGCCATCGCCATCCGCGACGATTATCCCGAAGCCCATTTCAATTACGGCTTCGCCCTGCTGCAACTGGGCGAGATGCGGCAAGGCTGGGACGAATACGAGTGGCGCTGGCGGAGCAAGAGGGGCGGACGGGACCATGCCCGCGTCTATCCCCAGCCCCGGTGGCGGGGCGAGGCGGGCGACGGCCGCACCATCCTGGTGTGGGCGGAACAGGGATTGGGCGATTCGATCCACATGGCCCGCTACATGCCGCTGCTGCGGCAACGCGGCTGGCGGGTGCTGCTCGACGTCCCGAACGTCCTGAGGCCCCTGCTCGCCACCCTGCCGGAGGTGGCCTTCACCGAGGCGGGAACGCCCTCCCGCTTCGACGTCCATTGCCCGATGCTGAGTTTGCCGCGGGCCTTCGGCACCGACGTGGCGACCATCCCATCCCAGGTCCCCTACCTTGCCGCCGAGCCGGCGCGGGTCGAGCATTGGCGGCAATGGCTGGGTCAGCGCCCCGGGCCGAAGGTGGGGGTGGCCTGGCGCGGCAACCCCGGCCAGGACCGCGACCGCAAGCGCTCGGCCTCGGCCGCCCTGTTCGCCTCGTTTCTCGGCCGGCCCGACCTGACGGTGGTCAGCCTGCAAAAGGACGGGCGGCCGGACGAATTGGCGACGCTTGGCGGGGCGCTCGATTCCGGCCCGCTGCTCGGCGACTACGCCGACACCGCCGCCTTGATCGCCGCGCTCGATCTGGTGATCTCGGTCGATACCTCGGTCTGCCACCTGGCCGGCGCGCTGGCCGCGCCCACCTGGACGCTGCTGGATTTCGGCCCGGATTGGCGCTGGCTGGCCGGGCGCGACGACTCGCCCTGGTATCCGACCATGCGCCTGTTCAAACAACCGGCCACCGGCGACTGGCGGAGCGTCGCCGAAAGGGTGGCGGCGGCGCTCGGGGATTGGCCGGGGTAAGGACAATCCAAAGGGGAGGTGCGAATTCCCCATCGCCCCAACTGGACAAAAATGCCCTTATTGGCTAATGTCCTCGGCCATTCGTCCCACCTGGGAATGGCGCCTTCCGGCGCCTCGCCGGCGGCCGCCGCAAGGGCTTTCGCCGCCTTCGTCAACTGAACACGAGCACCCCTCTCCATGCGTCTCTCCGGCTTCGCGATTCTGGTCGTCATCGTGCTCGGCAACCTCGGGTTCTGGGCCATGGTCAACCGACCCCAGTCGGGCCTGCCGTGGACGGGGACCATCAACAGCGTGTCGTTCAGTCCCTACCAGTCCGACGACGATCCCATCGCGGTGCGCGAAAACCCGCTGCTGGCCGACGACAAGCTGCCCTCGGTCAAGGATCTCGATTCCGATCTGGCGCTGCTGGCCGGCAAGGTCCGCGCCGTGCGCACCTACACCCAGAGCGAAGGCCAGGACGTGGTGCCCGAACTGGCGGCCAAGTATGGGCTGGAGGCGATTCCCGGCGCCTGGCTCGACGACCGCCTGGCCAAGAACGAATTCGAGATCGAAAGCGTCATCCGCGCCGCCCGCGACAATCCCAACGTCAAGCGGGTGATCGTCGGCAACGAATCGGTGCTGACCGGCCGCACCACCGCCCAGCAGCTGATCCGCTACATCCGCCGGGTCAAGGCGGCGGTGCCGGCCCGCGTCCAGGTCACCTCGGCCGAGCCCTGGCACGTCTGGCTGACCTATCCCGAACTGGCCCACGAGGTGGACTTCATTACCGTCCACATCCTGCCCTATTGGGAGCGCCTGCCGATCGAACGGGCCATGGGCTTCTTCGAGGAGAAGTACGCCGAGGTCAGCAACGCCTTCCCCGGCAAGCACATCTTCGTCGGCGAGGTCGGCTGGCCGTCGGCGGGCAAGAGCTTTGGCGAGGCCGACCCGTCGCTGGTCAACCAGGCGCTGTTCCTGCGGCATTTCGTCAATTACGCCGCCGAGCACGACATCGACTACAACATCATCGAGGCCTTCGACCAGCCGTGGAAGGTCCGCCTGGACAACGACCCGGTGGAAAAGCACTGGGGCATCTGGGGCGCCGACCGCCTGCCCAAGTTCAGCTGGATCGGCCCGGTGATCGAATTCGAGGAATGGCCGTTCCAGGCCGCCGCCGCCACCCTGATCGCCGTGCTGCCGATCGTCTGGTTCCTGGGCCGCTGGAAGGATCTGCGGCTACCCGGCAAGATCTTCTTCGGCGTGCTGGTGCAGTTCGCCTCGACCCTGGTGATCTGGACGATGTCGACGCCGGTGATCCGCGACGTCGCCCCCACCACCGGATTAATGATCGGCGTCTTGCTGCCGGCGCAATTGCTGCTGCTGTTCGTGGTGCTGATCTCGGGCATCGAGCTGACCGAGCTGACCTGGGCGGGGCGACTGAAACGCGGCTTCAAGCCGCTGGCGCCCGGCACCGCCACCCGCTTTCCCAAGGTGTCGCTGCACCTGCCCTGCTACAACGAGCCGCCGGCGATGGTGAAGCTGACCATCGATTCGCTGATGGCGCTCGACTATCCCAATTTCGAGATCCTGGTGCTGGACAACAACACCAAGGACCCCAAGGTGTGGGAGCCGGTGAAGGCCTATTGCGAGTCGCTGGGCGAGCGGGTCAAGTTCTTCCATCTGGCTCCCTGGCCGGGGGCCAAGGCCGGCGC
>Ga0265327_10005868_pt1 | contig 10041 bp, 13 predicted proteins | sample 41621metaG_FD_202089 | JGI IMG/M metagenome (GOLD analysis project Ga0265327, IMG submission 202089) | Rhizosphere microbial communities from Carex aquatilis grown in University of Washington, Seatle, WA, United States - 4-16-21 metaG | ecosystem: Host-associated > Plants > Roots > Rhizosphere... | reverse complement strand
TGCAGCTCACCGGCGACGGCGTGCTGGGCGACGGGACCCTGGAAGGTAACGAAGAGTCGCTCGCCACCTATGTCGACAACCTGGTGGTCGACCAGCTCCGCCACGCGGCGCGCTCGGCCGGCAAGATGTCCGAGCAGCGTATTCCATGGAAGCACCGCGAAGAGGCCATGATGGGCCTCAAGGACTGGTGGGCCGGTCGCTGGGACCAGGCGTTCTTCAACCAGATCGGCGGGGCCACCCTGCAAACCGATGTCCGCTATACGGGCATGCAGGCGACCATCGCCCCGGACGCCGGCCACGTGCAGCTCTTCGGCGCGGCCAACGAAACCGCCGCGGCGGCCGTGGCCTTCAGCCTGCAGATGATCGACGCGGCCGTGGTCCAGGCCAAGATCGCGACCCCGGTCATGCGCCCGGTCATGGTCAACGGCAACGCCATGTACGTGATGTTCCTGCACCCCTACCAGGTGCAGTCGTTGCGGACGAACACCAACGCCGGCCAATGGCTGGACATTCAGAAGGCCGCGACGACCGGGGACGGCTCCAAGTCGAACCCGATCTTCACCGGCGCGCTGGGCGTCTACAACAACGTCATCCTGCACGAGAGCGTGCGCGTCCCGCACGCGATCAACACGGCGGGCACGGCGACCATCGCCACCGGCCGCCGCGCCATCATGTGCGGCGCCCAGGCGGCGGCCATCGGCTTCGGCCAGGACTACTCCTTCGAGAAGTGGGACTGGAACGAAGAGCTGTTCGACTACGGCAACCAACTGGGTGTCGAAGCCGGCTGCATCGGCGGCCTGAAGAAGCTGCGGTTCAACTCCGCCGACTTCAGCACGATCGTCATCCCGACCCTCAGCAACGCCTCCGACACCTAAGCCGGAGCCTAACGGGCGAGCCGGTGAAAGCCGGCCGCCCAAGGAGACCAGACCATGGCTGCAGCCTCCAAGGCCCGGCTGTTCCACACTCAGCAGATCCACTTCCTTCGGACGCTGATGAACTACAACGACCCCGACATCGCGGGCCGCAAGATCGGCACCGTCCCGGCGGGCGCGAATATCCTGCGCACGAACACCGTGGTCTCGACGGCGAACAACGCCGGCACGACCGCGACGCTCTCCGTGGGCTTCAACGCAGCCGCCGCGACGGACCTCATCAACGCCATCGACGTGAAGACGGCGGCCACCGCCAACGTCGTCACCCAGGCCCCTTCCGGCAAGGCGCTGATGGCGGCCGACACCGACATCTACGTGACCATGGCGACCACGGGCGGCGCTCCCACGGCGGGCATCGTGGAAGTCATCGTCGAGTATGTCCCCGCCATCTGAACCTTGCCGCCGGCGGGCGGTGATTGCGGCCAGGGTGGCGAGCGCTGCCCTGGCCGTCTCTGAAACCGGGGAGGGCGAACATGGCGACGTATCTCGACCTCCGAACCCGGATCATCGCCGAGACCAGCCGCGACGACCTGGTCGACACCCTCGCCGCCCAGCTCAAGGTCCATATCGCCCAGGCGATTGAACACCACGGCGGGAAGCGGTTCTGGTTCAACGAAGGCATCGTGACCGGCGTCTGCGTGGTGGGAAACCAGTACGCCACCAAGCCCGCCACCATGCGCGTCATCGACCGCGTGACCGTCACGGTGGGCGGCGCGACGCGCCCTCTGACGCCGCGCCCGCTGGTCTACATCGACGACCTGTCGGCCATCGCCAGCTCCGGCCAACCCAGCGACTACGCCGAGACCGGCAATCAGATCCGCATGTGGCCGACCCCGAACCTCGCCTATCCGCTGGGCTTCATCGGGATCGTGAACCTCTCGGCGCTCACCGCCGATGGCGACACCAACGCGTGGACGAACGAGGGCTACGACCTGATCACCGCGCGGGCGAAGTTCACGCTCTTCCGCGACCAGTTCCGCGATGCCGATGGCGCCCAGCTCGCGCAAAGCGCCGAGGCGGACGCGCTGACCAAGCTGCGCGGCGAGACTGCCCGGCGCATGTCTACGGGGGTCCGCGCCTATGGCTAGGACCCCTGTGGAAAGCGGTACGCCGGGGTGGTGGTCGCGGGCCGCCGCCGCCCTCGACCGCGCCAGGAACGACCGCGACGAGGTCCCGCGCCGGCTCGTGACCTATGCGACGACGGCCGCCTTGCCCGCGCCCGGCGACTATCCCGGCGCGCTGGCCTTCCATGCCGCCCTCGGCGTGCCGGTGGTCAGCGACGGCGCGCACTGGTTCCCGATCAGCGTGGGGGCGCACCTCTAATGGCCTCGACCTATTCCCTCCGCTTTCGGCTGAACTACCAGGCGCCCGGCGACAACCTGAACATCTGGGGGACGACGCTGAACGCGGGCGTCTTCCAGCTCCTCGAAGACGCCATCGCCAAGCGGGTCAACATCACCGCCTCGGGGCCCTATAGCCTCGTCACCGCCAACGGCGCGACAGACGAGGCGCGCTGCGCCTTCCTCGATGTCACCACGGGCTCTGGCGTGACCATCACGGCCCCGAGCGTCGAGAAGACCTACATCGTCCGCAACGGCTCGACCGGGCCGGTGGTCGTCACCACAGGCGCAGGCGTGACCGCGACCTTCCAGGTGGGGGAAATCGGCCTGGCGGTGGGCGACGGGACGAACTTCCGCCGCGCGCAGCTCACCGACTTCGGCGGGGCCCAGATCACCTCCGTCGCCGACCCTACGTCGGCCCAGATGGCGGCGACCAAGGCCTACGTGGACGCGACCGCCTTCACCGCCAACGCCGGCATCCTGCCCGGCCAGGGTGGCGCGAACGGCTGGGCGCTGTTCTCGAACGGCGCGAACGCGCTCTGGAAGCAGATCGTCTCCACCGACCTCTCCGACTTCAACACCAACATCAAGGGCCTCCAAGTCGCCCTTGCCGTCGCGCTTTAGGAGGCCGCCATGGCGCTCACTGCCAATTCCATCATGACGCCGCAGTCGCCCAAGGCGGCGCACGTCAGCCAGTCGTTCACGGCGAACTCGACCTACACCACCACGCCGACGAACACGGTCCTCCTGGTCACCGCCGGGCCCAACGGCTCGCGCCTGACCAAGCTGCGGGCGATCCCAACCGCGTCGGTCGCGGTGACCCAGCTCCAGGAGTTCCGGTCGCTGGACAGCGGAACCACGAAGAAGTTTTCCAACTCCGCGCTGGGCGCGAACGGCGGCTACACCATGGCCCAGACGACCGTCCCGCCGATCGCCGACTTCGGATACTCGGACGACAATCCGAAGATCCTCGCCGCGAACGAGCAGCTCTATGTCGCCGCCGGCGTCACGGGCGCGTGGGCCTTTGAGGCGGAGTGGGCGGACTACTGATGGGCCAGAAGCTCCGCGGCCTCGTCGGGCAGTCCATGGCCGCCAAGAAGCGGTTCTCGACCGCTATGCTGGCCTACAAGGACAGCCAAGCGGGCGATACTCAGTACGTCGCGACGGCGGCGTGCATCGCCTTCGTCTTTGCGTGGGGCGCCGGTGCGCAGGGGACCAACCCCAGCGGGGGCGGCGCCGCCGCTGCTGGCTTCAAGAAGATCAAGCTCTCGCCGGGCTGGACCCTGTCCTGGTCCCCGGGCGCCGCGCCGGGGCCGGGCCTCACGGGCACGAACGGCGGCGACACGACCGTCACCGCACCGGGAATCAACCTGATCGCCGGTGGCGGCAAGGGGCCGCCCGCCGGGGCGGTCGGCGGGCTGTGCTCCGGCCCTTGGGACATCGCGCGGCGGGGCGGCAACGGCGGCATCGGGAACACGGACGGCACGGGCAGCCCCGACCCCGGCGGCGGCATCGGCGGCGGTCACAGCAGCGGCGGGGGCGGCGGGGGTGCGGCAGGCTTCACCGACATCCTGGACACCGTGAGCAACTTCGGGGGGAACGGCGGGGGTGGCAACAGCACCGGAGCGACGCCAGGCGGCGGCGGGGGTGGCAACAACCTCGGCGGCAACGCCGGCGGCGGCGGCGCGGCCCGCGTCCTCGTCTTCGTCTTCAAGGTCAACCCTGGCATCGGCGGAGGCGCGCTATGATCGTCTATCAACGCAAGATCCTGCCGGACACCAACGTCGGCGATCCGGGGGCTCTACCGCCCGAAATCGCCAACTGGACGGATGAGGCGGAGCTGGCCGATGTTAGGGCGGCGATTGGCGAGGACGCCGCCGCCGCCATCGGCTTGAGCGGTGTCGGGTTCTTCCCGGTGACCATCCCGGACCCGCCGGCGGCGATCATCGTCAGCCCGTATGACTTCCTCGAGCTCTTCACCTCGGGCGAGCGCATCGCCATCCGCACGGCCGCCCAATCGTCGGGCGCACTGGCCGACTGGCTCGACCTCCTGAACCGCGTGGACCAGGTCCACCTCAACGACCCGAACACCATCGCTGGGGTCCACGCCCTGGTGACGGCCGGGCTGCTGAGCAGCGACCGGGCGACGCACATCCTCTCGGGGGTGAAGCCCGGATGAGCAACTTCGCCCGACGCCTGGTGAACTTCCTCCTCGGCGAAGACGAGGCCGTGAATGGCCTGGTCGGCGGGAGCGCGCGCGAGACCATCTCGGGCACGGTCGGCCGGGCGGTGGAAGCCGGCGCGTGGTGGGCGAAGCCGGTGGCCTACGTCATCGACGGGCTGTTGGGGGAAGGTCACTGCCTGCGGCAGGCGGCCAAGGAACAGGCCCGGCGGACCAGGGAGGGCGGCGCGTGATCGTCCCCTTCATGATCCCGCCTGGCCTGAACACCGACGACACCGACTTCGTCGTCCACCCCGGCATGTCGTTCGGCTCGCAGCCGCCGGGCTATGTGGACATGGACAAGGCCCGGTTCTGGCGCGGCCTGCCGCAGACGATTGGCGGCTGGGAGAGCTTCGTCGCCGCGCCGCTGACGGGCGTCTGCCGCAACATCCACGCCTGGAGCGACCTCACCGCCACGCTGAACGTCGCCTTCGGGACGCACTCGAACCTGGAGGTCGTCCTGGGCGGCGTCCTGTCGGACATCACGCCCGTTTTGGCGCTCCCGAGCCTGGCGCTGGGCGCGAACCCGCTGACGACCCAGGGCGCGGGCTCGCCGAACGTCACCGTCGCCCAGAACGGTCACCCATACCTCGTCGGGGAATCCGTCAACATCGCGGGAGCCGCGGCCGTGGGCGGCATCACGCCGAACGGGACGTTCGCGATCACCGCGACCACGCCCAACTCCTGGACCTACGCCTTCAGCTCGAACGCGACCTCCGGCGCCACGGGCGGCGGCGCGGCGGTGGTGGTCACGCCGCAGCGGGCTTTCGCGGCCGGCGCGATCGACGGGACCGGCGGCGCCGGATACGGGACCGGGACCTACTCCACCGGGACCTATTCGCAGCCCTCGACCGTCGACTACTTCCCCCGGACCTGGTCGCTCTCGAACTACGGCCAGACGCTCATCGCGAACCCGCGGGGCGGCCCGATCTACCAATGGAACAACGTCACCGCGACGCCGCCGGCGCCGTTGCCGAACTCGCCCGCGCGGGTGACGGCCAGCCTGATCACGCCCGACCGCCAGGCCGTCGCCATCGGCTGCAATCAAGTCCTGAGCGGCGTCTTCAACCCGATGTGCATCCGGGGCTCAGACCTTGAAGACCTGACAAGCTGGTTCCCCACCACCTCGAACAACGCCTTCGAAGATGTGCTGGAGGGCGGCGGGCGCCTGGTGAACGCGCACATGGTGGGCGACTTCATGTTCGTCTGGTCGGACACCTGTCTCTGGCAGGGCCAGTTCATCGGCGACCCGAGCCAGACCTGGCGCTGGACGCGCCTGGGCGAGAGCTGCGGCCTGATCGGGCCGAACGCGGTGGCCGTGGTGGGCCAGTCGGCGTTCTGGATGTCGCCCGATGGCAACTTCCGGACCTGTGCGCTGAACGGCGAGCCCCAGCTCCTCTTGTCGTCGGTGCAGACCGACATCTTCAACAACCTGGCGCCCTCGCAGCAGGACAAGATCATCTGCGCCGAGATCCCGAAATATGGCGAGGTCTGGTGGTTATACCCGGACGCCCGCGACGGCAGCGAGGTCAGCCGCTACATCGGCCTGTCGCTGATGGCCGGGACCTGGCTGCACGGGACCTTCGACCGGACGGCCTTCCACAAGGGCTCGCCGGCTCCCTATCCCATCGGCGTCAGCAAGGGTGGGTCGGCCTACTACCACGAGAAGGGCCAGAGCGCCGATGGGGGCGTGCTGAGCTGGTTCTGGGAGAGCGGCGGCCAGTTCCTCGGCAACGCCGAGCAGCGCTTCACGATCAGCCGGTTCTACCCGGACTTTGAGGGCCAGGTCGGGCCGGTAACGCTGACCGTGTTCCTGCGCGATTACCCGCAGGGGACCGACCGCATCAAGGGGCCGTTCTCGATCTCACCGGGCCAGAAGATGAAGAGCTTCATGGGCGACGGCCGGATCGCCCGCATCCGTGTCGCGGGAAGCTCCGTGCCCGCCTTCTGCCGGCAGGGCCGACCGCAATTCGAGGGCGTAGGGAGCGGGATGCAATGACCCTGGAAGAAGAGCTTGCCGAACTGGGTGTGCCCGCCGTGGAGGGGGCGCAGCCGGCCGTAGAGTCGCCGCGCGCGGAGCTGACGGTGGTCGGGCCGGCGACGGTGCATCCCATCGGCGCGCAATGGCTGAAGTGGCGCGACCGCTTCGCCGAGGCGATGGACGGCTCCTATCAGACCATCGAGAGCCTGGAGAAGCTGGTGCTGCAGGGTCGCGTCCAGTTCTGGCCCGGCCGCAACGCCGCGATCATCACTGAGGTCCAGACCTATCCCGGCGGTGAGCGCGCGATCCAAGGTCTGTGGGCGGCTGGCGACGTGGCCGAGGTCATGGAGCTGATCCCCGGCGCCGAGGCCTACGGGCGCCTGCACGGCTGCACGTCGGTCCTGATCGAGGGCCGCGCCGGATGGGCCCGCCCGCTCAAGGCGCTCGGCTATGCGCCCTGGTCGGTCACCCTGCGAAAGGCGCTCTGATGGGTATCTCATCGAAGAAGACGACCACGGCATCGACGACGAACACCTCGGGCACCTCGACCTCGACGCCGAACGTCCCGCAGTGGGGCGTGGACTCGCTCTCCGGCCTTAACGACATGATCCAGAATATCGCGGGGACCAACCCCTCGACCTTCGTGGCTCCTGCGTCGGCCCTCCAAAACAAGGCCTTCGCCGGCGCGCAGGATCTGACGAACTCGTGGCAACCGGCCGCCAACGAGGCCCAAGGGCTGGCGCTCAGCACGGTTGGCGGGCCGGCCAACACGGTGACGACCAGCACTGCGGGTCCGGCCAGCCATGTCGCGGCGGCGTCGGGCGCCGACAGCATTTCGAAGTACCTGAACCCCTACCTCGACAGCGTGGTGGGCACGACGCTTGCGGGATACGACAAGAATGCCGGCGCGCAACAGGCGCAGCTTGAGGCCGCGGGCGCGCGGAATGGCGCGTTCGGCGGCTCGCGCTTCGGCCTGGCACAGGGCGAGCAGTCCGCCGACCTGGCGCAGGGGCGAGCCCAGACGGAGGCCCAACTTCGCAGCCAGGCTTACCAGGATGCCGAGGGACAAGCCCAGCAGGACGCCAGCCGCCAGCAGGCGGCAGGCACCACGAACGCGGGCGCCGACAACCAGACCGCGGAGTTCAATGCCACGGCCAACAATCAGACGGGCGAGTTCAACGCGGGCGAGAACGACGCGGCGCTCAATCGGACCAATGGCGTGGCGCAGTTACTTGCGAACCTGTCGAATAGCGGAAACGCCAACAGCATCGCCGACCTCACGGCGCAGGCCGGCTTGGGCGACACCCAGCGCGGGATTACCCAGGCGACCGACACCGCGCCCATCTCGCTCGCCCAGACGGTGGCCCAGCTTCTCCAGCAGAACCAGCTCCCGCTCCTGACCGGCCAGACCACCGACTCGACCGGGACCACCAACTCGACCGGTTCCACCACCTCGGCGCCCAGCACGTTCTCGCAGATCGGGCAGGGCATCAGCACGGCGGCGAACCTCGCGGCGCTGTTCTCCGACCGTCGCCTGAAGCGTGACATCGAAAAGATCGGCGAGCTGGCGAACGGCCTGGGCGTCTACGTCTACCGCTACCTCTGGAGTCCGCTCCGCTGGGTCGGCGTCATGGCCCAGGAGGTTCTCAAGGTGAAGCCCGAAGCCGTGATCATCCACCCCAGCGGCTTCCTCATGGTCGACTACGGAGCGCTCTGATGAATATTTCCGATCTCCTCGCCATGCTGACCGGGGGCGGTGGGGACGCCGCTGCGACAGGCCCGAACGCCAACGCTGCGCCTCCGGCCGGTGGTGCGCCCCAACAGGGCGGCGGGATCGCGCCGTTCCTGGGTGACACGGACCCTGGCGCGCCAGATCAGGCGACGCCGCCGCAGCCCTATCAGGTGAGCGCCCCGCCAACTCCCGCCGCGCCGGCTCCCCCTCCAGCTCCGTCGACGCCGCCCTCCGACGAGCAGGACCATGGCGGCCTCAGCGGCTTCCTGTCGCGCATGGTGCAGAAGGCGACCAACCGCGACCAGGACACCGGCATGTCCTTCATCGACAAGCTCGGCAAGTTCGGCGGCCAGATCACGGATATGGCGGGAGACACCCGCGGGGCGGCCGCGAACTACGATGCGCAAGCCAAGCAGCGCGTGGCTGACACGCAGGCCGAGGCGAAGCGCCAACAGCTCCAGCAGATGGCCGATGCCCTAGGGATGAGCCCGCGCGAAAAGCTCATCTTCACGGCCAATCCGGACGCCTGGGTCGCGGCCAATGCGAAGGGCCTGGAGCCCGCCACGCTCCCCGGTGGCGATACCCGCCTGGTGACCGGCGCTGCGCCCTATACCGCGCCCAAGGTCGGCCAGGAGGGCGGCGAGGGTTATAGCCTCACCCCTGACGGGATGAAGGACTTGGGCGGTCTGGCGCCTTCGCCGCAGCAGGAGGTGCAGAACAACGTCAAGCAGGCACAGCAAGCCGCGCTGTCCGCCTATCACCAGACCATGGCGAAGGCCGCCCAGGTCCGGGCCGCGGCCGATCAGCAGCGCGCGAATAGACCCGCGCTGGGGAACGGCGGCGACTGGCGCAGTCGCGTCGTCGGCCATGGGGTGGTGCAATAATGGCCGCCGCCTCGTCTTCCGGCGCCAATGCGCCGCCGCTCGGCGTTGTGATCAAGAACGACGACGGGTCGAACTCCATCTGGAACGGCAAGCAGTGGGCGCCAGCCACGCAGCGGGGCGATGGCTCGTGGGGCGTCGACAACGCCAAGCTCGCCTCCATGGGCCTGAACCAGTCGGGAGGGGCGATCTCTCCAGCCGACCAGAAGCAGGTTGAGGCCTTGCGAACCGCCTCGGACGCCACCGACCAAGCCGCAGCGCTGACCAGCGACTTCATGACCCGGAACGCCCGAACGTCCACTGGGGGCATCTACGCACTGCCGCTGATCGGCAGCGCTGCGAAGGCGCTCGGTTTCGGCGGGGATGACCTGGCCCAGATGGACCGGGACAGCACCAGCCTCGCAACCGCGCTGCGCGCGCCCGGCCAACGCCTGACCCAGATGGAGTTCCTTCAGAACCTCCGCTCCGGACCCACGATCAAGAACAACTTCGCGAACAACCGGCAGGCCTCGCAAGGCGTCTACAACGCGAACACGCTGGGGCAAGCCAAGACGGCCTTCTATTCTTCGTACCTCGATGCAAAGCGGACTCTCGCGGGCGTCGAACCGGCGTGGCAGTCCTGGAAAGCCCAGCATTTCAACGCAGACGGCAGCTATTCCCACGACCCGATCACCCACCAGCAGGCCGCCGGCGGGGCGCTCAAGGGCCGCAGCGCGTCGGGTGCTGCTCCCCCGGTCCTCAAGCCCTCCGACTATCTCCAGCAGGACGACGAGGAAGACTGATGCCGATCCAGGTTCAGCTCCCCAGCGGACGGGTGACGACGGTCGATACGGACGACCCGAAGGTGGCCGCCGCGACCGCGCGGGCCTTCGTGGTGCGCGACCCCTACGAGTCCGCGCGCGCCAAGCTGAACACCAGCCCGGCCGCGCGGAACACATTCGGGTCGCTCGCCAC